>Ga0208454_1001031_pt1 | contig 12593 bp, 14 predicted proteins | sample EasRivMeERMZT100_FD_187530 | JGI IMG/M metagenome (GOLD analysis project Ga0208454, IMG submission 187530) | Soil microbial communities from meander-bound floodplain in the East River, Colorado, USA - East River MetaG ERMZT100 (SPAdes) (version 2) | ecosystem: Environmental > Terrestrial > Soil...
CCACATCTACTTCCTCATCAACTTCCGCAACCGCCTGATCGTGATGATCGACTGGGCGTGGGCGTACTTCACCTACGAGCGCTACGCGCGCATCATGATCCAGCCCGGACCCGACCGGTCATCTCCCGAGTAGCCGCTTGGCGTCGGCGACGTCGACGAGCTGCGTGTCGGCGCTTGCGGTCTGCTCGACGACGCGCCGGGCGTACTGAGCCGCCTTCGTCTTGTCCCCGGCACGCTCGGCCGCGCGTGCCGCGCCGGCGAAGGTGCGCAGGCGGTTCGGCTCGCGCTCGAGGACCGTTTCGTATTCGCGCAGCGCCGCCGCGGCGTCGCCCGAGTCGAGGGTGACGGCGGCGAGCATCTCGCGCGCCGGGACCAGCCGGCCGGGCGTGACGACGTGCTTCTCGAGCTTGTCCTCGCGATCCGCCGCCGCGCGCAGCGTGGCGGCGCATTCCGAGCGCCGGCCTTCCGCACAGGAAGCGAGGCCGCGCACGACCTCGGCCTGGATGCCGATCTCTTCCGCCCAGTAACCGATCTTGCGCTCGGTCGCGACGCCGCGCAGCTTCTCGAGCCGCCCGAGCTCGACGCGGGCGCCTGCGGCGTCGCCGCTCATCGCCGCGCCGATGCCGCGCGCGTAGGCATTGATCGACTCGGCCTGCGGATACTTGGCCCACGGGTAGGCCGCGGCCGGAGCGAGCTCCACCTTCGCGGCGTCCTTCCACGCTGCGCGTTCGAGCGCCAGGCGCGCCGGCATCGCCGCGTAGGCGTAAGCGGTGGCGAAGTGATCGACGCGCGCGGGATTGCCGAGCGCTTCTGCGACGACTTTGCGCGCGGCGCCGTCTTCGCCGAGCTGCAGGTGGGCGTACACCATGTAGTCGTAGGCGTGCCACTTGTCGAAAGTCTTGTCGGTGGCCGAGGTGGCCGATGCGCGGTTGGAGCGGATCGACTCCTTCCAGGCCCCGACCCGCGTGAAGATGTGCGAGGGCATGTGCAGCGCGTGCGGCGCGTCCGGCGCGATCTTGTCGTAGCGCCGCGCGGCGTCCAGGCCCTGCTTCGCGATCGGCGGGTAGTCGTAGCTGTGGATGAGGTAGTGCGCCACCCCGGGGTGTTCGGGTTGCTGCTTGAAGATCGGCTCGAGCACCGCCGCCGCTTTGAGCTGGTTGGTGTACTTGCGGTCCGTCGGATCGAAGTTGGCCGACAGGACCAGCGCATAGATGACCGCCGCCTCGCTGTCCTGCGGATAGCGTTGCCGGACCTGGTCGAGCGCGTTTTCGAGCGCCCGGGCGCGAGTGCGGTGGTCGAGCTTGTCGTGGTCGCGGAAGAACACTCCCAGCGCGTCGACGTAGTCGCGCTCGCGCTGCGACTTGAGCCCGGTCTTGCGCGCCGTCGCCAGGATGTCGGGCCCCTGGTTCAGCGTCGCGACCGAGATGGTGCCCGGCCAGGTGAAGGGGTTGTCGAGGCTCGCGAGCGCCCGCGCCCAGTGCGCCATGCCGCACGCCGGGTCCGCCTTCAGCACGGCCTCGAGCGGCTCGCGGATATGCTGCCAGGCGAACGAATGGTAGTAGGCCATGGCGAGGTTGAACTCGCGCTGCGCCTCGGCATTGCACTCCACGGGGAAATTCACCTTGCCGAGCCGCGCATGGCCCTCGTGCGACTCCTGGGTGGCGCAGCCTGCGATGACGAGCGAGAGGGCGGCGCTCGCCGCCAATGCGGATAGCGTGTCTTTCATGGTTCCTCCTGACTCGACTAGCTTGCGCCCCTCGCGCGGCCGCCGCAAGTTCAGAATCTGAACTGCCTTATTTCACCTCAATCACGCCCTTCATGCTGGGGTGCAGCCCGCAGATGTAGTTGTACTCGCCAGCCTTGTCGAGGGTGATCGAGGCGCGCTGCCCGCGCAGGAACACCTCGCTCCTGGGCCCGCCCGCCACCGTGACCTGATGCGGCGTGTCGTCGGTGTTGACGAAGGTGAGCGGCTTGCCGGCCGTCGCGGTGACCTTCGCCGGCATGAAAGCGAACGAGGCGATGTTGACCTCGGTCTTCGTCGCCGGCTTCGCCTTCGCCGCCGCCTGCATGCCGGGGAAGGTGTTGTTCAGCTTCGCCAGCGAGATCACGAAATCCTGCTTGGCGTGCGGCAGGTGGCAGGTAAAGCAGGCCTTGTTGTTGGCGTTGCCCTTCGGGTTGGGCTGGCCGTCGGCGGTGAACACCGCGTATTCCCACTCGCCATTGCGCGGCCAGTCGGACGGATAGTCGGCGCCCCAGCCGGTGCGCTTCTCCATCACCGTGTGGGCGATGATGTCCTTCTTGATATAGCGGCCGTTCGAATCCTTGATCGGGTTGCCGCTCGAGTCCTGCTCCACGCTCCACTGCACCAGCGTGAGCACGGTACCGCTCGGGATCGGCTGGCCCTTGCGCACCGCCTCGATCGCCGCCGGCGTGGCATAGAGCTCGCGGTACTGCTTGTTGTCCGGCCGGTCGAGCGTCTGGTAGAGCACGCCCTTCAGGTAGTCGGACGGAAACTTGATCTTCTCGGGTCCCGCGAAGGCTGCGTTGGACGCGAGCGCTGCGGACAGCGCGACGAGTTGCAGTTTCATGGACGTCTCCCTTTCGTTCAGTTCTCCCCCCAAAGCCAGGCTGCCCCGCGCACCCCGCTTGAGTCGCCGTGCACCGGACGCGCAAGCCGCGTCGCCACCCGGTCGGAGAACACGTGCCGCCCCCATCGGCGGGGCACTTCAGTGTACAGCCGCGCCACGTTCGACATTCCGCCGCCCAGCACGATCACGTCCGGGTCGAGCACGTTGATCACCGAGGCGAGCGCCCGCGCCAGGCGTTCCTCGTACCTCTCAAGAGACTGATCCCCAAGAGAAACGATTTCCTCCGCGGACAGCCGCCGTCCCGTTCTGCTCTCATGGTCGCGCGACAGTCCCGGACCTGACAGATAAGTCTCGATACAGCCTGTACGGCCGCAGTAGCAGGCTGGATGCGGCAAATCCGCAGCGGTCGGCGCCGGCAGGGGGTTGTGCCCCCATTCCCCGGCGATGGCGTTCGCCCCAACCAGCACCTTGCCGTCGACCACGATGCCGCCGCCGACCCCGGTGCCGAGGATCACGCCGAACACCACGCTGGCGCCCTTCCCCGCTCCGTCCACCGCCTCCGACAACGCAAAGCAGTTGGCGTCGTTCTCCAGCCTGACCGGCCTTCGGAGCGCGTTCTCGAGATCCTCCTTGAGCGGCTTGCCGATCAGCCAGGTCGAGTTCGCGTTCTTCACCAGCCCGGTCACTTGCGAAGCCGCACCGGGGATTCCCACGCCCACGCTGCCTTCGCCAATTTCTTTCACGAGAGAAGAAACGGCCGCGATCGTTGCGGCGTAATCGCCACGCGGCGTAGGAACCCGCTTGCGAAAGACTTCACGCCCGGCCCCGTCGAGCGCGAGCGCTTCGATCTTGGTGCCGCCCAAGTCAATCCCTATCCGCAAGCCCATGATTCTTCAGTGTATCGGACGACAGGGTAAGGCATAGCCCTTGCAGGAGTTATGGCATGGACGACGCGACAACAAAGCGACAGTTCTTGCAGCGTGCCGCCGACCTTCTTGGGCAGGATGAACTTGCTTGGCGTCTGAACGTGCCCTCGACAGTTCTCGAGGCCTGGATGCGCGGAGATAACACCATGCCGGACGGCAAGCTACTGGTCCTTGCCGTGGTGCTAGAGAACTTTCCGAGATGAGATGAGCGAAGCGCACAGCCACGCGGTCACTTGGCTGTGCGCAGGTACGCGATGATATCCGCGCGGTCGGCCGCGTCGGACACCGAGAAACTCATCTTCTGTCCCGGAATCGCGGCCTCCGGATCGGTCAGCCAGTGGTCGAGGGTCCTCTCGTTCCAGGTCAACCGGGAAGATTTCAACGCGGGCGAATAGTCGTAGCCCTTCACGGCGCCCGCCTTGCGGCCGAACACGCCGCGGTGCGCAGGGCCGGCGCGGTTCGCGTCGATCGAATGGCAGCCGATGCAGCGGCTCTCGTAGAGCTGCTGCCCACGCGCGGCATCGCCCGCATGCGAAAAAAAGGCCTGCGCGGCGAGGAGGACCGCGCAGGCCGAGGGGAGAACGAGCCTCACTGCTTTGCTGTCATGCGCCGAAGGGCATTCCGCCCGCGGGTAGCGCCCGGCCGAGGGCGTTGTTGAGGATCGTCCAGTGCATGACCTCGTCGGCCGCGAGGCGCGCCGCGACTTGGGCGAGCGCCGGGTTTTTGAACGAGGGGATCACGCCGATGTAGGCGTTGGTCGCGCCGAGCTCGAGCCGCGCGGCGAGATCCAGCACGTCCGCCTGGCTCTTCAGCGTGTCCGCCTTGAGCGCCTTGGCATAGTCGCCGAGCGCCTTCGGCTCGACCGGCTTGCCGCCCATCTTGCGGATCGCGCCCACGAGGGTGTCGGCGTGCTCCTTGTGGTCGGCCTGGAAGCGCACCGCCACGTCGAGCACCGGCTTCTGCAGCAGGCCGCTTTGCGCGCCGAGCGTATAGGCGTTGATGCCTTCCCACTCCAGCCCGAGCGCGACGTTGAGGATGCCGACATCCGCCATGCTGCCCGAGCCCTGCGCGAGGGCGTGGTTGCCGGCGAGCAGCGCAACGGCGGCCGCGGACAGCTTCGCCGCGTTGCCAAAAAAGACACGTCTGGTTCCGTTCATTTCCGCTCCTTGTTGGTCGTATGCGCAAGCGCGCACGCCGCCATTTACGGCGGCACGCGCGGCGCGGATTCGAGCGGAAGGAAAGGCGAAACTTATTGCATCCGGCGCGGGGCCGGTTGCGTATTCACTTTTTCTGCTGTCCCAGGCCGCGCTCGCGGCCGAGGACGATGGCTTCATTTTCGATTGAGTGTCCAATCGAACGGGGCGTACTGCAGCTTCACCCTTCCGAGCCGCCGGTCGATCATCTCAACCGTGGCTTCGTCGTCGATGCGCGCGACGACGAATTCGACGATGCCGCTCGCGCCGCCGAAATCCTCGGCGAACCAGTGGAACAGCCGGGGCAGCACGATCACCGCGCCCCGGTTTTCGACGCGCGCGCCCTGGCGCACGTAGTCGACCGCCGCTTCCTCGAGCTGGCGGTCGAGCCGGCCCTCCTCGAACACCCGCAGCGGGGGCGACGAGCGGCAGGCCGAATGCAGCCCGAAGTGCATGCGCTCGTCGAACACGATGGGCATGTACTCGAGGCGCGGGTCGCCGCGCTCCATGGGCGTGCGCTTGCGGCCCTGCTTGGGCACGTTGCCGCGCAGCAGCCCGTGCTCGATGTCGTCGAGCGAATAGCGGTGGGCGCCGACCTTGAGGCGCGGGCGCTCGAAGAACGCCTCGACCACCTTTGCGCCCGAGGCGGCCTGCAGCTCGGCCGCGTCGCGCAGCACGCCGGCGTTGAACACATTGATCCAGAAGGCCATCTGCGCGGGAATGCGCACCCGCCGGGTGTCGAAGCCCTCGAGCTCGGCGAGGCACTCGGCAAGCCGCGCACGCTCTGCCGAGGCGGCAAGCGCGGCGTAGTCGCCCGCCGCGCCGCGCGCGTCGAAGTGGGCGGCCCGCACCGCCAGGAGCGCTTCCGAGATTTGCTCGTCCATCCGCTCATTACAATACCGCCGGGAAAGGCGAACCTGCAGAATTTCGGCGCATTCGATTACGTGGTCGTGGGCGCGGGCAGCGCCGGCTGCCTCCTGGCGAACCGGCTTTCGCGCGACCCGCAAGTCCGGGTCCTGCTCCTCGAGGCCGGGGGGCGGGACGACTGGTTCTGGATCGGCATCCCGGTCGGCTACCTCTACACCATCGCCAACCCGCGCACCGACTGGTGCTACAAGACCGAGCCCGACGAGCACCTCGCCGGGCGCTCGATCCACTACGCCCGCGGACGCGTGCTCGGCGGCTGCTCGTCGATCAACGCCATGATCTACATGCGCGGCCAGAAGGAGGATTGGGACCACTGGGCGGCGCTCGGCAACCGGGGCTGGTCGTGGGACGAAGTCCTGCCCTTGTTTCGGTCCCTGGAAGACTATGAGCACGGCGCCGTCGACGGGTACGGCGCCGGCGGCGAGGTGCGCATCGAGGACCCGCGCGTGCGCTGGGACATCATCGACGCCTGGCGCGAGGCGGCGGCCGAATGCGGCATCCCGCCGGTCAAGGTCTTCAACCGCGGCGACAACTTCGGCTGCGCCTACTTCCAGATGAACCAGAAGCGCGGCCGGCGCTGGAGCGCGACCAACGCGTTCCTGCGCCCGGTGACGCACCGCGCCAACCTCGCCGTCATGACCGGCGCCCAGGTCCTCAAGCTGAATTTCAGCGGCCGGGCCTGCACCGGCGTCGATTTCGTCCGCCGCAACGAGAAATTCTCGGTCGAAGCGAGGAAAGAGACGATCCTCGCCGCCGGCGCAATCGGGTCGCCGCAATTGCTCCAGTTGTCCGGCATCGGCTCGCCGGCGCTATTGCAGAGCCTGGAAATTCCCCTGGTGCACTACCTTCCCGGCGTGGGCGAGAACCTGCAAGACCACCTGCAGATCCGCATGCAATACAAGGTGAAGAACGTGAAGACGCTGAACGGCATCGCCAACAGCCTCTGGGGCAAGGCGGCGATGGCGCTCGAGTATTTCGCGTTTCGCACCGGGCCGCTCACCATGCCGCCGTCGCAGGCGGGCGCCTTCGCGCGGAGCGATCCCGCGCAGCCGACGCCGAACATCGAGTGGCACGTGCAGCCGCTGTCGCTCGACAAGTTCGGCGACCCGCTGCACAGCTTCCCGGCGATCACGCCGAGCGTGTGCAACCTGCGGCCGGCCTCGCGCGGCTCGGTGCGCATCAAGTCGCGGGACGCGGCGGTCTATCCGGAAATCAGGTTGAACTATCTCAGCGACGAAGCAGACCGCCGGGTTGCGGTGGATGCGATGCGGTTTACGCGTCGCATCATGTCCGCAAAGGCGTTAGCGAAGTACCAGCCCGATGAATACCGGCCTGGAGCCCGAATCGTGACTGACGAAGATCTTGCAAAAGCGGCCGGGGAGCTGGGCACGACCATCTTCCACCCGGTCGGCACCTGCAAGATGGGGAACGACCCGATGGCGGTAGTCGACGACGAGCTGCGCGTGCACGGCGTCGAGCGGCTGCGCGTCATCGACGCCTCGATCTTCCCGCGCATCACCGCCGGCAACACCAACGCGCCGACCTATGTGATTGCCGAAAAGGGTGCGCGGGCGATCTTGAACTCTTAGAATCGCCCCCCATCTAAGCGACCGATAATAGGAGAATAAGTCGATGACACGGAGAACAAATAAATGAAACGCATGGTCCTGTTCCTCGCCACCAACATCGCGGTTCTGGTGGTCCTCTCGGTCATCATCAACATCTTCGGGCTCGACCAGTGGCTGACGGCCGAGGGTATCGACTACACGTCGCTGCTGGTTTTCTCGGCGGTGGTCGGCTTCGCCGGCGCGATCATCTCGCTCCTCATCTCCAAATGGATGGCCAAGAGGAGCACCGGCGCGCAGGTGATCGACGGCTCCGAAGGCACCACCCAGTACTGGCTGGTCGAGACGGTGCGCAAGCTCGCCGAGAAGTCGGGCATCGGCATGCCGGAAGTGGCGATCTTCGAGGGCGCGCCGAACGCCTTCGCCACCGGCGCGTTCAAGAACTCGGCGCTGGTCGCGGTTTCCACCGGCCTGCTGGAAACGATGAGCAAGGAAGAGGTCGAGGCGGTGCTCGGCCACGAGGTGGCGCACGTCGCCAATGGCGACATGGTGACGCTCACCCTGATTCAGGGCGTGGTCAACACCTTCGTGATCTTCCTCTCGCGCGTCGTGGGAATGATCGTGGACAAGGCGATCTTCAAGACCGAGCGTGGCGTCGGGCCGGGCTTCTTCATCGCCTCGCTGGTCGCGCAGATCGTTCTCGGCATCCTCGCCTCCATGATCGTCGCCTGGTTCTCGCGCCAGCGCGAGTTCCGCGCCGACCGCGGCTCGGCCGAGCTGCTCGGCACGCCGCGGCCGATGGTGGCCGCGCTCGCGCGCCTGGGCGGCCTGCAGACCGCGGAGCTCCCGCAGTCCTTCAAGGCCTCGGGCATCGCTCCGGGAATGTCGAAGCTGGCGGGCCTGTTCTCTAGCCACCCGCCGATCGAAGTGCGGATCGCAGCGCTGCAGGGGCGTGCCCCCGGCCAGGTCTGACCACTTTTTCTCGGGTGTAGAGGACCAGCAGAGCCAGGACCAGCAGGTTCGCCACGCCGCCGAGGGAGGCGTTGGCGAACGACGTGAAGTAGTTGGCACAGAGGTCGTAGAACAGGCCGCCCTGCCAGGCGCCGATGGCCATGCCGACCCAGGCGAAGAACATGACCACGCCGATCGACAGCCCGGTCTTGCCCGCGGGCGCGTATTCGCGCGCGCAAAGCAGGAACGACGTCATGGCGCCGCTGAAGACAAAGCCGAAGAGCGCAGACAGCGCGAAGAGCTGCGTGGCGCTGCCGGCGTAGGGAAACATGAACGCGAGCAGCGTCTGCCCGGCGGAGGCAGCAATGTAGGTATTGAGGCTGCCGACGCGCTCGGTCAGGCGCCCGAACGCGATCCGCCCCGCCATCCCGGACACCATCATGACCGCGAGCAAGCCCGCGGCGTCGCGGCCCGGGAGCCCGCGATCCGAGCCGAGCGTGACGACATGCACGAGAGGCGTCGCCATGCAGATGCAGCACAGCGCGGCGGCGAGCGAGAGCAGCGCGAGCAGGCGCGTCGCCGACGGTCCCCCGGCGCTCGGGCGCCGGACGATCTGCGGGCGCGGCGCGTCGCGAAGGACGAGCGCAAGCGGGACCATCAAGCCGATGAACACCACGCCGAGCACGACGTAGGCCTGGCGCCAGCCTTCGGTGAGGATCAGGTGGCGGGCGAAATAGGGAACCAGCCCCTGCCCCGCCGCGCCGCCCGCGGAAACGATGCCAATGGCGAGCCCCGGGTTACGCGCGAGCCACTGGCTCGACAGGCTGTTGAGCGGCGCCATGATCGCGCCGATGCCGACCAGGCCCATCAGTGCATGGAGCACGTAGAGCTGGGACGTGGTCTGCAGCCCGGACAGGAAAAAGAACGCGAGGCCGGGAACCAGGGCGCCGAAGAGCGCCACGCGGCGCACCGGCATGCGGTCGGCGAAATGCCCCATCGCGATCCCGCCGAGGCCGGTCGCGATGGTGGCGACCGAATACGCAGCCGACACGTCGGCGCGCGGCCAGCCGAACTCGGCGGCGAGCGGCTCGAGGAACACCGCGACGGTCCCGACCGCACCGAAGGCCATGAAGACCATCGCCGTGCACACGGCGACCATGACCCAAGCGTAGTTTTTCATGTGCATGGTGTCGGCCAAGCGGTCAGCGCGATGCGACGCGCTCCCGCGGCGCCTTGTTCTGCCGTTTCGCCTGAGTCGATTTCGGCTGCGGCGCAGGCCGCATTTCCGAGGCCACGAGCGCGCTCGCGTTGCCGTCGAGATCGGCCTCGAGCGCCTGTGCCTGGACCAGCGTAGCCACTGCGAACAGCATTGCTCCGATCAGCGTTTTCATCTGCTTCCCTTTCACTTGGCAGTAAAGAAGTAGTAGTCGGCGGTGTAGTAAACGCGCGCCTCTTCGCCGGACTGGCTGCAGCCGCCGGCCGGCGCGACGCCGCCGTGAGTCGCCACGCGCTGGATGCTCGTGACCTTGCTGAACGCGCCCTCGGCGCCGACCGACTTTGCATTCAGCAGCAGCCAGGGGATGGCGCCAGCCGCGGGCGCGTCGGCGCGCGCCTTCACCGTAGCGAGCACCTTGCTGCCGTCCGCGAGTTCCCAGTGCGGGCCGGCGTAGTGGCTGCCGATCTTTCTGCCGCGCGCATCCCACAGCTCGGCCTCCGGCGCCACGAACAGCCACTTGCTGTCGCGACATTCGTAGATCTGCACTCCCGTCGCTGCCGCGACGAGCGCGAGCGACTCGTTCGCGCCCGGCTTGAGGCTATCGGGGACTCGAGCGGTGCTCGCGCAACCGGCCGCCAGAAGTGCCAAAGCCATCGCTGCCACTTTCGTAATGCGCTGCATGGTTTCCTCCTTGGGTTGAATTCGATTCGAGGTGCGCGGTAATCGCCGCGTTGACGGCATCGCGATGCGTGAGCGGCGCCATGTGGCCTGCGCCGTCGATGGTCTTGACCCACGCGTCGGGCAGGGCGCCGGCGAGCAGCTCGCAGATGCGGCGCGTGGGCTGCGGCGAGTGCGCGCCCTGCACGAGCAGCGTCGGCACCGCCATCCGGCGAAAATCGTCCACGCCGGCCGGCTCGTCGAATGCGGCGTGGAAATCGAGCGCCACCTTGGCGAGCCGCGGCGCCATCGCGTCGCGCTTTGCGGCTGGCAGGGCGTCCCAGCTCCCCGGCCCGCTCCAATAGTCGATGAACGACCGGCAGCCGCCGAAGTAGTCGCCGCAGGCGACCGCGCGCGCGACGCTTTCCGCGAGCGCATTGATCTCGAAGATATCGGTGAGCAGATGAAAGGCGACCGGCTCGATCAGGACCAGGCTGCGCACCCGTTCGCCGCGCAGCCGCGCCACGTGCAGCGCGACCGCGCCGCCGTACGAATGCCCGACGAGGTGCGCCGGCTCGCCGGCGTCGCCGATGAGGGCGTGCACGATTTCGGCTTCGTGCGCCAGGCTGAACGCGCCGCGGCCCGGCCAGTTCGGAGTGGCGCCGTAGCCGTAGAGGTCGGGCGCGACGACGCGGTAGCGTCCGCTCAGCTGCGCAACCAACGCGCGCCACTGCGCGCCCGAGGATGCGGAGCTGTGCAGCAGGACGACGGTTTCCATGCTAGGCCGCTGCCCGGAAGAGCGGCGCGCAGGCCGCGGCGATACTCTCGACGTGGCGGTAATCCGTGCCGCAACACCCGCCCATCACGTTCAAACGCGGCAGCAGGTGCTTCCTGAGCCCGGCGTACTGCGCGCCGAGCTCGGGCGGGCTGCCGATGTCGAGCTCGGTCGACTCGTTGAGCTCGGCGTGGCTCTTGCGCGAAGCGTTGGCGCGCAAACCCCGGATGCGCGCCGTCCACGACCCGCGCAGGACTTTCTCGAAGTGCTCGGGATGCGCGCAGTTCAGCATGTAGTAGCTGGGGTATGAGCGCGTCGCCGCGTCTACCTGCTCGATCGCCTCCTGCAGCGGCTGCCCGGTGGGCAGCCTGCCGTCGGTTTCAACGGTGAAGGAGATCGCCACCGGCATGCTTGCGTCCTTCGCCGCGAGGGCGATGCCGACCGCCTCCTGCGCGTAGTTCATGGTGATGGCGCTCACCATGTCCGCGGCGCTCGCTGCGAAGGTCTCGATCTGGGCGCGGTGGTAGCCGCGCGCCTCTTCGACCCCCATCACGCGCGCGGGCTGGTAGCCGTCGCCGCGCGGCCCGACGCAGCCGCTGATCACCGTGACGGTGCTCGTCTCCTTGAGCTCGTCGCGGATGCCCTCGAGCAGCGCGATCGCGCGCCGATTCATGTGCTCGAGATCGCGCGGGTCGTAGCCCAGGCGCAGGCCCCAGTCCGCGCTCGCGCGCCACGTGGCGCTCTCGAGGATCAGGCCGGCCTCGAAGCGCGCGGCGATGCGGGCGTAGGCGCGAAAGTACTTGCGCAGCGCGGGCTCGCCGCCCGGGCGCCGCAGCAGGTCGAACGCGGCGAAATCCGGCAGCTCGAGCCCGTCGTTGAAGATGAGCGACGTCTCGATGCCGCCGTCGGTGATGAACAAGCCGCCGTCAAGCTGCGGCAAGGCGTCGCGACGCGAAGGACGCACGAAAGTCTCCTTGAAATCCTTGCAGGCGGCGCAGCGCGGCCGCCCGGGTGAGCATCAGAATGTCGCGCTGCGCATGGCTGCCGCCGATGCGGTGCGCGACCGGGGGAAGGGAACGCAGCAGCACGTCCGCGCCCCTGAAATCGTTGCGCCCGAATGCGGCGAGCGCCCGGCACGCCGGGTAGCCCACCAGCCGGGTCATGTCGTGATTGGTGCCGGCCGCGCGGGCGATGCGCCGCTCCTGCGCCGCGAGCAGGCGCTGCGCCCAGTCCCAGCGCTGCGCGCCGGCGAACGCCATCATCGCGTGCAGGTCGTTGAACGCGCAGTACGCGTCCTCGGCATGCTGCGACCAGCGCGCCGCCAACGGCACGAAGCGCTCGCCGACCTTGACCCCGGCGAGCCGCAGCCGCCAGAGCAGCGCCGAAGCGTCGATCAGGTCCGGCAGGTTGTCGAACCGCAGGCGGCGGTCGTACAGCGCGAGCGCCTCTTCCGGAAGGTCGAGCTGCAAGTAGAAGAGCGCCCGGTGCCACCAGATGTGGTTCACGGGATGGTTGACTGCGCGGCGCAGGCCTTCCAATGCCCTTCCCTGCATCTCGAGGACGTGTAGCAGCGCGTGCTCCGCCCGGACGTCCTGCGGCTCGAGCTCGAGCGCGCGCAGCGCCGCGTCTTCGGCCGCCGCGTAGTCGCCGCATTCTGCGAGCCCGAAAGCGTGCATCGCGACCACCGCGTGATAGCCGGGAACCGAGGCCGACCAATGCGGCAGGACGCGGGCGGGCCGATCGCGCAGCGCCTGCGAGTCGCCGAGGTAATAGTCCATCGTCAGCGCCGCCCAGA
>Ga0208454_1001036_pt1 | contig 12485 bp, 7 predicted proteins | sample EasRivMeERMZT100_FD_187530 | JGI IMG/M metagenome (GOLD analysis project Ga0208454, IMG submission 187530) | Soil microbial communities from meander-bound floodplain in the East River, Colorado, USA - East River MetaG ERMZT100 (SPAdes) (version 2) | ecosystem: Environmental > Terrestrial > Soil >...
GACGCGGCGCCCGCCAGGGCCCGGCTCGAGCGCGCGCGGGCCGCCGCCGCCGCGGTCAAGGCCGGCGCGATCGCAAAAGCGGCGAAGGCCGCCACCGAGATCCGAGGTGATGTCAACGCGGCGCGGCTGGCGGCGATCCGCCACGCCTTGCGCGGCGGTGAATAGGGAATAGGAAATAGGGAATCGGAAAACCGCAACCGCGGGTCATCAGTGTCGGTTCACTATTTCCCATTTCCCATTTCCCATTTCCTGTTTCCTTTAGCTCGCGAAGGAGCGTGATGATAGATCTCTACACCTGGACCACGCCCAACGGCCGCAAGGTCTCGATCATGCTGGAGGAGCTGGCGCTGCCGTATCGCGTGCACGCGATCAACATCGGGCAGAACGAGCAGTTCCGGCCCGAGTACCTGAAGATCAATCCCAATGGCAAGATCCCGTCCCTCGTCGACCCAGAAGGCCCCGACGGCAAGCCGATCGCGCTGATGGAGTCGGGTGCCATCCTCATCTACCTCGCGGGCAAGACCGGCAAGCTGTTGCCGCAATCGATCCGCGGCCGCTACGAGGCGCTGCAGTGGCTGATGTTCCAGATGGGCGGCGTCGGCCCCATGTTCGGCCAGACGCACCATTTTCTCCGCGCGGCGAAGGAGCCGGTGCCATACGCGATCGCGCGCTACACCAAGGAGACGCAGCGGCTCTACGGCGTGCTGAACGAGAGGCTGAAGGACCACGCCTATCTCGCCGGCGAGTATTCGATCGCCGACATTGCGACCTACCCATGGGTGGCGCGTTACGAGTGGCACAGGACCGACCTCAACGCCTTTCCCAACGTGAAGCGCTGGTTCGACGCGATTGCGGCGCGGACGGCGGTGCAGAAGGGCATGAACGTGCCCCCGGCGGCCAAGTGATGTAAAGCCTCGACACAAAGGACACAAAGGACACAAAGGAAGATCTGAAATAAGAATTAAACCGCCGAGACGCCGTGAGAAGCAACAACACGACAATCGAACCGCCAAGATCGCCAAGAAAAAACGAGAACAAGAATTGAGCCGCCGATGAACGCCGATAAAAACGAAGCTTGGTAATTCTGGTCAGTGTAACTATTCGTCGGCACAAGTTCCGGGTTGTGTGGAAACCTTACACTGACCCTACCGGACGTATGGAGGACGTGAACGTTGTGAACAAGGATCGCGCGGCAAAGCTGTGGTGCGAGAACACGACCAGGTTGACAGGAAAGTCATGGGATTACCTGAAAGTGCTTCAGACGGAATTTATCCGACTCCAGCCGACGAGCTTTTCCGACCTGCTGGTGCTAAAGCCTTCTCAACTCGTTTAGGCGGGAAAAAGGGCGCGTCGCCCGTTTTCTCTCAATTTATCGGCGTGTATCGGCGTTCATCGGCGGCTGAATACTTTGTCTAGTTGACGCGGCTTTTCGTCACCGCATCACCGCGTCACTTCGTCACCGTCCTGCTCTCATTCCCGCCCCCGCGAGCTGTACCTACCTGGCGATTTCGGCGGGAAGTTTGATGCAGATCAAACCCACCCCGGTACGGCCGCCTAGACTGAGCCGATTGGCGCATGACGCGCCTCGCGCATGAAGTCAGGAGGTCACCATGTTCAAACTGGCCGTCGTGGGACCCATCATCTCGAGCGGTTTCGGCGTCGCTCGGCAATGCGTCAACTGCTATGGCTCGCGGCCGTCGTACGGCGGAGTGCAGTGTTTCGGGTTTGGCTCGGGATGCATTGAATACCGAACGAAAGCCGGCGATGGGGCCGCCGGTTCGCCGCGCGTCATGGCGCAAGAATCGCGTCGCCGGTGACGCGCCCGCCTCGCAGGCGCGCCAGGTCTTCGATGGCCTGATCAAGCACTGGAACCCAATAGCGGTGACGAGATAATGGTGACGAATAAAGGTGACGATCAAGGGTGACGAAATGCAGTGATGCATTGCACGTCACCTATACCTCGTCACCTGTATCTCGTCACTGGTTCTTAAGTTCCGTGCGCGCGTTGCGCTGCAGGAAGCGCACGATCTCAGCGGTATCGAGCACCGGGCTGGTCCTGAGCGAGTCGGGCCCGACCACCGTGTTCGCCCAGTCCATGTGCCGCTTCATGCGCTCGACCACGCCCGGCCACTCGCGCGAAGTGTGGCGCCGGGGATCGGGCAGGGCATGGCATTGCGTGCAGGCGATGGCGTACATCTTTCCCGCCTCCGAGCCCAGGGCCGGGTGGAGCGAATCCATTTCCCCCTGCCCGTGCTGCTTAAGGTAGGCGGTGAGCGCGGCAATTTCCTGGTCGGTCGGCGCTTCCACCTTGTCCATCATGTCCTTCATCAGGCCGCCGAGGTTGCCTTTGCCCTGCATGCGCCAGACCATGCGCGCGACGACGCTGTCCCAACGCTCCGCGGTGTGCATCTGCGGGTTCGGCAGGTAGTGGCATTGCACGCAGTAGCGGACAGTGAGCCGCGCGCCCTCGGAACGCGGCTCGGGCAGCTGCCGGGGCTCGACCGCAGGTGGCAGGATGCGCTCCAGCATCGCGCCGTGCGGGCTTTGCGACCATAGGTCCTTCGCCCGCGCGACTTCCCGCGAACCGTCGGTGGACGGGGCGGGCGCGTCCGCGGCGGTAGCGGGCATGGCGGATGCGGCGGCCACGGCGGCAAGCCACCAGCGAATGGAAAAAAGCATCATCGCGGATACGGACGCAGCCTATCCTACCAGCGCAAGAATTGCTATCCGAGGATCACGCGCACCTGGTGGGCTTGACCGTCATCCACGAGCGGAACCCGCGTCGGGCCCGCCGGCAGCGCTTTGCCGTCCAGTTCGGCAACAGCGATTCCACGGTTGACGCCATGGGGGTTCTCGACCGCAATCTCGTAACGCGCGGAGTGATACTTGAAGACGATCTCGAACCGGGGCCACTCCTTGGGTATGCAGGGGGCAAGGCACAGAAACGTTCCCTGTAGACGAAAGCCGAGGATCGCCTCGAGGCCGGCCCGGTACAGGCACCCGGCCGTGCCGCTGTACCAGGTCCATCCGCCGCGCCCGACGTGCGGCGCGACCGAATAGACATCGGCGGCGACGGCGTAGGGCTCGACCTTGTAGCGCTGCACGTCGGCCCGTGTTCTGGTGCGGCGGATCGGATTCATGAGCGAGAACACCTCGGCGGACTTGTTTCCCTGGCCGAGGGCGGCAAAGGCTACCACCGACCACGTTGCGGCATGATTGTATTGACCGCCATTCTCCCGAATGCCGGGCGGATAGCCCTTGATGTATCCGGGATCGAGCGGCGTCCGGTCGAAGGGCGGCGTGAACAACAAGATCAGGCCTTCGTTGCCGCGAATGAGCTGCTTGTCCACGGCGGCCATGGCCCGCAGGGCACGCGCCGGATCCGCGGCGCCGGAGATCACGCTCCAGGATTGCGCAATCGAGTCGATCCGACACTCGGCGCTCGAGGACGAGCCCAATGGCGTCCCGTCGTCGAAAAAACCGCGCCGGTACCAACCTCCATCCCAGCCATCCTGTTCAAGAGCGTTCCGCAGCGCCGCCGCATGGGCGCTCCACTTCATGGCGCGCGTCTGCTGGCCGCGGGATATCGCGAACGGCGCGAACGCCGCCAGCGTCGTGTTCAGGAACCAGCCGAGCCAGACGCTTTCCCCTTTGCCCATCTCGCCGACCCGGTTCATGCCGTCGTTCCAGTCGCCCGTGCCGATCAGCGGCAGTCCATGTTCGCCCACGCCGAGGCTCTGGTCGAGCCCGCGCGCGCAGTGCTCGAACAGTGTTGCGCTCTCATCCGCGATCATGGGCTGGAAGAAGGCATCGTGTTCGCCGGACTGCAGTAACTGGCCTTCGAGAAATGGAACGGGCTCGTCCAGCACCGCATAGTCGCCGGTCGTCCCGACATAGTGGGCGGCGGCGCAGGCGAGCCAGATCCGGTCATCGGAAACGCGGGTGCGGACACCCTGGCCGGAGTGCGGCAGCCACCAGTGCTGGACATCGCCCTCGATGAATTGCCGGGCAGCGGCGCGCAGGAGATGCTCGCGCGTCAGCGCCGGTCGCGACAGGGCGAGCGCCATTCCGTCCTGGAGCTGGTCACGGAAACCGTAGGCGCCGCCCGCCTGATAGAACGCCGCCCGCGCCCACATGCGGCAGGCGAGCGTCTGATAAAGCAGCCAGCGATTCAGCATGATGTCCATGGAACGGTCCGGCGTTTTCACCTGAACCGTGCCGAGCACATCGTCCCAGTAGCCGACGACCTCGCGCAGGACGGCGTCGAGATCGGCCGCCCGGTAGCGGGCGATCAGGGATTTCGCTTCGTCCGCCGTCGCCGCCTCACCGAGGAAGAAGACGATTTCCACCGTGCCGCCCGGCGCGAGCTCGACCTGGGTTTGCAGAGCGCCGCAGGGATCGAGCCCGGCGCCGACCCGCCGGGAAAGAAAGGTCTTCCCCGCCAGCGCGGCGGGGTTGTCGAGCGTGCCATTGCGCCCCAGGAACTCCCTCCGGTCGCCGGTCCAGGCGGTCTGTCGTCCACCCAGGTCGGCAAAGGCGACGCGGGAACCGAACGTCATGTTCCAGGGGTTGCGCGCGAACATCGCGCCGGTCTCCGGATCGAGTTCCGTCACGACCGAAAGCGCGGACGCGCTGCGGGACGGGCCGAGTACCCATTCGACATAAGCCGTGACCGAAAACCGCCGGGATCGCCCCGACGTGTTGCGGATCGTCAACCGTGAGATCTTGACCGGATCATTGAGCGGCACGTATTGCAGGAGATCGAGCGCGACGCCGTGCGCGGTATGCTCGAACCGGCTGTAGCCCTGGCCGTGCCTGGCGAGACGGGTCGCGGCCTCGTCACGGATCGGCAGGGCCGTCGGCCCCCACAGCTCGCCGGACTCCTCGTCGCGCAGATAGATGACTTCGCCCGGCCGATCGGTGACGGGGTCGTTCGACCAGGGCGTCAACTGGTTCTCGCGACTGCTGAGCGACCAGGTGTAGCCGCCGCCCTCGGCCGCGACTTGAAAGCCGAATGAGGGATTGGAGATGACGTTGATCCACGGGGCCGGTATCGACCGCCCGGCGCCGAGGATCGTCACATATTCCCGTCCGTCCACGGCGAATCCGCCGAGCCCATTGAAGAATTCCAGGTTCGGGGGCACCGCAACGGTCTGCGGCACGCGCGCGGGCGGCACGCGCCTCGGCGGCGGCGCGGCTGCGGTGTCCGCTTCCTGGAGGCGATTGAGCTGTTCCGATAGCGTTCCGCGTCCTCCCAGCAGCACGGCCCGGGCCATGGAGAGGAGGAGAGCGCGTGTCTCCACCGAAATGAGGTCGGCACGCAGCACGAATACGGAACCGCGCGCGGGGTCCGCTCCGATCTGCCGTCGGGACTGGCTCGTGCGGACCAGGGTCTCCAGGGCGATCTGAAGGTCCTGGATATAGGAGGATGCCCGTTCGTTCAGGATCACGAGATCGACGGTGAGTTGCTTCATGCGCCAGTATTCATAGGCCCGCAGCAACTGGCGGACGATGGCGACGTCATCGATGCTGTCGATCCGCACCAGAACGATCGGGAGGTCGCCGGAGATGCCTTGGGCCCAGAGTGCAGCAGGCCCGCCGCCGCCGCGGCGTATGGCCTCCGACGACGGCCGCAGCGACGGATCGGCGTAGAGCACGTGGCCGGCGAGACGCTGAAACAGCCCGGCCTGCTCCGCGTCGATGCCGAGATAGCTCAACTGCACTTGCGCCTGGGTCCACGCCAGGGTGGCAGCGCGGTCGAAGGCAGTCGTGTCCTCGTGCTTGTCGATGAGGTCCAGCACCTCTTCACGGGTCGACGCGACCAGCGTCCAGAATGCGATGCGCACGGTCCTGCCCGGCGGAACCCGCAAGCGGCGGCGCAGCGCGAACACGGGATCGAGAACAGTGCCGACGGTATTGGACAACGGCCGGCCATCCATCACGGCAATCGGCGCCCGAACCTCCCGCCCGCGGCCAAGGAAACGGGCCCGGTCGGTTTCGATTTCCAGTTCGCCCACGGTCTCGCCTTCGACGATGGCAAGATGCGCCGCCCAGATTTCGGGCTCGCCGGGCGAGCGCCGCCGCCGCGTTGCCAGGATGGCGCCGATCCTGGTGAGATATTCGGTTTGCACGAAAAGTTTGGAAAAGACCGGGTGCGTCGTGTCCGCCGCGGGCTGCGCCAGCACGAGCTCGGCGTAGGAGGTAATCTCGATGTCCCGGGACTTGTTGCCCGCGTTCGAGACGGATACGCGGCGGACCTCGGCGTTGTCCTCCGGCGAGACGACAACGTCGAGGATCGTGGTAATGGTTCCGTCGCTGCGGATGAACTCGGCGCGATCTTCGGTGAATGTGACGTCGTAGCTGTCCGGTTCGACGCCGCTGGGCTGGTAGCCCGCGGACCAGACCTCGCCGCTCTCCACGTCGCGCAGGAAGAAGTAGGCGCCCCAGTCGTCGCGGGTAACGTCCTCGCGCCAGCGCGTGATCCCGAGATCGCGCCAGCGGCTGTAGCCGGAGCCGGCGACCGTCAGCATCACCGCGTAGCGGCCGTTCGAAAGCAGGTGCGCCTCCGGCGTGGCGCTGTGCGCGGAGCGGAACCGTCGCACCGCGGGGAGTTCCAGGTCGCGAATCGTCGCCGCCGTCTTGACTTCCTCCGCCCTGGGATGCGCCACCGCGACATCGCGCGGCGTGCGCTCCTGCAACAGCAACTCCGTCGCCTGCATGATCGGTTCGGCATGAAACCGCGCCCGCATCTTGCCGTCGAGGAGAGCGTTGGCGATGGCGACCACCGTCATGCCCTGATGGTGCGCCATGAAGGCGCGGACGATCGCGACGTCTTTCCCCTCGGGCAGGCGCGTGGGTGTGTAATCCAGCGCCTCGTAGAAGCCGTAGCGACCCTGCGCGCCGACGGCGGCAAGTTGGGCGAAGTTGCGCGCCGCCGCGCCCGGATCGACCATGGCTGCGAGCGCCGTCGCGTAGGGCGCAACGACGGCGTTCTCGCTCAGACCCCGTTTCAGGCCCAGCCCCGGGACGCCGAAGTTCGAATACTGATAGGTGCGCTCCAGGTCGCGGACGTTGTAAGCGGATTCCGAAATCCCCCACGGCACACCGAGCGCGGCGCCATAGGTTATTTGCCGGAGGACGACGAGTCGGCTCGTCTGCTCGAGCAGGCTGCCCGCCGGGGCACGCATGACGAGCGAGGGCATCAGATACTCGAACATCGACCCTGACCAGGAGATCAGCGCCGCACCGCGCCCGATCGGCGTGACGGCGCGCCCGAGCCGGAACCAGTGCCGCGACGGAACATCGCCCTTGGCGATCGCCACGAAGCTCGCAAGACGCGCTTCGGAAGCGAGCAGGTCGTAGCAGCTCGGGTCGAGAATGCTCTCCCCCACCCGATAGCCGATCGCGAGGAGCTTGCGGTCCGGGTCGAGAAGAAAGCCGAACTCCATCGCGTCGACCATGGTCTGCGCCGTCGTTGCGAGCGTCGCCAGGCGTTGTTCCAGGGAGTGGCCGGCGTGGGCAGTCCGGGCAACGTCGCGGCGGTGGCTCTCGATCGACGCCAGGGTCGCCTCCGCCCAGAACAGCATATCGGCGCTGCCTTCGTCGCCGCGTTCGCTGGCGAGCGTCCGGGCGATGTCGACCATGGTCGCGGCCTGAGACGCGATCTCCTCCAGCCGGGCAGCGAGGGCCTCCGTTTGCGGGTGTTGGACGAGCGGGTCCTGACGGAGCGCGGCGGCCAGCGCATCGAGTGCGTCGCCAAGCTGGTGCCGCGTGATCGTCTGCGTCCGCCGGTCGTCGGGAAGTCCCTGCAGGGTTTCGCGCGTCAGGTCCAGGCCGTCTTCGATGCCGGCAAACAATTCAGGACCTGCCGTCGGGCGGCCGCTCCACTCCCGGCAGGCATTGGCAAGAGCGATCAGGTGTCCGGCCAGGTTGCCGCTATCCACCGACGAGACGTACTGCGGGTCCAACGGACGCAGATCCCGCGTGTCGTACCAGTTATAGAAGTGGCCGCGGAACCGCTGCAGGCGGCCCATCGTCGCGAGTGTCGCTTCCAGCCGGTCGACGGTCTCGGTCGTACCCGCCCATCCGAAGTCGCGGGCGCTGACCGCGGCGAGGAGGTAGAGGCCGAGATTGGTGGGAGAGGTCCGGTGCGCGATGGTCGGCTTCGGGTCTTCCTGGAAATTGTCCGGCGGCAACCCGTGGTCCGTCGCCGCCACGAAAGTTTCGAAGAAGCGCCAGGTGCGGCGCGCGACCAGCCGCAGGGCGCGGGCGTCCGCGTCCGAGACCGGCATGCGCCCCGCCACGAGCGGCGACAGGCTCGTCCACCGGGCGATGGCCGGCGACGCGATCCAGGCGAGCACGAACGGCACCGCCACCGGCCAGGCGCCGTGCCCGGTCCACCACACGACGATTGCGGCAACGACGCCGAGCGCGACACCACCGCACATTTGCCGATAGAACCCCGGGAGGTCGAGCTGGGGGCTCACCATCGCCTGACCTGCGGTGACCCAGTCGAGCAGATGCTGGCGGCTCACGAGCAGACGAAACAGCGTTCTGCCGATCGCGTCGGCCATCAACCACGCTTGATGCGCCAGGAACACGACCAGCAATGCGGTCAGGGACAGGGCGAGCCCGACATCGGCGGCGAAGGCGCGCAAGTGGCTGCGCAACGTGATCCGGGTGTGTCGCGGCACGAGCGCCGCAAGAACGGGAAGCAGCGTCGACAACGCAATCGTCGACAGAATGAAGCCGGTCCAGACGACGGCGGCCTGCAGCGGCAGCGCCCATCCCGCCAGCAAGGCGAGGAAGCTCGCCGGCGCCGTCAGCGAGCGCCGCAGGTTATCCAGCATCTTCCAGCGGCCGATCAGCGGCAGTGCGGCGGCGCTCCGATCATCGACGGAGGCGTAGCCGCGGCCCAGTATCCACGGCAGCAATTGCCAGTCGCCGCGCGCCCAGCGGTGCTGGCGTGCGGCGGCCACGTCGTAGCGTGACGGAAACTCCTCGACCACCTCGATATCGGAAGCGAGGCCGGCGCGGGCGAAGGTCCCCTCGAACAGGTCGTGACTGAGCAGCGTGCTGTCGGGCACGCGGCCGTCGAGCGCGGCTTCGAAGGCATCCACGTCATAGATGCCCTTGCCGGTAAAGGAGCCTTCGCCGAAGAGATCCTGATACACGTCGGATACGGCGGCAGCGTAAGGATCGATGCCGCTGTTGCTGGAGAAGACGCGCTGGAACAGCGAACCTTCGCGGCCGAGCGGAAGCGAAGGCGTAACGCGCGGCTGCAGCACGCCATAGCCTTCGACCACGCGCCGGGTGCCGGCATCGACCCGCGGATGGTTGAGCGGGTGCGCCATCTTGCCGATCAGCCGGCGGGCTGTTTCCCGCGGCATCCGGGTATCGGCATCGAGCGTGATGACGTAACGGACGCCGGAAGGCAGGGTGGGGGGTGAGGTGAATGCGGGCCCGCCGACGGCTACGAAGGTGGTATCGGCCGCGCCGCGAAGCAGCCGGTTCAACTCGTGGAGCTTGCCGCGTTTGCGTTCCCACCCGATCCACCGCTTCTGTCCTGCATTCCAGACCCGCCGGCGATGGAGCAGGAGGAAGCGGTCTCCCGCGGCTGCCGGTCCATAGCGGCGGTTCAGGCGGGCGATGCCCGCGGCGGCCGCGCCGAGGAGCGCATCATCTCCGTCAACGGTCTCGGTCGCGGCGTCCGCCCAGTCCGAGAGCAGTGCGAAATGAAGCTCGCCTTCCGGACTCGCCAGGTGGTGGATCTCCAGCCGCTCGATCTGCTCTTCGAGCGCGGCCTGCGTCGTGAGCAGGATCGGCACGGCGACCATCGTGCGCAAGTGCGACGGCACGCCGTCGCGGAGTTCCAGGCCCGGCAGGATCGTCGCGCCGACCCCTCCCGTGACGCCGCGGTTCACGAGCGCCATCGTCGCATCGATAGCCGGGATCAGCCCGAGAACTGCGAGGAGACCGAGCCACCGGTCGCCGATGCCCGCTCCCGCCAGCACCAGCAACGGCAGGCCGAGAACGACCGCGGCGACCATGATTACGCAGCCGATATAGCCGCCGATGCCGATTGATGCGTTGAAACGGGCGCGCCAGCCCTCAATGGGAGCGCGGAATCCGACCGTCTTCTCGAACGCGCGACGCCCCCCGGTGATCAGGTGGTATCCAGGATCCCGCCGGCGGGATGCAGGATCGCGCTCGCGGGATGCAGGATCGCGCTCGCGAGATGCAGGATCGCGCTCGCGCGATGCCGGACCCCGCAAGCCGCCATCCGGATCGCCCTGTGCCTCACGCTCCGGATCGTTTGCGGCCAGAAGCGCTGCCTGCGCAATCTCCAGTTCCGTCAGTTTCGAGCCGCGCGCGAGCTTCTCGATCGCGCTGCGGTAGAGGTTGCGGGTCGAAAAATCCATGTTCGCGAAGTCGCTGCCGGAGCGCAGCAGGTCGTCGACGAGACTGGTGTTCTCGAACAGCTCCGCCCAGTCGACGTCGGAGACCAGGCGCATGCTCGTGATGATGTTGCGGACCGTCACGTTCGTCGCGCCCAGCTTTTGGTGCTCGTCGTGTACGATCTCGTCGGCGGTTGTTCCCTGCGCCGCCAGACGCTCCTCGAGCCACACCAGCGCCCGTGTGACCTTCGGATCCAGGTCCCGCAGCCGTTGCACGAGCTGGACGGCGAAGGGCCCCTGCAAGGGCGCCTGTTCGTAATGCTGAAAGGCCGAGCGCATCGGCTCGCCCGGGCGCCCGTTCACGCCCAGGAGCTGGTCGGCGAGGGCATCCGCTTCCTGGCGCGCCGCGCGGCTCGCCACGATGCGCCTGGCCCCGCGTCGAAGATTTTCCACGAGCACGATCCGCAGCGTGATCGCGATCGCCCACAATTCCCCGATCGTCAGCGGCTGAACGCGCTGGTAGGCACGCACGAACCGGCGCAGCATCTCTGGTTCGAAACGGCTGTCCGTATGAGCGATAAACGCCCAGGCCAGGCCGAAGACCCGCGGATAGCCGACGAATGGTCCGCCAGCCAGCTTCGGCAATTGCCGATAGTAGCGTGGTGGCAGATCGTCACGAATTTCACGGATCTGCTCTTCGACGAGATGGTAGTTGTCGAGCAGCCACTCGGCGGCCGGTGTAATGGCCTGCCCCTCTCCGACCGAGTCGGCGATGGCGCGATAGGCGTCGAGCAGAACCGACTCGTTGTCCCGCAGTCGAACGGCGAGAGAGCGGCCGGTCGTCGGCCTCGCTGTGACGGCCTGGGCCGCCGCAAGGCTTTCGGCATGCTGCTCGAGGCGCTCGATACTGAAAAGCTCCTCGCGGATCGACTCTTCGTTATCCCATGGCGCCGCCCGTGACGCGCGCCCGAAGGCGCGAAGAATCGCCGATATCAAGTCTGAGCCATCTGCGTGATCGGCGCCTGCGCGTAGTGCCGCAGGCACCGCCGCGCCCAGATCCCCCCTCCGGACAGGGTGGCGGGTAAGGATGGGCGCATCGTTATCAGGTTATTGATCTATTTATGAAACACTCATTATGGCCCGGCATGGAGAACCACGGCTGTGAAGATTAGCAGGAAGTCCATACTCGTTATGTACGCCAGGGAACAGAAGGAACGACTCGGGAGTGGGAGCATTATCGCCACGAGCCGGCTTGCCAAACCGCGTGTACGAGTAATGACAGAAAGCAGATATGAACCGTGATCGCCTCAATAGCGAGTGGAAGCAGTTCAGCGGGGGCGTGTGGAAACATTGGGACAGGCTGACCCAGGGCCCACAGCGTGAGTTCGACTTCAGGCGCGATCAGTTCACCAGCAGAATCCAGGAGCGGTATCGAATCTCGAGGCAGAATGCCGACCAGTTGGCCGAAGGATTCATGAGTCGCAACCGCAAATGGTGGGATCTCTCGAACAGGTAGTCAGAGAACCGTCCGGAGGGCGGGCCTCCACCAAGCTCAATTCTGTTGACGGGTGGGGAAGGGGAATGTGAAAGGGACACTGTGAAGACGAGTGGGCTGCTCGGATTATTGTCCTTTCTGCTGTTATTCGCCAGCAACCAGGAGATTGCGGGAGGGCCGAGCGCGGCGGCGCCGGGTGCGAACCGCTCGGTCGCCATGGCGGGCGGCGGTAATCTGCCGGCAAGTCTTTCCGAGTATGTATTCTTGCACCAGGCCCGCCATGAAGGCATCCTGGCTCATGTGATGACTGGGGTCACTACTTGTCTGGAATGATCGGCAGTACGTGATGGGGAAAAGTCGGGGTTCTGACGCCGATCCCGATTCACCCATGGCGGGAGGAACGATATGAGCCCATGGCAAGGCGACGCAGGCAAAGGTTGACCAGAAGCACGATCAGTTTGCTGCCGTGCGGGGGAGCAGGCGGTCCATTTCTCTCTTCACCACCGCGTAGCATTCACATACCCGTTGCTCCAGCTTCGGGCGGTCGAGAACGGTGATGTGGCCGCGGCTGTAGTGAATCAACCCGGCTGCTT
>Ga0208454_1001038_pt1 | contig 12468 bp, 13 predicted proteins | sample EasRivMeERMZT100_FD_187530 | JGI IMG/M metagenome (GOLD analysis project Ga0208454, IMG submission 187530) | Soil microbial communities from meander-bound floodplain in the East River, Colorado, USA - East River MetaG ERMZT100 (SPAdes) (version 2) | ecosystem: Environmental > Terrestrial > Soil...
CGGCGCTGCCCAGAAGACCGTGGACGCCGGCGGTGATCACCTCCGCTAGAAGATCCTTGCGCTCGGTCTCGAGCGCCATCGCGGAGTTGAACTCGATCAGCACCGCCGCATCGGCAGGCGTGGCAAGCCGAACACGGAAGGACTGCGGCATCAGTACTTGGCGTTCCCCGGCGTCCTGGGGAAAGGAATCGCGTCGCGCACGTTCGATAATCCCGTGGCGTAGGACACGGTGCGCTCGAAGCCCAGGCCGAAGCCGGCGTGCGGCACCGTGCCGTAGCGGCGCAGGTCGCGATACCAGCCGAGGCTCTCCCTGTCGATGCCGACTTCCGCCATCCGGGCGTCCAGGCGGTCGAGGCGCTCCTCGCGCTGGCTGCCGCCGACGATCTCGCCGATGCCCGGGGCAAGCACGTCCATCGCCGCGACCGTTCGGTCGTCGTCGTTCAGGCGCATGTAGAACGCCTTGATGGCCTTCGGGTAGTTCATCACCACGACCGGCTTCTTCGCGTGCTTCTCCGTGAGGTAGCGCTCGTGCTCCGACTGCAGGTCGACGCCCCACTTCACGGGGAACTCGAACTTCTCCTTCGCGCGCTCGAGGATCGAGATCGCCTCGCCGTAGTCCATGCGCACGAATTCCGATTCCACGATGCCCTGCAGCTTCGCCACGATGCCTTTCTCGACGCGCTCGTCGAAGAAAGCCATGTCTTCTTTTCTTTCCTGCAGGAGGGATTTGAAGATCGACTTGAGCAGTGCCTCGGCGAGATCCGCGTTATCCGAAAGATCGGCGAACGCGATCTCCGGCTCGATCATCCAGAATTCCGCGAGGTGGCGGCTGGTGTTCGAGTTCTCGGCGCGGAACGTGGGTCCGAAGGTGTACACCTTCGAGAGCGCGAGGCAGTACGCCTCGACGTTGAGCTGGCCCGAGACGGTGAGGAAGGTCTCGCGTCCGAAGAAATCCTTCGAGAAATCGATCTTTCCCCCTTCCCGGGGGAGGTTCGCGAGATCCAGCGTCGACACGCGGAACAGAGCGCCCGCTCCCTCGGCGTCGGCCGCGGTGATGATCGGGGTGTTCACCCAGAGGAAGCCGCGCTCGTGAAAGAAGCGGTGGATCGCTTGCGCGAGGGTGTGGCGCACTCGCGTCACCGCAGCGATCACGTTGGTGCGCGGCCTGAGGTGCGCGACTTCGCGCAGAAACTCGAAGGTATGGGGCTTGGGTTGGATCGGATAGGAGTCCGGATCTTCGACCCAGCCGACGACCTTGATCGCGGCTGCCTGCATCTCGAAGGGCTGTCCCTTGGCGGGCGAGGGCACGATGCCGCCGGTGGCCTCGATCGCGCAGCCGGCAGTGAGGTGCAGGATCTCCTTTTCGTAGTTGGGGAGGTCCTTCGGCGCGACGACCTGCACCGGATGGAACGACGAGCCGTCCGACAGGTGGATGAACGAGAAGCCCGCCTTGGAGTCGCGCCGGGTGCGCACCCAGCCTTTCAGCACCACGGCCCCATTCTTGGGCGCGCGGCCGGCGAGCACGTCGGCGCAGGAAGTCATAATGGCGATCATATGAAAGAACGGCGCTCCATCCTATTCGTCTGCACCGGCAACATCTGCCGCTCGCCGACAGCCGAAGGGGTTTTCAGGAGCTTGTGTGTGAAAGCGGGGCTGGAACTGCGCATCGAATCCGCAGGTCTCGGCGACTGGCACATCGGCCATCCGCCCGACGAGCGCGCCCAGCACCACGCCCGGAGCCGCGGCTACGACCTGAGCGCGCAGCGCGCGCGCCAGGTGCGGGCGCGCGACTTCGACGATTTCGATCTCATCCTGGCGATGGACAGCGGCCACCTGCGCGACTTGCAGCGCATGGCGCCGTCGCGGCACCGGGCGAAGATCCGGCTGTTCGTGGCGGACCGCGATGTCCCGGACCCCTATTACGGGGGCCCGGCCGGGTTCGAGCGCGTGCTCGACCTGGTGGAGGCCCAGTGCGCCAGCTTGATCGCGGAACTGCGTGCTTCGCCGGACGAGCCTACTTCCTAGTCGTCTCCACCTGCTGCAGCGGCTCGTCCTGGGTCACCGTTTTCTGCCGCTCGCGCCGCGGCCGGCCGAGATGCTGCGGCTCCTCCTGGGCGGGAGCAGCGGCGGGTACCCTTGCACGGTCGGTTTCGATCATCACCAGCCCCGCGCTTTCGAGCAGGACCTTGGAGTCGATCTTCGGCTCCGCGCGGACCGGTTGCTCGGCGCGCGGCGCCGGCTGTTCCATGCGTGGCGCGGGTTCTTCCGCGCGCGGTGCGGCCGACGGCGGCAAGGTCTCCTCGCCGGAGGCCTCCAGCTCCTTGCGCGCCAGCGCTTCGCGCCGCTGGTCTTCGCGCAATTGATCCTCCTTCATCAGGAACGAAGGCGGCGCGCCTGACGGCCGCGCATCGCCCTGGGCCGGGCGCTCGCCGCGATCTCCGCGCTCGCGCTGTCGGTCGCGTCCCCCCCGGTTGCGGCGGCCGCCGCGGCGCTGCTGCTCTTCACCCTCTCGGCCTTCGCGCGCTTCGCGCTCGGGTGGCGGAGGCCGGTGCTGCTGCTGCGGTTGTTGTCCCTGCGGCTGCGGCTGTTGTCCCTGCGGCTGCGGCTGTAGTTCCTGCTGTTGCGGCTGCTGTCCCTGCTGCTGCGGCCCCTGATGCTGCGGACGTTGCTGACGCTGCTGGTGGTCCGGCCGGCCGCGATCGCCGCGACCGCCGCGATCGCGATCGCCACGATCACGCTCGCCGCGATCACCGCGCTGCTGCTGGCCGTTGCGCTTTTGCTCGAGCCGCGGGTGTTGCTGCCGGTCGCGCTGCTGCTCGTCGCGCCTCGGCTCGCGTTGCGCGGGCTGCGAGGCCTGCGGCGCGGGTGAGGCGGCGACGGGGGTGGGTGCGGGCGCCGGCTCGGCCCCGAACAGCCCACCGAAGAGTCGGCTCAAGAATCCGCCGGCGGAGGCCGGCTGGGGCTGCGATGCCGCGGGCGCTGGCGCCGGTTGTGAAGCGGGTTGCGCCGGACGCGGCGCAGGCTGCGGAGCGGCTGCTTGCGGGAGCGGCGCCGGCTGGTCCGGGGTGATGGTTTTCACCACCGGCTGCTGCCGCTCGAGCTTCACTTCCTCCTCGGCGCCCGGCGCCTTGGGCTCCTCGGGGCGCTCGACCAGCTCGTAGCTCGAGGGCACGTGCTCCATGGCGTTCAGCTCGTCGTGCTTGAGGCGCTGCACCTTGTAGTGCGGCGTCTCGAGGTGCGGGTTGGGAACGAGAACGATGTTCACCTTCAGCCGGGCCTCGAGCTTCTGAATCTCGGCGCGCTTCTCGTTCAGCAGGAACGAGGACACATCGACCGGCACCTGGGCGTGCACCGCCCCGGTGTTCTCCTTCATCGACTCTTCCTGGATGATCCTCAGCACGTGCAGCGCGGTCGACTCGGTGCCGCGGATGAAGCCGGTGCCGCTGCAGCGCGGGCAGCTGATGTGCGCGGTCTCCTCGAGCGAGGCCTGCAGGCGCTGGCGCGAGAGCTCCATCAGCCCGAAGCGCGAGATCTTGCCGATCTGGACCCGGGCGCGGTCGTACCGCAGCGAGTCGCGCAGCCGGTTCTCGACCTCGCGCTGGTTTTTCTGCGACTCCATGTCGATGAAATCGATCACTATTAGCCCGCCCAGGTCGCGCAGCCGCAACTGGCGCGCGACTTCTTCCGCCGCCTCGAGATTGGTGCGGAACGCCGTTTCCTCGATGTCGCCGCCGCGCGTGGCGCGCGCGGAGTTGACGTCGATGGCGACCAGCGCCTCGGTGTGGTCGATGACGATCGCGCCGCCCGCAGGCAGGGCGACCCCGCGCGAGTAGGCGCTCTCGATCTGGTGCTCGATCTGGAAGCGCGAGAACAGCGGGATGTCGTCGCGGTAGAGCTTCACCTTGCCGACGTTGTCCGGCATCACCGTCTGCATGAAGGACTTGGCCTGCTCGAAGATCTCTTCCGTGTCGATCAGGATCTCGCCGATGTCGGGCTGGAAGTAGTCGCGGATCGCGCGGATCACCAGGCTCGACTCGAGGTAGATGAGGAACGGCTTCTTCGACTGGTCCGCGGAGGCGCCCTCGACCGCGGTCCAGAGCTGCATCAGGTAGTTCAGGTCCCAGGTCAGCTCCTCCAGCGAGCGGCCGATCGCCGCGGTGCGGGCGATGACGCTCATGCCTTCGGGAAGCTGGAGCTGGTCGAGGGTGTCGCGCAGCTCGTTGCGGTCCTCGCCTTCGACCCGGCGCGAGACGCCGCCGCCGCGCGGGTTGTTCGGCATCAGCACGAGATACCGGCCGGCGAGGCTGATGAAGGTGGTGAGGGCGGCGCCCTTGGTGCCGCGCTCGTCCTTCTCGACCTGGACGATCAGCTCCTGGCCTTCGCGCAGCGCATCCTGGATGCGGGCGCGGCCGACGTCGATTCCGTCTTTGAAGTAGCTGCGGGAAACTTCCTTGAACGGCAGGAACCCGTGCCGCTCCTCGCCGTAGTCGACGAAGGCAGCCTCGAGGCTGGGCTCGATGCGGGTGATGATGCCTTTGTAGATGTTGCTCTTGCGTTGCTCCCTTGATGCCGACTCTATGTCGAGGTCGACGAGCTTTTGTCCGTCGACGATCGCGACGCGCAGCTCCTCTTGCTGCGTCGCGTTAAACAGCATGCGCTTCACTTGTTGTTCTCCTGCGCGCGCAGGAGAGGGGTACTAACCGGCGAAAAATCTCCTCATGGTTGTCACCCTTCTGGGTTACCGGAAACTGCTTCGGGAACGGTCCCTACGCGCGCTACTAGTAGTATCGCTACTTCCGGTGAGCGAAATTAACCAGCGCTTCAGGCCCGGCTGCGGCCGGACAGGAGGCGGGTTGCAGGTCCCGGCACTGCCGGGGTCCTGTGCCTCGCAACTCGAAGCGGTGAAAAGATCATACGGAAAATGAATGACTTAAGCAAGGCGCGCGCGAGGTGGCTGGAGATCGGTGAAGAAGGTGAGGCGCAGCGCATCGACAACTTCTTGTTGCGCGAGCTGAAGGGCGTCCCGAAAAGCCACGTCTACCGGGTGCTCCGGAGCGGGGAAGTCCGCGTCAACAGCGGGCGCGTCAAGCCGGATTACCGGCTGCAGGTCGGCGACCGGGTTCGAATACCGCCGGTCAGGATGGCAGACAGAAAGCCCCGCGCCGTGCGGCCGCTCGACCTTCCGGTGGTGTTCGAGGACGCTTCCCTCCTGGTGATCGACAAGCCCTCGGGCATCGCCGTGCACGGCGGCAGCGGAGTGAGCTTCGGCGTCATCGAGTCGCTGCGCGCGGCGCGGCCGCAGGCCAAGGTCCTCGAGCTCGCGCATCGCCTGGATCGCGACACGTCAGGCCTATTAATTCTTTGTAAGAGGCGGAGCGCCCTGGTCGAGTTGCATCGCATGCTGCGCGAGGGCGAGGTCCGGAAGATCTACCTGGCGGTCGTCAAGGGCGCCCTGGCCAAAAAGACCCTCGAGCTGCGCGAATCCCTGCACAAGCACGTCACCGCCTCCGGCGAGCGTCGGGTCAGCGTGCAGGCGGACGGCATGTCCGCGTTGACGAGGGTCACGCGGCTGAAGAGCAGCGGCGAGTTCAGCCTCCTCCAAGTCGAGCTCATGACCGGGCGCACGCACCAGATCCGCGTGCACCTGGCGCACGCCGGGCATCCGGTCGTCGGCGACGACAAGTACGGCGATTTCGCCCTCAACCGGGCGCTCAAGCAACGGCTTCTCCTGCACGCGGCGAAGCTCTCGTTCCGCCACCCGCTCGGCGGCGAGCCAGTGAAGCTCGAGTCCCCGTTGCCTGCGGAGATGAAGGCTTTCCTGGAGAAAATGCTGCCGTGAGCTACCGGCTGCTTGTCTTCGACTGGGACGGCACGATCATCGACTCGGCGGCGACGATCGCCGAGTGCATCCGCGACGCGAGCCGCGAGCTCGGCCTGGAAGTGCCCGACCGCCAGCGCGCGAGCCACGTCATCGGGCTCGGACTGCACGACGCCATGCGCATCGCGGTCCCCGGGCTGGCGGCCGAGCGCTATCCCGAATTCGTCGCGAGCTACCGCAAGCATTTCCTCGTGCGCAAGGACGCCATGCAGCTCTTCGACGGCATGCGTCCGCTGCTCGAAGGTCTTTCGAAAAGGCATGTTCTCGCCATTGCCACCGGAAAAAGCCGCGGCGGCCTCGACCGCGACCTCGAGTTCCACCAGCTGAAGCCGCTGTTCGCCGCGTCGCGCTGCGCCGACGAGACCAACCCGAAGCCGCACCCGGCCATGCTGATGGAAATCATCGAAGAGCTCGCGGTGCCGAAAGGTTCTTCCCTGATGATCGGGGACACCTCGCACGACCTGGAAATGGCCCGCGCCGCCGGCGTGGATGCGCTCGCCGTGACCTACGGCGCGCATCCGGAGGAGAGCCTGCGCGCCTGCGAGCCGCTCGGCTGCTTCTCTTCAGTCACGCAATTGGAAGAATGGCTGCGAGCGAACGCCTGATCTGCGAGTCGGGCGTGCTGATCGACGCCGGGCGCGGCGTGCGCTTCGAGGTCGAGTACTTCGGCGAGGCGGCCCCGGCCTTTGCCGTTCGAAAGGATGGGAAAGTCCATGCCTATCTGAACCGCTGCGCGCACGTCGCGATGGAACTCGACTGGCAGGAAGGGGTATTTTTCGATTCCGACGGACGCGATTTGCTATGCTCGACGCACGGCGCTACCTACGACGCCGCCACCGGCCGCTGCCTGGGCGGCCCGTGCAACGGCAGCCCGCTCGTGAAGCTGCGCCTCGAGGAACGTAACGGCCTGGTCTACTTCATAGGATTCGACGATGACTGAGAACGGTGGTCAGTGGGAACGCGAGCTGGTCAACAAGCTCGCCACGGCGGCGCTCAAGGAGCAGCGGCGCGCGCGCCTTTGGGGCATCTTCTTCAAGCTGCTGACCTTTGCCTACATCACGGTGTTCCTGCTGATGGCGATCGACTGGAAGGGCGGCGACGTCGGCGGCAGCAAGAAGCACACCGCGATGGTCGAGGTGAGCGGCCTGATCGCGCCCGGCACCGACGCGAGCGCCGAGAAGATCACGACCGCGCTGCAGGCGGCGTTCAAGGACAAGAACACCCAGGGCGTGATCGTGCGCATCAATTCGCCGGGCGGCAGCCCGGTGCAGGCTCAAACCATCTACGACGAGATGAAGCGCCTGCGCAGCAAATACCCCGAGATTCCGCTCTATGCGGTGGTCGAGGACGTGTGCGCCTCGGGCGGCTACTTTGTCGCGGTGGGCGCCGACCGCATCTATGTAGGGAAAGCGAGCATCGTCGGCTCGATCGGCGTGCTGATGAACGGCTTCGGCTTTACCGGCCTCATGGACAAGCTCGGCATCGAGCGGCGACTGATCACCGCCGGCGAGAACAAGGGCATGCTCGACCCGTTCTCGCCGCTCGACGACAAGGACCGGGAGCACATCAAGACGCTGATGGGCGACATCCACCAGCAGTTCATCGGCGTGGTGCGCGAGGGGCGCGGCAAGCGCCTCAAGGAAGGGCCCGAGATCTTCAGCGGCCTCATCTGGACCGGGCAGAAGAGCGTCGACCTCGGGCTCGCCGACGGCTTCGGCAGCCTCGAGTACGTCGCGCGCGAGGTGATCAAGGCCGAGGAGATCCGCGACTTCACGATCAGCGAGGGCGTCGCCGAGAAGCTCGCGCGGCGCTTCGGCGCCTCGATCAGCAGCGCTTTCGTCGAAGCCCTGCTGCGCGCTTCAATCCGCTAGGACGAAATCAGGGACAGACCACGTTTTAGGCAGTTGCTTGCAGCAGAAACACCGCCGGGCGGCGGCCGATCGCGGCCTTCGCCCGGCGCCACTCCGCAATCGGCTTCGTCTGCACGCTCTCACTGGGGAGCGTGAGGTCGGCGGCAACGCAAAGCTTCGTGCCGGGATTGCAGGCCTCGACGAGCGCGGCGAGCAAGACGTCGTTGCGGTACGGCGTCTCGATGAAGATTTCGGTCTGCTTCTCGCGTTGGGAGCGTCGCTCCAGCTCCCCGATCCTCTTTTTCCTTTCGGCACCTCCGCGCGGCAGGTAACCGCAAAACGCAAAGCGCTGCCCTTCCAGGCCCGACGCCATGAGCGCGAGCACGATCGACGAAGGACCGACCAGCGGCACAACGCGGAATCCCTCGCGATGCGCCGCCTCGATGACGGCGGCGCCGGGATCGGCGATCGCCGGGCAACCCGCCTCCGAGACGACTCCTATCGACCGGCCCTGGCGCAGCGGTTTCAACAGCTCGGCCGCAGCGCTTGCGATCTCGACGATCTCGATCTGCTGCAAAGGACGCGGCATGCCCACGGCGGAAAGAAATGCCCGTGCGGACTTCGCGTTTTCGGCGGCGAAATGCTCCAGCGAGCGCACGATCTCGAGGGCGGAGGCGGGCAGGGCGTCCTTGGGCGCTCCGCCGAGCGGCGTCGGGATCGCATACAGGACCGGAGAATTAAACGTGGTCTGTCCCTGTTTTGGGATGGGCTTTAGAGGACGGGCAGGCCGGCGCGCTCGAGCATCTCGCTCAGGGCGATGAGCGGCAGGCCGATGAGGGAGCTCGGGTCGTCGGTCTCGATGCGCTCGATCAGCGCGATCCCCAGGCCTTCGGCCTTGGCGCTGGCGGAGCAGTCGTAGGGCTTCTCTCTTTCCAGGTAAGCCTGGATGCGGCGCTCGTCGAGCGTGCGGAAGACCACGCGGCAGGGCACGAGGCGCGACTCGTGCTTGTCGCGACGGGTATCGAGGAGCGTGACGGCGGTGTGGAAGTCCACGGCTTTGCCGGAGAGCTCGCGAAGCTGCTGAACGGCTTCTTCATGGCCGCCGGGCTTGCCGTAGCGCCGTCCGCCGCTCGCAGCCACTTGGTCGCTGCCGATGATGAGGTCGCCGCGGTGCGAAAGCGCCTTGGCCTTGAGATGCGCCAGGCGAAGCGCGGTGTCCGCGGGCGATTCGCCGCTCAAAGGCGCTTCGTCGATGTCCGGAGAGGCGGCTTCGAACGGCAATCCGAGCCGTTCGAGCAGCGCTTTCCGGTAGCGCGAACCGGACGCGAGCACGAGTCGCCGGGGTTGAGGCATCACTTTGTTTTGACGCAGCTTTTGAGGCGATGATATTATCGCGCGTTTATGTCGCACCCGCCGGCGCATCAACCGGTTATCGACGGCTTCGAGTTCGCTTCCGCCGGCGCAACGCAGCAGGGAATCTGGCCGCTGAGCGACTTTCCGCGCCTGCGTGACATGCTCGCAGCGGATGGTGGCGAAGTCAGGTACGAGATCCGCGGAGTGCGCGACGAGCGCGGGCGGCCGGGCCTGCGGATCAGGGTCAGCGGTACGCTCGCGCTTCGCTGTCAGCGCTGCCTGGAACCGATGGCGCTCGAAGTGCATACGGACGAGACGCTCGTGCTGGCGGCGACGCTTGCCGAGATCCACGCCGAGCCCGCCGACGCGCGTGCGCCGGACCGGGTGGTGGCAGGCAAGGAGATGGCGCTGCGCGAGCTGATCGAGGACGAGCTGATCCTCGCGGTGCCATACGCGCCGCGGCACGAGGATTGCGCTCCGGCCGCGGCGAGCGACAGCGCGCAGAAGACTTCGCCGTTCGCCGGGCTGCGCGGCCTGATAAGCAAACATTGATTAGAGAGGAGTCGCACACATGGCAGTCCACCAGAACAAGAAGTCGCCGTCCCGGCGCAACATGCGCCGCTCGCACGATCACCTGAGCGCGCCCGCGATCGCGGTCGAGCCGACCAGCGGCGAGACGCACCTGCGCCACCACGTCAGCCCGACCGGGTTCTATCGCGGCAAGAAAGTCGTCAAAAGCCGGGATGAGTAGCGGCACGGAAGAGTAGCCGCGTTGATCACGGTTGCGGTCGATTGCATGGGCGGCGACCACGGCGCCCATGTGACGGTTCCGGCCGCGCTCGAGTTCCAGGCGCGGACGCCCGACGTCGAGGTGGTCCTGGTCGGCCAGCGCGACGCAATCGAAAGCCACCTTTCCGGAACGAACCCGCGCGTGCGCGTCCACCCCGCGAGCGAGGTCGTCGCGATGGACGAGCCCCCGGCGCAGGCGCTGCGCTACAAGAAGGACTCGTCGATGCGCGTCGCGGTCAACCTGGTGAAGAGCGGCGAGGCGCACGCCTGCGTGAGCGCCGGCAACACCGGCGCGCTGATGGCGATCTCGCGCTTTGTGCTGAAGACCCTGCCGGCGATCGACCGGCCCGCGATCGCCACGGTGCTGCCCAACTCGCGGCGCACCAACACCTACGTGCTCGATCTCGGCGCCAACGTGGATTGCACCGCCGAGCACCTGCTGCAGTTCGGGATCATGGGCGCGATGCTGGTGGCGGCAGTGGAGCACAAGGAGCGGCCCACGGTCGGCCTGCTCAATATCGGCGTCGAGGACATCAAGGGGAACGAGGCGGTCAAGCAGGCGGCCGAGCTGCTGCGCGAGAGCGGGCTCAATTTCGTCGGCAACGTGGAAGGCGACGACATCTACAAGGGCACGGTCGACGTGGTGGTGTGCGACGGCTTCGTCGGCAACGTCGCGCTCAAGGCCTCCGAGGGCGTGGTGCACATGATGACCACGACCATGCGCGAGGAGTTCTCGCGCAACCCCTTTACCCGCCTTGCCGCGCTGATCGCGATGCCGGTGATCCGTGCTTTCCGCGACCGGCTCGATCCCCGGCGCTACAACGGCGCCAGCCTGCTCGGCCTGCGCGGCATCGTCATCAAGAGCCACGGCTCGGCCGACGTGTTCGCTTTCGGCCAGGCGCTCGAGCGCGCGGTCGAGGAGGTGCGCAACAACGTGCCGCAGCGCATCGAGGCGCGCATGGGGCAGCTGCCGCTTCAGCTCTTCCAGCCCGGCCAGCCCATTCAGCCGGTGCAATGATCTATTCCCGCATCGTCGGGACCGGCAGCTACCTGCCGCCGAAAATCATGACCAACGCCGAGTTCGCGGCGCGGCTCGACACGAGCGACGCCTGGATCCGCGAGCGCACCGGCATCGTCCAGCGCCACATCGCCGACAAGACCCAGGCCTCGAGCGACTTGGCGCTGGAAGCGAGCCGGCGTGCTTTGGAATCTGCAGGGATTGCTCCAAGTGAAATCGATTTGATCGTGGTGGCCACGTCTACGCCGGACTACGTGTTTCCGAGCACCGCGTGCCTGCTGCAGGCGAAGCTCGGCGTCAAGGGCAGCGCCGCGTTCGACGTGCAGGCGGTGTGCAGCGGGTTCGTCTACGGCCTCGCCACTGCCGATAGTTTCATAAAGGCAAAAATGGCGAATCGGGCGTTGGTCGTGGGCGCAGAAGTGTTCTCGCGCATCCTCGACTGGAACGACCGCGGCACGTGCGTCCTCTTTGGCGACGGGGCCGGCGCGGTGGTCTTGGTTTCTTCCGAAAAACCGGGAATCCATGCCAGCGTGTTGCGCGCCGACGGGAGCCAGGCGGGAATGCTCTCGGTGCCGGGCAACGTGTGCGGCGGCACGGTGATCGGCTCGCCGTTCCTGCAGATGAACGGGCAGGCGGTGTTCAAGTTCGCGGTGAAGGTGCTGGACGAGTCGGCGCGCGAGACCGTCGCCGCCGCCGGCCTGCAGCTCGCCGACATCGACTGGCTGATCCCGCACCAGGCGAACGTGCGCATTCTCGATGCCACCGCGCGCAAGCTCGGCCTGCCCCCGGCGAAGCTGGTGGTGACCGTGGACCACCACGGCAACACCTCCGCGGCTTCGGTGCCGCTCGCGCTGGACGAATTCGTGCGCGCCGGCAAGATCCGGCCGGGCCACCGTGTGCTGCTGCAAGGCGTGGGCGGCGGCTTCACCTGGGGCTCGAGCCTGGTGACGATGTGAAGCTCGCCATGGTCTTTCCCGGGCAGGGGTCGCAGGCGGTGGGGATGCTGAAGGCCTATGCGGGCCTTCCCGAAATTGAGGAGGTCGTGGCTGAAGCGAGGAGCGCGTTGGGCGAAGACTTCGTCAAGCTGCTGGACGAAGGCCCGGCGGAGAAGCTGACACTCACGGTCAATACGCAGCCGGCGATGGTGACCGCCGGCTACGCGGCGTATCGCGCATGGCGCGGCCTTGGCGGTCCGCAACCCGAGTTCGTGGCCGGACACAGTCTTGGCGAATACACCGCTTTGGTCGCCGCGGGCGCGTTGAGCTTCAAGGACTGCCTGCCGCTCGTGCGCTTTCGCGCGCAGTCGATGCAGGAAGCGGTTCCCGAAGGGCAGGGAGCGATGGCGGCGATCCTGATGCTGGACGACGACGCGGTGCGCGCCGCCTGCGCGCAGGCCGGCGGCGCGGTGCAGGCGGTGAACTTCAATGCGCCCGGCCAGGTCGTCATCGCCGGAGAGAAAGCCGCGGTCGAGCGCGCGATCGAGATCTGCAAGGCGAAGGGCGCCAAGCGGGCGATGCTGCTGCCGGTGAGCGCGCCGTTCCACTCGACGCTGATGCGCCCCGCCGCCGACAAGCTGAAGA
>Ga0208454_1001040_pt1 | contig 12465 bp, 9 predicted proteins | sample EasRivMeERMZT100_FD_187530 | JGI IMG/M metagenome (GOLD analysis project Ga0208454, IMG submission 187530) | Soil microbial communities from meander-bound floodplain in the East River, Colorado, USA - East River MetaG ERMZT100 (SPAdes) (version 2) | ecosystem: Environmental > Terrestrial > Soil >...
ACACCACGCCCTTCCTGCGGGCGCGCGCCACGAGCGTCGGGTTCAACCCCATCCAACTTCTGGTGCAGCTCGTGACGCGTCGCGAGATCGGCGCCGATCGCGTCACGTTTGAAGGCACCGAGCTCACCTTGGTCAAGAGCGCGAGCGGCACGTATCGGTTGCAGGGCGCACCCACGACGGGGGCAGAACGCGAGCAGCCGTTGCTGCAAGTCCCGCCGGAGATCGACGTGCTCGTCCGCGACAGCCGGGTGCTGTATCTCGACGCCGCGGGCAACATCGCCTGGGACTTCCAGGGCGTGGCCGGCAGCATGCGCCGCGACGGTGAGGTGTTGTCGCTCGAAGCTAGCGCCACGCCGCCAACCGAATTTGCGTCGCACATCGAGCTGACGGTGCAGGCCTTCATTGGCGAGGGCGTCGCCAGGCCCGGACCCGAGTACACGGGTGACTGGCGCCTCACGGCCGAAGTGCAGCAGGTCGATCTTGCCGTCGCGGCGCAGCTGCTACCGCCGTCGGCCGTGGCGCCGGGGGCGGGCAAGGGCGACGTTTCGATGTGGCTCGAGTGGCAGGGCGACGCGCTCGTGAGCAGCACGGTCGAGCTCGCGCTCACCGATGTCGTCGTGCCGGGCCGCGTCGGTAGGCCTGCTGTGCGCTATGAGCGCATCGGCCTCACGGGCGATTGGGAGTTGCGTGACGGAGGCTGGCACGCGGCCCTCAGAGACCTGGCCGTGACGCTCGGCGGCCGCGCGTGGCCGGCCGGGGCGACCCTGGACGTCGACGTGACGAACGGTGCTGACGGCATCGAGAGCGTGGCGCTGCGCAGCGAGTTCCTGCGCCTCGAGGATCTCACGCCATTTGCCGCGCCGTTCCCGTCGTCGCCTCTACTCGAATCGTGGTTGGCGCTCGCGCCGCGCGGCGATCTGCGCGGTGTGGATCTAATGCTGACGCCTGTCGAGGACGGGCGGGTCGATTACACGGTGTCGGCCGAATTCGCGGGGCTTGGCGTCGAGCCGTTCGAGGCGCTGCCAGGCTTCACTGGGCTGTCGGGCCAGGTGCGCGCCGATTCGCGTACCGGCCGCATGGAGCTCGAGAGCACCGGAGCGTCGCTCGATTGGCCGACGCTGTTCCGCGAACGGCTCGACGTACCGGAGCTGCGGGGTATCCTCGTCTGGCGCACCGGTCAGGATGCCGTACGGTTGGTGAGTGACGATCTGCTCGTCGTCACGGGCGATGCGACGCTGCGCTCGAATCTCGAGCTCACGCTGCCGAAAGACGGTAGCTCCCCGCAGCTCGATTTGCGCACCGGCGTGTCGGGCTTCGATCTCGCAGCCGTGCAGCGTTATCTGCCGGCGTACAAGATGCCGCCGACGATCGTCGACTGGCTCGACAATGCGCTGCGCAGCGGTCGTGCGGCGAGCGCCGAGGTCTCATTCGTCGGGCCCGTCGCCGCGTTTCCGTTCGATGGCGGCGAAGGCGAGTTTCGTGCTACCGCCGTCATCGAGGGCGGCGAGCTCAGGTTCATCCGCGATTGGCCTGCCGCCGAGGACCTCAGCGGCACATTGGAGTTCGTCAATGCGCATTTTGCCGCGCAAGGCGGCGGTCGCGTCCTCGGCAATCGCAGTGACGACTTGCGCGTCGCGATCGGTGACTTGCGCACTGGCGAGTTCACGTTGCAAGCCAATACGATCGGGCCGCTCGATCAACTGCTCGCGTTTCTCAACGCGGCGCCGTTGATCGCGGGCTATCTCGGCGAGGACTTTGGACGTCTCGAGTCGCCGAGTGGCACGGGTGCGGTGAGCGTCGACCTGCTGGTGCCGCTACGGAATCGCGAGGCTTACCAGCTCACCGCTGGTCTCAGCATCGTCGACGGGGAGATCGCCTATCGCGGTTTCGAACCCCGCGTGACCGGGATTCAGGGCTCGCTCAGTTTGACTGACGGCGTGCTGCGCGGTGCAGGCCTCCAAGCCGTCTTCCTCGACGGCCCCGTAACCGCCAGCGTCGATGTGGCGGGCGCTCCGGGCTATCGCGTCCGTATCGACCTCGATGGCGAGGTGACGATCGACGCCGTAGCCGCAGCGTTCGACTTGCCGTTTCCGGAGTTGTTAGCGGGACAAACCGGTTGGCAGGGCACGTTGCTGATTCCGGCCGTGCAGGGCGAAGCCAGCCTACCGCCGCGCATCACGGTCGATTCGAACCTGTCCGGTGTGGCGCTGCGCTTCCCCGAGCCGTTCGCCAAACCGCCCGGCGAGCCGAGCAACCTCGAGGTGGACCTGCTGTTCCCCAAAGGTGGATTCGAGATGAGCGGCTACCTCGGCGCGACGCGCCGATTCATTCTCGAGTTCGATGCCAATCCCGCGAACGAGGGTAAATTCCAGTTCCGCCGCGCGGCGCTACGGTTCGGTGGGGCATTGCCGGAGTTGCACGCCGAGCGCGGTGTGACGCTCGACGGCAGCCTGCCGCTGTTACGCGTCGACGATTGGCTCGCGCTGTCGGGTGGCGGGAGCACGCAGCGGTCGGAGTGGAGCGGGGTATTCGCCGGCGCGGATCTCGATGTGGCGGATCTTGCTGTGTTCGGCCAACAACTCGGCAGCACGAAGGTCACGGCTCGCCGGCGTACCGATGACTGGCAGTTCGAGCTCGACAGCGACGCGATCGCCGGCACCTTGCTCGTGCCCATCGATTTGGCCAGCGATCCCAAGGTAGTGGCGATCATGCGCCGGCTGTACTTGAACGCCGAGGGTGGCCCTGCGACTCGCCCGATCGATCCGCGTGAGCTGCCGGGCGTACAGCTGCACGCCGACGAGTTCGGTGTCGGCCAACGGCAGCTCGGCCGCCTCGATGCCGAGATTCTTTCCGACCCTTTGGGGCTGCGTCTGGTCTCGTTCGAGAGCGCCACCGATAGCTTCAGCGCTCAGGGCAGTGGCGGCTGGTTCGTTGGTAGCGAAGGGGCTACGAGTCGATTTGCCGTGAGCGTGGCGTCCACCAACGTGGCGAAGATGCTCGAGCAGCTGGGCTTCGCGCCGTTCGTCGAGGCCGAGTCGGCCGAGGTCACGGCCAGCGTCTATTGGCCGGGGCCGCCATCGGGCGATTGGCTCGATCACCTGAGTGGCGATCTGGCGTTGCGCGCCGAGAAAGGCAGCCTCATCGACGTCACGCCCGGTGGTGCGGGCCGCGCCATGGGGCTGTTGAGTATCACGGCGCTACCGCGCCGCTTGGCGCTCGATTTTCGCGATGTGTTCAACCGCGGTCTGGTGTTCGATGACATCACCGCCGATTTCGTGGTGGTGGACGGCAACGCCTACACCGACAACCTCAAGCTTACGGGTCCGGTGGCGGAGGTTGGCATCATCGGCCGCACGGGCCTGCGCGACCGCGACTATCGACAACAGGCCGTCATCACTGCGGAACCGGGTAATATGTTGCCCACGGTGGGTGCGTTGATCGGTGGCCCGACGGTGGCGGCGGCGCTGCTGATTTTCACGCGCATTTTCAAGAAACCGCTCCGCGGCATCGGCCGGGCCTCCTATTGCGTGACGGGTAGTTGGCAGGAGCCGACGGTAGAGCGCTTGACCGATGAACAATTGGAGCAGGGTGCCTTGTGCGCGGAGTTGCCGCCGAACGGCGTTCTGCAGCAGCCGGCCGAGGTGGCTGCCCGATGAAGGTAGCTGCAGTACAGATGACAAGCACGCGTGACGTCCCGGCGAACTTGGCGGAAGCCGGGCGGCTCGTGGCCGAGGCGGCAGAGCTTGGCGCGAAGCTCGTCGTGTTGCCCGAGAATTTTTCCTTTCTCGGGGCCACCGATGCCGATCGCGTCGCCGCCATAGAGCCGTTCGGTGACGGGCCGGCGCAGCGGTTCTTGACGGAGACCGCGGCGCGGCATGGCATCTGGCTCGTGGGTGGCACGATTCCGATCCGTGACCGCGGTGAGCGTGCGTCGTCGCGGTCGTTGCTCGTTGCGCCCGATGGCCGCACCGCGGCGCACTACGACAAGATTCACTTGTTCGACGTGGACGTCCCGGGCGGCGCCACGGAGCGCTATAGCGAATCCGCCACCACGCTCGCCGGGGGGCGCGTTGTCACGGCGCCGACGGCGGTCGGCCGCATCGGCATGACCGTGTGCTACGACATCCGATTCCCGGCCCTGTTTCATCGCTTGAGCGTGCTTGGCACCGACGTGCTCGTGGTGCCGGCCGCATTCACCGTGCCGACGGGGCAAGTGCATTGGCTGCCGCTGTTGCAGGCGCGTGCGATCGAGTCGCTGGTTTATGTGGTGGCGGCCGGCCAATGGGGCGAGCATGCCGGTGGCCGCAAGACTTACGGCCACTCGATTGTGATCGGCCCGTGGGGCGAGATTGTGGGCGAGCTTTCTGCCGGTGTCGGGGTCGTTTGCGTCGAGCTCGATATGGCTCGCTTAGCAGTATTGCGCCAACGTTTCCCGACCGTGCAGCACCGCCGCGAGCTTTAGGAGAAAGACTGATGATTGAGCCGCAGGAACCGATTGTCGCTGCAGTGGATTCACTGGCCGTTGCGCGCGAGCATTTGCTCGACGCTGCGGGGTTGAGCCTCGGCTCGCTCGATCGCGCGCTGTCTGCGGCCATGTCGCGGCAGCTCGACTATGCCGATCTGTACCTGCAGCTGACGCGCTACGAGACCTGGACGGTCGAGGACGGCATCGTCAAGGAGGGAGCCCATAGCACCGACCAAGGCGTGGGCGTGCGCGCCATCCACGGCGAGCGCACGGGCTTCGCCTATTCCGATCAGCTCGACGAAGCCGCGCTGCTCGACGCCGTAGCCGCCGCACGCGGCATCGCCCGCACTCAGGGCGATGGCAAGATCAAGATCGCGCGACCCGTGAACGTGAAGGCGCTGTATCCCGACGTCGATCCGCCGCGCAGCATGCGCGACGGTGACAAGGTGGCGCTGCTCGCCGATCTCGACCGGCGTGTGCGGGCGATGGACAAGCGTGTGACACAAGTCATTGCCAGCATCGCGGGCGTTTACGAGATCGTGCTCGTGCAGGCGAGCGACGGCACGCTCGCGGCCGACGTGCGGCCGCTCGTGAGGCTCAACGTGTCGGTCATCATGGAGAAGGACGGTCGGCGCGAGCAAGGCTACGCCGGCGGTGGCGGCCGCGGCGATTTCAGCCTGCTTACGGCGACCGGGCGGCCGCTCGAGATTGCGGCCGAAGCCGTGCGAACGGCGAGCGTGAACATGGAAGCCGTGCCGTCACCCGCCGGTAACATGCCGGTCGTGCTGGGATCCGGTTGGCCGGGCATTCTGTTGCACGAGGCCATCGGCCATGGGCTCGAAGGAGATTTCAACCGGAAAGGCACTTCGGCGTTCACGGATCGCATCGGTGAGCGCGTCGCCACCGAGCAGTGCACGGTGGTCGACGATGGCACGCTCGTCGGTCGCCGCGGCTCGCTGAACGTCGACGACGAAGGCACGCCAACACAGTGCAATACACTGATCGAGCGCGGCGTTCTCAAGGGTTACATGCTCGATAAGATGAACGCCCGCCTCATGCAGACGCAGTCAACCGGCAATGGCCGGCGCGAGTCGTTCGCGCACACGCCGATGCCGCGCATGACCAACACCTACATGCTGCCGGGGCAGTACGATCCGGAAGAGATCATCGCGTCCGTCGACAAAGGTCTCTACGCGCCGAATTTCGGTGGTGGTCAGGTCGACATCACGTCGGGCAAGTTCGTGTTCTCCGCGAGCGAGGCTTATCTAATCGAGAACGGCAAGAAGACGGTGCCCGTCAAGAATGCGATGCTGATCGGCAGTGGCCCCGAAGTGCTCACCCGGGTCTCGATGGTGGGCAATGATCTGACGCTCGATCCGGGCGTCGGCACTTGCGGCAAGGAGGGTCAGTCGGTGCCCGTGGGCGTGGGCCAACCGACCATTCGCATCGACTCGTTGACCGTTGGCGGAACGCAGACCTGAGTTAAGTCAAACCACGCTCGTGAATGGTTTCGCAGAGTCTGCCGCCCAATAGCGCTACGCTACGAGGCAGGTTCAAACAACGAGCGTGCGATGCAGATCAGCTTTGACGCAACGATGACCGAAGCCGACTTCAAGACGCCCTTGCTCGATCCCGCCGAGGAGCGCCTGGCTCGGGAGGCGCGGGGAGAAGTCGATTTACAGGTGGACGGGCTGACCCACTCGTTGCTCGGCCGGTTGTTGTGGTTTTTCTCCGGTCGCGGCCGTTAGTCAGGTAGACTGGGCAAGCCATGTGGTTGTCACGACCGCTCTACGAGGCCCTGCCGTTTTACTACGTTGCGCTCGGGTTGATCGCGTTGGTCGCCCGGCTATACGTGACTTACTGGTATTGGCCGCTGATCTGCACGGTGGTTGGCATCGGCAGCTTGGTGGCGGGGCTCGTGGTTTGGCTCAAGCGGCGAGACCATCGCGCCCGCTCCAACGGCTAGTCGACGCGCTTCCGCTGCCCTTCTAGCGCTTCGCCTTCTGCGCTTTCGAGCGCCTTTTCCTCGGGCGACTCTTCCTCAGGCGACTCCTCGTCGGACGAATCGTTTTCCTCATCGTCCTCCGCGTTGTTTGAGTCTTCATCCTCGTCGAAATCATCAGCCACGAGGAGGTGCTGCGCTGCGCGCGCGTCGCGATAGAGTAGCTTGTGCTCGCCGAGCTGAATGATGTCGCCGTCCGCAAGCACGTGATGCTTGATACGCTGGCCCCGGACGAACACGCCGTTCGTGCTGTTGAGGTCTTCGACCACCGATTGCATGCCGTCCGAAACCACCTGCGCATGATGGCGGGAGATGAATCTGCTGCGAAGCTGCACGTCGTTGTCGGGGGTGCGGCCAATGACCGCACGCCCCGATACCAGGGGAAACTCGGAGACGAATTGGTCGCGAAGCAGGACTTCTAGGCGTGCCACCGGTTGCGATGCGGTGGCGAACTGACCTGTGCTTTCCCTATAGCGGCCCTGCTGCTGCACCCGCTCGGAGTACTCGACCCACTGCAGCTCTTCGGCAGCGGCTTTGACCAGTTGCTCGTCGATGACCGTGCGCTCCTCGGCGAATGCGCAGAGCAGTGCCGTGTCGCAAATCACATTGATGAGGCGTGGCACCCCGCCGGAATAGCGGAACACGATGTCGCAGGCCGAGTCCTCGAAAATCGTCCGGCCGTTGGCCCCCGCCACGTTCAGGCGATGGGTGATGTAGTCGTGCGTTTCGCGTTTCGACAGCGCGCCCAAGTGGAAGCGTAGGCGTACGCGTTGGGTAAGCTGCTGCAGCATGGGTGAATCGAGTTTGTAAGACAGCTCCGGCTGGCCTGCCAGAATGATCCGCAGCAGCTTCTCTTTTTGCGCCTCGAGACCCGACAGCAGGCGCACCTCTTCCAGCACTTTGTGCGACAGATTTTGCGCCTCGTCGATGACGAGCAGGATCTTCTTGCCGGCCGCGTAGTGGGCCACCATGAAATCCTTGAGCATCGCCAGCAGCTCGACTTTGCGTTTGCGAAATGGCGTGAAGCCGAATTCGACGAGCAGCGTCTGCAAGAACTCCACCGGGGTCAGCTGGGTCTGACTGATCTGGGCGAGCACGATGTCTTCGGGAAGACCGGCAAGAAAACTTTCGATCAATGTGGTCTTGCCGGAACCGATGTCGCCGGTGATGACGACGAAGCCATCGGCGAGCCAGATCGTCGACTCCATGTACGCCTTGGCCCGCGCGTGCTGTTTGCTCGGGAACAGGAACTGCGGGTCGGGCGTAAGCCGAAATGGCGGTTCGGTGAGTTGGAAAAGCTCGCAGTACATGGGGCGCGCGATCGTTACTCCGGCGGCGAGGTTGGAAGCCTAACTGAAAGATATCGTCCTTTCGAGGACAGGATCACTATTTTCCGGTGATGACTACTGCTTGCAGGCTCTCGAGCCGTTTGAGTAAGCGGGGGCGGTCGGTGTCCACAATCGTGCAATGGCCGACTTTACGTCCGGGCCTTGGCGCTTTGCCGTAGTCGTGCCAGTGCACGCCCGGAAGCGCAAGCACCGTTTGTCGCGGTGGCAGGGAGCCGAGCAGGTTCAGCATGGCCGCGTGGCCGCGTGGCCGCGGGTCGCCGAGCGGCCAGCCGAGCACTGCGCGCAAGTGGTTTTCGAACTGGCTCGTCTCTGCGCCCTCGATCGTCCAGTGCCCGGAGTTGTGCACGCGCGGCGCCATCTCGTTGGCGATGAGCCCGCCACCAGCCTCGAAGAACTCGACCGTCAAAACGCCGCGATAACGTAGGCGCGTCATGATCGCGGTAAGCCATTGCTCGGCTTGCTGCTGCAACGCGGCGCTCAAGTGGGGCGCCACGGTGGTGGCGAGAATACCTTCCCGGTGGACATTCTCCACGAGCGGATAGAACACCCGTTCCGTGCCCGCGCCTTGCACGGCCACGAGCGACACCTCGCGGTCGAACTTGATCCAAGCCTCGGCGATCGACGGCACGCAACCCTGCTCGCGCCACGCTGCGACGAGGGCGGCCGTGGAATGGACGACGCGTTGCCCACGGCCGTCGTAGCCCATTCGGCGCGTCTTCAACACCACGGGCCAGCCGAGCGAGGCTGCGGCCGGAGCGTCGTCCGCCGAATCGATGGTCACGAACTCGGCGGTGGGAATGTCGAGTGAGCGAAACAAGGTCTTTTCCATGAGCCGATCTTGTGCGGCAGCGACCGCACTCGGCGGCGGGAAGACCTCGATGCGGCCCGATAGGGACTCGAGCGCCGTCACTGCGACGTTCTCGATCTCCAGGGTGACGACATCCACCTCGGCTGCGAGCTTGGCGAGCGCCTTCGGGTCGTCGAGCTCGCCGAGCGTGGCGCGGGCTACTTGCGCGCCCGGAGCGTCGGCCGTGCGATCGAGCACGTGGCAATCGATGCCGAGGGGATAGCCGGCGAGCGCCAGCATGCGTCCGAGCTGGCCGGCGCCGACGATGCCTATTCGTGGTCTGCTCATCGCTGCGTGGCGCCCCGCGTGCCGCAAGCCGCGTAGCTAATCCGCGTTGCGCGGGTCGGGCTGCTCGAGCACCTGCGCCGTTTGTGCGGCGCGGTATTGATCGAGCGTTGCAGCGATGGCCGGATACTTGTTCGCGAGGATCGCCGCGGCGAGCAACGCCGCGTTGACGGCGCCCGACTTGCCGATCGCAAGCGTCGCCACGGGGACCCCACGCGGCATCTGCACGATCGATAACAGCGAATCGAGACCGTTCAAGTTGCGTGACTTCACGGGCACGCCGAGCACCGGGAGGCGTGTTTTGGCGGCCGTCATGCCGGGCAGGTGCGCTGCGCCGCCGGCGCCCGCAATCAACACCTCGAGGCCGCGGCCAGCGGCGCTGCCGGCGTACTCGAAGAGCAGGTCCGGTGTCCGATGCGCAGAGACCACGCGAACTTCGAAGCCGATGCCGAGGGCGGTGAGCGTCTCAGCGCTGTGGGTCATCGTGGACCAGTCCGATTTGGACCCCATGATGACGCCGACCAATGGTTTCATCAGGGCATTGTACAGCAGTTAGAATGGGCCATGGACCAGAAGGCAGTTGCGGACTCACTCACTACCGTTGCGGCGCGCGCCGTCGAGCTCGCGCGCCGGCTTGGTGCGGATCAGGCCGAGGCCGGCGTCAGCTACGAGGAAGGGTTGTCGGTCACGGTGCGCATGGGCGAGCTCGAATCCGTCGAACGTCAGCGCGACCGAGGGCTCGGCATCACCGTTTATCGTGACGCTCGGAAGGGCAGCGCGAGCACCACGGATTTCTCCGCCGCGAGCATCGAGGACACAGTCCGCAAGGCGCTCAGCATCGGTAGCTTCACGGCCGCTGACGAATACGCCGGTCTCGCCGATGCCGAGCTCATGGCCGGCGCGTCGCCGGACCTCGATTTGTACTTTCCGTCCGAGCCCGACGTCGAGCAGGCGACCGCGATCGCGTTGCGCGCGGAGAATGCGGCTCGCGCGCTCGACGCGCGTATCGCGAATTCCGAAGGTGCCAGCGTATCGGGCGGCGCTGGGTACCGCGTCTACGCCAACACCCACGGCTTCATCGGCGGGTATCCCACGAGCACCTACTCGACGAGCTGCAGCGTCGTCGCGAAATCCAATGGCTCTCTCGAGCGCGACTATTGGTACTCGGTGAACCGCAAACCTGACGATCTCGAGGCGCCGGAACACGTTGGCGAGGAAGCCGCCCGCCGCGCCGTCGCGCGGCTCGATGCGCGGCTGTTGTCGACGCGCAAGGTGCCCGTGCTCTATCCCGCGGAGCTAGCGAAGGGCTTATTCGGCCACCTTGTTGCGGCGATTCGCGGCACGGCGCAATACCGGCGCGCGTCGTTTCTGCTCGGCTCTGTGGGTAAGCAAGTGCTGCCGTCGTTCATCGATATCGATGAGGACCCGTGGATCCCGCGCGGCTTGGCCAGCGCGCCGTTCGATGGCGACGGTGTAGCTACGCGACAGCGGCGGCTCGTGGCCGGCGGTGTGCTGCAGGGGTACGTGCTGTCGAGCTACTCGGCCCGGCGGCTCGGTTTGCCGACCACGGCCAATGCCGGCGGTGTGCACAACTTGCTCGTCACGCCGACCGCGGGCACGTTGGCGGATCTCATCGCCGACTGCGAGCAGGGCTTCGTCGTCGGCGAGTTGCTGGGCCAGGGCGTGAACATCGTCACTGGCGACTACTCGCGCGGCGCCGCCGGATTCTGGGTGGAGCGCGGGCAAATTGTGCATCCCGTGCACGAGGTCACGATCGCCGGCAATCTCGCCGACCTGTTCCGCCAGATTCAGGCCGTGGGCTCCGACGTGGATTTACGCAGCACCGTGCGTTGCGGCGCCGTGCGCGTTGACGGGCTGACGCTCGCGGGCGGCGGCTAACCGTTCGAGGCGACGCGCGGCGACGTCGGTGGTGCGGCCGCAGGCGCATCCATCGCTTTGGCCGCCGCCTCCGCGCGCGCGTCGGCGTCGACCATGTCCGCCAGCGAGCGGCCCGCAAGGGCGTCGCAAATAGCTCGTTCGACGCTCTCCGCCAGTGCGCTCACGGTCTCATTCCAATCGTCGCTCGCGCCATGGGAGTCGCGGTCCGATCGGCGTACCGCGCTTAGGATGTCGGCAACCTCGATGCGGCGAGGATCCCGGGCCGGAATCAACCGCTGGTCGTTGGTGCGTGTGAGCAGCCCAGCGCTGGTAAGCGAGCTTGCTACGGGCTCGAGCCAATGGCGCGGGACGCGAATTTGTGCCGAGAGACTCTCGATGCGCCAACCGTGTCCCGGCGTTTCGAAGTCACGCCCGATGAGCAGCATGGCGGAGAGCGCCAACCGCTCGCGCAGCGCATTGGACATGTGCTCCGTTCGCTGGCCGAGGCGCAGGTACTCGGGGTTCTGCACGTAGAACGAGAGCTGTGCGCCGAGCAGCAAGATCAGCCACGACAGATGCATCCACAGCATCGCGACGATGACGATGGCGAAGCCCGAGTAGATCGCCTCCGTGCGGCTCACGGAGACGATGAAGCTCGTGAACAAGCTGCCGCTGCCCGCCCAGAGGACGCCAGCGAATAGGCCACCAATCAAGGCTGGAATCAGGCGGACGGGCGTATTCGGCACGAACACATAGAGGAAGCTGAATCCGGCGACCACCATCGCGTAGGGGGCGAGGCCGCTCAGGCTCGCGATCCAGCTGCCGAGCGGCTCGAAATCGCGCAGGTGACTCGTCGCGGTGGCGCTCGCGAGTGTTGCGGTGAGGCCCATCGCCAAAGTCATGAGGAGTGGCATGACGAACATGACGCTCAGATACTCGCTGAAGCGGCGCCAGAAGCTCCGCGGTCGATCCACGCGCCAGACGAAGTTGAAGCTGCCTTCGACCTTCTGCGCCATCGATAAAGCCGAGTAGAGCAAAATGACGATACTCACGCTCGCGAGAGCCGAGCCGCTCACGTTGTCGACGAAACCGATCAGGCGTTGCGTGAGCTCGGCCCCCTGCGGCCCGAGTGGCGCCATAAAGCTCAAGAGCAGGGGCTCGAGCTCGCGGTGAAAGCCGAGGCCTTTGAGCACTGCGAAAGCGAATGCCAACAGCGGCACGATCGACAGAATCGTCGTGTACACGAGGCTCATGGCGCGCAAGCTGAGATTGCCGTTCAGCAGGTCGCGCAGCAACGCGAACGCGTAGCGTGCGACGAGGATCGAGCGCGACGCGCCGTCGTTCGAGTGACCGGGTCCCGGCCACAACCAACGCTCGAGGCGCTGCGCGACGAAATCCATCGCTAACGACCCGTCCCGCGCGTTGCTCGGCTGGACGGTGTGCGGTTCATGTCGGCTTGTCGCTAGTGAGACGCTGCAGGGCTTCGAGGTACTTGGCGCGAGTGCGCTCGATCACGACGGCGGGCAGTCGCGGCCCCGGCGCGGTCTTGTTCCAGTCGAGCGTTTCGAGGTAGTCGCGGACGTATTGCTTGTCGAAGCTTTGCGGCGAAGAGCCGGATTTGTAGGTGTCTGCCGGCCAG
>Ga0208454_1001041_pt1 | contig 12463 bp, 14 predicted proteins | sample EasRivMeERMZT100_FD_187530 | JGI IMG/M metagenome (GOLD analysis project Ga0208454, IMG submission 187530) | Soil microbial communities from meander-bound floodplain in the East River, Colorado, USA - East River MetaG ERMZT100 (SPAdes) (version 2) | ecosystem: Environmental > Terrestrial > Soil...
GGCGAGCAGCGCGACCTCTTTCGCATCGAGAATCGTCGCGACGCCCATCGTGATCGCCTCGCGCGGCACGTTCTCGATGCCGAAGAAATCGGCCGCGGCGTCTCTGCGCGTCAACGTGTCGAGCGTGACGATGCGCGTGCGCGAGGCGGCGTCCGAGCCGGGCTCGTTGAACCCCACGTGCCCCGTCTTGCCGATGCCCAGCAGCTGGAAGTCGATGCCGCCGGCGGCGCGAATCGCTTCCTCGTATGCCGCGCAGGCCTCGGCGACCCGCTCGCGCGGCGTCGTACCATCGGGGATGTGCACGTTCTCCTTCGCGATATTCACATGCGCGAAGAAGTTCTCCCACATGTAGCGACGATAGCTGTGCGCGCTCTCGGGCGACATCGGGTAGTACTCGTCGAGATTGAACGTGATGACCCGCGCAAAATCGATATCGCCCGCCTGGTGGCGGCGAATCAGCTCTTCGTAGACGCCGAGGGGTGTGCTGCCGGTCGCGAGCCCGAGGACGACTTTGCCTTTGGCCCGCGTCTCGCGGTGAACGACCTCGATGATCCGCTCGGCCACGAGCGCGGCGAGGTCTTCATGCTCATGGAGAACGACGGTGCGCAGGCGCTCACGATCGCGAGCGCTTTCGATTGTAGAGATGGTCCGTGGCTGGGCGGCAGCCTTCGGCGTCAAACCTTCACCTCGATGGCCGCTCCCCGCTTGTGGCGCACGTACAGCCACGCCATGGGGAGGATCAGCATGCCTGCGGCGATAATCGTGAGCCCCAGCAGCACGGCGGAGAGCAATACCGCTTGTTGCGACGCCTGCGCCGCGTGGAACATCGCCGAATCCTGCTTGGCCAACAGCACGATCATCGCCTCGCGCGCCTGGGTTCCGGCCGAGGGCCCGGTGCTCGTCAGGCCGAGCAGCACGTTCTGGACGAGATCCCGCTCCCGGTCATCCTCCATGGCGTTGGCCAGTCCGGCGAGCTGGACCCGCAGCTCGCGTCCCAGGCTGTCGCGCTGCGCGATGGCTTCAGGCCGGCGATAGGAGGCGTCGGTCGCGGTCGACATCTGGCGCCAGACCTCGAGTCCGGCGCTGTAGCGGTGCAGTGTTTCCACCGTTTTGGCCCCGTGCGTCACCGTCGCGGCCGCCCCTCGGAGCGAAAAAATCAGCCAAAGCCCAATCACCAGCGCGAGCGCCAGCGTCAAAGCGCTGAGCGTCACCGCGATGCCTGGACGGATGAACGTGTAATCCTTCATCGCGACGGCAAACGACGACCGGCCGACCGACGGCCGGGAAGGGAAACCCGACGGAGGAGTAGTCATGGGCCCACGCTAGTCTCGGGTTGGAAAGGTGTCAATGCGCTTGACGACGGTGACTTGAGGTACAAGTTCTAGTGTTGCGCCCCCCGCAACTCACCCGACGCCTCCCAATTTCACGATTGGGAATGCCAGGAGGAGATCGTTGACCGCAGCAGCTAATCGAGGGGACGCGGGTGAGGTGTTGCGCCAGGCCAGTGCGGTTCTGGGCCGGCTCGTCATCCTGTGGGAAGTCACCGGGGCGCACGAAGCCGTTCCCCGCGCCACCAGCGAACCTGATCTCGAATCCCCCACCCCCACGTTGGACCTCGGCGCGACGCTGCGCCGCTGGAACGTCCCGATTCCCATTGGATCCCGCTGGGTGGGCTCGCCCGGCGAGACACCGGACGGGTGGATCCTGGCGCCGGTTCGCTCACGCGCGCCCGCACCGCCGCCCGGCGGCCGCGAACGCCGGAGCCGTGAGCGGCTCGCGCTGGAATTGGCAGGCCTCGCGCTCGGAGCGATCGGTGGAGCGCAAGAGCCCGGCGGGGTGTCCTCCGGAATCCTGGCGCACCAGGCGAGCAATCCGCTGACGGCAGCCCGCGCCGGTCTTCAGTTGTCGATGGAGTCGATTGGCCGCTGGGTCGACCTCGCCGCGGATCGGCGCCTCTCGCTTTTGGACGATCTCGGGCAGGTGCTGGATGACATCGACCGCACGACGGAGCTGTTGCGCGCGGTCCGCGAGCGGGGCACGACGCGCGGTGCGACTCCGGCCGGCCGGCCCGAGCGGTTCGACGCGATTCGAGTGATCCGCTCCTGTCTCACGCTCGAGCGCCGGCTGCTGCGGGATCGCGGCATCGACCTCGAGTTTACCACGGCGCTCGAGTCGAGCTATCTGCGCGGCGATCCGAACGCGCTGTTCGACGTGCTCGTGAACCTGGTCCGCAGCGCGGCGGAAACGACTGGTGAGGCGCCGTCTCCTGTGACGGTGCGTCTCGAGCAGAAGGGAAGGGAACTCGAGCTGGTCGTCCGCGGCCGCGGCGCGGGCGCCAACGTCGCCAAAGCTCGGAGTGTTACGGAAGAAACGCTCGGTGGTCGGTTGACCGTCGAATCCGCACTCGCCACCGGGACGACGTTCACGATTGCGCTGCCGCTCCCGCCGCAGCGCGACGCGGACCGAAAAACCTAAGCCGCGAGTAGCGCCTGCAGATCGAGTGGCCGCGTGTGCATCTGGATGCTGCCGTCCGGACCGCGCGGCCATTCGTTTTCAGGCCGGTCGCGATACAGCTCGATGCCGTTGCCGTCGGGATCACGCAGATAGATCGCCTCGCTCACGCCATGATCGGAGGCACCCTCGAGCGGGATCTGGTGCTCGAGGACGCGCCGCACGGCTGCGGCGAGCGCGGTCCGATCGGGAAAGAGGATGGCAAAATGGTACAGCCCGGTGGTCCCAGGCGGTGGCGGTGGCGCCCCGCGGCCGGCCCAGGTATTCAGGCCGATGTGATGATGGTAGCCGCCGGCCGCGACGAAGACGGCGTCACGCCCGTAGCGGGCCGTGACTTCGAACCCCAGGACATCGCGGTAGAAGGCGAGGGAACGATCGAGATCGCTGACCGTCAAATGCACGTGGCCGATTTTGGTCCGAGGGTCGATGGTCATCGTTCACCTCCAGAACACCCGGGGGTTCCCCGGTTAGATTTCCCGCCATGACCCAAGCCAAGATTCCTACCCCCGTCAACGAGCCAGTCCTCTCCTATGCGCCCGGAAACCGGGAACGCAGCGAGCTGAAGCAGGCGCTCAAAGACCTCAGCAGCCGCCAGATCGAGATTCCCGTCGTGATTGGCGGGAAGGAAGTCCGCACCGGCAAGACGATCAATGCGGTCATGCCGCACTGCCATCGCCATGTGCTGGCCAAGGTCCACCAGGCCGGGCCCGAGGAGATCGCGAACGCCATCAAGGCGGCACGCGAGGCATGGCGGGACTGGTCCACGTGGAGCCTGGCAGACCGGGCCGGTGTGTTCCTCAAGGCCGCCGACCTCCTCGCGACGCGGTGGCGCGCCATGGTGAACGGCGCGACGATGCTCGGCCAGAGCAAGACGGCGTTCCAGGCGGAGATCGATGCGGCGTGCGAGCTGATCGACTTCTGGCGCTTCAACGCGCACTACGCCGAGCAAATCCACGCGGTCCAGCCGATCTCGGCGCCCGGCACCTGGAATGCGCTGGAGTATCGCGGCCTCGAAGGGTTCGTCTACGCGATCACGCCGTTCAATTTCACGGCGATCGGCGGCAACCTGTCGACGGCGCCGGCCATCATGGGGTGCACCGTCGTATGGAAGCCGGCCGCCACCGCGTCGTACTCGAACTACCTCCTCTTCAAGCTGCTGGAAGAAGCAGGGCTGCCGCCCGGCGTCATCAACTTCGTGCCGGGCTCCGCCACGCAGATCAGCGAGCTCCTGCTCGGCGATCGGCACCTCGGCGGGATTCACTTCACCGGATCGACCGAAGTCTTCCAGACGCTGTGGCAGCAGGTGTCCACGAATCTGAAGAGCTACGCCGACTATCCGCGGCTCGTGGGGGAGACGGGCGGCAAGGATTTCATCCTCGCGCACGCGAGCGCCGATGTCGAGGTGCTGGCCACGGCGCTGGTGCGCGGCGCGTTCGAGTACCAGGGACAGAAGTGCAGCGCCGCGTCGCGCGCCTACGTCCCCGAATCGATCTGGCCCAAGGTGCGCGATCGCGTTCTCGCCCTGCTCGCCGAGGTACACGTCGGCGACCCGACCGATTTCCGCAACTTCATGGGCGCGGTGATCGACAAGAAGGCGTTCGACAAGATCAAGCAGTACATCGACGGCGCGCGGAGCGATCCCAAGGTGAAGATTCTGTTCGGCGGGGATTGCGACGATAGCGACGGCTATTTCGTACCGCCGACGCTGCTCCAGGCGCAGGATCCGTATTACCGCACGATGTGCGAGGAGATCTTCGGGCCGGTGCTGTCGGTGTACGCCTATCCGGACCGGCAGTGGCGTGAGACGCTCGAGCTGGTCGACCGGACGTCGCCCTACGCGCTCACGGGCGCGGTCATCGGTCAGGATCGTGCCGCGCTGAATGAAGCATCGGCCGCGCTCCGCTACGCGGCGGGCAACTTCTATCTCAACGACAAGCCGTCCGGTGCGGTGGTGGGACAGCAGCCGTTCGGCGGTGCGAGGGCGAGCGGCACGAACGACAAGGCCGGCAGCATGCTCAACCTGATCCGCTGGACGAGCGCCCGGACGATCAAGGAGAACTTCGTGCCGCCCAGGGATCCGTGGTATCCGTTCATGGCTGAGTCTTGACGCGACCACCCATCCTGGTGCTGGTGCTCACAGGAGCGTTCCTGCTTCTGGTTACCTCGCTCCTGATCGGCTCGTTCTCAGAACCCGACTTTCCGCCATACCCGCTCGGCCCGACGGCCGACAGCCTGTACACGCTGGATGCGTCGAGCGGCGAGCGCTGGCAGCATTTTCACTTTGCGCGGCAGGCGGTGGTCGACTCCGGACCGTGGGACGTCGCGTTTCGCCGCAACACCATGATCACGGCGCCTGAAGCTGGTGCGCTCGACCTCGGGCCAATCGACTTCGATTCTGTGAAGGATGTGCCCGGCGACGGCTACGCGCAGACTCGATTCGCGGGTGACAGCACGAATCCCGCGATTGGGAAGTGGTACTCCTACAGCATGCTCTCTCATCTGCTCACGACCAGGAACCACGTGTACGCGATTCGCACCTCGGACGACAGGTTCGTGAAGCTGCAGCTGCTCGCGTACTACTGCCGGGACGTGGGTGCCGCCTGCTACACGATGCGCTACAAGACAACGCGCCCCCGGCCTTGAACGGGGGGCGGGGGCGCGCTGAAGTAGTTGTAGCGGGAGGTTACTTGTTGGGCGGCAGAATCTTGAACATTCCCGTCCCGCATACCGGACAGACACCTTTGAGCGCGGGGCGGCCGTTGGCCATCTTCACCTGCTGCGGGTTCGAGATCTTCCGCTTCGCCTTACACTTCACGCAGTAACCTTCATCCGCGGCCATTGGGCTCTTTCCCTTAGCCATTGTCGGTCGCTCCTCCAGTTCAGGGGCACGGGTCGGGGGGAACGGGAAGCTGCAAGCGCAGACAACATAATAAGGCGGCGCTAGGCGGGGGAAAGCTGGCCGTCCTGAAAACCATTCCGTTTGTGCGTTCCGTCACAGAACGGTTTCGTCGCAGAGCCCCCACATCTGCACAGCACAACGACTTCCGCCGGTTTGCCGTCCTTGCGGGGTGGGGGGGTCAACACCTGCCCCTCGGGCGTCACAATTCGCACCGGACCCTCGATGATGAGGGGGCCGTTGGACTTGGGGATTATGGTCACGTCGCTCATGCGGCCCAATATAGCGGGCACGCTTGTACCAGAGACGGGGTACTCTCCCCCGTGCGTGGCCTCGTTGTCCTCTTCGCTGCTGTAACGACGGCCTGCCTCGCTGAGCGCGGGCCGTTTACCAACCGCATGGCCCAGTCCGGTACGAGCTACCTGGCGCGGGCGGCACGGCAGCCGGTCAACTGGCAGCCGTGGGGCCGGGAGGCGTTCGCGCTTGCGTCCCGACTCGATCGGCCCGTGCTCCTCTACATCGGCAACGACGCGTGCCACTGGTGCGTGGAGACCGACCGCGCCATCTACACCGACCCTGAGATCGGCTCCCTCATCAACGCGCTGTTCGTGCCGGTTCGCGTGGACCGCGACGAGCGTCCCGACGTCGCGCAAAACTACCAGACGGCGGTCGAGCGTCTCGCGGGACTGCATGGCTGGCCGCTCACCGTGTTTCTGACCGCCGATGGGTCGCCGTTCTTCGGCGGAACCTATTTCCCCGCCGACGATCCGGTCACCGGCCGCGGTCTGAAACAGCTGTTGCCCGAGATCGCGAAGCGGTATCGCGAAGAGCGTCCGTTCATCGTGCAGCAGGCGGCTCGGATGCGGCAATTCATGCTCACGAGTGAGGGCGAGGCGCCCGGTTTGCTTCGCGCCTCGCTGCTCCGCGACGGAATTGCCAGGGTCGCGCGCGATCTCGACGGCGCAGTCCGGGCGGGGATGACGGGAAACAGCGTCACGCATGTCGAGGCGACGTCGCTGCTGCTCACGGAGTACGCCCGCTTTCGGGACACCAACGCCCTCACCGTGGCGCGGCGCGCGCTCGACCTCATGCTCGACACCGCGAACATGGCCGCCGGGGACGATGCGCCCCAGCTGGTGCGCGCGGCGCTGATCGGCGCGCTCGCCAAGGCGTGGGTCGTGACGAGCGACGCGCGCTACCGCGATTCGGGCCGCGCGCTGCTGCGCGCGCTGGCCCGTGAGCTCCCCGATGTCGCGTCGCTCTCCGGCGACGCGGTGTTCGCCGATCAACAGGCATTCATCATGGAGAACGCGATGCTCGCAGCCGCGACGCTGGGTGAAGCGGCGGTGGAGACGCGCGCGCGAGCCGCGTTCGACATGCTGCTGCAGCGCTCGTACGCGCGCGGGTGGGGCGTGCGCCACACGGTTGGCGGTGGGCAGTCGCCCTCCGGAACGACACCGCCCGGTCTGTTGCAGGATCAGGTGCAGGTGGCATCCGCCTGCCTGGCGGCACACCAGCTGACCGGCGACCGGCGCTATCTCGATATCGCGATCGATCTCGCCGTCATGCTCGAGCAGCGTTACGCCGATCCCCTCGGCGGCTACTATGACGCGGTCGAACCCTCCACTTCCGGACAGCCGGCGTCACCTACGGTGCTGGGTGATCGCACGAAGCATGTCTTCGACGACGTGCTTCCCGGGGCCAATGCCGCCGCGGCGGCCTTCCTCGCCCACCTGGCGGTCGTCACCCACGACCTCGCGTACCGGCGCCGAGCGCAGGCGACGCTCGAGGCCTTTGCCGGCGGGATGGCGAATGCCGGCATGCGCGCCACGACGTTTCTCGCGGCCGCTCGCGAAACGCTTGGAAATCCGTGACGCGTCCCTAGACGCCTGGACGTCTAGACGTCTAGTTTTTAGGATGTGTAGTCGGAATTGATCCGGACGTAGTCCGGAGAGAGATCGCAGGTCCACACCACCGCCTCCGATCGACCCAGTCCCAGGTCGATCCGGAGGCGAATGGTTTTCCGCTCAAAGATCGCGCGGGCCTTGGACGGATCGGGGAGCGCGGTCGCGCCGCCCGTCGCGAGCACGAGCCATGCGTCGCCGTCGGCTGCCTCGAGCGTAATCCGGTCGGCGACCAGCGCAACGCCGGCCGCGCCCGCCGCCGCGAGCACCCGTCCCCAGTTGGGATCACCGCCGTAGATCGCCGTCTTCACCAGCGTCGAACGTGCGATCGCGCGCCCCACTTCCCGCGCATGGGCCTCAGTCTGCGCGCCCACGATCTGGATCTGGAGCTGCTTGGTCGCGCCCTCGCCGTCTGCGACCACCGCCAGCGCCAGCGTGCGCGCCACCTCGAACAGCTTCCACGTCGCGCCATCTCGCGACGGGTCGATTCCGGCATGGCCATTGGCAAGCAGCAGCGCCGAATCGTTGGTACTCGTGTCGCCGTCGATCGAGATCGCGTTGAATGAGCGGTCGACCACACGCTTCCAGAACGGACGGAGGGTGCCCGCCTCGGAGACCGCGTCCGTGGTGAGGACGCCCAGCAGGGTGGCCATGTCGGGATGGATCATCCCCGCGCCCTTGGCCATGCCGCCGATGGTAATCGGACCGCTGGGCGTTTCGAGACGCACCGCGCAGTGCTTGGGCCGGGTATCGGTCGTCATGATGGCGCGCGCGGCATCGACACCCGCGGACGGGGACAGCTTCGCGGCGGCCTCGCGCAGGCCGCGCGCGACTTTATCCACAGGGAGCGGCACGCCGATCACACCGGTCGAGAGCACGAGCGCTGACCTCGGCGGCAGACCGGCTGCCTCTTCGGCGGTGCGAGCCATCGCGCGCGCCGCCTCGAGGCCGGGGGCGCCCGTGCACGCGTTGGCCACGCGCGCATTCATCGCGACGGCGCGGATGCGTCCCGGCCGGTCTGCCAGCATCTCGGCGTCGTAGATCACGGGCGCCGCGCGCAGCGCGTTTTTGGTGAAGACACCGGCCGTCGCACAACTGGTCGCGCTGACGAGCAACGCGACGTCGAGCGCGCCGTCCGCTTTCAATCCGGCGTGCGCCGCGGCGGCGGTGAAACCGCCGGGAGACGTCGCCGAGCCGCCGTCGATCGGGGAAAATCCTAGAGACATGGTCGCTTGTGTAAGAGTGCTCCGTTTCGTATCATAGCACAACCTTCCCGGGGGGACCCGTTCGATGTCGGACCAGTTCCTCAGTTCCGACGAATACGACGAACGTGCACATCAGCTCTACAACGAAGGTCAATACGACGAGGCCATCGAGACGCTGCGCGAGGGCCTGGCGCTCTATCCGCACGCCGTCGAGCTGCACGTCGGCTTGGGGTACGCGCGGCTCGCGCGCGAGGAGTACGCCTGGGCCCGGCGCGCGTTCGAAGAGGCGCGCGGACTCGATCCCGACCACGAGGATACCCTCGCGGGGTTGGGTGAGGTCCTGCTGAAGTTCGGCGATCGCGCTGGCGCGCTCGCCTGCTTTGACCGCGTCCTCGCACTCGGTTTCCAGGACGATCACGACTTGATGCTGCAGGTCGGCCGCGCGCTGTTTCGCGAGAGCGTGCTCGACCAGGCGCGCCGCTTCTTTGAGGGCGCGCTACGCGCGCATCCCGACTCCGCCGATGCCGCGGCGTGCGTGGGATACGCGGCCCACCGGCTCGCGGATGAAGGCGGCAGCCTGCACTGGTTGCGGCGCGCGCTGGAGCTGGATCCGAGCCTGGGCGAAGCGCGCATTTACCTCGCGAATCTGTTGTACGACCGGGGCGAGTACGAGGCGGCGCTGTTTCATCTCGAGCGGACCGGCCCCGAAGAGCACTACGACGCGCTCGCGATCTGGCGACTGGTCGAGCTGAAGAAGAGCGTCTACCGGCTTCCCGACGACGATCCCGAGCTGGTGCCCTGGAACGAGCGGCTCAACGAGCTCACGGGCGACGCCGCCCCGGAGGATCTCTTGCTCTCGGAAATCGAAGCAATGGGGCCCGACGGCCAGATCCGCGATCCGCGCCAGCTCGAGCTGTTCGGCACGCTGCTCACCGAGCTGCAGGGCATGAAGAAGGGCTCGACCGGTGAGCTGCACCGGGTGAGCACGATCTCCGGATCGACCTACGTCGGAACGTGGGAAGACATCGTGCGCCAGATGAAGGACGACGCGGCCGAGTGGGCCGCCGGCTCGCTCGAGGAGTACATGGAAGCGAGCGCCAAGCGCTGGCGCAAGCAAACCGGCGTCGCGATTCCCGCGACGGATCCCGAGAGCTTCCTGAGAGCCGGTGCGGGCGCCGGCGTGCTACGAATTCTGCACTAGGTTGAACTCTGCTTGAAGCGCACGGCGACGGAGAGTGGTCCGTCGCCGAGCGCGACCAGCGTCACCGCTCCCGCGAGCAGCAGCGCCTCGAGCTCGAAATTCTGGCCGCCCGGCAGTTTGACGGCCACAATCGCGACGACCATGACGACCGCCATCGCGATGGCCCAGGCCCGCGTGAGGATTCCCAGCAGGACGCAGGCGGCGCCTACGGTCTCGACCGTGATGAGAATGACGGCAAAAATCGTCGAGAACGGAATGTGGTGCGCGGCCAGGAAACCCGCGGTCGCGCCGATGCCGCGCTGGAATTTTCCGATGCCGTGAAGCAGGAACACGCCGCCCACCGCCAGACGCATAATGAAAGCCGCATACGGCGTCAATGCGTTCACCGGAGTCTCCGTTTAGAACATGGACATCGCGAGGAACGACCGCAGATTGTCGTTCGTCACGCGGAGCCGCGCGGACAGGAGCCGCACGACCGACCAGAGAACCTTGTAGGCGATGTCGCGATTGAAGTCGAGGAGCAGCTCGAAGTCGGAGCGGGAGATCGTGATCAGCGTGCACGTGGTGTTGGCGATGGCATCGGTCGAGCGCTCGGAACGGTCAAAAATCGACATTTCCCCGAAGCAGGCACCGGGCTTCAGGACCGCCAGCGCTTCCTCGCCTGACCCGGGAATGGTGCGGGAGATGCGGACTTCCCCCTCCGAAATCAGGAAGAGGCGGTTGCCCGGCTCGCCTTCCTTGAAGACGTATTGGCCGACGGTGAACTTCTGTTCGCGGCAGACTTCCGCGACTCGCGCGAGTTCGCCGTCGTCCAGATCCTGGAAGATGGCCGCTTGCTTCAGCAGCTTGAGGTCCACGGAGGCTAAGGTACGGTGAAACCGCGATTCGCGGTAGCGGACGCCCTCACGGTCGTGCGGTTTCCGCTCGCCGTTCTGTTTCCGATGGCGGCTTCACCCGCGTGGCAGATTGCGATTGTCGCGCTCGCGGCGGCGACCGACGTGGCCGACGGCATTCTGGCGCGGCGCCTGGGCTCCTCCCGCGTGGGCGCGGTGCTCGATCCGATCGCCGACAAGGCGTTCATGGTGACGGCATTCGTGACGATCGCCCGGCGCGGGCTGCTCGAGTGGTACGAGCTGGTCGGCGTCCTGCTGCGCGATCTGCTGGCGGTGCTGGGGTTCGTCGCGACGTGGCTGCTGCGCCGGCCGGTCGCGGTGCCGGCGCGGGCGGGCGGCAAGGCCGTGACGATCGCCCAGCTGCTGACCCTGGTCGCGGCGATCGCCGAATCGTCCCACGTGCGCCCGCTGGCATGGGCCACCGCGGCGATTGCAGTGTACGCTATCTGGGATTACGGCCGAACCGCCGCGCGAAAACGCGAGCCCACACCTTGACCCTGAGAGCGGGCATCAAGATGCGAATCGGATTGCTGGTGCTGTTGGGCACCGGGTTGGCCGCGCAACTCACGACGGCGCAGGACTTCGTGCCGCCGAAGAACAGTCGTCACAGCGGCACGCGCATCGGAGTCTTCGGCTTCGGTGTACGCGGCGGGGTGGACGTGGCCAGCGACGGCCAGTTCATCCTCGGCACGACACTGGATATGGGAGACTTGTTCACCGACCGGCTGCGCCTGCGCCCCTCGTTCGATCTCGGCGTTCTGAATCGAGCCAACACGTACGCCGGCAGCTTCGATGCCCTGTGGCGCTTCACGAATGATGAAGAGGTCGCGACGCCGTACGTCGGCCTGGGATTCTCGGTCGCGGGGCACGACGCGTGCGGTGACGATCCGCAGTGCCCCGACCTCTGGATCAATCTCTCGGTTGGGTTCGAGCTGCGATATCGCTCGACGTTCAACTGGCTCCTGGAGTACCGCGCGCTGGACGCGCTGGATCGTCACCGCGTGTTCATCGGGCTGACCACCCGGCGAGGGAACTGATGGCGGAGCCACCCCCCGCACCACGCATCGCCGAAGTGTCGATGCGCTGGCTCACGGATCTCCAGTTCGAAGGCGGGGGGCCGGGCCAGGCGTCTATTCTCGTGGACGGCGACACCAACGTCGCAACCTCGCCCGTTCAGCTGCTGTTGCTCGCCGCGGCAACCTGCACCGCCTCCGATATCGTGATAATTCTCAGAAAGCAGCGCATCAAGCTCGAAGCGTTGGACATCAGCGTGCGGGGGACCCGCCGTGAAGCGCAGCCGCGCCGTTTTACCGCGATCGCGTTCCACGTCTCGGTCCGCGGCGAGGGAGCCGAAGAAGGGAAAGTACGGCGCGCGATCGACCTGTCGCTGGAGAAGTACTGCACGGTGGTCGCGTCGCTCGCCCCCGACATCTCCATCAGTTACGACGTCACCATTGCCTAGCCTGTTGTGCCTCCTGCCGATTCTGGCACTTCAATCCCAGCAGCTCACGACCACGGAGCTGAGTCTCGGCGCCGCGGCGGCGTTCGCGCGGGAAACCTTCGCGGGCGCCGAGCTCGGCGTCGCGCATCGCCCCAATAGCGACAGCCGGATCGCGCTTGCCGTCGCGGGAGGCGTGGTGTCGCCGGACCAGGCGGCGGCGGTGCGCGCGCAGCTCACGCTCCAGCTGCTGCTGAATGCATCGGCCCGCTCAGGTGCCGGGCTCTATGCTGGGGTCGGCGGCGCATTTTTCGGGGCGCAGGGTGCACCGGGGCGCGGCGCCGTGGTATTGATCATCGGGGTCGAACAGACGCCGGGTCGGCGGCACGGCTGGTTCATCGAGAGCGGGTTTGGA
>Ga0208454_1001045_pt1 | contig 12418 bp, 10 predicted proteins | sample EasRivMeERMZT100_FD_187530 | JGI IMG/M metagenome (GOLD analysis project Ga0208454, IMG submission 187530) | Soil microbial communities from meander-bound floodplain in the East River, Colorado, USA - East River MetaG ERMZT100 (SPAdes) (version 2) | ecosystem: Environmental > Terrestrial > Soil...
CAACCACCTCGAGCTGCGAGTCGAGGTCGAGAAGGCCCAGGCGCAGCGCTGGCGCGGCCATTCGGACACCGAGACGCTTCTCGCCTGCGTCGTGGCCTGGGGCCTGCAAAAGACGCTGCGCGCCGCGGTCGGCATGTTTGCCCTGGGACTGTGGGATCGCGGCGAGAGAAAGCTTTTCCTCGCGCGCGATCGCCTGGGCGAAAAGCCGCTGTACTACGGATACGTCGGCCGGGCTTTCGCGTTCGGCTCCGAGCTCAAGTCGCTTGCCGCCCTGCCGGGCTTTTCAGCTCAAATCGATCGCGGCGCGCTCGCTCTTTTCATGCGGCACAACTATGTGCCGGCGCCGCGAACGATCTATGCCGGCATCGCGAAGCTGCCGGCGGGATCCTGGCTCGAAATCTCGAGCAGCAAGGTCGGCGAGCGAGACACTCCTGCAGCGCAATCGTACTGGTCGGCCATGGAGCATGCCTGTGCCGGAGCCCGGAATCCGGAGGTGTTCGCATCCGACGCTGAAGCCGTCGAAGCGCTGGACGGATTGCTGAGGCGCTCGGTTGCCGGCCAGATGGTGGCGGACGTGCCGCTCGGCGCTTTCCTTTCCGGGGGCATCGACTCGTCGAGCGTCGTCAGCCTGATGCAGGCCCAGAGCCAGCGCCCGGTACGAACGTTTTCGATCGGATTTCACGTACCCGGATACGATGAAGCGCCGCATGCCAGAGCCGTGGCACGGCACCTGGGCACGGATCACACCGAGCTCTATCTTTCTGCTGCCGACGCGCTCGCGGTGGTCCCGAAGCTGCCGTCGATCTACGACGAGCCTTTCGCCGATTCCTCGCAGATCCCCACTTACCTCGTAGCCCTTCTCGCTCGCCGGCACGTCAAGGTCTGCCTGTCGGGAGACGGCGGGGACGAGCTCTTCGGCGGCTACAACCGGTACTTCCTGGGCGCGCGCCTCTGGCGCTTCCTGAGCCGCACGCCGCGCATGGCGCGCAGGCTCGCCGCGAAGCTGATTCTCGCGGGATCGCCGCCGTTCTGGGACGCGTGCTATGCCCTCATGGCACCGCTCATTCCGAAGCGGCTCGGCCTCGCCAGCCCGGGCGAGCAGCTGCACAAGGGGGCGCTCCTCCTCGATGCCGATAGCGGCCTCGCGCTCTACCGCCGGCTGGTCAGCCACTGGGAGCCCCGCGAGCTCGTGCTGCACGAGGGCGAGCCCGATGGCGTGTCCGGCCCCCCGCCCGAGCTGCGCGGGCTTGCCGAGATGATGATGGCACTCGATGCCGTCACCTACCTGCCCGACGATATCCTGGTCAAGATCGATCGTGCGGCGATGGCGGTCAGCCTGGAGACCCGCGTACCGATGCTGGATCACCGCGTTTTCGAGTTCGCCTGGCGCCTGCCGATGCATTACAAGGTTCGCGGCGGCGTCGGCAAATGGCTGCTGCGAAGGGTCCTCGAGCGATACGTGCCGGCGACGCTCATGGAGCGGCCGAAGATGGGCTTCGCCGTGCCGATCGATTCGTGGCTGCGGGGCCCGCTGCGCGAGTGGGCAGAAGCGCTGCTGAGCGAGCCGCGGCTGCGGCGCGAGGGCTTTTTCGAGCCGGCGCCGATCCGGCGCAAGTGGGCCGAGCATCTTTCCGGCAGCCGCAACTGGCAATACTATTTGTGGGACGTGCTGATGTTCCAGGCCTGGCTCGAGCATCAGCGCCGGCCGAGCGTATAGCTCATGACGCCGATCCTGCTGCTCGAGATCAACGAGATTCCCTGGCGCCTGCTCGACCGCTACGCCGGCCGGCCGGAATTGCGCCACCTCCACCGCTTCCTCGAAGGCTCGCACCAGTTCACGAGCCGAGCGGTGGATTCGGGCGAGCTCTCCCCGTGGGTCACCTGGCCGACGATCCATCGCGGCATGAACAACGAGCGGCACGGCATCAAGAACCTCGGGCAGGACCCGGCGAGCTTCCGCGGCAAGGCGATCTGGGAGGAAATCCGCGAGGCGGGAGGCTCCATCGGGATCTGCGGCTCGATGCAGAGCTGGCCGGCCCGGGAGCCGGGAGCCGGCGGCTTCTACATCCCGGACACGTTCGCGCACGACGAGCGCTGCTATCCGCCCTATCTGAACGGACTGCAGGCATTCAACCTCTCCCAGGTGCGGAAAAACGCGCGCGTGGTGAATGGCTCGATACCGGGATTCCCGGAATTACGCAACCTCGCGTCGGCCTTGGCAAGGTCCGGGATCAGGCTGCGCACGGGGGCAAGGATCGCTGCGCACCTCGCGCACGAGTTGCTCGACCGGTCGCAGAGCGTCAAGCGGCCGGTTTTCCAGGCGGTGCTGTTCTGGGACGTGTTTCGAAAGCACTTCAAACCCGAGCGCCCGCCGCACTTCAGCACGTTCTTCACCAATCACGTCGCCGGCGTGATGCATCGTTACTGGAAAGACGTGTTTCCGGAGGATTTCCCCGGGCAGGCGACGAGCGGGGAAAAATCGCGCGAATGGCTGATGCGGTTCGCCCTCGGCGTGCTGGATGACATGCTCGCCGACGTTCTCCAGTGGACGGAGTCCAATCCGGATCTGGTCGTGGTCTTTGCGTCGAGCATGGGACAAGCCGCGGTGCATCGGGAGACCCACGAAGGCACCGAGCTGGTCGTCGAGGACCTGGGGCTGCTGATGTCGCGAGCCGGCGCAGCAAGGCAGGACTACCGCTCGCTCCTCGCGATGGCGCCGCAAGTCGCCGTCGAGATCGGCGATTCGGATAAGGCAGCCGGGGTTCGCGCAACGCTGCAAGGCGCGTATTGCGGCGAGAACACGCATTTCATCGGGGTACAGACGATCGGGCCCAGCCTCAGCATCACCGTGCGTACCCCGGCGCTGCGCGACATGGCGTCGGACCATTTCGTGATCGGCGGCCGGCGCGTGCGCTGGGCGGACGCGGGAATCCGGAAGCAGGCGATCGAGCCCGGGTCGGCGTATCACGTGCCCGAAGGATCGCTCGCGGTCTACTGCAGGCGAACCCTCGGCCAGCCTCTGCGAAAATCCCGCGAGCTTGTGAATGCCGATCGGATCAAGCCCTGGCTCCTTGCCGTCAACCGCAAGGGTTACGGGGAGATCGGCGCGCTATAGGTGAGCGCCAAGGTCGTCCTGATCTCGAACACGGCCTGGAACGTTTACAACTTCCGCCGTAGCCTGATCCGCAAGCTGCAGCAGAATGGCCAGGAGGTCGTCGCCATTGCGCCACCGGATGATTACGCCGTGCGCATCGCGGAAACCGGGGCGCGCTATATCCCGCTCCCCATGGACAACAGCGGCACCAACCCCTGGCGCGACCTCAAGCTCTGGTTTTCGCTGCGGCGCATTTTCCGGCGCGAGCGGCCCGGTTGCGTCCTCAGCTTCACCATCAAGCCTAACCTCTACGGCGCGCTTGCGGCTCGGTCCCTCGGAATCCCGGCGATCTCCAACGTCTCCGGGCTCGGCACCGCGTTCATCAAGCTGAACTGGGTCACTTGGGTGGTCCGGGGCCTATACCGCGCGGGGCTGCACGCGGCGTCGAAGGTCTTCTTTCAAAACCGCGACGACCTGGAGTTCTTCGTGCGCGAGGGACTGGTGGACAAGGCGAAGACTGCGCTCCTTCCCGGCTCCGGCGTCGACGTTCACTCGTTCGCCCCGATGCCCGCGCCGGTCGCGCCCGATCGCTTCCGGTTTCTCCTGCACGGCCGCATCATGCGGGACAAGGGCGTCGGCGAGTATGTCGAGGCTGCTTCCCGCATCCGAAGGCTTCGTCCCGAGTGCGAGTTCGCCGTGATGGGCTTTCCGGACGTCCTCAACGCGAGCGCCATCACCATGGCCCAGATCGACGAGTGGGTGCACCGCGGAACGATCGTCTATGTGCCTCCGGTAGACGACGTGAGGGCCGAGATCGCAAAGGCGGACTGCGTCGTGCTGCCGTCGTATCGGGAAGGAACGCCCAAGTCGCTGCTCGAGGCCGCCAGCATGGGAAAACCCGTCATCACCACCGACGTTCCCGGCTGCCGGCAGGTCGTCGACGATGGCCGGACCGGCTTTCTGGTCAAGGTTCGCGATGCCGCCGACCTCGCCGAGAAAATGCAGCGCATGATGCGGCTGACGCGCGCCGAGCGCGAGGCCATGGGAATGCGCGGCAGGGAGAAGATGGTGCGTGAGTTCGACGAGCGGATCGTTCTGGAGACTTACGCGCGCGCCGTGCAGGAAATCTTGGCCGGCCGCCTCGGCTAGAATCCGGCGCGATGCGCGTTCTCGTCACCGGAGCAGCCGGCTTCATCGGCTATGCCCTCTCCCAGGCATTGCTGCGGAGAGGGAATGACGTACTCGGCGTCGACAATCTCAACAGCTACTACGACGTTCGCCTCAAGGAAGCCCGCCTTGACCGGCTGAAGGCGGACAGCCGCTTCCGGTTCGAGCTTCTGGACGTTGCTTCGCGCGAGAAGATGACCGCGCTGTTCGCGCTGAACAAGTTCGACGCGGTGGTGCATCTCGCAGCGCAGGCCGGGGTGCGCTATTCGCTCACCAACCCGCACGCCTACGTCGACGCCAACGTAGTCGGTTTTCTCAACGTGCTGGAAGGCGTACGCCACCACGGCGCCGGCCATCTCGTCTACGCTTCCTCGAGCTCGGTCTACGGAGCGAACGCAAAGCTGCCCTTCTCCGAGCACGACAGCGTGGATCATCCGTTCTCCCTCTACGCCGCCACGAAGAAGGCCAACGAGCTGATGGCGCATACCTACGCCCATCTGTACGGCGTGCGTTGCACCGGCCTTCGGTTTTTCACGGTCTATGGCCCCTGGGGGCGCCCGGACATGGCGTTGTTTCTGTTCACCAAGGGCATCCTTTCGGGCCGGCCGATCCCGGTATTCAACCAGGGCAACATGGTGCGCGATTTCACCTACGTGGATGACATCGTCGAGGGCGTGGTGCGCGTGATCGACCGGCCGGCGGCTCCGAATCCCTCATGGCGGGCGGAGTCGCCCGATCCGGCGACCAGCCAGGCGCCCTACCGCATCTACAACATCGGCAACAATCGCCCCGTGAAGCTTATGCGTTACATCGAAGTGCTCGAGCAGGTGCTCGGCAGAAAAGCCGCGCTCGACCTGCAGCCGATGCAAAAAGGCGACGTGGTGGCGACGATCGCCGATGTGTCGGCTCTGGAGCAAGCGGTGGGCTATCGACCCAGCACGCCCGTCGAGGTAGGGATTCCGAAATTCGTCGAGTGGTACCGGAGCTACTACAAGGTCTGACGAAGGTGCTTCCGAGGAATTCCGCACAAATGTGGGAGGGTATTGACACTACAAGGCAAAAAAGCGGATAAAACCGATCAGGTCGTCAAAAACAGATCCTGTTCTCACCAGGGTCGGGGGAGGTCGGTTTGTCCGAGGTTGCTGTCGCCGTGCTGGTCCTGCTGTGTGCGTCGCTTGCCGCGTGGCTCAGCGCGCACGCGCTCGCGCGCAAGTCGCTGCGCGAATCGAAAGCGCTCGACGATGCTTCGGGCGGGCTGCGCAAGGTCCATGTAGTCCCGACGCCGCGCATCGGCGGGATCGCGGTCGCGGCCGGTTGCGTGGCCGGCGTGCTGGTCAACTGCGTTGCGCTCGGCGAGCTCTGCCCTTGGTGGTTGCTGCTGCTTTGCGCGTCGCCGGGTTTCGCGTGGGGGCTGATCGAAGACTTCTCCGGCGGTAGCGGGGTCATGGTGCGCCTCGTCTTCACCGCGACGGCGGCGTCGCTCGGGTTCTTCCTGCTCGATGCGCGCATCACGCAGCTCGCCGTGCCGGGGCTGGATCGCCTTCTCGCGGTAAACGCGTTCTCGTTCGCCTTCACGGTCTTCGCCGTGACCGGGGTCGCGCATTCCATGAACGTGATCGACGGCCTGAACGGCCTGTCCGGGGTCATCGCCCTGCTCGCCTCGATCGGTCTCGCCGTCGTCGCCGCAGCGGTCGGCGACTCGTTCGTGCTGGGCGCGGCGTGCGTGCTCGGCGCGAGCGTCGCCGGGTTCCTCGCGGTGAACTATCCGCGCGGGCGGATTTTCCTCGGCGACGGCGGGGCGTACCTGATCGGCCTCTTGCTCGCCGAGCTCTCGGTGATTCTCGTGCACCGCAATTCCGAGGTGTCGCCCTGGTTCCCGCTGGTGCTGCTCGCCTACCCGATCTGGGAGACGATCTTCTCGATGTACCGGCGCAAGGCGCGCGGCCATTCGACCGGGCGCGCGGACGCACTGCACCTGCATTCGCTCGTGTACCGGCGGGTCGTGCGCTGGCACAGCTTTGCGGGAAAGGCGTCGGACTACGTGACGCGCAATTCGATCGCGTCGATGGTCCTGTGGGTCGTTCCCGCGACGTGCTTCGCCGTCTCCCTGGGGTTCTGGGACCGGTCCCTGCCGCTGCAGCTCGCGGCCGCCGTATTCGGTATTTCTTACATCCTGGGGTACCGGCGGCTTGTCCATTTCGCCGTTCCGGCGTGGCTCGTGCTGCGGGCAGGGCGCCGGTCGCAGCCCGAGACGGACAGCGAGGCGGCAGAAGCGGGCTTGGGGAGATAAGTCCCTTGCCGACGGGGCGGCCGTTGGCGAGAATGCCGCAACGCCCGCAAACAAGGGCATCGTAGGGAGGGTCGAACATGCTGCGAACAATTCTGGCGGGGATCGTAGCGCTCGCGCTGCCGCTGGCGGCGCTGGCAGGAGCGGTGGTGGAATCCCTGAAGGGCGAGGTCCAGGCCGCAGGCTCCCCGGTGACCGCGGGCCAGAAGCTCGTGCCGCCGACGGCGATCACCACCGGGCCGGGCGCGCAGGCCTTCCTGCGCTTCGACGACGGCATGCAGATCGTGCTGAGCGAGAACAGCCTGCTGCGCATGATCGACTACATGTTCACCCCGAGCGGCGTCGCCGACCGCGCGGTGTTCGAGCTCCTGCGCGGCGCCGCGCGCGTGGTGACCGGGAAGGTCGCGCTGAACAACCCGAAGCAATTCTTTTTCCGCACGCCGCAGACGCAGCTCACCGTGGAGCGCCCTGCCGACTTCACCGTGGCGCTGGTCAATCCAGCGTACATCACCGTGAACACCGGCAGCGTGCTGTCGAGCAACGGATCGGGGACGGTGCCGCTGAATGCGGGAAGCACGTCCGCGATTGCCAGCAACGCGGCCGCGCCAGCGGCGATCTCGCCCAACGCAGTCCCGTCGGTCGCTTCTTCGGCGATCAGCAATCTGAGCGTCGCCCAGGTGACGCCGCCCGCGGGGGGCGCCGCTTCGGGCACGGCGGGTGTCGCGGGCGCCGCGGGCGCGGCGCAGGCCACCACGTGGGTCCTGGTCGGGTTGGCCGTTGCGGGCGCTATCGCAATCGTCGCCACCCAGGACGACGACGATCCGAGCCCGGCCGCCACGCCATCGCACCATTAGCCTGACTCACGCAGTTCTGCGCGAAAGGCCCCGAACGGGGCCTTTCTTATTGGTGGCGCTGCTTTGCGCCGCGACGCGCGCCCTCGCCCAGGAGCCGAGCGTTTCCGGGCAGACGGGCCTGATCAGCATGCCCGACGCGCGCTTCGCGCCGGTGGGCACCTGGCGCTCGGGATTCAGCTTCCTGCGGCCGTACGAGACCTTCTGGTCGAGCCTCACCGTGTTCCCGTGGCTCGAGGGCTCGTTCCGCTTCACGCGCATCTACCACGTGCCGGCTTTTCCGGAAGAGCGCACCGACACGGACTACGGCGACTACCGCGACAAGTCGTTCGATGCGAAGGCGCTGCTGCTGCCGGAGCGCGGCCCCTGGCCCGCGGTCGCGTTCGGCGTCCAGGATGTCGTCGGCGGCACGGGAATCTTCGGCGCGTCCTACGGCGTGATGTCGAAGCGCCTCGGCGAGCTCGACCTCACGCTCGGCTACGGCTTCGACCGCATCGACGGCGCGTTTGGCGGCCTGCGCTGGTCGCCGCGGCGGCTCGAGGGCTGGAGCCTGGTCGCGGAGTACGACGCCTACGACTACAAGAGCGACCACGGCGCCGAGCTCTCGGGCGCGGCGAGCTACAAGAAGGAGGCCGCGCTCGGCGTGGAGTATCGCAGCACCGTCTGGGGCGCGAAGGCGTTCGCCTCGCACGGCGAGGTCGGCTTCAACGCCTACGTGCAGCTGCCGCTCGAGCGGCGCGAGTTCGTGCCCAAGATCAACGAGCCCGCGCCCTATACCAAGATCAACCCGCGTCCGACCGAGGAGCAGTGGCGCGAGGACCCGGAGCACCGCGCGCGGCTCGCGCGCGCGCTGGTCGAGCAGGACTTCCGCAGCGTGAGCCTCGGCTACGACAACGGCCGCCTGGAAGCCACGCTCACGAATAACCGCATCTCGTCGATGCCGCGCGCGATCGGCCGCGCGGCGCGCACCCTGCTCTCGTTCGCACCGCTCGAGGTGCGCGAGATCCGCATCACCTACCTGCAGGGGTCGCTGCCGGTCGCGACCTATACCTTCATCAACACGCCCCTCCTGCAGCGGTACTTCAACGGCATGGCCTCGCGCGAGCAGCTCGCGCCCTACGTCGCGATCGAGTACGCCGCGCCGCTGGAGCGAAAGGCGGAGGAAGACCGGAAAGAGATGCTCCGGGCGTTCGACGAGCCGCTGCCCGAGGGCATCGTGATGCAGAGCCAGGGCGCCGACTTCGCCGCGCTGCGCGGCGAGAACGTGCTCGGCGGCCGGCTGCGCGTGCGCCCGGGCGTCTCGGTGTACTTCAACGATCCGAGCGGCGTCCTCAAGTACGAGGCCTACGCCGTCGCGAGCTACCATCGGCCGCTCGCCCGCCAGCTTTTCTTCCAGGCCGACACCAAGCTCACGCTCTACGAGACCGTGAGCGACGTCACCCAGCCCTCCAACAGCGAGCTGCCGCACGTGCGCTCGGACATCGCGGAGTACCGCAAGGCGAGCAATTTCAAGCTGACGCGGCTGCTGCTGAACCGCTTCTACAATCCGCAACCCCGGATCTACGGCAGGCTCTCGGCGGGCATCTACGAGGAGATGTTCAGCGGCGTCGGCGGCCAGGCGCTGGTCCTCGGGCGCGACGGGAAGTGGTCGGCCGATCTCGCGACCGACTGGGTGCGGCAGCGCGACTTCGAGGGCTGGTTCGGCCACCAGGACTACGACACCGTGACCGCGATCGCGTCGCTCAACTACCGCATGGCGCAAGGCGTGACCGCGACCGTGCGCGCCGGGCGCTTCCTGGCGAAAGACGAAGGCGTGCGCTTCGAGGTGAAGCGCCGCTTCGCCTCGGGCTTCGAGGCCGGCGCCTGGTACACCTACACCAACGGCAACGACATTACCTCGCCGGGCTCGCCGTCGAACCCGTATTACGACAAGGGCGTCTTCATGGCGATGCCGCTCGAGACGCTGCTCACCCACGATACGCAGGCCGCGGCCGGCTTCTCGCTCGCGCCGTGGACGCGCGACGTCGGGCAGATGGTCGTGTCGCCCGGCGATCTCGCGCGCATCGTGGAGCGGCCGGTGGTGCAGATGCACAGCCGCGACGGCCTCGAGCGCTTCGGCGACCGCGACGACGACTACGACCTGCCGATGCTCGGTGCCGACCGCCGCTGGCCGGATTTGCTCGCCGAAGACTGGCGCGGCGCGCGCCAGGCCTCGGGCGAGATCGACTGGCTGCGCAGCACGGTGCTCGGCGCCGGAATCGTGCTCGGCGCGGTGTCGCTCGACGACACCTTGTTCCGCCGCGCCGACAAGTACAAAGACAAGGGCTGGATGAAGGACCTCGTCAACATCGGCGACGCCCTGCCGATCGCCGCGGTCGGACTTTCGGGCGTGTTCGCATTCGACGACTCGCGCCCGCGGCTCTCCAACGCCGGCATCGCAGCGCTCGAGGCGAGCGGCCTCGCCTTCGTCGCGGCCTCGGGGCTCAAGTACGGCGTTGGCCGCGCGCGGCCGGACTCCGGCGAAAGCAAGGACCAGTTCAACCCGTTCGAATCCGACGACCGCTGGCATTCATTCCCGTCGCGCCACACCGCGGTCATGTGGGCGGCGGTGACGCCCTACGCCAAGGAGTTCGGCATGAGTTGGCTCTACGGCCTTGCCGCGGTCACCAACGCCGCGCGCACCGGGAGCCGCGAGCACTGGTTCTCGGATACCGTCGCCGGCTCGGTCCTCGGCTATGCGCTCGGACACCTCGCTTGGGAAGCGCGCCGCGGCAAGAAGGGCGCGCCGAGTGTTGCCGTCGGCCCGGGCAATGTAGCCTTGGTGTGGGATCTGCAATGAAAACGTGGTCTGTCCCTGTTTTGGTGGTTCCTGTCTTGGCGGTGTCATTCGCTTTTTTGAGCTTCGTTGTGCATTCCCAACCCCAAACCTGTCGTGTGCTGGATCCCGAGCTGCAGCGCGCCTACAGCGGCCCTTGCGTGGGCGGCCTCGCCGAGGGCGAAGGCGTCGCGCTCGGCGCCGCCGAGTACCGCGGAGCGTTCAAGGCCGGTCGCAAGCACGGGCGGGGCGTGAAGATCTGGCCGAACGGCGATCGCTACGAAGGCGAGTTCGCCGCCGACCACAAGGACGGCTACGGCTCGTACGAGTGGGGCCGCGGACCGTGGGAAGGCGAGCGCTACGACGGCAGCTTCGCTGCTGACCGCCGCGAGGGCTACGGCATCTACTGGTGGCCGAGCGGCGACGTCTATGCCGGCCCGTGGGAAAGCGACCGCCCGACCGGTCCGGGTACCGAGATGATGCTCGCGCGCGCCAGGTTCGCCGCCGAGGTGCTCGCCGCGGTCGCAAGACCGGGCCAGAAAGTGTGCCGCGAGATGCGGGTCGGGATCGGCGGCCGCGACTGGGTGCGCGGGGTCGTCGCCGGGATCGAGGCCGACCATGTCGGCGTGCGCATCGACGACCCCGGGACGCACGCCCATTTCCCGCGCGGCGAGGTGATCTGGGACCTCGCCGTGTCATGGACTCCCTGCTGGTAGCCCCAATAAAATGGCGCTCGAAGGAAGGTGCTTGAAAACTGCGAGAAACATCGCCGTCGCCGTCGTGCTGATCGCCGTGAGCGCCTGGCTCGCGCACTTGCACGTGGTGAGCCAGACTTATCACCCCGTCGTGCAGCTCGCTTCCCCGGACGGCCTGGTCTACACCGCCGTGCAGGACGCCAAGCACGAGCGGCAGGCCTGCGGCGCGGCCAACGATCGCTTCCTTGGGCCCGTGAAGCAAGGCTGCAAGGACTGCCGGGTCGTCATTGCGCGCTGCGAGCGCGAGCTGGAAGGCCTCGAGCTCGCCGTGCACGAAGGCAGGCGGATCCCGCACCACCTGATCCGCGGCCCGGGCGTGCGCATGGCGATTGTCGGGCCCGCGCAGGCCGCCAAGGCGAGCTGCGAGCAGATCGCGGGCGAGATGCTTCGCAGCGGCCTGCGCTCGGCCGCCTGCGTCTACCCTTCCTGAGAGATACCGCTCAGTGGTTCGTCGCTGGCGCGGGGTTGTCGTCTTGATTCGCGACCACCACGCCCACGGCGACGACGCCTGCCGCGATCGCCGCCGGCACAACCCACGCCGGCGTCGCCGCGGCTGCCGTCTGTCCCGCCGCCGCGCCCGTCGCCTGGCCGCCGGGCACAGGCTGGCCCTGGGCGACCTGCGCGGGCCGCGCGGCCGGCTTGGCTGCGGGCGCCTGGGCGGGAGGCACGCTCTGGCCGAAGACCGCGCCGGAGGCGACGAATGTCGAAAGAAACAGCGCCAGCTTCAGATTCTGCATGTGATCCCCCTCGGGTTCCCCGAACCGTACCCGGCTAACACCTGACGGTCGCGATTAATCCTACACAGAACTCCGGGCCTGGAACATCCCCCAAATTAGCTCATTCGTACCCCTGACCAACTCTAACAGTCCGACCTAGCGCGAGGGACCCGCCGCGGCGCCGAGCTGGCCGGCGTGATAGTCGAGCAGCCGCTTCATGCCGGTCGAGCCGACGTGGTCGTAGCCCGCGCAGTGCAGCCGCTCGTGCTGGATGAGCAGGCGCTGCGGCGGGAAATCGGCGCTGTACCAGATGTGGCACTTGCGTCCGGGGAGATCGAACTCGGCGCAGGCTTCCGGCGACATGCCGAAGCCGATGTAGCGCGAGCAACGATCGCGCATTTCGGCGTGCGGCACGTGGTGCTCGACGATCTCGAGCGCGGGCCAGCCTTCGACGCGCCGATGGTCGATCGACGAGCATCCCGCGAGAATCGCGGCGAGGACGGCGACGCTTCTTCGCATGCGGGGAATTCTCGTGGCCGGCCTGTTGCGCCATGGACGCCGCGCCTCCTGTCGTTCGGCTCACTTGGCAGATAATCACCGGTCATGCGCTCCAAACGGATCAGCTACCAGAGCGGCTTCGGTAACACCTTTTCGACCGAGGCGGTGAAGGGCGCCCTGCCGATCGGGCGCAACTCGCCGCAGCGCGCGCCGCTTGGCCTGTACGCCGAGGTGC
>Ga0208454_1001046_pt1 | contig 12398 bp, 10 predicted proteins | sample EasRivMeERMZT100_FD_187530 | JGI IMG/M metagenome (GOLD analysis project Ga0208454, IMG submission 187530) | Soil microbial communities from meander-bound floodplain in the East River, Colorado, USA - East River MetaG ERMZT100 (SPAdes) (version 2) | ecosystem: Environmental > Terrestrial > Soil...
TCCTCGCGCAGCGCCCGGTCCTTCTCCGCGAAAAAGATGTTGGCGCGGACGGTGCGTGAGGTTTGTGAAGACATCGGGCCAGAACTCCTCGCGCGATTGTAACGCAGCGCCAGTTCGAAGCCTCCCGTTTCGCCGTTCGGCACGACACGCGCCGCGACGTAGGCTGACGCTGGGCCCGCGTCCCGCGATAGCTCGCGCCGATACTGGGCTGACGCGACTCCTCGTTGGCGCTCGCGATCGCGACCGTGCTGCACCGCTGCCGATGCGCACCGCGGCTCTCATCGGGCCCGGCAGAGCTCGGTCCGTCCGCCGTATACGCAGATCGCTCGCGGACACAGGCGCGCCAAGGCGCGCGCACGCAGAACAGCGGCGTCGCGAATACGCTCGGCCTCTGGACGTCGGAAGCACCATGAGCTGGGACGCGGAGCTCGAGGGCGGGATTTCTGGCCGGTAAGCTGCTCGGCTCAGAGAGCGGCTCGTTCGCCCAGAATGTTTCTGCGGAAGCGCTCACCAACGTGGTGCGGAATCCCTCCGAAGAGCGGTCTCGGGCCGCCGCGGAAACCACGCGGCCGCGCAACCGTCACGCTCAGCGGTGGTAATCGCCGAGCATGCAATGCTGGAGCTCGTGGCCGAGGATCAGCGTCGTCTGGTCGTCGACTTCAGCGGGGCGTTTCGCTGTCGGTAAGTAAATCTCACACGTCCGCGCCCCGGTCTCGCGGTTGGTCTTCAGGATCGAGAAGCCGTGGCGATGGTCCTGGCGGATGTCACGCCGATCGATGTTGGCCCCGTACTTTTCCTGCAGGTTCACGAGCTCGCCGGTCGATAAGTACGTCACCACGACGCGCATGTCATTGACGTTGAGCGTCGGCTTTATGATCTCACCCCCAAGCAACGGCAGCGCCTGCAGCGCGCAGGCGAGCATCGCAAGGTAGAGTGTCCGGCTCATATGGCGCTAGAATCCGCCACGCTCGGCCGGCCGTGCATTGGCGGGTCCTTAATCGTTCTGAATCGTTCTGATCGACCTCAAGGTACGCCTCGGTGGACGTGAAGTACCGGTTCAATGAATTCACCGTCGATCCGGTGCGGCGCCTCCTATTCGGCGCGGATGGCCAGCCGATCGCACTCAAGCCGCGCGTCTTCGATACCCTGCTCTTCCTCATCGAGCACCGCGGCGAGCTGCTCGAGAAACAGACGCTGCTCGATGCAATCTGGCCGCACGTCGTCGTCGAGGAGAACAACCTCAATCAAGCGATTTCCACGCTGCGGCGCGTCTTCGGCGAGACGCGCGACGATCACCGCTTCATCGTCACGGAGCCTGCGCGCGGCTACCGGTTCGTCGCTCACGTCGAGCCTGTCGCCGCGGTGGCGCCCGCGCCGGAACTCCCTCGTCCGCACGCTGAGCCGCTCGGCCAGCGATCGAGCTCTCGCCCGGGCGGCGCGGCCAATCTCAAGCCCAGCGGCGGCCTTCTGCTGCTCGGTTCGCTGGTGCTCGCGATGACCGCTCTATTCCTCGCCGCGTGGCCACGCTTCGGGCCGGCGCCCGAGGCCAGCACGAGCGCCTCGCTCGGAACCGCCGTGCGCGTGACGCCCATCACCGCCTACGTCGGCAATGAGTTGGCTCCCGCGCTTTCTCCAGACGGTGAAAGCGTGGTCTTTTCCAGGGACGACGAAGCCGGAAATCGCGGCCTCTTCGTGATGCGGATCGGGAGCTCGGGTGCAGTGCGATTGACGGACGCCGCAGAACCCGATCGTTTCCCAGCGTGGTCGCCGGATGGGGCGAACATCGCTTTCCTCCGCCAACGGGGGCCCACCTCCTTCGATTTGCTCGTCGTGCCGACCGGGGGCGGCCGGGAACGTACACTCACGCCCGTATCTTTCCGGCCGACGGGCATCTACGGATCACCCCCGCTGACGTGGACACCCCTCGGCGACGATCTGGTCTTCACGACGCGGGCCGGCGACGACGTCACTGCCGCTCATCACCTCTATAAGCTCACGCTCGCGACGGGCGAGATAGCCCAGATGACCGTCGGCGAGAACGTCTACGACACTTCGCCGGCGATCTCGCCCGACGGCCGGTGGCTCGCGTTCGTGCGGCACGCAGATCTGTCACATTCGCGGGGCGTCCTCATGGTACAGCCCTTGATGGCGGCCAAGCCGGAGGAGCCGGTCGCCGTGCCGGTGCCGATGACGGGAGCGGAGACTCTCGGCGACGCCGTGCATTCGGCGTCGTGGTCCGCCGACGGCCGATATTTGACGTTCATCGCCGGCGTAAACCTGCACGAGTGGGAGTTCGGCACGACGGAGACGCATCAGCTGTGGGCTGGCGCAGGGCACCTCGGTGAGGTAACGCCAGCCGGGGATATCAGCGCGCTCACGATGGTGCGCGACGGTGGACGCGCGAGGGCCGTCATCGCCAGCATCACTCGCACCCTCGATATTGTTGCTCTGCGTCTCGCGTCATCCACGTACGAGGCTTCCGAGCCGCCGGCGCCACGTTTCGTGACCACGGCGGTGGATACACACCCAAGCTTCTCGCACGACGGCACTCGCGTGGCGTTCATCAGCCGGCGTGACACCGGCCCCGAAGTGTGGATCGCTGCAGCGGATGGCGGCAATGAGTGGCGACTCACGGATAGGCAAGCCCGCGTCGTCGGTTTCCCACGGTGGTCGCCCGACGACAAGCTCATCGCCTTTCATGACACGCTCGATCCTGAGATGCGCTACGTCTACGTCGTCGATCCCAACACAGGCGTCGTGCGGCGCCTCGCCCCCGGCTGCTGCGCCGATTGGTCGGCAAGCGGCGAGTATCTCTACACCACTGATAGCGGCACGAGTCTATCGCGTGTTCGTGTCGCCGACGGGCAGCGCGAGATGCTGTTCCCGGGCGGCTTTGCCGTCGTGACGGCGGACGGCTCGAAGGTTCTCTACGGAAAGCTTGGCGAGCACAACTTGTATGCACGTGCCGTCGCCGGCGACCTGCGCAACAACGCGGAAGAATTGCTCGTCACGGACAGCGCCTACCCTAGCGGAGCCGCAGTCGCCGCCGACGGAGTCTTCTACTTCGGCTACGCGCTGCCGGGCGAGCCGGCCACGATCCGCTTCTACGATTACGCGAAACGCGAAACGCGCACGATCGCACGCGTCTCGGGGACGCCTCACGAAACATCAACGTTTTCGCCGTCCGCAGGAGAACTGCTGTACGGATCGCAGGCCGCGACAGCCGATCTGGTTCTGGTCGAGTTCGGACAGCCCTGGAGATAACAGTCAGGGGACGCTATCGTCGCCGGGTGAACCGCCCCCGCTCCTCGCGCCAACGCTACGACGTCTTCCGCCGCTACTACCGCAACGGGACGCTCGACGACCGGGTTGCTGGCTCCGACCAGCAGCCGAAAGAACCGAGCGCGGCACGAAACGCCGCGACTACCTCAAGGGCCATTGGGCGGGATACTCTCGCGACTTTCGGGCGACGTCGACGCGACAATGGCCTGCTGCAGACGGCCATCGTGTCGCCGTCGATCTCCGTCATCCGCTTGCTGATCGCCGTGACCGTGTGTTCGTGCTGAACTGACAGCTCGCGCGCGTCGCGCTCGCGGTGCCAACGGACGGAACCGCAGCCGCGCCGGAAGGCGCAACCGTGTGCGCCACCGTGCAAAACCTACTCCGTATTCAGTGCGGTACCGTGAGCTACCGGAGTTCGCAGCGCTGTTGCGTGATGTGGGTATCTTTGAGTACTGGCAGGAGCATGGTTGGCCCCGGTTTACCGGCCGCTCGACGGCGACGACTTCGACTGCGACTGACCTGGCGTCGTGGCCTCACGAAGGTGTGTCGCGCGCCCTCGGCCCCGCCGTGCCGCGCACTTGCTGCAACAACTCCTGGAGCCGCCGCAAACCCATCTCGAGCTTCGCGAGGTCGACGAACGCGAGCTGCAGCACGTAGTCGCCCTTGGGCCCTTTGCGGATCGATACCTTCTCGCCGAGCTCGCGTGTGAGCTGTTGCTCGAGCCAGCGCGTTTGCATGTCTATGCTGGCCTTCGGCTTTGGCGCGTCGAGTAGTGTCTTGACCGTCTCCTCGACTCTGCGCACGGACCAACCGAATCGCACGATCTTGCGCGCGAGCGTCACTTGCCGCTTGTGATCGAGCGGCAACAACGCACGCGCGTGGCCCATGTCGAGCTTGCCACCGACCAATGCGCCCTGGACCTCGTCGGCGAGATCGAGCAATCGCAAGAAATTCGTCACCGACGCACGCGAGCGGCCGAGCGCCTTGGCGATCTCCTCGTGCGTCAACGCGAACTCGTCGATGAGTCGCGCCATCGAGCGGGCTTGGTCGATGGGGTTCAGATCCTCGCGCTGGAGGTTCTCGATGAGCGCCACGGCGAGCGTCGATTGGTCGCTGAGCTCGCGAACGATCACGGGCACGGTGGTGAGACCGGCGAGCCGCGCGGCCCGCCACCGGCGCTCGCCCGCGACGATCTCGTAGGGCCTCGAGTCCGAGCCCTGCACCACGCCCGACACGACTCTGACGATCAGCGGCTGCAGCACGCCTTGCTCGCGGATCGACTCCGCGAGCTCGGCGAGACTGTCCTCGCGCAGATGGTGGCGCGGCTGGTAACGCCCCGGCTGGAGCTCGTCGACTCCTAGTTCCAAAACGGTCGGCTGCGTCACGGCAAGCTACTCTGCGGCGGGCAGTGCAAACGCGAACAACGCGCCGCCGGCCGCGATCGTGATGTACTGGCGCCAGCTGCGGATAGTGCTTTCTAGCGCCCCCTTCTTGCAAGGGCCGTTGCCGGAGGTCGGTCCAACACAACGGGCGCGGGTGAATTCGTCGCCCTCGGTCGCAACGACGGCTCCGGTCGCAAGGCACCTGACTCCGTGTTTAGCGATAGGCGCGCGCTTGCAGGTCGAACAGGCGGGCGTAGCGGCGGCCGTCACGCATGAGCTCTTCGTGCGAGCCCTGCTCGATGACGCGGCCTTCGTCGAGCACGACGATTTGGTCGGCGTAGCGCACCGTCGAGAAGCGGTGCGAGATCAGGATCGCGATGCGGTCCTTGGTCAGCGAGCGAAAGTGCTCGAAGATCTGCGCCTCCGTCTCGGCATCCATCGCCGCCGTCGGCTCGTCGAGCACGAGGATCTCGGCACCCGTGCGCATGAACGCACGCGCCAGCGCAATCCGTTGCCATTGCCCGCCCGAGAGCTCCTGGCCGTTGTTGAACCAGCGGCCGAGTTGCGTTGCATAGCTCGCCGGTAACGTCGCAACAAACTCCGCGGCCTGACCCTTCGACGCAGCCTCTTGCCAGCGTTGCCGATCGTCGAACGCCGTCACATCGCCGGCGCCGATGTTCTCGCCGACCGTGAGCTGATAGCGATTGAAGTCCTGAAAGATCACGCCCACACGGCTGCGCAACGCTACTGGATCCCAGTCCTGAAGGTCGCGGCCCTGATAGCGGATCGTCCCGCTCGCAGGTTTATAGAGCCCCGCCAGCAACTTCACGAGCGTGGTCTTGCCCGAGCCGTTCGAGCCGACGAGCGCCACGCTTTGGCCCGGCCGCACCGTGAGCGTGAGATCCTGGATCGCCGGCGTCGCCGCGCCAGGGTAAGTGAAGCTCACGTGGGCAAACTCGATGCCGGCCTGCGGCTCCGGACCGCTCTGCGCCGTGCCGGGCGCGCCGTGCGCCGGCTGCTCGAGATAGTCGTAGAGGTTCGATAGATACAGATTGTCTTCGTACATGCCGCCCACGGCGCTCAACATGGCGGCCACCGCGGATTGGCCCTGCTTGAACAACAAGAGATACATCGTCATCTCACCGAGCGAGATCTCTCCCGCGATCGTTTCGATGGCAATCCAGGCGTACGCGCCGTAGAACGCGAAGCTGCTTAAGAGTCCCAGCGCAAAGCCCCAGCCGTCGCGGCGAATCGTGAGGCGCTTTTCGTCGGCATAGATGCGCCGAAAGATTTCGCGGTAGCGCGCCATGAGCCGCGCGCCGAGATCGAAGAGCTTGACCTCCTTGGCATGGTCTTCGCGCGCCAACACGATCTCGAGATAGGCCAACATGCGCCGGTCGGCGCTGCGCCACTGGAACGCGCGGAAGCGCTCGCCCGAGAACTTCGTCTCGGCCACGAACACCGGCAACCCTGCCACCACGAGGATCGCTACGGCCAAGGGCGAGAAAGCCAGCAGGAGGCCGGCATAGCTCGCGAGCGAGACCGCGTTCTGCGCCAGGGCGAACGTGCGGTTCACGAGAGAGAGCGGCCGCACCGAGGCTTCCTGCCGCGCCCGGTTCAACTTGTCGTAAAGCTCCGAATCCTCGAACTGCGCAAGCGTCAGCGTCAGCGCCTTGTCCAGGATCAACAGGTGCACGCGCTGGGAGAGCAGCACGCGCAGCAGCGATTGGCAGAAGTCGATGCCCCGCTGCACAGCCGCTAATGCCGCGACCAGCAGGCCTTCGAGGCCCACGAACACCAACACCGATCGATAGTCGGGCTCGGCTCCGGCCTGGGCTACGGCGATCGCCGCCACCACGGCATCGACGATGAGCTTGCCGAGATAGGCCACGCCGGCCGGCATGAGGCCGGCCGCCAGCGTCAGCAGGCCCAAGGCCACGGTCAGAGTCTTGTGCGTCGACCAAACGAGCGCAAGGGCACGGCGGCTGTAGCGCCAGAACCCTAGATAACCTTCCAAACTCGAGTTGCCTGTCATCCCGCTCGCCGATCTTGACCGCCGGGGAGGCGGGCGGACATACTGCCTCACCATGAGTGGACTGCGAAGTCATCGTGCCTTCAATCACCGTTGGTGGCGATGGTCACCAGCGAAGCGGGTAGTGCGCGCGTAGAAGACCTCTAGTCCTCTCTCGATCCATGCAAACCCATCTTCGCGGATAACGGAGATGGGTTTTTTGTTTTTGGCCCCAGCAAAACGAAGGCAGATGCGTCATGGAGTCACCGTTCGATATCGCCGCCGATCTCGATACACCGGTATCGGCGTACATGAAGCTCAAGCCGTTCAAACCGCGCTTTCTGCTCGAAAGCGTCGAGGGCGGTGAGCGCCTCGCGCGCTATTCGTTCATTGGTCTCGGCGAGGCGCTGACGCTCGAGCTCTTCCCCGATCGGCTGGTGGTGAACGGCCGACCCGAGCCGCGACCGGCGAGCCTCGCCGAGTGGCTCTCCCTCATGCGCGGCGCGCTCGAGCGTGCCCCGCTACTCAAACCGCAGATCGACGACATCCCGTTCGACGGCGGACTCGTGGGCACGACCGGCTACGACGTGGTGCGATTCTTCGAGCGGCTGCCGCCGAACCGCGCCGAGCTTTCCGGACTGCCGCAGGCCGTGTACGTCGCTCCGAGCTCGCTGCTCGTGTTCGACCACCTAACTCGGCGTGTCGCCCTGCTGCACGCGGGCAGCGAGAGCGACCGGCAGGCGCTGCGCACGCAGGTCGTCAAAGCGCTGCGCGGCGGCCTCGACGCACCGGACAGACCGGGGCACTTCTCGCCAACCGCGGCCAGCATGACGGAGCGCGACCACGTGGCCGCGGTCGCGAAAGGCAAAGCACACATCAAGGCCGGCGACATTTATCAGATCGTGCTGTCCGTGCGCTTCGCGGGCCGCACGGACCTCGATCCCTTCCAGACCTATCGGGGCCTGCGCCTCCTCAATCCCTCGCCCTACATGTACTTCTTCGAGCTCGGGCAGCTGCGCATCGCGGGCTCCTCACCCGAGGCGCTCGTGCGCCTAGGCGGGCGAACGGCGAGCCTCCGGCCAATCGCCGGCACACGGCCGCGCGGCGCAACGCCGGAGCACGACGTGGCTCTCGAGCAAGAGCTGCTCGCCGATCCGAAAGAAAACGCCGAGCACGTCATGCTTGTCGATCTCGCGCGCAATGACTTGGGCCGCGTCGCAAGCTCGGGCTCGGTGCACGTGCATCCGTACCGCAAGATCGAGCGCTACAGCCACGTCATGCACATCGTGAGCGGCGTGCAGGGGCTGCTGGCTCCCGAGCGCGACGCGTTCGATTTGTTCGCCGCTGCATTCCCGGCCGGCACGCTCGTCGGCGCGCCGAAAGTGCGGGCGATGCAGCTGATCGCAGAGCTCGAGCCCACCGCCCGCGGGCTCTACGGTGGCACCGTCGGCTACTTCGCGAAGAACGGCAACATGGACCAGGCCATCACGATTCGCACGATGGTGTTCAACGGCGACGAGTACAGCTTTCAAGCGGGCGGAGGCATCGTCGCCGACAGCGTGCCAGCCACCGAGTATCAGGAAGTGCTCGCCAAGAGCGCGATCTTGCGCCACGCGCTCGAGCTCGCGGAGGAGGGACTATGAGCGTGCGGCTGTTGCTGATCGATAACTACGACTCGTTCACCTACAACCTCGTGCAGGCGTTTCTCGTCCTCGAGGCCGAGGTGCTCGTCTACCGCAACGACGCGCTCAGCGTGGCCGAGGCGGCCAAACTGCAACCCACACATCTCGTCATTTCGCCCGGACCCGGTCGGCCCGACGACGCGGGGAGCTCGCTCGCGATGATCGAAGCGTTTGCCGGCAAGATCCCCGTGCTCGGCGTGTGCTTGGGCCATCAGAGCATCGTGCAGCACTTCGGCGGCGAGATCATCGGCGCGGCCGCGCTCATGCACGGCAAGACCTCGATCGTGCAGCACGATGGGGCCACGATCTATCGGGGGCTCACGAACCCGTTTGAGGTCGGCCGCTATCACTCCCTCGCCGCGAACCGAGAAAAAATGCCGGCGGACCTGTTTGTCACGTCCCGCACCACCGACGGCGAGATCATGGGCGTGCGCCATCGCCACTTGAACGTGGAGGGCGTGCAATTCCATCCCGAGAGCGTGCTGACGCCCGAGGGGCCGAAGCTGCTCGGGAACTTCCTCTACCCATGAACGTGAATCCGCAGCAGCTGCTCGCACACATGCTCGCGGGTGCGAGCCTCGACGAGCCGAGCGCGACGGCGTTGCTGCGGATCATGGCGAGTGGCGAGGTCGCACCCGCGCTCGCGGGTGCCCTGCTCGTCGCGCTGCGCATGAAGGGTGAGACGGCCGACGAGATCCGTGGCTTCGCGCGCGGTATGCGCGAGCTTGCGCGCCGGCCGGCGATTGCCCCCGGCCCCTACGTCGACATCGTCGGCACGGGCGGCGACGGCTCGAGCAGCCTGAATCTGTCCACGGGCAGTGCGTTGCTGGCCGCCGCCTGCGGCCTGCCGGTAGTCAAGCATGGCAACCGCTCCGTATCGAGCAAGAGCGGCAGCGCCGACGTGCTCGCGGCGCTCGGCCTGCCGATTCCGCTCGACGAGACTTCGGCCGGAGCCTGCCTCCGGCGCCTCGGCTTCACATTTCTATTCGCGCCGCACTACCACCCCGCTATGAAGCACATCGCCCCGGTACGCCAGGCGCTCGGTGTGCGCACCGTGTTCAATATCTTGGGTCCACTCGCCAACCCCGCCGCACCCCCGTTTCACGTGATCGGCGCCTTCAGCGACGAAGTCGCCGTGCTCATGGCCGAAACGCTGGCGGGTTTGCCGTTGACGCGTGCTTTCGTCGTGCACGGCATGGCGGGCTGGGACGAAGCCACGCCGGCAGGCCCGTTCGTCTGCTATGACGTCCGCCCCGGTCGCGTGCTGCGCAGCGTCCGCGACCCGCTCGACGCCGGCATCGAACGTTGCACGCTCGAGGAGCTGCGCGGCACCGACGCCGCCGGCAACGCCGCGCGCCTCGCCGCGGCGCTCGCGGGCGGCGATACCGCCGGGCATCGCGATGCGCTCGTGCTCGGCGCGGCGCTGGCGCTCGAAGTGACGGGTGCCGCACCCGATGCAGCGCAGGCCGTCGCGCGCGCCCGCACCGCGCTCGCCTCGGGCGCGGGCCGAACGCTGCTGGACGACCTCGTCGCCTTCGGCAAGGAGCACGCGTCGTGACCTTTCTCGAACGCATGGCGGTGGCCAGCCGCGCCCGCGTGCGCGTCGCGCGCGCCGCGGAGAACGATGCCGCGCTCGAGCGGCGCGCGCTCGCGACACCACCACCCTCACCGCTCGTGCTCGAGGGTTTCGACGTGATTGCCGAGCTCAAGCTGCGCTCGCCGGCCGCGGGCGGGCTCGCCAGCGGCGACTTCGATCGCAACGCCCAGCTCGAAAGCTATGCTCGGGCCGGCGCGGCCGCCGTCTCGGTGCTCACCGAGCCCACGGAGTTCCAAGGCGAGCTCGCGCATCTCGTCGACGCCGCCAAGCTGCTCGCCCGCGAGCGCCGCCCCGCCATGCGCAAGGACTTCCTGACGGACCCCTATCAAGTGCTCGAGGCGCGCGCGGCGGGCGCCGGCGGCGTGCTCGTGATCGTGACGATGCTCGACGACGACACCGTGCGCGCGCTCGTCGATTGCGCGCGCGCCTGCGGACTGTTCGTGCTGCTCGAAGCATTCGATCGCGCCGACCTCGAGCGGCTCGCGCCGTTCGATGAGCCTGCGCGCAGCGGACCGCCGCTCTTGGCCGGGGTGAACTGTCGCGATCTGCGCGACCTCGACGTGCGCTTCGCGCGTTTCACAGAGCTCGCACCTTATCTGCCGCGACACCTGCCGACGGTGGCCGAGAGCGGCATCGGCACCGTCGAGGACGTTCGCACGGTGGCCGCCGCCGGCTACCGCTTGGCGTTGATCGGCTCCACACTGATGCGCGCCGCCGACCCGGCCGCCGCGCTCGCTGCACTCATCGCCGCCGGCCGCGCGAGCACGCGCCAGGAGCAGACGTGTTCGTAAAGATTTGCGGTTTAAATAGCGGGGAGGCCGTCGAAGCCGCGGTCGCCGCCGGCACCGACGCCATCGGCTTCGTGTTCGCGCCGTCGCCGCGCGAGGTAACGCCCGAGCAAGCCAAGGCGCTGTGCGCCGGCGTGCCCGCATCGATCATGCGCGTCGCCGTGATGCGCCACCCGCAACCCGATCTCTGGCACCGCGTCCTCGAGATCTTCGAGCCGAACTGGCTGCAAACGGATGCCGAGGATTTCGCCGCGATCAAGTTGCCGAAGGGCTGCACGGCCTTGCCCGTCTATCGCAACGGCACCACACCGGCGGACAGCGATCTGCCCGACCGCCTGCTATTTGAAGGCAGCGTGAGCGGCAGCGGCCGCCTCGCCGACTGGGACGAAGCCTACGGCCTCGCCCGCGTCACCGAGGTGGTTCTCGCCGGCGGGCTCACGGCCGACAACGTGGCCGCCGCTCTGACCGTCGTGCGGCCGTGGGGTGTGGACGTCTCGAGCGGCGTGGAGCGGGAGCGCGGCGACAAAGATCCGTCCAAGATCAAAGAGTTCGTTGCCCGGGTGCGGGCACTGGTGGAGTAAGTCGATGGAGATGAAAGAACGCGAGGCGCTGCTCGCCGCGCTGCTCGATGGGCGGCTGCCGGATAAGAACGGCCGCTTCGGGCCGTTCGGCGGGCGCTACGTGCCGGAAACGCTGATGCCGGCCATCGAGCGGCTCACGCACGGCCTCGAGCACATCGTGCCGTCGGCCGCGTTTCAGCAAGCGCTCGGCCGTGAGCTCAAATCGTGGGTCGGCCGGCCGACGGCGCTCACGCACGCGCCTACGCTGTCCGCGCGCTGGGGCGCGGACGTATGGCTGAAGCGCGAGGACCTCGCGCACACCGGTGCGCACAAGATCAACAACGGCATCGGGCAAGCGCTGCTGGCGAAGGCACTCGGCGCCAAGCGAGTCGTGGCCGAGACGGGCGCCGGGCAGCATGGCGTGGCGTCGGCCGCCGCTTGCGCGCGCGTCGGCTTGCCCTGCACCGTGTACATGGGCGAGATCGACGTCGCGCGGCAGGCGCCGAACGTCGATCGCATGCGCCGCTTCGGCGCGACTGTCGTCGCCGTGAAATCCGGTGATCGCACGCTGCGCGCCGCCATCGACGAGGCGATCCGCGATTGGGTGTCGGACCCCGTCGGCACGTATTACCTGCTGGGATCGGCGATCGGCCCGCACCCGTATCCCTATCTCGTGCGCCAGCTGCAAGCCGTCATCGGTCGCGAAGCCCGCGCCCAAATGCTCGAGGCAGGCGGGCTGCCGGACGCCATCTTCGCCTGCGTCGGCGGCGGCTCGAATGCGATCGGCCTGTTTCACGGCTTTCTCGCCGATCGCAGCGTGAAGATTTTCGGCGTGGAGGCCGGCGGGCGCGGCGCGGCGCTCGGTGAGCACTCGGCGACGCTGTCGCACGGCAAGCCGGGCGTGCTGCATGGCACCTACACGATGTTGCTCTACGACCAGCACGGCCAAATCCAAGAGACGCATTCGATTTCCGCCGGCCTCGACTATCCCGGCGTGGGCCCCGAGCACGCGCTGCTGCAGTCGATCGGCCGCGTCGAGTACGTCACGGCGAGCGATACCGAGGCGCTAGCTGCGCTCGAGGAGCTGTGCAGCGCG
>Ga0208454_1001050_pt1 | contig 12358 bp, 8 predicted proteins | sample EasRivMeERMZT100_FD_187530 | JGI IMG/M metagenome (GOLD analysis project Ga0208454, IMG submission 187530) | Soil microbial communities from meander-bound floodplain in the East River, Colorado, USA - East River MetaG ERMZT100 (SPAdes) (version 2) | ecosystem: Environmental > Terrestrial > Soil >...
TTGTTTCGACTGCTGACCCCCGCGACTGGCAGTGCTGCGCGGTCTGAGGCACATCAGTGAAGGGGGGCGTTTCTATTCGTTCGCCGGGCCGATCTCTCGGACTTGCGTGCCGACGTAGGCTGTTGTCTTGGTTCTGGAGGCAGCGTTCAGACAGGGCCCTGGAAAGGTTCGCTGTTATACCCGGTGACGCTATTTCGGATGAGATCGCCATAAGTGGACTGTACGAGGAGCTCATACTTGTCGCGCTATTCGAGGAACTCTTCGCCTCCCGACGGACCGTGTTTTCTGAGAGCATTGCCTTGGATGTTGGCGCGAACATTGGTAATCACTCGCTGTTCTTTGCGCGCTATTTCAAGAATGTTTTCGCGTTCGAGCCTAATCCCACCGCGCTGGCGATTCTTGAATGCAATCTGCGCTTGGCAGGCAAGGTCGACAAGGTGACGGTGTTTCCATTTGGCTTGGGCGAGGTCGAAGACCAACAGCGCTTCTTTGAGAACGACCAGAACAACCTTGGGTATTCCGGTTTTGGATTCGCAGGCAATCACGGAAAGGAGTGCGTGCAGCGGGAGATTCGCCGAGGAGATGACGTGCTGGCTGTGAAAGTCTTGAACTCGCCGGTCGCGTTGATAAAAGTGGACGTTGAGGGCGCAGAATTGTCGGTCCTCCGTGGTCTCGTGGACACGATTCAGCGTGATAGGCCCGTCGTTCTTTTCGAAAGTCTCAGAGCTGGAGGGGATTCGGGCGGCCGAAACGTAGCGCGCTTCCTGCGAGACCTCGGGTACACGTCCCTTACGGCAGTCGAGGAGGTAGCCGAGCGCTACCCCGCAGCACTCAAGTGCTGCACTCGATTGATTTGGGGGGAGCGCGCAAGATTCCTGCCTCTTGCGGAGTTAGAGGATCGCAAGTATCAAATGATCGTCGGCACGTCCGGCTAAGGCTCTGGAAATGTATTTCGTGGGGCGGGTAGGCCAGTACCTCCCTTCCGGCAAACTAGGCAGAACAAAGCTGTCAGCTGGGTCCGTTGGGCGATGTCCTGACGCCATTCGCTAGCTTAGCTGAACCACCCGACCTTTCCGGCGGGCTCCAACTCTAGAGAGGGTTGGCGGAGGAGGGGATCAAGCCCACCGCCCGGGCGTGGACCAACGGGTGACCTATCCGGACGGACTGCTGGAGGTCTCGCTGACTATATGTGTCTGGAAGGCGACACTCCAGGATAGAGTTGTGCATACAATGTTCCTATAATCGGGGCCGGTTTGCGGCTTCGGCTGTCTGCCGTTCATCGGGTCGGGTATTTGATCGGTACAAAACCAATGAACAAAACCTACGTTTCCGACCCGCTGCTCAATTACTTGGCTCGGACTATTGTTACTCTGCCGCGCAGCACGAAGAGATTGGTCATGGTGTTGGCGGATGGACTGGCATTGCCCGCTTGTCTAGGTAGTGCCGTTTGGTTAGGAACGCCCGGAATATTCGCGGCTCTCCCCCTCTGGGTCTGGACGATCCCGCTCGTGCTTGGCGTTTCCGTGCTCGGGGGTTGCGGGTTCTACCGTTCGGTGGTCAGATTCATGGGGTTCGACCTCGTCGCGGCGGCGCTCAAGACCCTGACACTGGTCGCTCTCGCGCTACTCCTCGGTATTGGGTGGATCGATACCTGGCCCGATGCGGTTCGTGCGAGCGCGGTCTTTTGGCTGCTCGGCATGGTCTACGTTGTGGGAAGCCGGCTCATGGTCCGTTGGCTTTTTCAGACCAGGAGCGTCGCGGGTGACCGCGTGGTCATTTATGGCGCTGGCGATGCGGGTGCGCATCTCGTGTCCGCGCTGCACGGCCGCGGTGAGTTCGTCCCGGTGGCGTTCGTGGATGACAATCTCTCCCTGCGTGGTGCAATGATCAACGGCCTCGAGGTGCACTCGCCCTTGGGGCTCCCGAATCTAATCGAAGAGTTCGATGTATCGCGAGTGCTGCTCGCGCTCCCGTCAGTATCCCGGCGCCAACGGCTCGAGATCATCAACCGCCTCGAGCAGTTGCCCGTCCACGTGCAAACGATGCCGGATACGGGCGATCTCGCGTCCGGTAATTCGCGCGTCGACGAGATTCGGGAAGTCGAAATCACCGACCTGTTGGGACGCGATCCAGTCCCGCCGAGCCCCAAGCTGCTCGATGCATGTATCCGCGGCAAGTCGGTGATGGTGACGGGCGCTGGGGGCTCAATCGGTTCAGAGCTCTGCCGGCAGATCGTGCAACTCGGGCCCAAGCGCCTCGTGCTCATGGACATCTCGGAGGCTGCCCTCTACCTAATCGACCAGACGCTGCAGGACCTCGCCCAGCGAAAACAGCTCCCTGTAGAGATCGTCGCCCTGATCGGCTCCGTGCATCACCAGGGCCGAGTGCGTGAGGTTCTCGAGGCCTATGGGGTGGAGACCGTCTACCACGCGGCGGCCTACAAACACGTGCCGCTCGTCGAGCACAACATGATCGAAGGTGTGCACAACAACGTGTTTGGCACGTTGCATACGGCTGAGGCCGCTATTGCAGCAGGCGTCAAATCGTTTGTCTTGGTCTCGACGGACAAAGCCGTGCTGCCCACGAACGTCATGGGGGCCACGAAACGTTTCGCGGAGCTGGTTCTGCAAGGGCTAAATCAACGCGGATCGGCCACGACCTTCTCCATCGTGCGGTTCGGTAACGTGCTGGCGTCATCCGGATCGGTCGTTCCGCTGTTCCGTGAGCAGATTCGCAACGGTGGCCCGGTGACGGTCACTCATCCCGAGATATACCGCTACTTCATGACGATTCCGGAAGCCGCTTCCCTGGTTCTTCAGGCCGGATCGATGGGGACGGGTGGCGATGTGTTTGTCCTCGACATGGGCAAACCCGTCCGGATTCGCGATCTTGCGGAGAAGATGATTCACCTCATGGGTCTCACAATCCGCGACAACGAGCACCAAGACGGCGATATCGAGGTTCACTACACGGGCCTGCGCCCCGCCGAGAAGCTCTACGAGGAGCTTCTGATCGGCAACAACGTGATGGGTACCGAACACCCCAGCATCATGCGTGCCGAGGAGGACTTCCTACGCTGGGAGGAGCTCGAGCCGTTGCTGGACCAGATCTGGACGGCGTGCGAGCGTCTCGATTGCACGCGAGCGCGAGAGGTTCTGTTGCGCGCGGTGGTGGGTTATTCGCCGACCAAGGAATTGGAGGACCTCGTCTGGCGGCATCGCAATGGAGGGACGCGCGCCACCCTCGGCAGCAACGTGACGTCGCTCGAGCCGCGCCGCGTACTGTCGCCGGTGGAGCGGCCGTCCTAGCGTCGCTGGTCCGAAGCGGGGCAGGTTCCCTAGGCTCGTGCAGCGCGACGATCGTCCTGTGAGCCAGCTGATTCGTCTACAAGACGGTCTTAGACGCCACGTTCGAAAAGGCGCTTTCCACGCCGTACTCGTTGACGGCGGTAACCGCAAAGAACCACGTGGCGGGCGGTAAGGTGTCGACTACATAGGTGGTAAGGCTTGGATTCTCGAGCGTGACGGTGTCGGTGTAGCTGTCACTCTGCTTGCCCCAATACACCTTGAACCCCACGAGATTGGTTAGAGGGCTGCCATCGGTGTTCTGTGTTGGCGGCCCCCATGACAGTGTCGCCGAGCCCGCCGCGGCAAGCACCGTAATGCTGAACGCCGGGAGCGAGGTCATTGCTCTGCCATCGCTTACGCTGATGACGATGTTGTCGTAGGTGCCAACGTCAGCGGCGGTGGGCGTTCCAGCAATACGGCCATTGGTCGTGTCGATACTTGCCCACGCAGGGAGTCCAGTCGCACCGAACGTCAGCGCGTTGCCGGTGCTCGTGGTCAACGGTACGAACGAATACGCCTGGCCTTTCAGCGCGAACACGCGCGGGTGACCGGAAATCACGGGCGTGACCGCGCTCGCGGATGTTGAATCGCCGCCGCAACCGGCGAACAGCAGGCATAGCAGCGTAAGCCCTGCGCGTTGCGATAGGTCGATCATCGAGGCGCTTTTCTTGGTTCGAGCGCTAGACTCTTGTAGTTCGGTGCCCACTAACTGCAGCGGCAGGCCCGCTACATGATGCGCGCTAACCGGTGGACCCAGCCAATTTTGCGCTACATAAGTCGGGTGGCAAGTGTCGCCACCGCTTCAAACGCTGCGCGAACGAGACCGCATTAGTAGAGTCCGTGACTGCGTAATGACTCTTTGGGTCGGCCGGCTTCTGCGCCGGCTGATTCGTCTACAAGACCGTCTTAGACACCACGTTCGAAAAGACGCTTTCCACTCCGTGCTCGTTGACGGCCGTAACCGTAAAGAACCACGTGCCGGGCGTTAAGCTCTCTACTACGTGGGTAGTAACGCCTGGTTCAGTGAGCGGGACGATGTCCGCGTAGGTGCCACTCTCGTCGCCCCAATACACCCTGAACCCCGCGAGACTGGTTAGAGGACTGCCATCAGTGGCCTGTGTTGGCGGCAGCCATGACAGTGTCGCCGATCCTGTCGCGACGGCAAGCACCGTAATGCTAAACGCTTTGAGCGAGGTCGTTGCCCTGCCATCGCTCGCGCTGATGACGATGTTGTCGTAGGTGCCGACGTCAGCGGCGGTCGGCGCTCCAACGATACGGCCATTGGTCGTGTCAAAACTTGCCCACTCGGGGAGGTCCGTCGCACTGAACGTCAGCGTGTTGCTGGTGGTCGTGGCCAATGGTACGAACCAATACTCCTGGCCTATCAGCACGAACGCGCGCGGGCGACCCGAAATCGCCAGGGACCCATTCGCGGGCGTGGGTGTCGAATCGCCGCCGCCGCCGCCGCCGCCGCCGCAAGCGGCGAGCAGAGCACAAAGCAGCGTAAGCGCTGCGGCATGCGCCGCGCGTTGCGATGAGTCGTTCATAGCGGTGTTTTTCTTGGTGTGAGCGCTAGCGTCATGTCGTTGTAGTTGGTGCCAAAAAAAATGTCCGTTGCGGCTGACCCGCGACATGATGCGCGATATTGTTGACTGTACCAATTCTGCGTGACATAAGTCGGGGCGGCAAAATGTCGCTTCTTGACGACAGAGACCACCGGTCCGCTCGCGCGGCGGGCAAGCGGCGTCGCGGGAATCGAAAAAAAGCGAGTCGTGAGTAACGGATTGCTCTTAGCTGAGCAGGTAAAGTTGTGGTGATGCGAGCCATTATCCCAATAGTGTTGTCTGGAGGTTCGGGCACGCGTTTGTGGCCCTTATCCCGCGAGCTTCGGCCGAAGCAGTTTCTCCCCTTGGTTACCGAGCTGACACTCTTTCAGGAGACCGTGGCACGCACTGGCGGTCTCGCTGAGACGGTTCGTCCGCCGTTGGTGGTGTGCAACCACTCCCATCGTTTTCTCGTGGCTGAGCAACTGCGCGCCTTGGGGGTCCGCGCTGAAGCGATCGTCCTCGAGCCGGCGGGGAGGAATACCGCGCCGGCGGTGGCCGTAGCGGCGTTGCTCGCTGCACGTGCCGAGGCCGAACGCGCAGGATTGACGGACGCAGAGCCACTATTGCTGGTGCTGCCCGCGGACCACGTGATTGCTGATCGGGCGGCGTTTGTTAGTGCCGTGGAATCGGCCATTCCCGTGGCTGCTGACGGTTACCTAGTCACCTTCGGCGTCGTGCCCGACAAGCCGGAGACGGGGTACGGCTATCTGCTCCGCGGTGAAGAGTTCGGGGCGTGGGCCTTGCTCGAGAAATTCGTAGAGAAACCGGACTTCGTGACCGCGCAGGGCTATGTCGAGTCCGGACGCTACCTGTGGAATAGCGGCATGTTTCTATTCTCGGCCACAGCGTTCGTGCGCGAACTAGGGCTGCACGCCCCGGAAATGCTCGCGGCGTGTGAACGAGCGGTCGCGGAAGCGTCGATAGACGACGATTTCACTCGGCTCGGCGCGGCTTTTCTAGACTGTCCCGCGAACTCGGTCGACTACGCGGTGATGGAGAAAACGAATCGTGCCGCGGTGGTGCCGCTGCTTGCGGGGTGGAGCGACGTTGGCTCGTGGTCGGCGCTACAAGACGTACTGAAAAAGGACGCCGAGGGCAACGTCAAGGTGGGCGATGTGCACACGGAGTCGTGCAGAGGCAGTTACGTGATGGCAACCAGCCGTCTGGTCACTGCCGTGGGGCTCACCGACGTCATCGTGGTCGAGACCAGCGACGCTCTGCTCGTGGTGGCGCGCGAGCATGCCCAAGACGTAAAACGAATCGTCGATGCATTGAAGCGGGCAAAACGGCCTGAAGTTCTCGACGCGGCAGAATAGCGAGTCTTTCCGATGCGCGCGGTGCCTGCCGCAGCTCACTGGAACGTGACCGAGTGCACACCCTCAGCGGGCGACACGGGCGCGATTCGCAGCACGATCTCCGTCGCGCATCAGCGGCCTCTTCGAGGTAGCGTCGAGGGCCGTGCTCTGGCCGTTTCGTCTAGGTTCTTTAACGGCCGGCGAACGGTAACGCAGCGCTGGAGCTTCCCGTCGGGCTGTAGCTAAAGCGCACTTCGTAGCGATTTTCATCGAAACGGTCGGTGGCCTCGCGCTCATACCGCGACAGCACGAAGGAAACACTGAATCGGCGGCCGAGGACTCTATCGACCCATGCACTGATGACTCGGTCCTTGGTGTCTTCGAGCGCAACCACGGTATCCGTGTACTCGCGCATGACGTTATCGAGTGCGAGACCGAGTTTCAGGAGCATGGAAACGGAATGGGTGATCGCAAGGCTAGTCGTTAGTGCGTCGTTGTCGAGCGTCGAGTTGCCGAAATAGCGGTCCTCCGTCGCGGTCACACGAAAGGACCCATTCGTGCGTGGCGCCGCGAGCAAATAGCTGACGTGGAGATTTTTTTGCTCCAAAGGGGCCGTGCTCAGCAACACGTCAGAAGCGGCCGGCGGCGGCGCGTCGGACCCATTTGGTCCGGCAAGTCCGCCTGAGTCGGTGAAATGCCGTTTGGCGCCGACGCTTAGCTTGGAGCGTGCGGTGAGATCTCGAAACCACTCGACATTGAAGAACGGCTCGTCTGTAGCGAATCCCTCTGAGCTGACCTCGTTCGTGCCCCATTCTACGAGAGCCTGGCCTGTCGCCAATGTCTTTGTGTAGCTTAGGTGTGCAGTGTCGATCGTATAAGGGGCTATGTTGGTATCGACGTAGTCGATGTCGTTCGTGGTCGCGACGATGCCGATTTGCGCGGTTTGGCTCAACTGGCGCGACAAGCCCAGGTCGTAGACAGCGGAGTCACTATCCACACTCTTCGAGTATTGGTAACGCCGTGCGGCGTAATCCCCATTCATGGTGAGAATTGTGCGTTGGCCGAGCGGCAGGTCGAGCCCCGGGCCCGTCGAGAGCACATTGATGGTTTCGCGGTTGCCTGGGCCGATGGCGGCGTAGGCGTCAGTGCGGCCCTGGCCATAGTTTTCTCGGAAGCCCCAGTGCAACACATCGCCGACAAGGTTGAAATCGGCGATGCCGGCGAGTTGTCCAACCGTCTCGTCCTCGACGCCTGCTAGCGAGTAGCTGCGATGCTCGACATTCGAGCTGATGCTCCCCGTGAGACGAGCCGAGTCGTGCGCGGCGGTGAGGAATACGCCGATGCTGTTGAACGAACCCTCGTGCGGATCTGTTGTCCTCGTGACGTTGTCCGAGTCCGCATATCCAGTCCAGACGGCGAATTGGGGTGGGGGTCTCTCTGGCCCAGCCGCTAACGCCGCGTCGGGCGCCCGAGCCGCGGGCGGCGCTTCATCTGCTTCGGGAGGCTGCGCATGCGCAACGTGGTTGGCCATGACGCCAAGCAAGGCCGTAAGGGCTAATCGTGAGCTGAGTCGGAACATCGGGCCTGCCGCCGCTCGGACTAATGTTGATCCGGATAGTACGTGAAACGCCCGTCGTTAGGCGGTATGAACGTCTGAATCTGTGAAATGGAACCGGGCGTGCGTCGAAACGTCCACGCCGCGTTCGTGCGGCTAATGTGGTGGGCGATGCTGGGATTGAACCAGCGACCCCTGCCGTGTGAAGGCAGTGCTCTCCCGCTGAGCTAATCGCCCGTAGTGCGGAAGTGTAGAAGGAGCCGTTGCGGGGGGTCAACTCAGGACCTTGCACCGGGACGCGCCGCACTCTTTCGTCTTGATGCCTGTATTATTCTGCGCACCCACAGCCGCACCGAGGATGGCGCATGCGAGTTACGATTTTTGGTTCTGGCTACGTCGGTTTGGTTACGGGAGCCTGTCTTGCCGACGCCGGCAACCATGTGCTGTGCGTCGACATCGACGCAGGCAAGATCGAACGCCTAAAACGCGGCGAGATGCCCATCTACGAGCCCGGTCTCGAGGCGATGGTCAAACGCTGGCAGGACGCCGGCCGCCTACAGTTCACGACCGACGTTACCGCCGGCGTCGCGCACGGTCTGTTCCAGTTCATCTCGGTGGGTACTCCCCAGGATGAAGACGGCTCGGCGGACTTGCGACACGTGCTCGCGGTTGCCCGCTCGATCGGCGAAAACCTCACCGGTTATCGCATCATCGTCGACAAATCCACGGTTCCCGTGGGTACTGCCGATCGCGTGCGCGCGGAGGTTCGAGCTGCGCTCGACAAACGCGGTGTCAACATCGAGTTCGACGTGGCCTCGAATCCCGAATTCCTGAAGGAGGGTGCGGCGATCGAGGACTTCACGAAGCCCGATCGCATCGTCATCGGCACGGACAACCCGCGAACGGCCGAGCTGCTGCGTGCGCTCTATGATCCATTCAACCGTAACCACGATCGTGCCATCGTCATGGATATCCGCTCGGCCGAGCTCACCAAGTACGCCGCCAATGCAATGCTCGCCACGAAGATCAGCTTCATGAACGAGCTCGCCAATCTCGCTGAGCGCGTGGGGGCAGACATCGAGCAAGTGCGAGTCGGTATCGGCTCGGATCCGCGCATCGGCTATCACTTCATCTACCCGGGATGCGGCTACGGCGGCTCGTGTTTTCCGAAAGACGTGCAAGCGCTCGCGACCTCGTCCGCGGCAGCGGGCTACCATTCCGAGCTGCTCACGGCGGTGCAGAACGTCAATCGGCGACAAAAGAACGTATTGTTCGACAAGCTCGAGGGCCACTTCGGTGGTGATCTCTCTGGCAAGACGATAGCCATTTGGGGTCTGTCGTTCAAACCGAACACGGACGACATGCGCGAGGCGCCGAGCCGCGATTTGATCGAGGCGCTTTGGGAAGTCGGTAGCGCGGTTCGGGCGTACGATCCGGTTGCGATGACCGAGGCGCGGCGACTCTACGGGGAGCGCCAGGACCTCACACTGTGCCAGCGCGCCGAGGAGGCCTTGGAAGGTGCGGACGCGCTGGTCATCGTCACGGAGTGGCGCGAGTTCCGTAGCCCGGATTTCGACGTGATCAAACTGGCGCTGAAGAAGCCCGTGATTTTCGACGGCAGAAACATTTTCGATCCGAAGATCGTCGAGCGGTTCGGTATCAAGTACTACGGAATCGGCAGGGGTGCGTCGCTTACCCAAGCTTGAGCGCCGACTGAGCTTGCGGCCGGGCTCTCGCTCGCTCTAAGTCCCGCCTAGGTGCAGACGGCGGCCGGCTCGTCGACATACGTAGCGGAGGGCGTCATCGATGCTCTGGCTGGGGCTTGCTAGTTACATTACAGCCGCGCTCTTCTTTGGCGTGGCGGCCGTCATCGTGATCGCAGGCCGACCTGGCAGCGTCAGAGCGAAAGCACTGGCCGCGGCTATCGTCGTGTCCAGCGTCTGGGCGGGCGGTTTGGCGCTGTCGTTGATCGATGCTCGCCCGCTGATTGTCACCGTCGCCTTGGACGCTCTCCATTTGTTCGCCTGGACAATATGCGTGCTGTCGTGGCTTGGGTCGCCGTCCGCTCGCCGATCACTCCTGGCCAGCTCCGTTGCGGCAGGCCTCGTAACGCTCGCCGTAACGTGGGCCGGCGGCCCGTTCTCGCTGCTCCGTTGGGCCACGTACCCAGCGCTGGTTGTCATGGCGTTGATTGGGCTGGTCGCGGTCGAGCAGGTCTACCGCAATGCCCCGGACGAGGCACGGCAAACGCTCAGGCGCTTGTGTCTTGCCGGCGGAGGTATCGTCGCGTTCGATCTCTTGGTATTCGCTCATGCTTCGCTGCTCGGCACCCCACAGCCGCTGTTTTGGGTGGCGCGAGGATTCGCCAACACCGCCATGCTGCCGCTGCTCGTGTTGGGAGCAACGAAACAATCCGGCTGGGAACGCGAGCCGTATGTTTCGCGGCACGTGGTGTTCTACACGGCCAGCCTGCTGGCCGTGGGCGCGTACCTGCTCACGATGGGGCTCGTCGCCTACGTCCTTCGCGCACTCGGTCGCGAGTGGAGCTTTCCGCTAGATCTGGCCTTTCTGACGGCGGCGGTCGGCGTGCTCTTCGCAGTGTTGTTCTCCGTCGGCCTCCGCGCGCGCCTCAAGGCGTTCCTCATCAAGCACCTGTATCGAACCAAATACGACTACCGGGAAGCGTGGCTGCGCTTGACGCAAACCCTGTCGCACACCGGCGATCTGCAACAATCGGCCGCCAAGGCTTTGGAGGGTATGGCGCACATCATCGGTAGCCAGCAGGGTGACCTATGGGTGGAGAGGGGCGGGCAGAAGTATGAATGGCTCGTCTCCATGGGGAACGGCCAGCCTGCGACGACGCACTTTGAGCGCCAACACCCTCTCGTGTCGTTCCTCCGCTCGAGTGGGTGGGTCATTGACAGCGAGGAGTACGCGCGCGAGCCGGATCGTTATGGCACGGCTTTCGGTCATCCGAACGAAACGCTGCTGCCGCGCAACTCGTTGGTCGTGCCCCTCCACCTGCAAGGCCACTTGCAGGGCTTCGTGACCCTCCGCAAGCCCGCGGCGTTGCGGTCGTTGAATTTCGAGGATCACGACATCTTGAAGACGGCGGGGCGGCAAGTGGCGGCCGTATTAGCGCAGTCGCTCGTGCAAGAGAAGCTAGCCGAGACGCGCCAATTCGAGGCGCTCAACCGCTTGTCGGCTTTTCTCATGCACGACCTGAAGAACATCGTCGCCGAGCAAGAGTTGGTGTTGGCCAATGCGCAGCGTTTTCGCCATCGAGCGGACTTCATCGACGATGCCTTCACCACGATTCGCGGCGGCACGGAGCGCATCAAGAAGGTGCTCGAGCGGCTCGCCACGGCTTCGCACACCAAACCTGCGCCGGGGCGGGTGGACGTATCGAAGCTGCTCATGGAGGTGCGTTCGGAATGCGCCGATCGGCAGCCGATCCCGGAGATCGACACCAATGCCCAGGCAGCGTGGGTGCGCATGGATCGCGACGAGCTCACGAGCGTCTTGCTGCATCTGGTGCGTAATGCCCAGGATGCCACGCCGGCCCACGGTCGCATCAACATCGGTTTGACCCCGGGTGCCGGGGAGCTCGTGATTACCGTGTCGGATACCGGTTGCGGCATGGATGCGGCTTTCGTCCGCGACCGCTTGTTCCGACCTTTCGACACCACCAAAGGTGCGGCGGGGATGGGGATCGGGGCTTATCAGGCGCGGCACGTCGTGCACCTTGCGGGCGGGGAGCTCGATGTGACTAGCCGGGTCGGCGTCGGAACGACGTTCACGGTCCGCCTGCCGGCTAGTTGAGCCGCGCTATCCATACCGGCCGTCCTGGTCAACTTACGCGACGAGCACCCGACAGGAAGCCTTTGAGCGGTTCAATTCAAGATTATGTCGAACCCGTCCATGCAACCGATTCGGTAGAATCGTAGAATCGAAGCTGCCAGCCAACTGCCGGCACGAACCGCGGAGTTTGCCAGGGCGGGCACTGCCGGTCGGCCAGATCACTTGGTGCTGGTAGAGGTGTTAGCTAGGAATGTGGCGCACTGGCGCTCGAGGAGCGGGCATACGCGCCCGCCGCGGATGATGCTGCGGTACTCGGCGAAAACTGTGAACGGGAGGCTATCGCCCGCCTCTCCCACGCGGCAGAATTGGCTCCGCAGGCCCCTGAAATCCGTTACCATTTCGCGAAAGCGCCGTGGCGCTCGGGCGATCCTTGAGAGCTCGCTCGGTACTCACGCCGTTGCTCGCAGAACCGCGATTTCGAACAGCGGGGCGGAGCGGTCGACTCGCTGTAAGCGTTAGGTAACCTATGAAACACCCCTACCCGGCATTCTTCAGACTCCTTCTCGCGTTATTGATCGGTACTCTGACCGTCGCAGGTAGCGGCGCTCAGGAGCGAGTCGATACCGTCGTGGCAGCCACGGCTTCTGAAAACGGGGAGTATTTGATCGGTCCCGGAGATACCCTCCAGGTTTTCGTCTGGGGGCAGCCAGACCTCTCCATCACGGTCCCCGTGCGACCCGACGGTCGCGTGTC
>Ga0208454_1001052_pt1 | contig 12325 bp, 16 predicted proteins | sample EasRivMeERMZT100_FD_187530 | JGI IMG/M metagenome (GOLD analysis project Ga0208454, IMG submission 187530) | Soil microbial communities from meander-bound floodplain in the East River, Colorado, USA - East River MetaG ERMZT100 (SPAdes) (version 2) | ecosystem: Environmental > Terrestrial > Soil...
CCCGGGATACGACGTCGGCCAGATGTGGGTGAACTTCGCCAACGCGATCCGCGCCGGGAAGAACGTCGAGCCCGACTTCGACCACGCCGTGCGCCGCCACCGCATGCTCGACGCCATCGTGCGCGCGTCGCAAACCGGCGCGCGGCAGAAAGTTGTGCTATAGCGCCACGGGAGCGGAGCCCCGCGTGGCGAGTGATGCGGTGATGAAGTGATGAACACGCGCATTGGCCCACGACCCGCCCTCCACCCAAGAAATCCTGTTTTAAACAATTCCACCCTGTGGGAAAATTCCCAGGATAGACATCGACCGGGAAAGAGAGCTTCATGGATCTGGGATTGGCAGGGAAAGTCGCGCTCGTCACCGGCAGCAGCCGCGGCGTGGGCCGGGCGTGCGCGAAGTCGTTGCTGCTCGAGGGCGCGCGCCTGATGATCACCGCGCGCAACCCGGAGCGGCTGGAGGCGACGCGCAAGGCGTTGCAGCAGGAAACCGGCGGCGAAGTGAATTGCGTGGCCGGCGATCTTGGCCGCGACGCCGACGCCAGGGCGGTCGTCGAGGCCACGCTCGAGAAGTACGGGCAACTCGACGTCCTCGTTAACAACGCGGCCACCGTCATGCCCGCCGACTTCGCGTCCTTTACCGAGGAATTCTGGGGCCAGGTGTTCGAGCAGAAGCTCAACCCATACATGCGCTGCCTGCGCTATGCGGTGCCCGCGATGCAGGCGCGCCGCCAGGGCCGCATCGTCAACCTGTCCGGGCTCGCCGCGCGGGAAGGGCATCCGCGCACCATCCCGGTCGGCGTCAACAACGTCGCCGTGCTCAACATGACCAAGTCGCTGGCGGTCGCGCTGGCGCCCGACAACATCTACGTCAACGCCGTCGTGCCGTACATCATCAACACCGATATTCAGGACGAGACCATGCGGCGGTTCTCCAGCCTCACCGGGAAATCCGAAGAAGAGGTCCGCAAGGAGCGGGTGTCGGAGATACCGCTCGGGCGCATGGGCCGGCCGGAGGAAGTGGCGGACGTGGTCACCTTTCTCGCGTCCTCCCGCGCCAGCTTCGTCACCGGGGCCGCGCTGCAGGTGGACGGCGGGGCGTGCCGCGCCATCTGAGGGCGCCCGGTCGCAGTGCCGCCGATCAAGATTGCCGAACCGTATAGATATTGCTGGAGGAGACCATGACGAATTGCCTGATCGACGGATTTTCGCGCGCGCGCCCGGCCGGCGCCGCCATGGTGCTGGCGCTGGGGTGCCTCGCCCCGCCCGCGCAGGCGGCTGACCAGGCCGCAGCATTCCCGAACCGGCCCATCCGCATCGTGCTGCCGACGACGGCCGGCTCGGGGGTGGACATCACCGTGCGCGCCATCGCGCAGAAACTCACCGAGGCCTGGGGGCAGCCGGTCATCGTCGACAACCGCCCCGGCGCCAACGGCATCATCGGCATGGAAGCAGTCGCCAAGGCCAACGCCGACGGCTACACGTGGCTGCAGGCGTTCACGTCCGTGCTCACCATCAACCCCTACGTCTACAAGTCGCTGCCCTACGACGCGTTCCGCGACTACGCGCCCATGACCCAGACCGTCACCAACACCATGGCGCTCGTGGTGAATCCGGCGGTGCCGGCGAAATCGCCGAAAGAGCTCGTGGCCCTCGCGCGCTCGCGTCCCGGGGAGCTTTCCTACAGTTCCGCCGGCGTCGGCAACCTGACGCATTTGACGGGCGAACTGCTGCGCGGGGAATCCGGCGTGAAGATGCTGCACGTGCCGTACAAGGGCGAGAGCAACGCCTTCAACGCGCTCATTGCCGGCGAAACGGCGTTCATGTTCAGCGTCGCGCTCGGCGTGGTGCCCCACGTCAACGCCGGGCGGCTGCGGCTGCTGGCGACGTGCGGCGAGCAGCGCGCGAGCGCGTTCCCGGACAAGCCGACGATGGTCGAGAGCGGCTTCCCGAAAGTGGTGTCCACCGGGTGGGGTGGTCTGCTCGCGCCCGCCGGAACGCCGCCGGCAGTCATCCGCAAGGTGCAGCAGGAGACGGCGCGGCAGTTGAATGCGCCCGACCTGAAAGCACGCCTGACCGCACTGGGAACGGAGCCGGTCGGCAGCACGCCGGCCGAGTTCACGGCGTTCATCAAGAGCGAAGCGGACAAGTGGTCGCGCGTGACCCGCGAGGCCGGGATTGCGGGCAGCCAGTAAGAAGGTGGAAGGAAGTCCATGGAACCGGTGCGCTACGAGCGGGCGCTGATCGTCGGGGCGGGGCAGGGGTTGAGCGCTTCGCTCGCCCGGCTGTTTTCGCGCGAAGGCATGAGCATCGCGCTGGCGTCGCGCAATCCCGACGGCCTCGCCGCGCTGTGCGTGGAAACCGGGGCGCGCGCCTTTTTCTGCGACGTGGTCGACGCGGCCGCCGTGCGGCAACTGTTTTCCGACGTGGACAAGGCGCTCGGCGAGCCGGACGTCGTGGTGTACAACCCGAGCGCCCGCGCGCGCGGCCCCATCGCCGGCCTCGATCCGGCGGAAGTCGAGCGCGCGCTTGCCGTATGCGCCTTCGGCGGATTCCTGGTCGCGCAGCAGGCGGCGCGCCGCATGCTCGCGAAGAAGCGCGGCGCGATACTGTTCACCGGCGCCTCGGCGAGCATCAAGGGCTACGCGCAGTCGGCGCCGTTCGCCATGGGCAAGTTCGCCCTGCGCGGTCTCGCTCAGAGCCTGGCGCGCGAACTCGCGCCGCAGGGCATCCACGTCGCGCATTTCATCATCGACGGCGGCATCGCCCGCCCCGGGCGCGCCACGCCGCCGGACCAGCCCGAATCGCTGCTCGACGCCGATGCCATCGCCGCCAATTACTTGCACGTCATGCGCCAGCCGCGCAGCGCCTGGACGTGGGAGATCGAGTTGAGGCCGTGGGTGGAGAAGTTCTGAACCGGAAGGCGGTAGAGACAAGGCGGAAGACGTTATCCGCGCAGCCTGTTTTCCCTGCCTTTTCCAGTTCGAGTTCCGTCGACAGAATGCGCATCTCCTATCGCCTTTCGCCAATCGCCTTTCGACTTCCGCCGCCATGATGACTGGCGGCGAGCAGAGGTATCCGTATTGGCGCCGCAACCGCTGGGTGTTTCCGTTCGCCAACCTACTGTGCGGCTTCGGCTTCAGCCTGGCGTGGCCGTTCGTGCCGCTGATGGTGCGCGGTCTCGGCGTGCGCGAGAACCTGGAGACGTGGGTCGGCTACATGCTGCTCGCGTTCTACCTCGTCAGCACCGCCGCCAGCCCGGTGTGGGGCGGCATCGCCGACCACTACGGCCGCAAGCCGATGGTGCTGCGCGCCATGCTGGGCATGGGCGTGACGATGCTGCTGGTGCCGCTCGCGCCGACGCCGCTGTGGTTCGCCGCGGCGCTCATGCTGGTCGCGGTGTTCAACGGCTTCACCCCGGCGGGCGTGTCGCTGCTGGTGGCCAACACGCCGCCCGCGCGCATCGGCAGCGCGGTGTCGCTGGCGCAGACGGGCGGGCAGGTGGGGCACGCGCTCGGGCCCGCGCTCGGCGCCGCGCTCGCCGCGCTGTTCGACCGCCAGCACGCGCTGTACTGGATCAGCGCCGGCCTCATGCTGAGCGGCGGCCTGCTGGTCCTGCTGTTCGTGCGCGAAGTGAAGCAGGTTGCGGCCGGCCCCTGGCGGCCGCGGCTGGTCGGCAGCCTGCGCGACCTGCTGGCGGTGCCGCGCATCGCCCCGCTGTTCCTGCTGGCGTTCCTGTTCTCGATCATGTGGCACGGCAGCGTGACCAACATCAGCGTCTTCGTGCTGCAACTGCTGGAAGCCGGCGACGCGGAAGCGGGCGCGGACACCGCCGTCGCGGCATCCTGGATCGGTGCTGCGGCGACGGCCATCGCCCTGTCCACGATGATAGCGCTGCCGCTGTGGGGCCGTGTGATCGACCGCGTCGGTCCGGCGCGCGTGCTGGTATTCTCTGCCGCCGCCACCATCGTCACCCACCTGCCGCTGCTGGTAATGCAAACGCCGCTGCAGCTGGTGCTGACGCGGGTGGCATTCGGGCTGTCGGCGGCCGGCATGCAAACGGCAATCTTCCAGCTGCTGCGGATCCACGCGCCGCCGGGCATGGACGCGCGGGCGCTGTCCTACGCGACCGCGTTCCAGTTCCTCGCCATGGGCACGGCGCCGTTCCTCGCGGGACTGATCGGCCCCGTGCTGGGGCTGCGCGCCTACTTCGCCATCAGCACTGCGTTCATGCTCGGCGGGCTGGCGCTGTGGCTGCGTACGGCAAGGCGAAAGGCGTGACTGGTGACCGGTGACCGGTCGCCCCGCCGTGCGGAAAACGGATCACCGATCACTGATCACGCCGTCCATTGGGCGAGGTCGGCCGAGCTCACCTCGCCCGTGTAGACGTAGCCGGTCTCCTCGACGCTCCCCGCGCCGACGTAGATGCCGATGACCTCGAGGGGCTCGGACCTGCTCAGGTTGTGCATGAAGTGCTCGACGCCCCTGGGTATGTAGTGGACGTGGCCGCCCCGCACTTCGGCACGGTCCGGACCCGCGCCCGCCAGGCCGTGGCCGCGGATGACGTAGTAGAGCTCCTCGCAGTTCTCGTGCCGGTGCTTCTTGTGGACGGCGCCGGGCATGAACTTCGCCCAGAAGAGAGCGGTCGGGCTGCCGTTGTGGCGGCCGATGGGCATGCGGAAATCGGTAATGCTCCAGCCGTCCTTTGCGTTCATCTGCGATGGTTTCACGTCGTCGATGTGCACGAGGATGCCGGCGCTGAACTTCCTGACGCGGGGCATCCTGAGGTCCGCCTCGGTCGCGTGGCCGCGGAACTCGTAGCCGGTGTCCGCGACGCTCGTCGCGCCGACGTAGAAACCGATGACCAGGCCTTCCTCATCCCTGGTCTCGTTGTAGAAGAAGTGCTCCGACCCCTTCGGCATGAGGCGGCAGTGGCCGGGCCGCACCTCGGTGCGCTCGTTACCCTGCCCGACGATACCGTGGCCTTTCAGGTAGACGGCGATCTCGTCGCAGTTGCGGTGGAGGTGCTTGGCGTGGGTGGAGCCGGGCCGGAAGATGGAGTGGAAGAGCGTGGTGGAACTGCCATTCTTCCCCGAGATCGGCAGCCGGAACTCGGAGATGGCCCAGCCTTCGCCCTGTTTCATGTTCTCGGGCTGGATGTCGTCAACGTGCACCAGGGGATATTGGAGAGACATGGCGCTCCTTGGCCGGGAAAAGAAGGAAGTATAAGGCGGAAGGCGAAAGGGCCGGGCTTGCTCTAACGTCCGCAACGCGGGAGACTCGTCACTCGTCACTCATCACTGATCACCGGGGCCAATCCCTCATGCTGAAGCGTCCCCAAGGCCCCGCGGGCACGGTCGTCGTGCTGGAGCACGCGTCGAAGATCCTGAAAGACAACCCGCTCGGCGATCCGCACGTGCGCAAGGTCGCGATATGGCTGCCGCCGCAGTATGACGGCACGGGCCGGCGCCGCTTTCCGGTGTTCTACGATCTCGTCGGCTTCACCGGCTCGGGGCTGTCGCACACGAGCTGGAAACCGTTTGGCGACAACGTGCCGGAGCGCGCGGCGCGGCTCATCCACGAGCGCAGGATGGGGCCGGCGATCATCGTCTTCCCGGACTGCTTCACGGCGCTCGGCGGCAACCAGTACGTGAACTCGTCCGCAATCGGCCACTACGCCGACTATCTCACGCGCGAGATCATTCCCTTCGTGGACCGCGAGTTCCGCACGGCTGCGAGCCGCGAGCACCGCGGCTGCTTCGGGAAATCATCCGGCGGCTATGGCGTGATCCTCCACGGCATGAAGTATGCAAAATACTGGGGCGCGGTCGCGAGCCATTCCGGCGACGCGTACTTCGATTTCGTCTATCGGGCCGACTGGCCGAACACGCTCAACGAATTGTCAAAGCACCGCGCGCCCAGGCGCAAGGGCGGCGTCTACGATGCGCGCCGCGAATCGGGCCTCAAGGGCCTCACCGACGGATTGGACGACGGACGCATCCGGCGCTTCCTCGAGCACATGTGGAAAAAGGAAAAGGTCTCGACGGCGGAAGGCCATTGCATCATGAACCTGTGCATGGCCGCTACCTACGACCCCGATCCCAAAGCGCCGAACGGCTTCCGCGTGCCGTTCAACCTCGAATCGGGCGAACTGATCGAGCGCCGCTGGCGCAAGTGGCTCGAGCACGACCCGGTCAACCTGGTCGCGAAATACCGCGCCAATTTGAAATCGCTGCGCGGCATCTACATCGACTGCGGCTGGCGCGACCAGTACCACATTCATTACGGCTCGCGGATCCTGTCCCAGCGCCTCGCCGCCGCCGGCATCCGCCACACCTACGAGGAATTCGACGACAACCACTCCGATATCGACTACCGGATGGACGTCAGTATTCCGTTCCTCTATCGAGCACTCAAATAAAGGCGAGAGGCGAGAGGCGAGAGGCGAAAGAGGAGACTTATCAGGCGGGGTTGTCTTTCCCCTCTCCCCTCTCTCCTCTCTCCTCTCTCCTTCAGGCCCTTGCGTTACCCCTTATTCGCGTTTTTCAGCTTCTTCGCCTGTTTCGCCAGCCGCGCGAGCTGCTTCTTGCCCGATGCCTTCGTGCGCCTTCTCTTCAGCATCTTGTTGTGACTCATGCGATTGTGACCCATGGGAACCCCCGGTCGATGACCTGTTGAAAAGCACGCAGTTTGCCCGCTTTTTGCGCTCTTGTCGTGCTGCGCAGGGAAATGACCGCCGCGAACTTCGATGCCTGCCGCCGGGCGGAGGTGCAGCGCTACGGGAATCGCGCCAAGGCGGTAAACTTCAAGGCCAACCAGCGAAAGGGAGGGGTCCATGACACTGAAGCTCAACCACCTGCATCTCAAGACCCGGGATCCGGAAAAGACGGTCAGGTTCTACGTTGACAATCTTGGCGCGAAGATCGTGAGCCAATCGCCCAACGGCGGTTATCGCGTGGATCTGCACGGGTTGTCTCTCAACGTCTCGAAATTTCTCGACAGCCAGACGCGCGAGCAGAAGTACGGAATGGAACACATAGCCATCGATACCGACGAGCTGGACGCGCTCGTGGAAAAGCTGAAGGCCCAGGGCATCCATATTCTCGAGCAGACCGTAGTCTCGGGTGGCCGGCGGGTGTGCTTTTTCGAGGGGCCGGATGGCGTGCAGCTCGAGTTCATTGAAATGAAGAAGTGATGCATGAAGGCCGCCACCTCACCCCGGGATTTTCTGGACGCGGATCTGCCCGATACCGTGCGGCTCAGCGTTGCCGAAGCGGTGGCGGTCGGCGAACGCGCGCTCACCCGGGTGGGCTACAGCGGCGAGGACGCGCGCATCATCGTCGATCAGCTGGTGGACAACGCGCTGTGCGGCTACAAGTTCGCGGCGCTGCCGCGTATCCTCGCGATCGCGGGTGACGAGAAGACGGCCAGGGCCCGTACCGCCGTGAAGATCGTCCACGAGACGCCGGTTTCCGCGTTGCTCGACGGCGGCAACAACGTCGGCTACATTGCCGCCTATCGCGCCGCGGAGGTGGCGATCCGCAAGGCGCGCGCGAGCGGCATGGCGTCGGTCGGCGCCTACAACAGCTATTTCAGCGGCCGCAACGGCTACTTCGCCGAAAAGATCGTGCGCGAGGGGCTGGTCGCGCTCCACGTCTCGAGCGCGCATCCCCGCGTGCTGCCGCCGGGCGCCGCGCGCCCGATGCTGGGCACCAACCCCATCTGCTTCGGCTTCCCGTCCGACGACGGGCCCGTGATCTTCGACATGGGCACCGCGTCGTTCATGTGGGGCGAGGTGATGCTGCACGCGCATCTCAAAGAACCGCTGCCGGCAGGCGTCGGCTTCGACGAGCACGGCAACGCGTCGCGCGATGCCGCGGCCGTGCTCAGGGGCGGGGTCGCGCCGTTCGGCGGCCACAAGGGCTACGGCCTGTCGTTCGCGATCCAGGCGCTGGGACTCCTCGCCGGCGCGGCGCTGACGCGCGGAGCGGTGCGGGACTACGGGTTTCTGTTCTGGGCGCTCGACCCGGACGTCATGCTGCCCGGCGGCGAGTTCAAGAGCCAGATGTCGGAGTTCGTGCGCCAGGTCAAGGCGGCGCCGCGCCAGCCGGGCGTGGAGGAGATCCGCATTCCGTCGGAGCGCGCTTTTCGCGAGCGCGAGCGCCGGCGCCGGGAAGGCATCGTGATCGAGCGCAAGGTGGTCGAGTCTCTGCGCGCGCTATAAAATCAGCGGCGCAGAGACGAAGGATGAAGGCGGAAGGATGAAGGATGACCCGCGCACTCTGCGCGACAAGAGCAGGACCCGACCTTTCATTGGCTTTCGGTCGGAACATAGTCCGGCTGTACGATAGTGAAAAGCCGGGACTCTTAGACCTGCACGCGAAGCGGGGGATCATCCTTCCACGTTCCACGTTCATCCTTCGGGCGAGGGCGGGTCGTCACTTCGGATTGGGCCAGACCATGCGTAATGTGTTCTTCCTCGTGATGTCATTGTTCGCCGTGGTGCCGTGCGACCCGACATTCGCCCAGGGTTATCCGGCGAAGCCGATACGGTTGATCCTGCCCTTCGCCCCGGGCTCGCCCAGCGACATGGTGGGCCGCACCATCGGGCAGAAGATGGGCGCGCAGATGGGCCAGAACCTCGTGCCGGACAACCGGGCCAGTGCCGGCGGCACCCTCGGCCTCACGCTGGCCGCCCAAGCGCCGGCGGACGGCTATACCGTCCTCGTCACCTCGCCAACAATCGTGATCAGTCCGTTGCTGTATGCGAACCTCCAGTACGACTCGCTGAAGGATTTCGCGCCCGTGGCCCGGCTCGCAACGATCGAAAACGTGATGCTGGTGCATCCTTCGGTGCCGGCGAAGACGCTGAAGGAATTCATCGCGCTCGCTCGCGCGAATCCCGGCAAGCTGAACTACGGTTCGGGCGGCGCCGGCACGACCAACCACCTCGCGAACGAGCTCCTGAAGAGCCTCCAGAAAATCAACCTGGTCCACGTGCCGTACAAGGGCGCGACGCTCGCTGCGCAAGCCCTGATGGGCGGCGAAGTGGATGAGGTGATCCTCGCCGTGGCGCCGGCATTGCCTTTCATCAAATCCGGCAGGGTGAGAGCGCTTGCGGTGCTTTCCGAGAAGCGCGTGCCGACGCTCCCCGGCGTTCCGACGGCCGGAGAAGCGGGCGTTACCGACTTCCGGATGTCGATCTGGTACGCGATGTTCGCGCCCGCCGGCACGCCGCGGGAAATCATCATGCACCTCTACCGTGAGGCGCAGAAAGCACTCCAGGATCCGGAGCTGCTCCAGCGCATGAGCAACGCCGGCATGGACCCGTGGCTGGGCACGCCGGAGGAGTTGGGCAATCTTCTGCGCGGCGAGATCGCGCGCTTCGCGGAGATCGCCCGGAGCGCCGGCCTGAGAAAAGAATGAACGACTCTCCCGGCCGGATTCCCGACCTGCCGCGATTCTTCGCGCCGAAGACCGTGGCGCTGGTCGGCGCGACGGACGACACCACGCGCTTTGGCGGGCGCCTGCTGCGGCAGATGCTGAAGTTCGGCTTCGGCGGCCGCATCCTGCCGGTCAACCCCGGGCGCAACGAACTCCAGGGCTCGACGCGATCGACTTCGCCCGCTTCATGATCGAAGCCGATTCCACCGAGGTGCTTCTGATGGCTCTCGAAGCGGTGAGAGACGGGGCCAGGTTCGCGCGCATGGCGGAGCGCGCCGCGGAGCTCGAGAAGCCGATCGTCGTCCTCAGGCGAGGAGCGACATCGCCGCGCTCGTTGACTGTATCGTCCGGCTGTCGTGGCTCGCGCACGACCTGCGCGATGCGATCGCCGATGTCGACGTCAACCCCGCTGCTCGTGTTCGAACGCGGGGCGGTAGCCGTCGACGCCCTGGTCGTCCTTAAGGGGCAAGACGGAAGGAGGAGGTAATCAACTTTGAAACCAGATTCTGCCGTCCAGGACCACAAAGCCGTTCTCGATTCCCTGCTGCTCAAAATCCCGGGAGTCGAGGGAGGGGAAATGTCAGGCCTTCCCGCCTACTTCATCAATAAAAGGATGTTCGCCTGTATCCATGGTGACGGGGTGGGAATACGGTTACCGGCCTCGACTGCCGCAAACCTGCAATTCTCCAATCAAAACGCTTTTCCTTTCCAGCCCAAGGGCATGCCAAGCACCAGGGAATGGGTGCAACTCAACCACGCGGATTCCGCCGACTACGCGAAAGATCTGGAACTATTCGTTGCTGCCATCGAGTTCGTGAAGGGCGACAGGAAGAAATAGGTGGGTATAGCGCACATTCCCCGCCGGCTATTTTTTCGAGCCCTGGGTTCGGGCCTCGATAGGCGCTTGAAAGCATAGGGCATTGTTCGCCGGGATGGAGGCAGGACAAGTTGTTTGGTTGTGTTCGTTACCGTACAGATGGACCGCAAGAGGGGAGCCAATATTGACAAAACAAACTCCGCAGTCGAAGGGGGAAGATCACAGTGTCCACAGACGCGGCTGCAGTCATACGGATCCGGCCTCAACCTGAGACCGTCCTCGATCGACAGGGCGATTTTTTCCTTGGGGCGATCCAGCCCTACCCAACCTGTTCGAACTGCAACCTCCGCGAAACGTGCCTTTCCGGTGGTGTACCCGCCGCAGATCTCGAGCGCGTCGAGAACATCGTCTACGCGCGTCGCCGAGTAAAGTGCGGTGAACGCCTGTTCAGTGCGGGCGACGAGTTCAAGTGCCTTTATGCCATCCGCAACGGCTTTTTCAAGACCAGCCTCACCGACAGTAAAGGCCGCGAGCAGGTCACCGGCTTTTTCATGAGCGGCGAGCTTCTTGGCATGGAAGGACTCGGCTATGGCCGCTGTCAAGGCAACGCAACTGCGCTCCAGGATAGCCTCGTTTGCACGATGCCGTACCTGCAAATCGAGCAAGTAAGCCGGGACGTTCCTTCGTTGCAACGCCGCCTGCACGCCGTGCTCTCGCGCGAAATCGTGCGCAATCAGGGCATCATGCTGCTGCTGGGTTCGATGCCCGCAGAAGAGCGTCTCGCCGCGTTTCTTATGAATCTGTCCAGGCGCTACCGGTATCGCGGATATTCGGGGTCCAATTTCCTGCTGTGCATGTCGCGCGAGGAGATCGGGAGTTATCTTGGCCTCACGCTCGAGACGGTCAGCCGGATTTTCTCGAAGTTCCACAAACGCGGCCTGATCGAGGTGAAGCACAAGCAGATCTCGATCGTGGACATCGATGGCCTCGACGGCGTGCTCGCGCTCAGCGGGCTGTTCACGTGCGTCAATCCGGCTCGACCTTGATGGGCCAACGGGCATCCCGTTTTTCCTGGTACGCCTGTATCGATTCGCGGTAGTCGTCGGTGGATTGCACGACGGCCATGTGCGAGGAGACCAGCTCGAGGCTCGTGCCCTCGCTGAGCGCGTTCTTTTTCGCCGGCCGGTTGAGGCGCGCGGTCGCGATGCCGTCCTTGACCGCATATTCGAGGTCGTTCACTTCGGCTCCTTCCCGTTCAAGATGACATACCGGGTCAGGAGCGACATGGAGAAATGGAAGAACGTCGTCAAGCAGGCGAAAATCGTTTTTGCTGCTCAATCCAGGCTGGCGTAATCTCAGCCGAACATGCGGCGCCACCAGGTCTGCTCGGAGTCCCTGCGATAGTCGTACGCGGGCGCCTTTTTGGAATGGACTTGGCTGCGCCCCATGCGGCCTGCCTGTTTGTGCGCCGTGGGGTCTGACCTATGTTCCCCAACACTCGGGCTGGATTGAGCCGCGTCGCTGCTGCTCTCACGGCACAGCGCGAGCATCTGCTCGAACGGCGCTCCCGTCAGTTCCGCCGCCACGATGGCGCGTTTGGCGACGCTCAACTCTACGAGAAAGAGCAGTTCCTGCGCCGCATCCCATGGCAGACCCTGGCGTTTGCCGTCGCGGGACTCCATGATCAGGCGACAGACGTAGATCTCGAACTCGGCACGCCCCCACAGCGTCCGGACATTGGCGGCCAGATGTGGCATACGCTCCAGCGCACACGCAGCAGCGGTGAGCGGGGGTCGATAACTACTCGTGACTGAATCCATGGAGGCGGGCTGGCAATAGTTCGGGACCGGACACCAAGCGTCGCGTCGCTACCATCGCGGACAGTGACATATTCCTCATTGCGCTCATTGCGGCTACTTTTCCTCCGGCCGGTTTCGTCGGGAGTCCGGCATCGGCGATGGCAGATCGTCGTCCGGATCCCTGGTTCAGTCGAGAAAACGCCTCGCCGTACGCCATATACGCAAGACCAATGCCAGGGCGGACGAGACACGTCCGCCGTGGGTCCGT
>Ga0208454_1001053_pt1 | contig 12312 bp, 10 predicted proteins | sample EasRivMeERMZT100_FD_187530 | JGI IMG/M metagenome (GOLD analysis project Ga0208454, IMG submission 187530) | Soil microbial communities from meander-bound floodplain in the East River, Colorado, USA - East River MetaG ERMZT100 (SPAdes) (version 2) | ecosystem: Environmental > Terrestrial > Soil...
CAGCGAAATTTCGGCGACGGACGAGGCCTGGCCACCGCAACGCGCTTGCGGCGGGAAACTGTCGACCGGCAGACAGTTCTCGAATCGCAAGCATGCTAGCCTTACATCGCGGGGCGGTTTGGCGATACGCCGCCCGGGCATACCGTACGACAGCAAAGGGGTGGTGTCCTGAGATCCGTCGCTCTCGTCCTCCTCCTGCTGGTGTCGAGCGAAGCCGCCCCGCAGGGGTGCGCGCTCACGCCGGGACGCACCGGCAGCAGTCCAACTCGGCGGCGCAGTCGCATTTACGTCGGGCCTCAACGTGAATGCCGACGGCGCACCGAACGCCTATCACCGCGTGCTCGGGCCGGCGACGCGCGATCCCTGAACTCCGAGATCGTCATCGCCGGCGAGTGAGCGCCGGCCCTTAACCACGCAGCGAGGTGCACCATGGCAAAACCGCTCAAGACACTGCAAAAGCAATTTCTCCAGCAAGGCCTTCATTTGTTGTTCTCGTTCGATACTTCGATCGCACCCGGCGTCATCATCGAACGCCGGCGCGCTCGCGACGTCAACCTCAAAGGCAGCATCGCGAAGTTCAAGGGCGCGAAGCTAAAAGTGCTCGGGCCGGCGGACTTGGGACTCATGGAATTCTCGCGCGTGCACGAGCTCGACGTCGGCGCCGGCGCGGAGCTGATCGGCGGAGCGACGGCCACAGCGACTTTGAAGAAGGCGAGGACCGTGAATCTGTCGCTCGGCAATCCCGTCAAGTTCTTTATCGACGATCAGATCGAGTTGCTCTCTAGCCTCACGACCAATCCGAAGTGGCCCACGTCTGCGCAGGCGCTGACGTTGGAGCAGAGAGACCACTTCCTCGTCACGGAGGTCGTGCGCACCAAGCTTCGGTACACGTTCCATACCGAAGGGGCCGTCGCCTTGTCCGCCGACGCCACGGGACTCAAAGACTTGAAGGCCGTGAATCTCAATAGCTCGTTCAAGTGGGACAGCGACTTCGAGCTCGTGACGAAGAAAGAGGTCGTCGTGGCGTTCGAGGCCGTTTGCTGGAACGCGCGCAGGAAGGTCTTCGAGAGCCTCCGAAGGTAAGGCTCGCGCAGGGCCGACGAGCGAAACTATATCCGGCTGCTGTTGGCCCCGTTGGGGCTGTATCCGGTGCGGTGCCTCAATCGCCTCGCGGGTCGGCGCGCTGGCTAGCTCCTTCGGCCGCCGCGATCGCCGCGCACTAGGCCCGCCGCGACCGCCTACCACGAGACAGGCTCGTGTATAGGTGCTCCGCGGCAGATTGTCAGGCCGAACTAACCATACCAAGGTTGAGATCGCGAGTTCGAGCCTCGTTTCCCGCTCCACCCCTCTTCCATCTACGTCCACCAACGTCCCATTTTCGGTGTAGATGGCCGACTTCGACTTCTCAGGTGAGATAAATAGGGGGCACGCAGCACTATCCAAGGCACAGGAAGCGAACTTGAGGCAAGACTCGATTTTGTTCGAGATTTGAAGCGCCCCACGCCATGTGCGAAGCTCAGCTAGCGAATGACAATAGCATCGGCCCTTCTGGGGAAGAATGCATGGTTGTCGAGAGGCGACAAGCGGCGCAGCAGAAGTACACTGCACGCGTCGTATGGTTCCTGGTCGGCTCACTTCCTGGCCTCCCTCTCGCGCTGCCCGCGAGTGCCGCGACCGCGGCTAAAATCGACCCAATACCCTTGTCTGAGGGCGTGACGTCGATAGCGACTCAAGGGGCCGACGAGCCCGTCGCGTACGTTTTCGAAGCGTTGTCCGGCCAAACCTATCTGATCGAGGTAGAGCAGCAGGGGCTCGACTTCCGCATCATTGTTGAAACCCCGGCTGGCGGTGTCACAACGTTCAACAGCCCGACTATTCGCGACGAAAAGGAATTCGTAGTGCTGGAGAGTGCGGCCGCTGGACGGTATCTGGTCACGGTCGTCTCAAGGGAACCGACGAACGCCCGTGGGACGTACGTTCTATCGATCTCTTCCTCGGGCTCCGGTGGCGAAGGCTCCCGGCGTCTCAAGGCACTGCGGCTGATGAGCGATGCTGCCGCTGCTAACGCAGACGACATGCGCTGGCAGGAAGCGCTGAGTCTATACGAACGTGCCGCCGAACTGTGGCGAGAACTTGGTGACTCTAGATTACAGGCGCAGTCGCTATACAGCGCGGCGCGACTTCGATACAGGCTACACGACTGGGACGACGCGGCCGCGCTCGCTAAGGCCGTTGCTGAACTGTATGGACGGCTCAATGTGCGCTCCCTCCAAGCGACCGCACTTTCGCTCCATGGTCGGGCACTCGTAGAGATCTCACAACTCTCCGGCGACGAGCCCCAGGCAAGTTCAATTCTCGATCAAGCCCTCAGCGCTCTTCAAGCGAGTTACACGCTCCACAAAACGCTCGGAAACTCGTATGACGTTGGCGCGGTCGCCAACAACATCGGATTGGCTTACTACAACAGGGGTAACTCCGAGAGCGGCGACTATCGGCTGGCAGAGGCGTACTACCATGAAGCAGACCAACTATTCTCGAGCCTCGGCGAGTGGCGGGACGCACTGAATGCCCGCCACAACATGGCGCTCATCAACCTCGACGAGGGCTACGCCGCAGCCGCGGCCCGCAAGTTAGAAAGTATCTTGGCTGAAATCCCAGAAGGGAAAGATGCGCGGTTTCGCGGCGCCGTTCTCGCCAACCTCGGCTTCGCGCACGTCTACGAAGGCGATTTCGACGCCGCGCTCGAGGCGCTGACGGACGCGCTGGGCGTCTTCCGCGGGCTCGAGGGGGTCGAGAACTGGGAAGGCTTTGCCTTGCGGGGGCTGGGTTCAACGTACTACGCACTCGGCGAGCTCGAGCGTGCCCGGGAGTACCTCGGACTTGCCCTGGAAAAATCGTCCGACGACGGCCGTGTTCGCGCATCCGTGCTCGCTAATCTTGGCAATGTCGCATACCGAACGGGCGATTACGCCGAGGCGCTTGACCTGCACGAAAGGGCCGTGCAAAACACGATATCTGGAGCCGATCGCGCTTATCGACACACGTTTGTTGCGCGCGATCTCGTCGCGCTCGGTCGCTTCGACGATGCGGTTACGACTGCGAAGGCTGCTCTATCGGGGACTGACATCCCGGCAGTGACAGAGGCCGACCTGTCCGTCGAGCTGGGGTACGCGTTCCTGGGACTTGCCGACATTCCCAAGGCCGCGGCGCATTTCGATCGGGCGCTCGCTGTCTATGACTCTCTGGGCCTCGAGGCTGAACAAGCCAAGTCGTTAAATGGCCGAGCATTGACGGCGCGCGCTCAAGGCGATCTAGCCGGCGCTATTCGCCTTGGCGAACAGTCCTTGCAACGCATCGAGCGCTTGCGCGCCAGCGTCTCGGCGCCGGACCTTCGCGCGTTGTACACGGCCGGGCAGCGAGAGTATTACGAAACTCAGATCGATTTGTTGATGGCTGCGACTAAAGAAGAGCCCGGGTCGCTCGCCTCCGATTCGCGGTCCGCGGCGCTATCAGTCACCGAGAGAGCACGCGCCCGGATGACGGTCGAATTGCTGGCTGAAGCGTCTGTCGACCTCAATCGCGACGTCCCACCGGCTATTTTCGATCGGCAGCGCGAACTGTACGAGGAGCTGAACGCGCTTCGCTACCAACGCGACCGCATGCTCGCCAACACGGCCTCCACGGCGGCGGAATTGAGCGAGCTAGTTCGCCGCACGGCGGAAGTCCAGAACGACATCAGCTTGCTTGAAACGGAGACTCGTAGGAACAATTCGCGGCGCGCCGAACCGGCGGTTCCTCAGCCGTTGACGGCGCAGAACATTCAGGCGCTGCTTGATGCGCGGTCAGTGCTCGTACAGTACGCTCTGGGTAAGGAAAAGAGCTACGTATGGGTGGTTACGAACGACTCGATTCAGAGTGTCGAGCTCGCCGATCGCACGACCATAGAATCCGCCGCGCGTCGTGCATACGAGAGTCTCAAAACCAATCGACTTGGGACTTCGGATGCGCCAGTCTCCGATACGTTAGCGATGCTGTCCGAGCTAGTGCTCGTTCCAGTCGCACCACTCTTGCAATCCAAGGAACACCTGATCGTGGCGGCCGATGGCGCGCTGCATTACATACCTTTCGGTGTGCTGCCGATCGCGCGAGACGGCGGTAGTGTGCCGCTCCTGCATGCGGTCGAGGTGTCGAACGTCCCCTCGATGTCGGTCGTTGCCGCGCAGCGCGCGTATAGCCAGCCCCGGAAACCGACCAAGACATTAGCGGTTTTTGCCGATCCCGTGTTCACGGAGACGGACTCGCGTTTTGACCAACCCGGATTGGTCGTGGCCGACGCGGCGACTGCAGTGGATAGCCCCATTACCCGATCTTCGCTCGATACGCGTCTAGCTCGTTTGCCCGCGACCGGGGCGGAGGCTCGTGCGATCGCCGATCTAGTGCCACAGAACGCGCGCCTAGTTGCTACCGGTTTCGATGCGAGCCGTGACGCCGTGCTGACTACGAACCTCAGTGAATACCAAATCATTCATTTTGCGACGCACGGGCTCGTGGACTCGAGTTATCCGGGTCTCTCCGCATTGGCGTTGTCTCAGTTCGATGCGGCGGGACTGCCTCAGAACGGACTTCTGCGGCTTCAGGATGTGTACGCATTGGACCTGAACGCCGATCTGGTTGTCCTCAGTGGCTGCGAGACGGCGCTCGGGCGTGACATTCGTGGGGAAGGTCTAATCGGGCTCGTGCAAGGTTTTCTGTACGCCGGCGCTCGGAACCTTGTGGTCAGCCTGTGGCAGGTGCCTGATAGAGCGACGGCGGAGTTGATGACTCGCTTCTATGGCTACGTTTTGCATGACGGGCTGCGCCCTGCGGCAGCACTCAGGCAGGCGCAACTTTCCATCGCGCGCGAACGGCGCTGGAGCAACCCCTACTTCTGGAGTGCGTTCATCGTTCTAAAAGGAGAATAACAATGGCAACAACGGCACTGAAACACACTGATCTCTACGGTACCTGGACCGTTCTAGTTCCCTTGCTCGACGGGGATCCCGGGCCCGGGTTCAAGCACCGTTCCAAATTCAGGATAACGCACGACCTGGCCACCGGGAAGCACGTGCTGGAAAAACTCCAAGGTATCCGCTGGAACAAGTCGGGCGATCCGATTGAGCTCACCGCTTCCGGTCCAAATGAGGATGGGTTCCTATTCTTCAGCGCGGACGTGGGCGTTCTCTCGAAAGATGGGTCGAGAGTGCACGATCCAGGAAAGTTGGTGATACAGAGTGACGATGGCGTCAACTTGATCGTCAAAGTGGAGGACGTTGGCCCGTCAGCGACGGGCCACACTGGCTCAGGAACCGCCGGCCGACCCTAGGCCACGTCGTTTAGCCCTGGCGCCGACGCGGTCCGGATCGGTGCCGGGGCTCGGTTGCTCAGCCGCGCGGCTTCTTGCTGCGCGGTTACGGTTGACATGTTTTCTAAGGAGCTGCCATGCAAGCGAGCGTCATTACTCGGTTGCGCGGTCTTGAGAAGCGTGGCTCCAGACCTGCGCCCCTTGCATACCTCGGGACGTCGGCCACGGCCTGCGGGGCGACCACTCTACCGTGCGGCTTGTTTACGTTCACGGGCAACCCGCTCGGCTACCCCACTGAGGTCGGAATCTTCGGCGTCGATGCTACGGTGGGCTTTGCGTTCAAGCCCGCCATGTGCGGCGCCGAGTGCACTTGCAACACCGTAGCATTCGTTCAGATCGTGCGTTTCCGTGATTTGGCTACCGGCAAGCCCTTCACGCCAGACGACCACCCCGAGGCGAAGGGCCGCATGGTCACCGGGCAACCTGACGCGACGCGGAACGGTTGGTGGGTCGATGTGCTGCCCGGAAAAGTGCTCGGCTATTATGGGAGCAATAATCCCACGAGTCCCGCTGGGCCGATCGCCTTCGACAGCGATCTTCTCAACACCGGTAGCAATACCAGGCGGGCGACCTTGACGGATCACCCCAGGGCACGGCCCAACACGTTGTTCGAAGCGGTTAGCGTACCCGTCTGTATCGACCCTGCCGCGGCGTGCCACCGGCGGGCGCTCGGCTACCACTATTGGCAGTTCTCTGTGGACGGCGCCGGTAAGGTCGATGGCCCGCTCGACGAGGCTGGCGTGACATGGATGCAGACAGCGTTCGCTCTGGCTCTCGCCAAGTGGGACATCGCTGCGATAGATCTCGGCAAGCGGCAGCTCGGAAACATGCCCCCACTGCCCTGACAACACTCGCTGCTACTCGGCAGCCCGACAAATCTCGAAGCTGTCCGCTTCGACTGCGCCGGCTCCGGAAGATTCCGGCTCAACTAGTCGAGAAGGTCTTCTCGCGCGCGGTGATGAACTCGAGCAGCACGGGTGTGCCTTCCTGCGTCATGCGGATGGCGCACGAGCGCGTGCAGCACTTGATCGGGCTCCGTGACCCGCTCGCTGTAGCCGCCCATGGCCTTCGCAAACTCGGAGTAGTCGCCCGAGATGTCCGTCGAACCGTATTTCTGGCGCGACAGCACCATGTCGTCGTCCTCGGTCGCCATGGCGAAGTTGTTCGACAGGATCGAGAGGATCGGGATCTTCGTCCGTACGCACGTCTCGAAGTCCATGCCCGTCATGCCGATCGCGGCATCGCCCCAGAAGTTGATCCAGAGCTTAACGGGGTGCGCAATCTTCGCGCCCATTGCGAGCCCAAGCCCGTAACCGAGCTGCGTACTCTTGCCCCAGCCGATGTAGCTCAACGGTGCGATGGGGTTCCAGAACGGCGACAGCTCGTCGCGCGGGCTGCCCGCGTCGTGGTGATAATCGTGTTCGGCACGTCGGCGACTTGCAGCAGCTCGTGGATGATGCGGTACGGCGACAGCGGCTTGGCCTCGCTCGTCAGATGGGGGTGCCACTCGGCGAGCCACACGTCCTTCTGCGAGCGGATGTGCGCCGTGACCTCGCGCATGCGTCCGCGCGGCCAGCCGCGCAAGCGATCGTTCAGCGACTCGAGCAGCATGCCGAGCACGAGCTTCGCGTCGCCGACCAGCGCGTGCTCGGCTGGTATCGCTTTGTCGACGTCGGCGGCGCCCCGAGGGCGTCGGCCGTCGCGCAGCCGACGCGCTCCTGCCGCACGACGAGCGGCCGAATGTCGAGGGCGGCCGCCGACTCCGTCAACGGATTCAACGGGTACGTGAACAGAATGCCCACGCCCTCGCGCTTCAAGATCTCGGCAGTCACTTGATGCGCTCGATTGGTACAATGGGCCGTTGCACGCGCCGTGCACATCGATGGTACGCTCGTCGGATCGACTGGCGAAGCGCGTGATGCTCGACAAACTGCGCGAGCGCAAGGAATGGAAGTTCTTCACCGTGCTGCCGCGCACCGACCGGCGGCTCGCGCTCGCGTGGTGGACGGTTCTCGTGCTTCGAGGTTTACTGCCCGCGGGCTTCGCGGTCGCGATGGGCATGCTCGTCGGCGCGGTGCAACGGAGTGAGAGCCTCACTTGGCCTCTCATGGTCGTCGGCGTCCTGTTCGTTCTACTGCAGGTCTTGACGCCGATCCACGAGGCTCTCAGCAACAACCTGGGCGACCGTTCGGCGGCGTGGCTCTATGACCGGCTTACGGACTCCTGCGTCAAGCCGCCGGGTCTGGGGCATCTCGAAGATCCGAAGCTCACCGGCGATCTCACGGTCGCCCGCGATTTCGATCTCGGAATGATGGGCCCGCCGCTTTCGATCTCAATGGACTTCATCGCCGGCGGCCTCATTCAATTCATCGGTGGCCTCGCGTGCGCGCTCGTGCTTTTCGCTTACGCGTGGTGGGCGCCGCTCGTGCTCGGGGGCGCGTGGCTCGCGACCCACTGGATTCTTCGCGAGAGCGCGGTCTGGCGCGATCGCGAGACGCCGGAGGTGCAGAGCGCGCAGCGCGACGCCGACTACGCGTACCGACTCGCAGTCGACGCAGCCCCAGCCAAGGAGGTGCGCCTGTTCGGGCTCGCGTCGTGGACGATCGAGCGCTTCGTCGCCAGGCGCACGCAACTGCACAAGCTTCTCTACGATGCCACGCGGCTCCGCGAGAAGCCGCTCGCGTGGAGCGTGCTGCTCGTCGCAGCGGCGAACGTCTTCGTGTTTTGGATGCTCGCAAGCGCCGCGCGAAGCGGCGGCCTCGATCTCGAGCAGGTCGTCGTGTTTGCACAGGCGGCGATCGGGGCCTCGATGATCGCTTTCGGCGGCTTGAACTGGGCGCTCGACGGCGCATCGGCGCCGGTGGCCGCCGTCCTCCGCTTGGAGCCAGCGATGGCGCCGGCCGGCGCACTCACGGCCGGCATCGCGCGGGCCGCGGGGAAGCCTGCGCGCGAGATTCGCTTCCGCGACGTGACATTCACGTATCCGGGCGGCGCACCCGTGCTCGAAGGCTTCGATCTCACGATTCCCGCGGGATCCTCGCTCGCGATCGTCGGCAAGAACGGCGCCGGCAAGACGACGCTCGCGAAGCTCTTGTGTCGGCTCTATGACCCTCAATCCGGTGCGATCGAGATCGATGGCATCGACCTTCGCACGCTGGCGCTCGATGAGTGGCGGCGGCGGCTCGCGGCGGTGTTTCAGGACTTCATCCGATTCGAATTGCCGCTGCGCGACAATGTAGCGCCGGCCGGCGCGCCCGACGACGCGATCAACCGCGCGCTCGAGGCCGCCGGTGCCGCAAACCTCGCAAGCCTCGATACCGTGCTTGCGCGGGGCTACGCCGGAGGCACCGATCTTTCCGGCGGTCAGTGGCAACGCGTCGCGCTCGCCCGGGCGCTCTGCGCCGTCGAACAGGGCGCGGGGGTGGTGCTGCTCGATGAGCCGACCGCGCAGCTCGACGTGCGCGGCGAAGCCGAGATCTTCAACCGGATCCTGGCCGCGACGCGACTTTGCACGACGATCCTGATCTCGCATCGGTTCTCGACCGTGCGGCACGCGGACCGCATCTGCGTGCTCGAGCACGGCCGCGTGATCGAGCTCGGCACGCACGACGAGCTCATGGCGCAGGGCGGCCGCTATCGCACGATGTTCGACTTGCAGGCGCAGCGCTTCGTTGCCGAGGAAGAGGTCGGCGCGACGTATGACGTCCTCGAGTGACGCCATGCCCGCCGCCGGCACCGAGCCCCCGGCGGGATCGGGCTCGGCAGCGCCAGTCACGCCCGTGAGCGATGGGCTGCCGCCGGCGCTCTCATCGATGTGGCGGCTCTGCAAGCTTGGGTTTAGGCACGAGCCCAGGCTTATGCTTGCGGCGTTCCTGCTCTCGCAACTTGCGGCACTGCCGGACGCGTTGCTCGCGTTATGGCTCATGCTGCTCGGCAAAGGGATCGTCGAGAGCAACGGCAGGCTCGTGACCATAGCCGCCGTGGGCCTTGGTGTCGCGACGACCGCTACGTGGTTTCTCAACACGGTGAGCACACGCGTGCAGCGCCGTTTTCGCGACAAGATCACGATTGTGCTCGAAGCGCGCGTCGCGCGGCTCCAGGCAACGGTCGCGACGATCGCGCATCACGAGCGCCCCGACTATCTTGACCGGCTCGCGATGCTCCGCGACCAGGTGTTCGTGCTCGACCACATGTACGTGTCGGTGTTCTCGACGTGCGGGTGGCTGTTGCGCCTCGGTGTCACGGTGGCGCTCCTCATGACAATTCATCCGGCGCTGTCTCTGCTAGCCGTGGCAGCGCTTCCGACGGTGCTGACCTCGACTTGGCGGCCGGCCGTGGAGCGGTCGGCTATGGAGGCCGGCGCCCAAGCCAATCGGCTCGCGCGGCATCTCTTTACGGTTGCGACCACGGCGCCGCCCGGTAAGGAGGTCCGCGTGACCGGCATCGGCGCGCGGCTCGCGACCGAGCGCCGCGCGGCCTGGGAACGTGGCTATCGTCCCATCGCTGCCGCGCGCTCGGTCTCCGCCGTATGGCATACGCTCGCGTGGACGATTTTCGGCTTGAGCTACGTCGGCGCCATTGTCTTTGTTTCCGCAGCCTTGAGCGCGCCCGCGGCTGATGTCTTGCTCGTGCTCGCTGCGGGCTCGCGGCTGTCGACATACGTCGGCGCCGCAGTCGCCGAGATCGGGTTCTTACGGGGCTTCTGGATGGACGGCTCGCGCCGACTCGCTTGGCTCGAGGACTACGCGGCCGCGGTCGCCGCGCGTGCCGACGCGCCGGTACCGACGACTCTCCGCAGCGGGATTCGCCTCGCGAACGTCTCATTCGCGTACCCAGGCACGACGCGGCCTGTGCTCGATGACATCACCGTGACTCTGCCCGCGGGTGTAGTCGTCGCGATCGTCGGCGAGAACGGCGCGGGCAAGACGACGCTCGTGAAGCTCCTCGCGAAGATGTACGAGCCGACCAGCGGCGCGATCTACATCGACGGCACGCCACTCGCACGTATGTCGGCCGAGGAGTGGCGGGAGAGGCTCGCAGGTGCGTTTCAGGATTTCTTCCGCTTCGAGTTCCGCGCGCGGCATACGGTGGGCCTTGGTGATGTCCTAAGGTTCGACGATGAGCCTGCTGTGACGACAGCCGTCGGACGCGCCGGCGCCGCCGACGTCGTCGCGAAGCTAACGGCGGGACTCGAGACGCAGCTCGGACCGACGTGGCCCGGAGGTGTGGACGTATCCTTCGGCCAATGGCAGAAGCTCGCGCTCGCACGCGGCTTCATGCGCGATGCTCCGCTTCTTCTCGTGCTCGACGAGCCCACGGCCGCTCTCGACGCCGAAACCGAGCATGCGTTATTCGAGCGCTACGCGACCGCCGCCCGCGGCGCGGGCCGCGTCACGATTCTCGTCTCACACCGGTTCTCGACGGTGCGCATGGCGGATCTCATCGTCGTATTGGACGGCGCGCGCGTCGCCGAGGTCGGCACGCACACCGAGCTCATGGCGCGCGGAGCGCAGTACGCGGAGCTCTACGGCATTCAAGCCGCCGCGTATCGGTAGCTCGCAGCGCGCGGCTAGTTCGTATAAACGGCCCTTTGTTCAGTCTGCTGCGTAGGCGTCGCTACTCAAGGGCATGGACGGACCGGCCACGTGAGCCAGCCTCAAAAGCGGTCGCGCGGGTCGTCGATCCCGAAAGGTTCGGGGTGGATGATGATCTCCGCGCGCGGAAAACGGCGCCGCACAGCATCCTCGACTTTGTGGGCGATCTCGTGCGCGCGGCGGAGCTCGAGCTGCGGCTTGAGCTCGAGGTGAAACTGGATAAATTCCTGCGTGCCGGAGGTACGGGTCCGCAGGTCGTGCACGCCGAGCACGTCCTCGTGTCCCTGCACGATCGTCAGGATCTCGTCCCGGCGCGATGCGGGCAGCTCGCGGTCGAGCAGCACGTCGAATGCGCGGAGCACGATCGCCCGCACGCTCGCAAGAATCACGACAACCACGACGAGGCCGAGCAGCGGGTCGGCCCAATGCCAGCCGAACCAGCCACTGAGAGCAATCGCGATCAGCACGGTGATATTGGTCAGGACGTCGCCGACGTAGTGCAGCTGATCCGCGCCGATCGCGATCGAGCCGGTGCGGCGCGCGACTGAGCGCTGATAGAGCACCAGCACGATGGTGAGCAGCAACGAGACGACGCTGACGCCCGTGCCCACCGCGGGCGCGCTGATCGGTACCGGCGCGAGCAGGCGCGCCATGGTCTGGGCGCCGACATAGCCGGCCGAGCCCAGGATCACGCAGGCCTGCACGAGCCCGGCAATGGCTTCGAGCTTGCCGTGGCCGAATCGATGCTCGCGATCGGCGGGCTCAAAGGCGAAACGCACCGCGATGAAGGTCATCGTCGAGGCCAGCAGGTCGAGCCCCGAATCGGCGAGTGAGCTCAGCATGGCGACCGAGCCCGTCGCCAGCCAGGCGAAGACCTTGATCGTGACGAGCGCCAGCGCGACACCGACCGATGCCAGACCGGCCGAGCGAATCAGCCAGACCTGCTCGCGCGTCAGCGGCCCACGCGCTTCTGTGGGATTCTTCGCCATCAGCCCTCAATGCGCTCGAGCCCCCGGAGCCGCCGCGCGCTCTCGTCGAGCGTAGTCGATCGCTTGGCGAAGCAGAAGCGGACGAGCCGCCGCTGTTGGCGAACGGGCCAGCGTGACGTGCTACCTTCGAGACTCGAATGACCGCGACCAGCACGCAACTCCTCGGCCTCTGGCGCCATCTCTCGCCGCTGCCCGGCGGGCCGTGGCTGTTCTCCAAGCTGTTCGGCTTCATCGTCCCTTACTCCGGCTCCGTCGGCCCGCGCATCCGCGTGCTCGAACCGGGCCACGCCGTGGTCGAGATCACCGACCGCCGTTCGAACCGGAACCA
>Ga0208454_1001054_pt1 | contig 12307 bp, 12 predicted proteins | sample EasRivMeERMZT100_FD_187530 | JGI IMG/M metagenome (GOLD analysis project Ga0208454, IMG submission 187530) | Soil microbial communities from meander-bound floodplain in the East River, Colorado, USA - East River MetaG ERMZT100 (SPAdes) (version 2) | ecosystem: Environmental > Terrestrial > Soil...
ACCCGCTCGGGGTCAAGGGCGCGGGCGAGGCCGGCACGACCGGCGCGCTGCCCGCGGTGGCGAATGCGGTGATCGACGCGCTGCGTCCGCTCGCCATCCACCACCTCGACTTCCCGTTCTCGCCCGCGCGCGTGTGGCGGGCGATGACAGAGGCGAAAGCCGGCTAGCTCACTGCGGCTTGAAGCCGATGTCGCGCACCAGCTTGCCGTACTTGGCGTAGTCGGCGCGGATCACGCCGGCGAAGTGCTCCGGCGTCTCGGTGACCACGATCAATCCTGCGGCATGGAGCTTCTCGGCGACGTCGGGCTGCTTCATGGCCCGGTTGATCTCGTCGTTCAGCTTCATCACTATTTCGCGCGGCGTGGCGGCCGGCGCGACGTAGCCGAACCAGCCTCCGGACTCGTAGCCCGGCACATCCTCGGCCGCCGCCGGCGTCTCGGGCCACAGGTCGACGCGCGTCTTGTTGGTGACGGCGAGCAGGCGCACCTTGCCCGCGCGCACGAGGGGGGTGAGGCCGGTGATGCCGTCGATCGCGGCGTGCACTTGCCCGCCGATCAGGTCGGAGCTGATCGCCGCCGAGCCCTTGTAGGGAACGTGCGTGTAGGTGATGCCGGCGAGCGCGCGGAAATGCTCGAAAGCGAGGTGCGGAAAGCCGCCTTCGCCATTGGTCGCGACGGTGAGCCGGCCGGGATTTGCCTTCGCATAGGCGACCATCTCGCCGACGCTCTTGAACGGCGCGCCCGGGTTGGCGAACAGGCCGAGGTAGTTGGTGGTCGACACCGCGATTGGCGCGAAGTCCTTCAGCGGGTCGTAGGGGATGTTCTTGCTGGTGTGCGGCAGCACGGTGAGGTTGCCGCCCTGGCCGGCGCCGATGGTGTAGCCGTCGGGCGCGGCTTTCGCCACCAGGTCGAGGCCGAGCATGCCGCTCGCGCCGGGGCGGTTCTCGACCACGATCTGCTGGCCGAGGCGCTCGGCGAGCTTCGGCCCGATCAGCCGCGACATGATATCCATGGTGTTGCCGGGCGGGAACGGCACGATCAGGCGGATCGGCTTGCTCGGGTAAGGCTGGGCGTGCGCCAGGCCGGCGCACAGCAACACGAGGAAAAGCAGGCTTTTCATCTCAGCGCTCCGCAATGATGGGCAGCAGAAGATAGGGCTGGCGCTCGAAATGCAGCGTCACATGCCCGCCGAACACTCCCGGCGGACGGTCGGTCGGGTCGTCGTGCACGAACGGGCCGCAGCCGCGCATCGGGTTCTTCATATTGGAGAGCGTGGCGGCGGCTTCGTCGTGCTCGTAGTCCCGGCCGCGGATCGACAGCGCGATGCGGTAGCCGCGCGGCACCACGATGCAGGTGGGCCAGATTTCCACGTCGAGCTCCACCGGCACGCCGGGCGTGAGCGGCTGCTTCTCGTCGTGGCTGTGATAAGGCCGGTAGGGGAGCGAGAGCTCGCGGTCGAGCTTGCGGTGCGAGGCGCGCAGCCAGCCCTGGCCCACCGGCGTGCGCGGGTCGAGCGCGCCCTGGAACAGCACCTCCTTGCCCTGCGGATCGAACACGCGCAGCACCGCGAACACGTCGGCGTCTGCAGTGGACGAGGACAGGAAGAACTTGAGCGCGCTCGGACCGGTGATCTCGGTCTCTTTTTCCGCCGTCATGGAGAACGTGACGCCGTCGCCCGCAGGGTCGTAGGACAAGGTCTTTCCTGAAGAAGTCTTCGTCCCTGACAGGCGCAAGCCCTCCGGGTCGAGATAGAACCGAGTCCATTGCGTCCGCGCCAGCGGCCACTCGTTCTCGTAGCGCTGCACGAACTTCTCGCCGGGATGGCGCACCTGGAGCTGCACGCGCGGCTGCTTGTCCCACCCGTTCGCCTCGCCCTTCAGAAAAAAGTCGAAGAAGCGCTTCTGCAGCCGCACGCCGTAGTCGGTGTAGAAGGGCGCCCAGTGCGAGCCGCCGTGGACCTCGAGCCATTTCCGGTCCGACTTGCTTCGTACGAAGCCTTCGAAATTGCCGCGGGTGTGGAGGCCCTGGCCGCCCCAGTTGGCCGCCGTGAGGAGTGGCACCTTGATCTTCGAGAAGTCGGCGCTGCGCTCGCGGTAGTAAGGGCCGTCCATCTCGCGCGAGAGCAGTTCGCCCCACATGTTCTCGCGGTTGCGGGCGAGCTCGTCGTCGCTCAGGACCGCAGGACCGCACACCGGCTCACCGGTGACGCGGCTCTTCGCGCCTTTCGGATTGCCGTGCTGCACCGTCTTCACCTGCATTTCCTGCCAGTTCTTGCGGAAGCTGCAGATGATGCCGCCGTGCCGGTTGCCGTCGCGGTACGCATCGTTCCAGCCCTCCCACGCGCAGATCGCGGCGAGGTGCGGCGGCTGCGTGGCGGCGGCGCGCCATTGGTTGCTCGCGTAGTAGGAGATGCCGTTCATGCCCACCTTGCCGCTGCACCAGGGCTGCGCCGCCGTCCATTCGATGGCGAGGTGGATGTCGCGCGTCTCGCGCGCGTCGTTGTGGCACAGGTAGCCCGGCGTGCGCCCGGCGCCGCGCGAATCGATGCGGATGCAGGCGTAGCCGTCGGGAACCCACTTTTCCGGATCCACGACTTCCCAGTTCTGGTACTTGTTGGAGGAGCCGGCGAGCGCGTCGGGATTCTCGCGCGCCATGATTTCCCAGGCGGTCTTATAGCCGTCCTGGAAGGCGAGGCCCTTGCCGTAGGGGCCGTAGCTCAGCAGCGCGGGATAACGGCCCACGTTCGACGGGCGGAACACGTCGGCGCGCAGCTCGAGCCCGTCGTCCATGCGGATCGGGACGTCCCAGTCGATGCGCATGCGCGATTGTGCCAAAGAAAGGGCGCCGCGCCTGCTATGCCACAATTCATCCGATGATCGAGCTCGAAATCAACGGCGAGCGCCGCGGCGTCGAGGCGGCGCCGGACACGGCGCTGCTTTACGTGCTGCGCAACCAGCTCGGTCTCGCCGGCACGCGCTTCGGCTGCGGCAGCGGGCAATGCGGCGCGTGCTTCGTGCTTATCGACGGCCGCGCGATGGCCACATGCGACCTGCCGGTGTCTTTCGCTTCCGGAAAAAAGGTCACGACCATCGAAGGCCTCGGCGAGTCGCACCCGGTGCAGAAGGCGCTCGTGCGGCACCAGGCGGCGCAGTGCGGTTACTGCATGAGCGGCATCGTCATGGCCGCCGTCGCATTGCTTTCTCAAAACTCGAAACCCACGGAAAGCGAAGTGCGAACCGCGCTGGACCGCAACCTCTGCCGCTGCGGCTCGCACAACCGCGTCGTGCGCGCGATCCTCGATGCTCGCTGAAAAGCCCGCGGCGCTGTCGGATGCGAGACGGCTCTCGCAGCGCGTGCACTTCGAGCGCGACGGCACGGTGTCGATCGCGAGCGGCAAGGTGGAGCTCGGCCAGGGGATCCTGACCGCGCTGGCGCAGATCGCGGCCGAAGAGCTCGGCGTCGGCCTGCAGCGAATCCGCATGCTGCCGGCAAGCACCGCCTACAGCCCCGACGAGGGCGTGACCTCCGGCAGCCAGTCGATCCAGGAAGGCGGCAAGGCGCTGCGCGCCGCGTGCGCGGAGCTGCGCGCCCTGATGCTCGAGCGGGCGGCGCGGCGTCTCGGCGCGCCGCTTGCCGAGCTGAAAGTCGAAGACGGCACGATCCGCGGCGGCGGCGCGAGCATCACTTATTGGGAGCTGGCCGATTCCGAGGGCGAGATCCTGGGCGGCGCGCCGCTCAAGCCGGCGAGCGCCTACCGCGTGGTCGGCACGAGCGCGCCGCGCCTCGACCTGCCGGGCAAGATCGCCGGCCGGCCGAGCTATGTGCAGGACATGGTGCTGCCGGGGATGCTGCATGGGCGAGTAGTACGACCCCCCCACGCCTTTACAAGGCTCATTGCTCCCGGACAAGTGAAAGGCGCCTCGGTCGTCCGTGACGGAAGCTTCCTGGGTGTCTTGGCTGAGCGCGAGGAAGACGCGATCGCAGCGGCGGCGAAGCTGCGCGCGAAGTCCACGTGGGAGCGGGGCCCGCGCGTGCCCGACGACATCCACGGCTGGCTGAAGCAGCACGTTGCCGAGCGAAATATCGCCAAAGAAAAATCAGATGCGACGGTGAAGGCGCGCGGCGTCAAGCGCGTCCAGGCGGCGTACACCAAGCCCTATATCGCGCACGCATCGATCGGGCCTTCGTGCGCGATCGCGCGCTGGAAGGACGGGAAGCTCGAGGTCTGGACGCACAGCCAGGGGATCTTCGGGCTGCGCCAGGACCTCGCCAAGGTGCTCGGCATGCGCGAGCAGGACATCGTCGTGATGCACGCGGAGGGCGCGGGCTGCTACGGCCACAACGGCGCCGACGACGTCGCGCTCGACGCTGCGCTCCTCGCGCGCGCGGCCGAGGGCAAGCCGGTGCGGCTGCAATGGATGCGCGAGGACGAGTTCGCGTGGGAGCCGTACGGCGCGGCGATGGCGTTCGAGCTCGAGGCCGCGCTCGACGCCTCGGGTGCGATCGTCTCCTGGCGCCACGAGCTGTGGAGCAACGGCCACACCCACCGGCCAGGACGCGCCAAGCTGCCGACGCTCACCGCTGCAGCCCAGCTCGCCAATCCGTTCGATCTCTCGCCCGCGGTCAACCCCGCGCTGCCCGCCGGCGGCGCCGACCGCAACTGCATTCCCCTCTACGAGTTCGCGGACCTGCTGGTCGTCAACCACTACGTGAAGGAGATGCCGCTGCGCAGCTCGTCGCTGCGCTCGCTCGGCGGCTTCGGCAACGTGTTCGCCATCGAGTCCTTCATCGACGAGTGCGCCGCTGCGGCCGGCGCGGATCCGATCGCTTTCCGCCTGCAGCACCTGCAGGATCCGCGGGCGCGCGCGGTGATTGAGAAGCTCGCGCCGTTCTTCAAGTCATTTCAGAAGACCGAAAACTGCGGCCGCGGCATTGCGTTCGCCAAGTACAAGAACCTCGGCGCCTATTGCGCGGTGCTCGCGGAAGTCGAAGCCACGCACGAGCTGCGCGTCACACGCCTGATGGCCGCGGTCGACGTCGGTCTGGCCGTGAACCCGGACGGTGTCGCGAACCAGATCGAGGGCGGCTGCATCCAGGCGGCGAGCTGGACGCTCAAGGAAGCGTGGCGCCCGGGCGTCGCGGCGTGGGAGGACTATCCGATCCTGAAGTTCAGCGAAGTCCCCGCCGTCGAAGTCCTGCTCCTGAAAAGCGAGGCTCCGTCCGTGGGCGCCGGCGAGTGCACCATGGGCCCGACCGCCGCGGCGATCGCCAACGCCCTGCACGACGCGCTCGGCGTGCGGGTGCGCGACCTTCCGTTCACGCCTGCGCGCATCGCCCAGGCGATCAACGCGTAGCCTTCGAGACCGCTTGGGCATTCGGCGGGAGTTCATATACGTTGTTAGGTTGCATGTTTGCTCGCCAAAGCAACGCTAGAGATGCAGAACAGCACCGCGGCCCCCATCAGGCCATACATCAGATAGTCGTGACCGCCGAAGAACGGCGCGTTGCCATAAGCGATCAGAAACAGCCAGACGGTATATAGGGCCGACACAACGGCGGCGGCGATGACTGCCCACCTGGCACCGAGACCGCCAATTAGGAACCAAAAGCCGGCAAGCGCCATCGCGAGCAAGACGCCCCAGACGACAACGTAGTAACTGAGGCTGATGAACTCATGATCAGTAGAGTCCCAAATATCCACCGCGAGAACCAGCAACGGTCCAACCAACCATACCCAGCCGATCAATTTGCGGGCTGCACCCATGCAACCTAACGTCCGCGTCTTGCCGCGCCGCATGCGCAGCGAAGCAAGCGGAAGGCGTCGGTCAACAACGCGCTGTTAGCGGGCGTTATAAGTCGGACCATCCTCACCAACGAGAACCTCTGTATTGACGACGGACTCTGCGCGTAGGTGAGCCATTTCGCCAAGTCGGGCGTCGTTTCTATATGCGGCGAAGGCGCGCATATCTGGAAATGTTACGACATGGATTTCCTTGAACACATCGGACTCACCGTCCGGCCTGACTACGATGGTTCTCTCAATTTGGCCTCCATGGGCTTTCATCACGGCCGCGGCATACCTCTCGAATGCTCGGAATTTATCTTCAGACGCCTTTCGGACGGTGAGAATCGCAACGAGAGTCAGCGGAGTCACGTGCGTAGAGCGCCAGCTAGAGTCAGCGGATTGACAGCGTTAAGCCATATCAACGTCCCGGCTAACGCGCCGCCCGCTTGCGGGCGCTCGCCGCTGAGCCGGTGGTTAGACGTGACCTCTTTTCGTGCAGGCGCCCGGACACGTACTTGTGCAGCACGCTGGCACGCGGCGAGCTGCGCCCTTGTAGGACGCACTGAGACCAATGCTCCCTTTTCGTAGGCGGCCAGCATTTCTCGTTCGTAGCGATCAAGACTTTTCATCGGAATCATCCATTCCTAAATAGTCGCGCGTTGCCTTCCGGCTCGGAATGACGGTCTTCAAGAAGTAGTGCTCCTCTTCCTCCGCGATGGAACAAGGAAGAGAGGCGGGCCGCTTGCGGCCCGTCCCTCTCCATTGTGCGGTTGGGCGTCATCATGCGATGCGCCCGCGCATAGCGCTTACTACTTAGCCGCGTCAACAGGGATCAGTCGACTCGGACCCGTGCCGGTTATCTGTACCACCACGCCTTCATCCTTAATGAGGACGAAATGAGGCACTCCCGCCGGCTCCGTGTAATAGCTACCCGCCTTTAATGCAATGAGCTTCGATTCGTCGAACTTCGTTCCGAAGCCGACATACCACGTACCTGAGATAACGGTGTATGTCCTGGTGTCCGGGTGCGTATGGGGCTCGCTCGCACCGCTACGGCCCTCGCGAGGCTTGGTGAAAAAAACATAGGGGCCAGGCTTCGTTTGATCACCGATCACCTTCAACTGCTCTCCGAGCTGTGACTTCTCCCATTTGGCGTTTGCAGAATTGACCATGACAACGCCTGGAGGCACCTCCTGTCCAAACGCCGGGACACAGACGACCAGACTGACTGCGGCACCAATGACCCACGTAGTGACTTGCATAGTTCCCCCTTTCATTTGCCTGCTCATTTGCCTGCAATAGGCGGTCAGCCCGCGACCGCATCCATGAACCGCGCTGAGCTTGACGCCCAACGTTCCGCATTACCGGCGCGCGCTGCTCTTGCGCGTCCGGGTACATGCGGTTGTTAGAGCGCTATCCTCTCGCCTCAACGGTCAGCTTTCGATGGTGACAATGTGTGCCTGGATCTTCCCGTCGACAGCGCCCCGCCCGAACCGCTTGCCGATAGCCTCCGCCGCGATGTCGGTTGCTTCGCCAAGCCGGGCGGAATCGCGGGTCTCGATCTCATTTCTTAGCGGTGTCCCCTGACAGTACGCGATCGCTGGGACCCGGGAAGATGTTGCCCGGCTGCGCGCCGCGACCGTGTCAATTCGGGGTGAGGCAATGAATCCGCCGTTTGCCAGGTCGCGCTCGATAATGCGATGGTCGTGATAACCGTGGGGCGTGCGGGCCATGAAGCGCGGCGGATCCTTGGGAAAGAGGGATTCCAGCGCGGTCGTCACGGTGTCCGCGAATTCGTTCTCCTCGATTCGATCCCACACGTTGAAAATGAAGACGCCTCCCGGTCTGAGCACTCGACGCGCCTCTAAAAACGCCTTGGACTTTTCCGGGAAAAACATGACGCCGAACTGGCACACAACGGCGTCAAACATTCCGTCTCGGAAAGGTAGCTGCATCGCATCTGCTTGACGCCACTCGACAGCGCGCTTCGTTCCCACGACGGAGGCTTGGTCGAGCATCGCCTGATTCAAATCCGTAGCGACGATCGAGACACTTTCGGGTAGCACGGATGCCAAAGCACGCGTCACCACACCCGTGCCTGCGGCAATCTCGAGTACGCGAGTAAGAGATCTCGAAGCTAGCCGATTCACCAAATCCGCAGCGTAGGGCGCAAAGATCAGCGGAACCAAATACGTTTCATACAGCTTCGGGATTGAGCCACTGAAAACTCTGTCGGCATCGGAGCCGCTCATAATTCTTGCCTCTGCCTCGATTCCATTGCGCTCTAACGTCGCGCCTAACCGGCCGCCGAGGAGCGAAGCGACGAGGGCACCCAACAGCGAAGCTGTTTGGCGGTCCGGTTCATGCGCTGGTTAGAGGTCATCGCGTGTCAGCGTTCGACCGCCTCAGCTCATGTCCGGCAATTGCTGGTAGGGCCGCGGCGGAAGTTGGTCGGGTGGCAGGAACGAGGGAGCGGGCTGCCCGACGGGCGTCAAAGACCGAATATAGTGATACATCGCCTTAAGCTCGTCCTCCGTGTGATCGCGCATGCTCCACCAGGGCATTGGCGCCCGCCACTCGACCGTACGCACCACCTGAATCCAGCCCTCTTCGGAGAGGTTTTGCACAAGCAGTCGCAAATTGGAGGCGTAGGTAGTTCCTTTCTTCCCGCGCCATCCGACCGGATTTCCCATTAGCCATTGCTCCTCGGGAACCTTCCCGGCGGAAGCGGTGTAGCCCGCGGTATGGCAGTTATTGCAATGCCCGATGAGTACAAGATGTCGACCGCGCTCGATCATCGCGGTGCGCGAGACGACTTGCGCAACTGCGGATGCAGAGAAAATCGCAACCAGCGCAACAGCTGAAACTCTGATGAGAAGGCGGTAGCAGCGCATGCTAGCTCCTTGTGGTAGGGCGGCGAATTAGGGGGAAATCACTTGTTGCTTCCGTTTCTGAACGGCGTCGGCATAGCCCGGTCTGTGACCTCTAACCACGCCCACCGGCGCGCGCCGACAGACCTTTGCAAAGCATGGCGCTCGCGCGCGCGGCCGGGTGCGGCGTGTTGTTAGCCGTCATCTGAAATCCTTCGTCGTCGATGGAGTGATGGCAAGGCTAGCTCCGCCTGCTACTTGAGCAGTTCGGCCAATTGGGTTCGTACGTTGTCTCGGGCCTGCTCAGTCGCCTTTGGGCTCCAAGCAATTGTTGCCCCTTTCCGAAAGCACCGAGCTGCTTCACTCGCTGATGGAAAGGGTCCCAGGATGCTGGCGACCTGAAAAGCGCAGTCAGCGCCGCTGTCTACGTTCGGAAGATGACGGAACGAAGTTCCGATATTGTCAAAGCTGTGATGGGCTCCCGCATAGACCGTGATCGTCGCGTCCTGACCCGAGGCTTTGAGGGTCTCCGCTAGGCGGACACATGGTCCGGCGGGAGTCCAGTCGTCCAGCTCGCCAGAGTGGATCCGCACAGGAGCCGTGATGCGCCGCCCCTCCGGGTAGAGGGCGTTGCAATAGGGATAGAACGGAAGGAACGCACGAAAGGCGGGCTGGCCTGATGGCGCAAAGGTTTCCTTGGCCCAGGCGGTTGATGCGCCCATCGTCAGGATGCCGCCGTGCGAGAAGCCCATCAGGGCCACTCGTCGGGCGTCTATCTTGGGATGCGTGGCGAGAATGCGGAGCGCGCCATAAGCATCGGGAATCCGCTGGGTGCCTGTTAGCGTTCTCGCGCTGGTACAGACCTCGGTGAGATTGCGTCCGCGGAAGCTGTCGATGACGAAGGTTGCATATCCCCACTCACGAAGAACGGGTGCCCACCCAGTTTCGGCATTTCCCAAGCCTCCGCAGCCATGCGCGAGGATGACAGCCGGAAACGGTCCGCTTCCGGATGGGAATCTCAGATCCCCCGAGATCACGATCGGATCACCCAGTACGAAGCGCGACCCGTCCGGAACCCGAACCAAGCTACCAGCGCTGGCAAACCAGATACTGTCGGAGTCCGTAGCAGCAAGGGCGGGTTTCAAATCCTTCAAGGCCGGCGCACATCCGGCCGACCAAACCGCGACGAGGGCCAACAACACGAAGCACTTCTTCATGCGGTTCCTCCCTTTACTCGAGATACGGCTAACGTTCGTGGTGAGGCGCGCGCGAGTGATTTTCGCTCGCGTCGCTCTCGACCACATTGTTAGGTCCAAGCGTGAAAAAGAATGGTGTTAACAACGCGCCTAAGACTGCAGCCGAGAAAGAACAGTAAGCAATCGGTGAAAGGTCGAGCGGCGTTTGAATATTTCCGGGCGTCGGATAACACACAGGGCCTGGCAGAAGTCCACGAAACAGGGCAGCACCGAGACCTGCAAGCGTGCCGAGGATCAATATTGAGTACCAGGGCCAGCTGTACCCGATGGCGCTGTACATGAACACGAACGCTGCGGCAAAAATAACGGCAATTGGCACGGCGAGCACGAGATTGAATATGACCCCGTACATCCAAACAGACAGCGAACCAACAATGTAGCCAAGGACGCCATGTTTTGGGGCCACACCTTGAGACCAGATCGCGAGAATCAAACCAGTGACGAGGGGCAGAAACACGACGAAGGAGATCGTCAACCCCACGAAACGAATGACGTTTGCGCGGTGCACGTTTGGATCTAACGTTTCCGTTCAACGGCGCGCCGCTTGCGGCGCGTCCGCTGCAACGGATGGTTGGGCGTTCGTGCGGACGATTCCAACAGAAGCTTCTCCTAAACGCGATCGATGCTAGGCAAGGTTTAGTACAGCACAACTGCGTAGCTCAAAATACTCACCCGTAGATCATCCAATCGCGCATGAGCGCTGTGGCGGCCTGCGGGTGTTCAAGCGGCAGCATGTGGCCGCTATCCTCCACGATCGACAGTCGCGCGTCAGGCGTCATCTCCGCAACCTCCTGGCTGCTGCGGGCGAGCGGTGTCAGACGATCCACGCGGCCGCAGATGATGCGAACCGGAATTGTGGCGGCTCGAAGCAGATCGCGGGCATCGGTGCGGCTGATTATCGCGAGCTGCCGGCGCACAAAGCATTCCGAACCGACCCGACCCGCCATGGCTCGCACCTGATCTGCCAGCGGTTGCGTCAACCGGGTTGGATGCAACAGCGCCGGCAACATGGTGTCGATTACGGCGGCATAGCGGCCGGCCCGGCAATCGGCGATCGAGGCCTTGCGATTGGCGGTCTGCTCGGGGTAATCAGCGCGCGCGCCGCTGTCGATCAGCGCGAGCCGGGTGACGCGATGTGGCGCCTGCCGAAGCACTTCGAGCGCGACGTACCCGCCCATAGAGAAGCCGGCGATGGCGAAGCTCTCCGGCGCCTTGGCCAGCACCTCAGCCGCCATGTCTTGCATCGTATCGGGGCGGCAAACGTCCGCCACCACGCAATAGGCTACATCGGCGAGTCCATCGCGCTGATGCGCCCATAGGGCGCCGTCGCAGACGAGGCCCGGCACCAAGATCAGTGGCTGTTTCGTGGACATTGCGGTCCCCGTCATGAACGCGGCGCATGCTTCCCTTGATCACGAACTCGTCGTGGGCGCACAGACAAACACTTAACGTTCGTGGCCTGCCGTGCCAGCCGCAACCAATGAGGGATGATAGGGTGCAGTGTCGTAAACCTCGAAATTCCTTCGGTATGGCGGGACGCCCAACGTCCCGGTTTTGCCGCGCGGTGCACGCGGCGTAGCTGCGTGCATAACGCGTCGGACAGCAACCGGCTGTTAGGCATCACCTGCCACCTTTCAAAATGCAGATTTGTCCACTGCCTTGTGCGAAGAACTCCGTGCCAAACGGGTCCATCATTTGCCACCCTTCGTACCCGCTCGATATCGGAATGACCTCAAGGCGCAGGTCTCCGGAAAACTCGATGTGAATGTCGGACGTACCGGCTCGAAGCTGCGCGGCAGCGATTTGCACAGACGACAAGAGCTTCGTGCCCTCGACAGCCGCATCGATGGGTGCCGGTAGACCGTATTTTTGGCGATGGTCCTCGCTGCTGAGAATCCTGTGGCCCTGCCTGAGAATCCGCCATGGACATTCCACGCCGATGTACCCTTTCTTCCCGAACAGGAACGTCCAGTGCACGGGCTCGTCAAAGGTCACGTCAGTGATGCTGCGCCCGATCATCCATGAGAGGTCGACGTTGTTCGGACTCGTGGGCTGCGGGTAAACGATTCGCCCCATCGTTGTGGTGATGCCTAACGTTCCCGTTGAGCCGCGCGCCACGGCGCACCGCGCCGCTGACAAGCGTCGGTCTCGAACGGGCGGTTAGGGCTCAAGTTTGCCGAAGTACACTCCAAGGGCTTCAATTGTCGCGTCGTCAAGTTTTTCAGCCAATGCAGAAATGGCCGGGTGCGGCCGCACGCCACGTTTGAACTCATCAATTTGACGCACCAAATAAGTCGGGACCTGACCGGCGAGTCTTGGAAAGTCCTTTCCACCTCGATAATCCGCCGAATGGCATTTCGCGCAGTTCAGCTGCTTGGCGCTCGCCGCGCCTAGTGC
>Ga0208454_1001056_pt1 | contig 12271 bp, 9 predicted proteins | sample EasRivMeERMZT100_FD_187530 | JGI IMG/M metagenome (GOLD analysis project Ga0208454, IMG submission 187530) | Soil microbial communities from meander-bound floodplain in the East River, Colorado, USA - East River MetaG ERMZT100 (SPAdes) (version 2) | ecosystem: Environmental > Terrestrial > Soil >...
GCAACAGGAACTTGCCGTCGAGCGTGAACTTCAAGATCTGCGAGTCCTGATCGCCGTTGCCGGCGAGCCAGACGGAATCGCTCGCGTCGACGAAGATGCCGTGCTCGCTGGCGGGCCACTCGTAGCCCGTGCCGGGTCCACCCCACGCGCGCACGAGATTGCCCGATTGATCGAACACGAGGACGGGCGGGGCGGCCACGCAGCATTTGCCGAGGGGCGGATTCTGGGCGGCGCCGAGCTCGCGCTCGCTGAGCGATGCGGGGCGCTGCACGATCCAGACGTGATCGCGCGAGTCGACGGCGACACCCGCGACCTGCCCAAGCAACCAGTTGTTCGGCAGCGGCTTCGGCCAGAACGGATCGACTTGCAGTTGCGGCACGGTTTGCGCGCCGGCCGCCAGCGTGAAGGCGACCGCCGTCAACACCACTAACGTGCGCATCTTCTCCCCCCTTACGACGGTGGCGAGAGGCATCGTGCCATAGCGCGTGCGGGAACGCGCTGGCGATCGGCGAGCTGCCATTGCAGTTAGCGATTTAGCTAAGTATATTGATTAGCAGAACAGCTAATTAAGGAGGGTTCGTCATGGTCACGTCGCTGTGCATTTATCGCGTCAAGGCCGGCTCGGAGACCTCGTTTGAGAAACTGCTCGCGAAGCACTGGCCGACGTTGCGGCGGGTTGGGTTGGCGGCCGACGTGCCGTCCACGATCTACAAAGGCTCGGAGGGTGAGAGACAACCGATCTTCGTCGAGCTCTTGAACTGGAAGGACGAGCACGGCGCCGAGCGCGCGCACGAGCTGCCCGACGTCATGGCCGTATGGGAGCCGATGGGCAAGCTGTGCGAGGCGCGCGCGGGGCGTCCGCCGATGGAGTTCCCGCTTGTCGAACCGATCGAAGTCCGTTTCGAACGCTAACGAACAACTCGCCGCGACCGAAGCCGTGTTCGCCGCGCTCGATAGCGCGGCGCGACGGCAGATCTTGTTGATCCTGCACTTTCGCGGCGATCGCATGACGGCTGGAGAGATCGCCGATCGGTTCTCGTGCTCGTGGCCGACGACGTCGCGCCATCTGCGCAAGCTCGAGAGCGCGGGGTTGGTCGAGGTCGAGCGGGCCGGCCGCGAGTGGATCTACCGGCTCAACGGTCGCCGGTTGCGCGTGGCAAGCGAGTGGCTCGGCTGGTTCGAGACGGCTCCCGCCGCGCGTGCCAAGAAAGCTTAGCTTTCGGCGGCCTTGCGCTGACTCTTCGAGGAAGCGGCTGGTATTCTAAGCCTCGCTAATGAACATCACGACGATACCCGCGCTGCTCGGCATTTTTGCCCTGGCCTTTCTGTTGCTGTTGTTCGCGAAAGTGATCAAGCAACCCGCGGAAGACCAGACGGCCAAGCGGCTGTTGATCCTGCTTCTCGTCGGGTTGATGTCGATGGCGTTTTGCCTCTTCTACATCTATGCGCGGATGTCCCCACATTGGCCGCGCCTCGCTAACATCGAGATCGGGCTCACCTATTGGATCGGACCTTCCCTATATTTCTATGTCCGCCGGCTCAACGGGGACCCAAGCCCGCTCGCAAACCCGTGGAACGCGCTGCACTGGCTGCCGGCAATACTGATCGAGCTCGCGCTGCTCCCGTTCTTCTTGATGCCGCTGCCCGAGAAGGTGGCCTATCTCGCCCACCCGTCCGGCGTTTTCCAGTGGATCCTCTGGGCGACGTGGGCCGGCTTTCACGTGCAACTGCTGGTCTACATTCTGTTTTGCCAGCCGCACCTGCGCATCTACCGGCAGCGCATGACGGAGAATTTCTCCCACCTGTCCGTCATTAACTTTCGCTGGCTGCAACTGCTTTGCTATGGCTTCGTCCTCCAGATCTCGATCGAGCGCGGACTTCGGTTTCTGACGACCACCGGCCCGCCGGGCTTGTCCGGCACCGCCGGTATGGCGGTGTACCTGTTCATCATCGCGTTGACCTATTCGGCGCTCGGACAGAGCAGACTGCGCTTCGCGAATGGCTGGCAGCCGGCTTCGGCCAACGACAAGTACCGGCGCTCGGGCTTGCAAGACCATTCGGCCGAATACTATCTGGCCAAGCTGAACCGGCTGATGGCGAGCGAGCGGTTCTATCTGGAAGCCGACCTGTCCCTGAAGTCGTTGGCGGAGCGCGTGAACATTAGCCCCCATCATCTTTCGCAAGTCCTCAACGAAAAGCTGCAGAAGAGTTTTTACGACTACGTCAACGAGCAGCGCGTCGAATACGTGAAACTCGCGTTGCTGAAAGAGCCCGAACGGTCCATTACCGAGATCGCCTTCGAATCGGGCTACAACAACAAGAACTCGTTCTACAACTCGTTCAAGCGCCACACCGGGACGATCCCTTCGGAGTACCGGCGTAAGCATCGCGCGTCCGCGGCGGACTCGACGCGACCGCCTGCGTAACGTCGTTAGCGGTTAAATCCGTCCGGTTTTGCCGCCCGTACGTGCTCCGAGCGCTAGGATTGGGCTCCGTCATTGCTTCCCCACAAGAGGATCCAACCCATGGAAGTGCGCGTCGGTTTCTCCCGCAGCTGCATTCTCGCCGCATGCGCAGCGGCTATCGCGGTCGCAGGCTCGGCCGCCGCGCAGCAGAGTGCGCCCGGTCGTGGCCCGACGACGCTGTTTTCGGGGCCGCTCGCCGAAGCACCGGGCCACAACATGGTCGTGGTCGAGCTCAATTTCGTGCCGAACCCCGCGCCGCCCTCTACACCCGAGAGCCACCCGCGCGGGCATCGTCATCCGGGGTCGGTCTACGTGTACGTGACGCAAGGCGCCGTACGACTCGGTCTCGAGGGGCAGCCGGTGCAAGTCGTGCGGGCGGGCGAGAGCTTCTTCGAACCGGTCGGGGCTCATCACATCATCGCGGAGAACGCGAGCGCGACCGAGTCCGCGCGGGCGATCGCGGTCATGATCGTGCCCGAGGGCGAGCCGTTGACGACGCGTGACGAGGAGTAGGTCATGACCGTGCTTCGTTTCCGCAAAACGGCCCTCTCCGTGGGCTTGGTTGCCATGCTCGGGACCGCGGGCGTTGCCGCACAGACCGGCCAGGAGCGCGCGGAGGCCGCGGGTCGCGGGGTCGTGCGCACGCCGGCGCCCGCGCTCGTCGTCCGCACGATCGACGGCGAGTCGCTCGACCTTAACGCGCTCTACGGCAAGCAGGCCGTCTACCTCAAGTTCTGGGCAACATGGTGTGGGCCGTGCCGCGCGCAGATGCCGCATTTCAAGCAGGTCTACGAGGGGGCGGGTGCCGGTCTCGCCGTCATCGGCGTGGATACGGGCTTCAACGATTCGCTGCCCGATGTGCGCAAGGCGATCGACGAGTTCGATCTAAAGATGCCGACGGTGATCGACGACGGCCGTCTCGCCGCGGCGTTCAACCTGCGGGTGACGCCGCAGCACGTCGTCATCGGGCGCGACGGGTTGATCGTCTACGTCGGCCATCGCGCGGACGAAAAGCTCGACGCGGCGCTGCGCGCGGCGCAGGCGGTCGCCGGCAACGCGGGCGGCCGCGGCGCGGTGGTGCCGGCTAAGATCGAGCACTACCGCATGGGCGACACCTTGCCGGATTTCTCCGCGACGACGCTCGACGGCAGGCCCGTCCGTCTGCGCGAGGCAACCGAGCGGCGCCCGACGGTGCTCGTGTTCATGTCCCCCTGGTGCGAGACATACTATGCGGCGCCGAACCCGGCGTCGTCGATTCCCGGGCGGCCGGCGCTCGCGACGAGTTGCCGCGAAGTGCGCGAGCAAGTCACGTCGCTCGCGCAGCGGGGCACCGGCGTTCGCTGGTTGGGTGTGGCGTCGGGTCTGTGGTCCACGCCGGAGGAGCTGCGCGAGTACGAAGCGAAGTACGCGCAGGGGATTCCGCTCACGATGGACGAGTCGGGCGAGTGGTTCCGGGCGTTCGACGTGATGCGCGTGCCGACGATCGTGGTCGCCGACGCGCTTGGCAAGATCGTGCGGCGCGCCGAGGGGTTCGACGGGGGTCTCGAAAGTGAAATCACGCGCCTAGGCGCGAGGTGACGGCGTCAGCGCCGCGTTGCGCCGCTTGCGGGCCGCAGCCAGAACGGATTTCCTTCTTCCCACTTGTTGTGCGTGAGCCGAACCTCGAATCCGTCTCGCAAGCGACGCGCGAACAGCTCGCCGTACATCTGCGGGCCGAACACGACCTCCTGCACCATCGGTTCCTCGTCGCTGATTCCACCGCGTTCGGACGTGTACACGATCCACTCGCCGTCCGGCGAGAACCAGGGGTGCGAGTCCTGGCCCGGATGATCGGAGATTCGCTGCATCGTGCCGGGCGTGCCGTCCGGCCCCACGGCGAGCAGGTAATTATCGAACGTCAGATTGCCGAACCGGTCGCGCGTACCGTCGCGGTTCGACGAGAAGGCGATCGCATCGCCGCTCGGCGAGAACACCGGAAAGTTCTCGCGCGACGCGTCGCTCGTGAGCGCCATTCGCTGCGTGCCGTCGCGCGCGCTCAAGAATAGGTCGAATTGGCCGTCACGCGCGCTGCGGAAGACGAGCTTCTGCGCGTCCGGCGAGAACGCGGCGACGCCCTCATTGGCGGCGGTTCCTTCGCTCAAGTTGCGTCGCTCGGAACCGTCCGCCCGCATGACCCAGACGTCGGCCTCATCCGTACCCTGACCGAAAAAGAACCCTTGCGTGTAGGTGATCCACTCGCCGTCGTCCGACCATTTGATGTCGAACAGGCGGTTCGGCGTTCCGCTCACGATGCCAACGCCGGATACCGCGAACAACTCGCGTTGATTCGCGCCGTCGAAGTCCGCAAGCACGAGCTTCGTGCCTGCCTCGTTCTCGATCGTGACTGCGGTTTCGTTGCGATCCGGGTGCGGTGCCAAACCCGTCGTGTGCCGCATCGGGTAGAGCGTGACGGCGCGGTCCGGGATTGCAACATCCGCCGGATAATCGGCCGCAAGCAGCGCGCCGGCGCCGAGAATCTCCTCGACGGCTTGTGTTTCGCCGACCGCGGGACCGACGCCGTGGCAGACCATCGCGCCGCTCGCGTGGAAATCGGGCAGCCAATAGTCGGTCACGGTGTCGCTCTCCGCACGCGGACCCGAGCCGTCGGTGGCCACCGACTCGATGCTCCAGCGCGCATAGCCCGTCCGTTTCTGATACGCGACGCGGCCTTCCACCGTGACGGCCGGCGCGAGCGCTTCGACGCCTGCCGGCGTCACGGCATGCGGATTCGAGCCGTCTGCTCCCATCGCCCAAATTCGAAAGCCGCCCTCTTGGCCGAGGATCGGGCTCGTCGGCGGGCCCACCATCTCCCGCGGGCGCGCCGAGTAGAAATACAGCGTTCGGCCGTCCGCGGACCACTCGGGCGAGCCGTCCCAGTCGGGCGTTGCGGTGAGCCGCTGCAGGTTGGCGCCATCGCGATCCATGACGTACACGTCGCCTTCGCGCTGCCGCGTGAAGGCGAAAATCGGGTGGCCCGACACCGGGGTGTCGCGGTCGGTCGTAAACGCGATTCGCCCGCCGTCTGGCGAGAAGTCCGGACGAAAGTCGCCGCCGGGGTGGTTCGTGATGTTGGTGGCCGCCGTGAGGTCTTGCGACCTCTCCGGCATGAACGGCAGCACGTAGATGTCGGCGTTGCCGCTCGCGGTGCTCACGAACGCGATGCTGGCGCCGTCGGGGGAGAACGCGACTTGATCTTCCATCGCCGCGCTGTCGATGAGGAGTCGCGGCTCCCCGCTGCGCTCGATCTCGAGCGCGTAGAGATCGGGGTTACCGCGACGTTCCGACGTGAACACGACCCAACGGCCGTCGGGAGAGAGCGCGGCGTCGTAGTCGAGGCCCGGATGATCCGTGAGGCGCCGCGGCATCGCGCCGGGGCGTGCGAAGTAATAGATGTCCCAGTTGCCGGGTCGCAGCGAGGAATAGACGATCCGTTCACTCGCCGGCGCCGCGGAGCTCGTGGGCGCGGCTGCGCCGGATTCTTCGGCGACGGGCGTCGGCTCGTCGCTGCAAGCGCCGAGCGCCGCGCACACGACGATCGGCCACCACAGGTCCACAGTGCGCTTCATGGCGATGTCCCCCCCTCCGATGACCGGCGCAGCGCGTGCATCTCGAGCCCGGCGCCGACGGCGATCGGGGAGCAGGCGGCGGTCTGCGCCATGCTCGTTCGAGGCCGTCCGTGTGTCAACGACCTATCACGCGCGGTCGCGCAGCGAAGGGTTTCCAAACGCCCTCTTGCGCAAGTTAAAGTGCTCGTATCTCTTGCAGCCGTAATCAATCGTGTGAGGCGTAGCAATGCGTAAGACAGCTCTTTCCGTGATGGGTGGTCTCGCGCTCGTCGGCGTGGCGTCGAGTCAGGTCGAGTGGAACGAGTTGCCGCTCCCCGATGGCATCTTCCGCGAGTACTCAGCGAATTACCGCACCGACGTCATCGACATTCCGCTCGGGCCGCTTGGCGAGCTCGAGTACAAGCTTGGGCTCAATGAAGGGGACTCGATCGTCTATCAGTGGGACGCCGTCGATCTCAAAGAGCCCGCGCTGCTGTACGCCGAATTTCACGGCCACACCGAGCCGGTCAACAACGTCGGTGACCTCATGTACTACCGTAAAGCGGCCGGTGGCACGGAACGCGGCACGCTCGTCGCGCCGTTCACGGGTATCCACGGCTGGTATCTGCGCAACGACGCCGATCAGGCGATCGTCGTGCGACTCAAGGTCGCGGGGTTCTACGAGCTGTTGCCGCAATAGCAGCATTGCGGTGGGGCGGCGGACCCGTCGCGCGGCCGCTGTCGGCCGCGTGACCGGTCGTGCTAGCTCGGTGGTGGGTTGCCGCGCTACTCGCGACGTTCTGGCCCGGCCACGCCCGGCTTCCGACCGCGAACCCATAGACGCCGTTCGGCGACAGTTGTCGAACGCTGTGTTCTAGGTTCAAGCTGGCTCGTCAAGCCCTCAATCGGTCAAGCCGCGGCGACCCGCGCGAGATCCCGCTTTCCGCCGTCGCGATCTAGAGGGCGCATCGAACGATCAAGACCAGGGTACTCAGCCGGAACGTAGTTGCGCAATCTTCGTGGTAGTGGCGGCGTGAATGTCTGGCCGGACGGCCGGAAGGGGTGCTGAAATGTCCGCGACCCTCGCCGCGGTGCGATTCATGCTGCTCGGCGTATTCGTGTTGTCTGTGACGAGCTGCGCGGCGCCGGGGCGAAACGCCGAGGCAGGGCCGCGGGATGCATCCGTCCATTTCGCGAATCCGCCCGGAAGCATGAAGCGCACGAGCATTGTGACGCGCCTTCCGACTCTCATCGGACGCTTCATTCAACACGGGCTCGTGTCGCAGACGCGAGACCATGGCCACATACTGCTCCCGGCGGACGTCGAACGGCGTTACGCGTCGCTCGAAGGAAAGGATTCGATCACCTGGATCGGCCACATGACGGTGCTTCTGCGCCTCGACGGCCGCAACATACTCACGGACCCGTGGTGGGCGAATTACGCGAGTCCCGTGCCTGGCTTGGGTCCGAAGCGTTACGCGCCGCCGGCGATCGCTCTTGAGGACCTTCCGCCGATCGACATCGTCGTCGTCTCGCACAGTCACCGCGACCACCTCGATCTCGACGCCATCGCGCGCCTGCCGCGCGGTGTGGCGATCACGGCGGTCGTTCCGATTGGCATCGGGCATTTCTTTCGGGAGCGCGGTTATGCACGAGTCATCGAGCTCGATTGGGAGCAGTCCGTCACGGTAACTGGCGTCACTCTGACGTCGTTGCCGGCCATCCATTGGTCGAAACGCACGATGTTTCGCACCAACGACACGCTGTGGTCGGCCTTCGCTATCGAGGGTCCGAGCGGCACGCGGATCTACTTCGGCGGCGATTCCGACTACGGTCCCGTGCATACCCGCTTGGCGAGTCGTTTCGGCGGCTTCGATCTCGCGCTGCTGTCGATCGGCGGCTTTCACAACGACGGAGTGCATTGCGCTCCGGAGCAGTGTGTTCAGATCGGCGCCGAGCTCGGCGCCGACGTGCTCGTGCCGCTGCACTGGGGCACGATCTATCTGGGCGAAGGACCGCCGCACGAGCTGCCCGCCCGGTTCGTTTCGGCGGCGGTCGCGAACGGCTACGCGGCGTCCAGCGTTTGGGTGATGCCGATCGGTGACACGCGTGCTTTACCACCGCCCGCGAACCCGCGCGGGCCGCGTCCGATGCTCGTTACCGCGCGGGTAGCGCCAGAAGCAGGGGACTCGGACTGACTGCACCGGTCTCAAACATCCGTTACGATCGCGACGGCGTCAGCGCTGCGCGCCGCTCGGGCTGCTCATGAGGTCGCGAATCACCGCCACCGGCGCGTTGCCGTAGCTCAAGAACTGATCGTGGAAGCCCTTTAAGTCGAACGTTTCGCCTTGCTCGCGCTTGAGCCGCTCGCGTAGCTCGTAGATCGCCGCGTAGCCCGCGAAGTAGCTTGTGAGCTGCACGCTCGTGCGTGTCACGCGCTTCCATTTGTCGGCCGCTTCCTGTTCCGTCTGGAACGCCTCGCGCGTCAGCAGGTCCATCGCCTGTTCCTCGGACATGTCGAGCACATGGACGCCGTAGTCGAGAATCGTGTTTGAGACCGATCGCAGGTTCCACTTCGAGTAGATCAACCACATCTCGGCGGTGTCGTCGCCGTATCCTGACTCGAGCATCATCCGTTCGGTGTAGACGGCCCAGCCCTCGATCATCGCGCCATTGCCGAAGATGCTCTTGATCAGACTCGGCGACTTATTCGCGTAGACGAGCTGCACGTAATGGCCGGGCACCGCCTCGTGGATGTTCAAGATCTGTAGCATCCAGCGGTTGTATTCGCGCAGCCAGCTCTCGGCGCGCTCTGGAGTCAGATCGTCGAGCGGGTCGACATTGTAGTAAGTCGGCGCAGTCGGGTCGTACGGACCGGGCGCGTCGATGCTCGCGCCCGCGATGCCGCGTTTATAGAGCGGCGTCTCGCGCACCTTCAGCGGTTTGTCGGGATCGAGATCGACGAGGCCGTGGTCACGCACCCATTGCTCGAGCTCGGGGATCTGGCGGGTCACGGCCGCGACGAGCTCCTCGGGCGCGACGTGCTGCTCCGACAGCTTCGCGATCAACCGGCCGATCTTGTCGAACGCGTCGTCGGGCGGCGCGGCGTTCGGAAAATACCTCGGCCAGAGCAGATCGGCGAGCAGCGACATCCGCGTGAGCAGCCGCTCCTTCTCCTCGAGCGCGCGCGCATAGAGCTGCTCTGCGGTCCCGCCGGACTGGATGTCGAAGGCGAACTTTTGTGCGTAGAGCTCCCGCCCGAGCCGGAACGAACGGGCCGGGCTCGCGCCGCTCGCGAGCTTGGCGTCGAGCGCTTCGAGAAATGCGACGTAGTCCTCGATCGCGGCGCGCGCGGATTCGATCCGCTGCGCGAGGACATTGCGCTCGGCGTTCGTGAGCTTCGACTCGGCGATCTTGGCCTCGAGCTCGTTGCCGAACACCGACAGCGCGCCGCGGTTCTGTTCGATCGCGAGCGCAATGTGCTCGCGCGTCGGGCTCTCGATGTTGAGCTTCGCGGCAGCGTAATAGGCCGGCACGTTTTCGAGGCGATCGAGGATCGTGCGCAGCCGCTCCTCGAGAGACGCGTAGTCGAGGTTCGCGATCAGCGCGAACGGATCCGCGACGTTGTAGTTCGCGGGGTTCCACTGCCACGAGCGCAGCTCCGTAAGCGACCAACGCTCCGCCGCGAGCATGTTGTCGAGGATCGCCTGGTCCGCGCGCACATTCGGGCTGAGTTTTGCCGGATCGATCCGCCGGAGCTCTTCCGTCCAACGCTCGACCTGCTCGAGCCACGCGGCGCGGGAGCGTTCGTCCGGCACGATCAGGCGGTCGGCGTATTTGTAATAGCCCGACGAGATCGCGAAGTCGGGATTCAGTTGCCAGTAGCGATCGAAGAACGCGTCGCCGAACTGGCGCCGAAACGCGGCGTCGGTGGGGGTGTCGGCGGCCGATGGGCTGTGCATCGAAATCACCAGGATGGCGGACAGTGCACGAATCAACGGCGAAGTTATCGCGGAACGGTTCGATCTGGCCATCGCGGCTCAATCCTCGTTCGGAAGGTACATTGTGCCGGTAGCCGTGCGGTCCCGACAACCGGGCCTACGTGCGGGCCGATGCGATGAGCGGGATTCAGCGGCTGAAGCGTCTTTGGGATCGACATACGTGCCGACGCCGCGGCGGGGACCGCGAGTGATCGCTGCTGTTCCGGCTGCGCGTGCCGAAGCGCGCCGCCTCTTTGACCCGCGGCGAGCCACGGCTAACGCGCGACGATTTGCCTGAATCCCGACAACAGATCGACTGCGATGACCGCGTCGTACAGGCCATCCGTGACGAACGCGATCCCGTGAGTCGTGTCGACGTCGAGCGCGCGCGGCGACGCGAAGCTCAACCCTCCACCGACATTTGCAATGCCACCATTTTCGCCGGACAGGACGGTGCGAGCGCCGGTCGCAAGATCCACCGCCATGACCCTGTTGGGGAAACCGTCGATCGCGAGCAACCGTCCGTGTACTGCGTCGAGCGAGACGTCGCGCAGCTCGCCGAATCGCGGCCCCGCGCCTACGCTCGACGATGAAACGAAGGTGCGATCACCGGTCGCAAGATCGACGCGGACGATCGCGTCGCCGCCGGCGTCGGCCACGAATGCGCGCCGATTGGCGAGATCGAGCTCGAAGCCCGCGGGATCGCCGATGCCCGGGCCGAGCCCGACGCCTGCCCCCGACACCGTCCGGCGGTTGCCGCCTGCAAGCTGTACCTCGAGAAGCGCCCGCAGGCCCCGGTCGAGCACGTACGCAACACCGCTCCCCGTGTCGAGCGTCACGTCCACGGGGTTATCGATCAGCGGACCTGAGCCCGCGCTCTGATCCGACACGGTGCGGCGCGCGCCGGTCGTGACGTCGAGCACATACAACGAGTTTGCCGTGAAGTCGACCACATAGAGTGCGTTCGCGGCCTCGTCGAGCGCGAGCGCGAGCGGGCTCGTATCGATGGTGCCACGTCCCGTCGGGCTGCCCGCGATCAGGCGCCTCGATCCGTCGCGCAAGTCGACGGCCGTGACGATGTCCGAGATCTGATCGACGACGTAGGCCGTGCGCGCGGCTGCGTCCAACGTGATGCCCCCGAGATCCTTGAAGTTGATGCCCGCGCCGACGGCCGCGTGGGTGCGCAGCTCGCGGTTACCGCTCGCCTGGTCCACCTCGATGAGCGAATCGGCAAAGGCTTCCTCGATCACGAACAGCCGATTCTGTGTTTCGTCGAATAGCACGTCGGTCGGCCACTCGAGCTCCGGCCCCGTGCCGATTACTGGATGCGTGCAGCAGCCCGCCGCGAGGCCGGACGACGACACGCTCAGGCGCGCGCCGTCAAGCAAGCTCACACGCACCACCGCGTTGCTGAAGTCGTCCGCGAGATACGCGACGCCGAGCAGCGGCGCGACCGAGATTCCGGTGAAGTATCGCGCCGCGTTCGGCAGGTCGTCGGTTTCGTCCGACAGCAGTGCGTGCCTGCCCGTCGCGAGATCGACGACATGGATCTCGTGGGTGCTGCTCGCGAGCACGATGGCTCGGTTGCGCGGCGCGTCGAGTGCCAAACGGCCGTAGGAGCTCAACGGCGGGCCGAAGGCGGCCGTGTTGTCGGAAAACACCGTGCGGTTGCCCGTGGCCGGGTTTACTGCGTGCAGTGCCCCGCGGCCGCCGTCGGCCACAAGAATCATGCCGCGGCCCCCATCGAACACGAGCCCGGTCGGCGTGAGTATCGGGTCACCCGTACCCACCCGGCTGCCGAAAGGCCCACCGCTGACGAGCACGCGGTCGCCGCTGACGGGATCGACGCGCAGCACGGCGTCGAGCTCGACGTCGAGCACGTACAGCCGGTCGTTCTGCGTGTCGAACGCGAGATCCAAGGGCTCCACGAGCGCGGTCCCCGTGCCGCGGCCCGCGCCCGACACGACCGACCGACCGTAGCCGTTGCGCGCAACCGCGACGATCGTGCCGCTAAAGCGATCGGCGTACAGATACCGGTCGCGCCCGGGGTCGAGAATCACGGCTTCGACAATGCTGAGATCCGGCTCGCGCCCGACGGTGATCGACTCCGTGTCCGCGTCATTGCCCGTGTGCGCCGCGGTGACCGTGATCGTGAGCGGATTAACGCCCGCCGCCACGGCGATGTCCCTGACGAAGAAGCGGCCGTCTGCGAGCACGCTTCCTTGCGCGGCGGCCGCGCCGG
>Ga0208454_1001058_pt1 | contig 12260 bp, 10 predicted proteins | sample EasRivMeERMZT100_FD_187530 | JGI IMG/M metagenome (GOLD analysis project Ga0208454, IMG submission 187530) | Soil microbial communities from meander-bound floodplain in the East River, Colorado, USA - East River MetaG ERMZT100 (SPAdes) (version 2) | ecosystem: Environmental > Terrestrial > Soil...
GATCGATGAGGGCTACATCGACTACTTCGGCCGACCTTGGGCGCAGAACTGGGAGCAGCGCCTCGAACAAGGGTGGGAGGACGATCCCCGATAAACACCATGGCGGTTGGACGCGCGCGAACGAGCCTACAGAGACGTACTTGCGGCGTTGCCGGCGGACCCCCTTTTGGGACGTCGCCGGGACAACTCACTCGTCGGCGGTGGGGTGGGTGTCGAGATGGTGGCCCTCGAGCCAGCCCTTGTCCTGCCAACGCGCGATCATCTCTTCCGAGTTGCAGATACCGTCGTTCGGTCGCGTGAACGAGCCGTCTTCCTTCACGACGAAGCACAGCGCGCCGGCATTGCGGCCGTCGCGCAGCGGACTCATGACCACACGCACTTTTTCGCCCTTGCGGTAGGTGGTGCCGTTCACGCCTTGACGCGCGGCGTGCACGACGGCCGCCCCTTCGAAGCTCCAGGTCTTCATTTCGCCGTTGGCGTCCGGTGCCTCGACCAGCAGCCAGCTGTGCGGATTGTTGTAGTTCCACTCGCTGACCTGGCCTTCCACCAGCCGGTGCTGCGACAGATCGAACATCGCGAACGAGTGATGAGCGTCGGCGGGGCCGGCGATGTAGCCCGCGACCGCAAGCAGCGCAGCCGTGGCCGCGAAAGTCGTCTTGTTCATTGGCACTCCTCCGGCAACGCTACTGCGCGCCCGCATCGAATATCGGGTTCAGGGATTGCCCCGGCAGCTCCGGGAAATCGGTGAAACCACGCGGATCTTTGTACTCGGGATCGCCGGGCAAATAAAATTGCGTGTTGCCCTCGGCGTCCTTGTACGAGTTGCTGCTCGACTCGCACTCCCACAGGCGGATGCGCACACCGGCAGCCGCGAGATCGGGCCGCGACTCGTGCGTGTAGACCGCCGACTGCGGCTTGACGAGCCCGACCGGGTCGTAGAAGGTCACTTGCGTAACGAGTTGCCGCGCACCGGATGCGTTGTGCCGCTCCTCCCACGTCTCGACCATTTCGAACTGATTGCTCGTGAGCGGCATGCCGCGCACGTAGTCCGCTGGATTGACCCACTTGGTCCAAATAACGAGCTTGTCGCCGTCCCAGAAGCCGATGCTATCGCCGAGCGGCGAGTGCTTGCCTTCCATATTGACGTGCTCGCCGCCGATGTAGACGCGGCGCGTCTCGTTCATCATGTCGTTCATCATCCACGACTGATTCGGCATGTTCACGAACTCTTTGACGTACGGTTCCCACAGCCAGCGCGGCACGCCCGGGTATTCGCAGTTCGTAAGCCGGTCATAGCGCTGTTGCCCGTACTTCTCGATCTCGGCGCGACGCTCCTTGAAGTGCTGCTCGTACGGCGACGTGAGCACACCCTGCTTCACCTTAGCCCCAGGCGCCCAGGCCGTAGCGAGCGTGCCATCCTCGAGAAATATCGCCGGCATCGTGTTGTTGCCGCTGCCCCAGAGGCCGTCCCACACGGGGATCGTGGTCATCGTGTGCTTCGTGCCACCGTGGGCCTTCTCGAGCAAATAGTTGTAGTGCTCCTCGGCGGTTTTGAAATCCTTCGGCGGCAGCTCGAGCTCGGCCATGGGCAGGCTCGCTTGCTCCCGCGCCACGGCATCCGCCGCACGACCCTGGGCGTGGACCGAGCCCATGGCGGCGCACATCGCCGCCGCTAGAACAGCTCTAGTAAGCGTCTTCGTGATTTGCATGGTTCCCCCTACGCGACGACTCTGGCCGGCGCCTATGACGCTCGCTTCTCGCGCAGCGCGGCGAGTGCCAACCGCTCCTCTTTATTGGGATCGTTTGCCACATGCACGTTCGCGCCGAAGACCATCGTCGGGTAGTTGCCCGGCTCGAAGGCCGGCCACATCGGCAGATCCGCGTGATTGGGGTTGCCGGTGCGCGCGAACGCCGCCCACGCCGCGCTCATGACATGACCGAGCTGGTAGCGCGCCTGCGCCGAGCCGGTCATCGAAGCGCCGCTATCCATGTTGTAGAAGACGAACGGGATATCGAGCGTGTGATAGGCACCCATGCGATTGTTGTGCACGGGCGACTGCCAATCGAAGAAGTACAAGTAGCTCGGCGCGGTCCCTTGTTCGTGCTTCAACCGACAGAGCGCCTGTGCGCTCGAGCGGCGCGTATCGTCCGACTCCGCCATGAGCCAGAGCATTTGGTTGCGGGTCGTCGGATGCAGCCGTTTGTACATGCCCAAGAGCTTCTGCCCTTCCGCCGCGTCGTTGTTCGCGAGACGCGTCGTGAAGTTCTTCAGCATGTCGGCATCGGCCAGCTCGTAGGGCGGCGGACCGACCCAGCCATTCTCATTCTCGGTGGAGCCCGCGATCAAAGGCACGTTGGCCGAGTAGGACGGTGCGGTCGGATCCCATTGATGCCGCGGCAGAACGTTGCCGTCGATGACAGGTCCATTGCCAAGCCGTTCGATGCGCGGCTCGCTATAGAAGGCGGTCTGAATCTGCCGGAAGTCGAGCTGCTGCAGGCGATCGAGCTGACTCTTGTCGAGACCGAGCTTCGCGAGCAAGCGCTCGGCGCCCGCACTAGCGTCGTCCGCCGTCTGGCCGCGGAACGCGGAACCGCTCTGCGCGATGGCGCGATGGAACAGCCCTTTCGCCGACGGCATGGCCATGACTGTGGTGGTTTTGCCGCCGCCGCCCGACTGGCCGAAGATCGTGACGCGATCCGGATCGCCGCCGAAGCTCTCGATGTTGTCGCGCACCCACTGCAACGACGCCACCAAGTCCTGGACACCGACGTTGGTAGCGCCGGCCCATTTCTCGCCGCCGAGATCCGCAAGGTGCAGGTAGCCGAAGATGTTGAGCCGGTGATTGACCGAAACGACGACCACGTCTTCCTTCTTCGCGAGGTTCGTGCCGTCGTAGAGCAAGTAGTTGCCCGAGCCCGCCGAGAAGCCGCCGCCGTGCATCCACACCATGACGGGGCGCGCTCTTTTGTCGAGGCCTGGCGTGAACACGTTGACGGTGAGGCAATCTTCGCTCTGCGGCGTGAGGCGGTTGAGCGCCGTCACGACGGGCGATGGCTCCTGACCACCGGGCTCCATCGGAGCGGCCCAGGTGACCTCGAAATGATCCTTGACGCCCGACCACGCGGCCGGCTTCTGCGGCGGCATGAAGCGGTTCGCGCCGCTCGTCGGCGCGCCGTACGGCACGCACCAGAACTGTTGCACACCGTCCTTGAGTAGACCCCGAACGCTGCCGTATTGCGTCTTCGCCGTGCCGCCGACCGTAGCAAGGCGTCGATCTTGGGCGAGTACTGTGAGCGGCAAGCCCCCGAGTGCCAGGCCCGCACCCGCCGCCAGGCCGGTGCCGATGAAGGTCCGACGGTCGACGTTCGGCCGCCGCAAGCTGTGTTTCGAAACCATGCGAATTACCCCCAAGAAACGCGCGACTGGCGCCGGATTGCTGACTGGGCAATACGATACCCTGAACGGGCGGGCGATGGTCAAAAGAACCGCGAAGGCGGCGAACCTGGCGGTTCGATCGACCGTCGGCAGCCGATGAGCCAGCCAAGTTACCGCCGTCGTCGTTGAGCTCCGCGCCCGTCCCGTCACGCGTTCCAGCTTGCCGCCGAGCCTCTGCGTACGCCCACTTCCGCTCCAGTGCCGGAGCCACGCAGCGATCACTCCGAAGGCTCCGCTACCCTATCATTCCGTTAGCACGACGACGACTGGTACCCTAATGGCCCTTGACTACGACCCGACACGCTCCGCGTTGTACACGCCAGAGCAACGCGACTCGCTATTCATCCGAGGCCACACCTACACGCCGCTGCAACTAGCGATCGAAGGCGCACGCCTCGCTTACTACCGCGTGGAGACTTCCGCGAGCGAGCGGCAACGGCTAGCCGAAGCGCTCGACCGCGCCGGCTTCGGTCCGCCGACGATCTTTGCTCACGCGGCTACCGGCAGCGAAGCGTTCGGCGCGATTCATTCCAGCGATGCTTCGGCGCTGCTCGCGTTCCGCGGCACGCAACCAGGCTCGCTCGAGGATCTGTTTACAGATGCACGCGCCGACTTCACCGGGTGGCCCGAATCGGCTGGCCGCGTGCACGCGGGATTCGCGGCAGCGGCCCGTGCGTTGCTCCCAGAGGTGCGCGCGTGGCTCGCGGCGAACGAGCGCGCCGCCACTCAATTGATCCTCACCGGCCACAGCCTCGGCGCGGCTTTGGCGACGCTGACAGCCAGCAGCGTGCGCGCGTCACTATTGGTCACGCTCGGCTCGCCGCGCGTCGGCGACGCGGCATTCGCAAGGACAATCAAGTGCCCGTCCGTGCGCCTCGTTCACTGCTGCGACCTCGTCACGGATCTGCCACCCCCTGTTGGCGGTTACGTGCACGTCGGATGGCAGACCTATTTGACCCGTGGCGGCGATAGCCTCGCGGATCCGCCGACCGCCATCGTGCGTCGCGATCGGTTTGCGGCGCGCGCCACCTACCCTTTCACCTACGCTTGGCGCAGAGGCGCGGTGCTCGTCCGCGACCTTGCCGATCACGCGCCCATCAACTACGCGCGCAGCCACTTCGCTCCCGTGACCGAGTGATTCGCGCCTGATCCGTCAGCCGAGCATTGCTACCAAGTTTAGCCGGGTCTATTCTGCGGGCGCAGCTCCACGCTGCAAAGGATCCGCCATGGCCATAACTCCGCAAGACCGCCCCATCGACGCGCTCCGCGAGGAAACGGTCGACCAACTCATCATGAACTACGGCCACGGTAAGCTGTCGCGGGAAGCATTCGAGCGGCGGCTCGACGAGGCACTCGACACGAAGTCACACGACAAGCTGGTCGAGCTCACGCACGACCTGGACTTGAAGACCGACAAACAGTACGCCACACAGAAGAAAGCCGAGCTCGGTATCCGCATGGAGGAGCATCCGGCGGCGGACGCGGACGATGTCGAGTACATGATCAATATCTTCGGCGGCACCCATCGCCGAGGCGTCTGGGACGTGCCGAGAGAGATCCGCTTGATCAACATCTTCGGCGGCGCCGAGCTCGACTTCTCCGACGCGCGGTTCTCAGCCCAGACCACGCACGTGACGATGCTCTGCCTGTTCGGCGGCGCGAGTTTCCGGGTGCACGAGCGTATGCGCACCGTGTCGAAGGCCGTGTGTATCTTCGGCGGGATCGACAACCGCGCCCCGGCCACTACCGACCCCAACGCGCCGACGCTATGGATTCAAGGCCTCGCCTTGTTCGGCGGCGCCGACATTCGCGTCAAGAAAACGCCGAAGCAGCGGCTGCAAGAGTTTGCGCACACGCTGAAAGAGATGTTCGACCCGGCGGACCCGCCGCGCGTCTAGTCGCGGCGAGTCCACGGTCGCGCCCGTTTACACGCTTAGTGCGCGAGCGTATCGGGTCGAATCTGGAAGTGCACGGCTTTGCCGAGCGTTCCCTTGCCGCCTTCGGTGTGCCAAATCAGATGCGTGCCGTAGTTGGCCCAGAGCCCGCGGCCCTTCCAACCGGCTGCCGGATCGTCGATGCGACCGTCGAGGCCGCGATGATAGAAACCGAGCGGGTACGGCACGCGCAACGTCACCCACTTGCTGGTCTTAGGATCGAGCACGAGTAGCGCATCGGAGTTGGAGCCGGTCGCGATCGGCGTGTTCGGGCCGAAGCCTGCGATGTCGTGCTGATCCACCCAGTTGTAATAGTGGAAGTCGGCGGGGATGTCGGTGCCTTTGAAGCGCGGGCCATCGGAGACATACAGCTTCCAGCCAGCCTCGCAGTGCGTACCGGCGAGGGCTCGCTGCCCATTCAGCACCTTGCACTGGCCGCGATCGAAGCTCGCGAGATGGCTGCTCGCCGCGAGCGCGGTCCAGACGATGCCGTTGCTGTCGATGTCGATGCCGCGCGGATCGATACCGGGCTCTGGGACCTTGTAGACCTCGGTCATGCACGTCTCGGGCGGGTTGCTGCCACGGTCGACACGCACGATGTATCCGGGCGTATCCTCCGACGCGCCCCACACCGAACCATCCACGGGGCTCGGAATCACCGAGTACAAGTTGTAGCGCACCTCGGTGTCGCGGCGCGGATCCTGCGCCTCACCGGGCTTGTTCCACGGCTTCGTGATCTTGCCGTCGCCGTTGCTGTCGACCACCTGCGGGCACCAGCCCTGCGTGGCCTGCTCGTCGCCCGTGAGGTCGTACTCGCGCGTGTTGACCCAGCCGACGATGGGCCCGAGCAGCTCGTTGAAGTACAGCGTCTGATCCGCGTCGTTGTCGAACTGCAAGTGATGCGTGGCGAAACACGTATCGATGAGCTCGAACTTGCCGGTCGCCGGATCGTAGTACGACGCTTGACGGTTGCTGAACGTGAGCGGGTAGTACCTCGCGAACTTGTTGTCCGAGCCTTCCTTGCACCAGGCGGGCTCTTCGTTGCGGAGCTTCGACGTCATCCAAACACGGCCTTTGCGGTCCATCATCGGGTTGTGCGGGTCGGCCGGGTTCTCCAAGCCCCAGAGGTGCTGCGTGCCCCAGAAGTTCGAAGGCATCGCGGGGGGCGGGAAACGCGAGGACACCTTGCGCGCGTCCTCGCGCGTTGGAATCGTGAGCTCGTAGGTGCTGTTGTCGATCGGGTCGAGCACCGTGAGCTTGCCGTGCCCTGCGGAAACCGCGTAGACCGGGCCGTAGCCATTGACCGTGGGGTCGTTCTTGTCGGTGGCAATCTCGTCATGCATGAACGACGAGGCGACGCCCCAGTCCCAGAGTGTGACGACGACATTGCGCTCAACGCCCGAAGGCCGCGGCGGCTGCGGCGGCACCTCGCCGTCCGCAATGCGTCGCGTCCAATCGGCCAGCACGCGAGCACCGGCCTGCGTGCCCCACTGCGCCATCGTGCCCGCCATCGAGCTGCCGCGCACGCCGAGCTGAGTGCGATAGACCCACGCTTCCTCGTGCGTCTTGAAGCCGAGGTGATCCATGTGACCCACCGTGCGCGTGATCTGGTTGCCGAGCTGGTGACAGAAGTTGCAGCCGCTCTTGATGTTGAAGATCCAGTGCGCCTGTGTGGCCATCGCGGGCGGAATACCGTTGCCGCTTTCGCCGGTTCCGGGGAAGGCACTCGGCGGCGGCGGCTCGAGCAACGAGAACCAATAGTTGCCGGGATAGACTTTGGCGGCCTCCTGCGGGGTGCCCGCCGGCATCGCGGTGAGGTTCAGCGCAGTATCGCCGGGCCTACCTTCCACCTTGGCCGAATCGACGAGACCGTAGCCCCGCACCCAAACGTTGTAGGTGGCTTCCGGCAACTGCGGCAACACGTAACGACCGTCGTCGCCCGTGACGACGATCTTGATGAACGGCGTCTTGAGCTCGGTGGTCTCGGCGATCACCCACACGCCAGCTTCCGGCCCGCGGCTGCTCGTGACGGCACCGCTGATGAAGCCCTCCGGCAGTTGCCGCGGCTGTTGCGCGACTGCCGAAAAGCAGGCTGCCAAGGCGGCGAGCGCTGCGACGCAAGCGGCAAACCGGCCGCTGTGGCCGAGGCTGTTGTTGTTCATGCTGTTCCTCAAGTGAAGTTAGTCGAAATCGGCCCGAAACGGCTCAGACGTCCATGATGTCGAGCGCTTCGGCAAGGCTACGCAGTGGGTCGCGACCCGGCGTGGGCCGCCACTCGTGGCTCACGTAGCCGCTAAACGGCAGATCGGCGATGACTTCCGCGATGTAGCGGTAGTTCATTTCCTGACTGAAATCGATCTCATTGCGCGTGGGCACACCGGCCGTGTGGAAGTGCGCGATCCACTGAATGGACTGGCGGACGTTCTCGGCAATGTCGCCGTCCATGATCTGCAAGTGGTAGAGGTCACAAACGAGCTTCACGTTCGGCGAGTTCACGCGCTCACAGACACCGACGCCCCAGGCCCAATGACCGAAGATCTGGTCCTCGCGGCCGAAACGCGGATCGGTGCGCCGATTGTTCATGATCTCGATCGCCAGCGTGACATTGCGGTCTTCGAGGTGCCCCTTGACGCTATTGAGAAATGCCACTGCGTTGTCGGCGCCCTGTGCGTAGTCCATACCGCGCCGCTGGCCGCCGATCGTGATGATCGTGCGGACACCCGCGTCCGCGCACATGTCGATGTGCGGGCGGATGTCTTTTCCGAGCTGCGTGTGCACTTCGGGGTGGATGATGCCGTTCTCGAACGTTACAGGCCCGGCGCCCGCCAACAGCGGCTCGAGACCGTGCTTGCGCAACGTCGGCCAATCGGCCGGATCGATGAGGTCGAAGCCATAGGCGCCGAGTCGCGCGGCCTCGCGACACTGGTCGTCGAACGTGAGCTTCGTGTCGGCGCCAAAGTTGCTGCGCCACAGGCCCTGTTTGATGCGACCTTTGCGCACGATCTTCGGCAACGCGCCGCCCGCCTGCTGGCCACGCGCAGGCCAGCCCGTGCTGAGCGCACCCGCCGCCGCGGCAAACATCCCCAACGCTTCTCGTCTTTTCACTACTGAGCGCCCCCGCTTTTCGACGGGGCCCATCTTATGCCCTGGGCCTGCGGGGGCAAAGCCCGCGAATATCGCGGGCAACTCAACCGGCTGAGGCGGGGTGCGTGCGCTCGTCGACATCGGAGCACCCTCTTTCGCGATCAACGGGCAACCGAGGGAGCGCGTGCTCGGCATCGGAGTGCTCGCGCGCAGCACGCTCGGCGCGACGTTGGCTGCTGCCTCGAAGCTCGACCGTCGAAGGACTTTACGTTTTTGGTTGTCACTCCTCAGGAGTACTTCCTAATATATTGATTTAACTAGACTCGCTGACGCTGGTGCTGTTCTTGCACGTTATCCGACCATCAGCGTGCGTAGCAAAGGAAGGCCCCGCATAGCGACGTGCGAACAACACGAGCGACGCGCATCCACCGATCACGTGGGCGTGACGGGTACATCATCTATCGCGCCCATGAAGACGTATGATGCTGCCGATAACCTGAGCGCCCGCTCCGCCTCGACCAACGTGACTGTCCCATGAGCAACCGCCTCGCCTCGATCGCCGTGCTCGCGCTGATCGGCAGCGCACTCGCCCTACCTGCGTCGGCCGAGATCCCGAGCTTCGAGCGCGTGCGCGTGCTCGAAGCGCCGCGGCCGATCTCGGACGCGGAGCTCACCGACCAATTTGGCGACACTGTCCGGCTTTCGAGCCTGCAAGGCAGAGTCACGCTCGTGCTGTTCGGCTTCACGAATTGCCCGGACGCGTGCCCGACCGCGATGGCACGGCTGCGCGAGCTCTACGACGCACGCACGCTCAAAGACCGCGACGTCGCGTACGTGATGATCAGCGTCGATGGCCAGCGCGATACGCCCGCAGCGATGAAAGAGTTCCTTGCGAAGTACTCGCCTGCGTTCATCGGGCTCACCGCGGAGCCCGCTCGCGTGAAGCCGATCGCGACACAGTTCTCGGCGGCCTTTTTCAAGGGTCATGCGGATCACGGCGGCGGCTACGACGTCGCGCATTCGCCGCAGATCTTCGTTCTCGACACCGAAGGGCGGTTGCGGGCCGAGATGTTCAGCGCGTCCATCGAAGCGATGACCGGCGTCGCCAACGCCTTGCTCGACGAAGCTCGCTAGCGGATCGTTTCGTTCCCGGAGGCTTCTCTCTGGTTGCCCGGGCCGGCAACATCCAACACGCAAATCGGGAGGCGTCCGCGCCTCGACGCGGTACCATTCTCGTCATGCTGCCAAAGCCGTTCAGCTGGGATCGAGCCGACGCGCGGGCCGGGCGCTTCGACGGCAAGTTCATCATCGGCGTGCTCACGACGGGCATCTATTGCTTGCCGTCGTGCAGCGCGCGCCAACCGAAGCCTGAGAACGTGCGATTGTTCAAGGCGGAGTCCGACGCACTCGCGGCCGGGCTGCGGCCCTGCAAGCGCTGCCGGCCCGATCTCTATTACCGCGGCGAGCACGTCGACATCGCTCTGTTCGACGCTCTAGCGGCGCGCGTGCGGGCCGAGCCCGCCGTTCTTCCCGATGCCGCCGCGCTCGCGCGCGCGTGCGGCGTGAGCCAAACGAAGCTCGGCGATTTGCTCCGCGTGCACGCGCACGCGACGCCGGCGGCCTGGTTGAAGCGCGAGCAAGTGCGCGCCGCTTGCCGCTTGTTGCTCGACACGGACGCGCGCGTCGTCGACGTGGGGCACGCAGCCGGTTTCGAGAGTGAGTCGGCGTTTCATCGGCAGTTTCTCTCAGTGACGCGGATGACTCCCGGCGCCTATCGCGGCTTGAACGGCGCCTCCGTATTCATGCTTCAGCTGCCGACGGGATATCGGGCGCGCGAGATTCTCGCGTATCAAGCGCGCGACCCATCGAGCCCGTGCGAACGCGTACGGGACGACACGATTCACAAGGCGCTCGCGATCGACGACGACGCCGCCGTGCTCGAGATCTCCCTCGAGCCGCAAGTCGCTTGGTGCCGCGTGCATTCGTCAGCGAAGCTCGACGGGCGTCGGATCCAGGCTGTTCACAGCGCCGCACTCCGAGTCCTGGGTCTCACGCTCGACGTGGCTCCATTCGAGGCGCGCGCGGCACGCGATCCGCGGATGGCCGCGCTGCTCGCGCGGCGTCGCGGCCTGCGCATGCCGCTCACACCGACCGGCTTCGAGGGGCTCTGCTGGGCGATCATCGGTCAGCAGATCAACATCGCGTTCGCGAGCTCGTTGCGGCGCGAGCTGCTCGCGCTCGCGGGGACGCCGGTGGGCGACATGATCGCGCACCCGACCGCGGCTCGCGTAGCGGAAGTTCCGCCGGCGGACCTTGCGCGGCGTCGCTTCTCGCGATCGAAAGCGGAGTACCTGATCGGTGCCGCGCAAGCGGTCGCCGGCGCTCGATTGCCGATCGAATCGCTCGCCGATGGCTCTGCCGTAGCCGCGGAGCGCGATCTCAAAGAGCTCCACGGAGTCGGCACCTGGACCGCGCGCTACGTGCTGATGCGGGGCGCGGGCTTCGCCGATTGCGCACCCGTCGGCGACGTCGCCCTTGCGGCCGCTTTGCAGAAGCTCACGGCCGCCGGCGAGCGGCCTGGACACGATCAAGTCGAGGCGCTGATGCGCCCGTTCGCTCCTCATCGCAGCCTAGCGACGCTGCATTTATGGGCCAGCTTGAAGGACGCAGCATGAAAGACACAACTCATTATTGGGGCACCATTCAAACACCGTTCGCGAGCTTCGCCGCTTGGGTCGACCGCGGTGGCCGCGTCGTGCGATTCAACCTCAGCGCCCGCGGCGCCGCGGAGGTCGATCGCTACGCCGTCCGCGACGAGAACGCGATCGAGGGCGTGCGTCGGCAGATTGCGGAGTATTGCGCGGGGACGCGAACGCAGTTCGAGCTCGAGCTCGCCGCGAACGGAACCGCATTCCAGCACGCGGTCTGGGATGCGCTCCTGACGATTCCGTACGGCGAGACGCGCAGCTACGGCGAGATCGCGCGCGTGATCCGCCAACCTCAGGCCGCTCGCGGCGTTGGCGCGGCGAATGGCGCCAACCCGATCGGGCTCATCGTGCCGTGTCATCGAGTGATCGGCGCGGATGGCAGCCTCACGGGCTATGGCGGCGGCTTGCCGCTCAAGCGCGCACTGCTTGCGCACGAGGCCGCGCATCGGCCCGCGCGATTGCGCACCGCAGCGTTGCTGTAACGCACGCTGAACGCGAGCCTGGCGGAATGTACCGCCGGAGTCCTAGCGAACGTTCGTCACTCGAATCGCAACACCGTCGCCGGATTCGCCCGCGCGGCGCGCAGCGCCTGGCTCCCCACGGCCGCGCAAGCGATGGCAACGACGATCAACAGGCTCGCGACGAACGGCAGCGGGGTCAGCGCGATCCGCTGAATGAACACGCCGAGGTAGGTCTGCGCGGCGATGTACCCAAGCGGCCACGCGACCAGGTTCGCGATGATGACCGGCTTCGAGAAGTCGCGCAGCAGCATGCCCACGATCTGCGACTTCCGCGCGCCCACCGACTTGCGCACCCCGATCTCGTGCGTGCGGCGGGCGGCGACCTGCACGGCCATACCGAACAGGCCGATGACCGAGATGAAGAACGCGAACCCCGCGAGCCCGACGAACACCTGACTCAAGCGCGAAAACCGCTCGAAGCTCTCGTTGAACATTTCGTCCACGAAGCGCCGCTGGAACGACGTCTGCGGCGCGAGCCGGCGCCACACGGTCTCTGCGCCCGCCACGCCGCCCCCGATGTCGTCCGCCGCCAGGCGAACGATGACGTTCTGCATCCAGGGGCCGCCGAGGTCGTAGA
>Ga0208454_1001059_pt1 | contig 12247 bp, 11 predicted proteins | sample EasRivMeERMZT100_FD_187530 | JGI IMG/M metagenome (GOLD analysis project Ga0208454, IMG submission 187530) | Soil microbial communities from meander-bound floodplain in the East River, Colorado, USA - East River MetaG ERMZT100 (SPAdes) (version 2) | ecosystem: Environmental > Terrestrial > Soil...
GGCTCCCGCAAGAACCACGAGCACTGCCAATGCAATGAGGAACTGCCTGCGGTTCATAGGGCGGGCGCTCTGCGGCGGCGCAGCACTGCAAGCGCGATGCCCGCGATCGCGATCAGCAGCGGCATCAGCGCGATGTTCAGCACCTTGGTCCAGAATTGGAGGGCCTCGCTGTCGGCGCGCAGCTCGCGGCGCACCTCTTTCAGGACGAGGCGCGTCTCGGCCGCCTTCTTGCGGAAGTTCTCGAGCTCGGTCTGCTGCTCTGACGAGAGAATCGCTCCGGCGCCCTTTCCCCTGCCTTTTTGCAGCGTGTTGAGTTTCTCCTGCGTCTGCGTGAGGTTGTCCTCGAGCTCCTTGATCTTGCCGAGATAGGCCTGTTGCGCCCTTGCCTCCATGTCGCGAATCACGGTGAACGGACGCGCGGCGCTCGCCCGGCTGCGCAGCTTGATGAGCGCCGGATCGCCTGCGAACTGGTCCACCAGCGCCTGCGCAAAAGCGATGTTGCCGTTGCGCGGGATCACGATCCTCTGCCCGAAAATTTCCTGGATCTGGACCGCGGCCCCGTCGTTGATGAAATCGCTGTCCGCGACCAGCACGACAGCGTTTTCCGCAGCCGCTTCCTTCAACGCTTCGGACTTCGCTTCAGCGCCCTTGGCGCTCGCGGCTTTCCTCGCGCCCTTGTCCTCGACCTTGGGCCGGCCTTCGGGGAACGCGGTCTTGAATTTGCCGGTCAGCCTTATGGCAAGGGGATATTCGGTCCCGGAGGGCTGGAATCCTCTGAAAGCGGCCTCGCCCTGCGCCATCGCCGAGAAGGAATCGACGAGCTGCGAGTACGCCGACGTCTTCATCAGCACGGTCTGGCTCAGGCCCTCGGCAGGCTTGCCGGTGAAAGCGCCCGCGAAAGGCATGAGCAGCGATCCCAGCCGTTGCGTGGCGATGTCGTTCGGATCGAAGGCGCTGTCGTTGAGGGAAAGCAGCGTCGGCAGCGCGCGTGGCCCCGCCCCCGTGACGTAGCGCTGGTCGAGCACGACCTTGCCCGAATCGAAACCTATGCCCCAGGCCTTGAGGAGCTTGTCGAGCGAGGACGGCGTGCCGCCGCCGCCCCCCATGCCTCCCATTTGCCCCATCTGGTCGAAGTAGGCGTTGGGATCGAGGAAGGCGATGAGCTTGCCGCCGCGAAGCACGAACTGGTCGAGCGCGTACTGCGCCCGGTCGCCGATGCCGCGCGGATGGATCACGAGGAGCACCTTGATGTCCTCGTCGATACGCTCCGCGTCCAGGCTCACCCGCTTCACCGTGTAGTCGCGCCTCAACTCTCCCACGAACACTTGCGGATCCATCGGCTGACCACCCGTGAACTGGCTCGGCGGCATGCCGAACACCGGCAGGGCGCTCATCACGCCGAGCACGGGCTTTGCGGTCGAAGTGGTGCGCGCGATGGCGCGCGTAAGATCGTACTCGAGCAGCGACTCGCGGTCGGGCACGAGCGCCGGCAGCGCGACCTTCTGGTCGAGAGTGCTGACCGAGAGGCCGAGGTAGAACCGCTCTCCCGCGGGCATGACCTGGGCTTCGATGCCTTCGAGCGTGGCCGAGTCCTCGGCGTCGGAATCGGGCTGAGGATCGAGCTTCTCGATGAGGACCTTGCCGCGGCCGGCCTGCCTGAATTCAGCGAGCAAGTCTTCCACTCTTCGCCCGTAGGCCTTGATCGGCAAGGGCACGCCGCTGTCGCCCTGGGTGAAATACAAACGGATCTTGACCGGGGACTGCAGCTTTTCGAGCACTGCGTAAGTCCCCTCCGAGAGCGTGTGGAGCCTGCCCTGGGTGAAATCGATGCGTGTCCTGACCGCGCCAAGAACGAAGTTGAGGAGCAGCAGGATGAGGAAAGCGGCGACGAGGCCGCCTGCGGAGTAGATCAGATTTTCAGTCTTCTTCTGCATGCCGCTGTCAGGCCCGATGGTTGCGGATGACGACGCCGGTCGCAAACAGCGTAAACGCCATCACCGAAAGGAAGTAGAGCACGCCCCGCGAATCCAGGACGCCCTTCTGGAATCCGTCGTAGTGGGTCAGGACCGAAAATCTCGCCACGGACTCCACGAGCCAGGGGCTGGCCCAGCGCGAAAGCAGATCGGTGACGGGCGAGAAACCGACCAGGATCAGGAGCAGGCACAGGACGACTGCGAGGATGAAAGCGACGACCTGGTTGCGCGTAAGCGCCGAGGTCATGCTGCTGATCGCGAGGTAGGTGCCGGCGAGCAAAGCCGCCCCGATGTAGCCGCTTGCGATCACGCCGTTGTCCGGGTCGCCGAGCCAGTTGACCGTGATGACTATCGGGAAGGTCAATGCAAGCGCGATGATGAGGAAGGCCCACGAAGCGAGAAACTTGCCGAGGATCGCCTGCCACGCGGCCACGGGCAGGGTCAACAGCAGCTCGATCGTTCCCATGCGCCGCTCCTCGGACCACAGCCGCATGCCGACCGCCGGCACGAGAAAAAGGAACAGCCACGGCAACCAGGTGAACAGCGCCGTTCGAAAAAGCCCCCGAAGGTGAAGGTGAAGAACCCGGCGAGAAGAAGAAAAATGACCAGGAACACGTAGGCGACCGGAGACTCGAAGTACGCCGACAACTCGCGCTTGGCGACCGTGCTGATCGCGGCCCAATAGCTGTTCATCATGCGGCCTTATCCTCGACAACGTCGGATCGCGTGATCGAGCGGAAGAAATCGTCCAGCTTGCCGCTCGGGGCCCTTGCCTTCAGCTCCTGGGGCGTGCCGTTGGCGACGATGCGGCCGCGATCGATGATGATCGCCCGGGTGCAGGCCTCCTCGACCTCCTCGAGAATATGCGTCGAAAAGATGATCGCCTTGCTCTCGCCCATGTGCCGGATCAAGGTCCGCACCTCGTGCTTCTGGTTCGGGTCGAGTCCGTCGGTGGGCTCGTCGAGGATCAACACCTCGGGATCGTGGACCAGCGCCTGAGCGAGGCAGGTGCGGTGTCGGAAGCCTTTCGAGAGCGTATCGATCGTCTGCCCCAGCACGCCCTCCAGATGGCAGAGCTCGACGACGCGGCGTATCGCGTTCCGGCGCCCCTCGCCGCGCAAGCCGCGCATCCCGGCTGCGAACTTCAGGAAGGAGAGGACCGACATGTCGGTGTAGGAAGGCGCGGCCTCCGGAAGATAGCCGATGCGGCGCTTCACCTCGATGGGGTGTTCGAGGACGTCCAGGCCGCACACCGAGATGCTGCCGGCGCTCGGGGGAATAAAGCCGGTGATCATTCGCATGGTGGTCGACTTGCCGGCGCCATTGGGCCCGAGAAACCCCAGGACTTCGCCCTTTGCGACCTCGAATGAGATGCCGTCCACAGCCCGCTTCGGGCCGAAGGACTTGCTCAAATTCTCCACCTTGATCACCGCGCCCCTCCAAAGATCGCTCGCTCTTGAATCCGCGTACTGAGGCCAGCACCCGGGGAGTTCAAGCCCCGCCTCACCCATGCTGGACCGGCGCCGGATAGCCAAAGTTCCATGCCCCGGGCGGCGGAACCGGATTCTAGCGCAATGGGCGTTTGGGCATAAGCAAATTACTCGGGTGCATGTACTAGATACTCGGGTGCATGTACTAGAGTGCATGATGGCCCGACGAATCTGCGCTTTCAAGGCGGCCGACGATGGCCTTATAATTTTTCCTTTTCGCGGCGCCGACACCTTCGCGCCGACAGGACCGCGCGATGACTCACGTCGTCACCGAGAGCTGCATCAAATGCAAGTACACCGACTGCGTCGATGTGTGTCCCGTCGATTGCTTCCACGAGGGACCGAACATGCTCGTGATCGACCCGGACGAGTGCATCGATTGCGCCGTGTGCATTCCCGAGTGCCCGGTGAACGCGATTCTCCCCGAGGAAGACGTACCCGAGGACCAAAAGAAGTTCACCGCCTTGAACGCGGAACTCTCCAGGATCTGGCCGGTCATCACCGATGCCAAGCCCGGGCCCGAGGACGCCGACCAGTGGAAGGACGTGAAGGACAAGCTCAAGCATCTGGAGCGTTAAGGGTGGGATGCTGAATCTCGCCCACGGCCTGTCCTTTGCCGACCTGTACGGGCGCGACGGCCTCGCCAAGCTCGATGTCGCCTTCCTCGATTTTCTCGGAGCGTCCGGCGCCGAGCTGAACGCGCGGCTTCTCGCCGCGCGCGAGAATCCCGAAAGCCTGGACGCAAAGGCGGAATCGGCGCTGATCCTGGAGATCGCGCCGTATCTGGACGATTTTCTGGCCGAGCTGTTCGGCATCCAGTCCGAGTTTCGCGCCCTCGCCGCCCGTCATCACGAGCTTGCGCCGCTCTACGCGATAAAGCGCCAGTTCGTGCAGCGCCGTGCGTCGAACAAGATCAAGCCCGAACAGGCGGCGCAGCTCGACGGTGGCAGGCTCGAAACCGAGTTGAAGTCGCTGCTCGGCGGGCGTTTCGACGAGCTGACCTTTGCAACCCGAGTGAGCGAGTGGCTCGCCGACGAGCCAAAGCATGCGGCGCAACTCGACCTGGCGATGAAGTACGCAGCGTGGGCGCTGCATACGGCCGCGGGCCGCGAGCGCGTGCGCTCCGGAGTCCTGTTCAAGACCCCCGCGAAGATCGATCCTCACAATCTTCTCGTTCACGCGCAAAAGGATGCACGTGAAGGCGTTTCGACCTACACCATCAAGCCCGAGCACATCCGCCGGCGCCGGGGCTTTGCGCTCACCGATAACGGCATGGATCTCGTCGGCGCACTCGACCATGCCAACTACTGCATCTGGTGCCATACCCAGGGCAAGGATTCCTGCTCCAAGGGTTTGAAGGAAAAGCCGCCGGCCGACGCCCCGGACAAAGTCATATACAAGAAGAGCCCGTTCGGCGTGACGCTCGCCGGCTGCCCGCTCGAGGAAAAAATCTCCGAGTTCCACACGCTCAAGACGCAGGGCAATGCCCTCTCGGCTCTCGCCGTGATCGCCATCGACAACCCCTTGGTGGCTGCGACCGGACACCGCATCTGCAACGACTGCATGAAAGCCTGCATCTACCAGAAGCAGGAGCCGGTCAACATCCCGCAGGTCGAGACGCGCACCTTGAAAGACGTGCTCGAGCTGCCCTGGGGTTTCGAGATCTATTCGCTGCTCACGCGCTGGAACCCGCTCAACTTCCGCCGGCCGCTGCCGCTGCCCCTCACCGGTCGCAAGGTGCTCGTCGCCGGCATGGGGCCGGCCGGGTTCACGCTCGCCCATTACCTCATGAACGAGGGGCATGCTGTGGCAGGAATCGACGGGCTGAAGATCGAGCCGCTGCCCGTGCAGCTCTCCGGCGTGAAGGCCGACGGAACGCGACTCGGCCCGCAAGTCGGGCCATCGTCAGCTGGATTCGAGCCGATCCGCGACATCGCAAGCCTGCACGAGTCGCTCGATGAGCGCGTCATGGCGGGATTCGGCGGCGTCGCCGAGTACGGCATCACGGTGCGCTGGGACAAGAACTTCCTGAAGATCGTGCGCTTGCTTCTCGAACGCAGGGATCGGTTCGCCTTGTTCGGCGGGGTGCGCTTCGGCGGCACGCTCACCGTCGAGGATGCGATGGAGCTCGGCTTCGATCACGTCGCGCTCGCCTTGGGCGCGGGCAAGCCCACGGTGCTGGACATCCCGAACGGCCTCGCGCGCGGCGTGCGCGCCGCCTCCGATTTCCTCATGGCCCTGCAGCTCACGGGCGCTGCCAAATCCGATTCGATTGCCAACATGCAGCTGCGCCTTCCGGTGGTCGTGGTGGGCGGCGGGTTGACGGCGATCGACACGGGAACGGAATCGCTCGCCTATTACCTGGTGCAGGTGGAGAAATTCCTGACCCGTTTCGAGGCGCTCGCCGCGGAGATCGGCGAGGACGCGGTGCGGGAAAAATGGGATGACCAGGAGCGCGAGATCGCCGAGGAGTTCCTCGCCCACGCGCGCGCGGTCAGAGAGGAACGCGCCGCCGCCGCGCGGCAGGGCCGCGCGCCGCGCATCATCGAGCTTCTTCAGCATTGGGGCGGCGTGACCATCGCCTACCGGCGGCGCCTGATCGACAGTCCCTCCTACACCCTCAACCACGAGGAAGTCGAGAAGGCACTGGAGGAAGGCATCGCGTTCTGCGAAGACCTTTCGCCGCTCGCCGTCGATGTGGACAACTACGGCGCCGTGCGCGGGATGCGCTTCACTCGCCAGAGCGGCATCGGCGGCGAGTCGGCCGAGCACTGGCTGCCGGCGCATACGGTATTCGTCGCCGCGGGCACACAGCCGAACACGGTGCTTGCGCGGGAGTATCCGGCCACGTTTCAGCTCGACGGGAAATACTTCCAGGCCTGCGACGAGGAAGGGCGGCCGCGGAATCCCCAGCACGCCCTCTCCAAGCCGGGCAGCGCGGATGTGCTCCTTACGCGCCTTCCCGACGGCAGGTTCGTCAGTTTTTTCGGCGACCAGCACCCTTCCTATTTCGGCAACGTGGTCAAGGCGCTCGGCTCGGCGCGACAGGGCTTTCCGGTGGTGTCGCGCGTGCTCGCCAAGAAGCCTCCGCAGGATCCCCTTGCGCCCGCGGCGTTTTTCGACAAGCTCGCGGCGGAGCTGCTCGCCACCGTGCACAAGGTCGAACGGCTCACGCCCACCATCGTCGAGGTGGTGGTGAAAGCGCCGCTCGCCTCCCGCAAGTTTGAGCCCGGCCAGTTCTATCGCTTGCAGAATTTCGAGTCACTCTCCCCTCTGATCGGAAACGCGACGACCCGAACGCGCTTGCAGATGGAAGGACTGGCCATGACCGGTGCGTGGGTGGACAAAGAACAGGGCCTGGTTTCCACCATCGTCCTCGAGATGGGCGGGTCCTCCGACCTGTGCGCGATGCTGAAGGCCGGGGAGCCGGTCATCCTCATGGGTCCCACCGGCAGCCCCACGCACATCGCCGCCAACGAGACCGCGATTCTCGTCGGCGGGGGCCTTGGCAATGCCGTGCTGTTCTCCATCGGCCAGGCATTCCGTGCGAAGGGCTCGAAGGTGCTGTATTTCGCCGGCTACAAGAAAGTCATCGACCGCTACAAGGTCGCCGAGATCGAGAAAGCGGCCGATGTCGTCGTGTGCTGCGACGAGGAGGAGCCCGGGTTCAAGCTGGAGAACCGCCAGTCGCGCCCGCGGGATCGCAGTTTCATAGGCAACATCGTCCAGGCGATGGACGCCTACGCGCAAGGCAGGCTCGGGCCTCCCTCAATCCGCATGGAAGATGCCGACCGGCTTATCGCAATCGGTTCCGACCGCATGATGGCGGCGGTGGCGCGTGCGCGCCACGACGTGCTCAAGGCCCACCTGAAGCCGCACCACGTCGCGATCGGCTCGATCAACTCGCCGATGCAGTGCATGCTGAAGGAGATCTGCGCTCAGTGCCTTCAGCCGCACCGCGATCCGCATACCGGCAAGACGCGCTACGTATTTTCCTGCTTCAACCAGGACCAGGAGCTCGACTGGGTGGATTTTGCCGCGCTCTCGGAACGGCTCAAGCAGAACTCACTGCAGGAAAAGATCACCGCGCAGTGGATCCGGCACTGCATGCCGGAGCTGCGCAAGCTGAGAACGCTGGTTTGATCCCCGTGGGCGCGGACCGGCGCGGCGATCAGTGCCAGTCGCGCCGCGGAGGGATGGGGAGCGGCAGCACCGCGATGCCCTCCTCCAGAAGCTCTTGCGTTTCTTCGCCTGTCGCGAGCCCGCGGATACTGCGCTGAGGAATTTCCTTATAGTGGATGCGCCGCGCCTCCGACGGGAATTCCTTCCCCACGTTTTCGGTGTTCAGCAGGACGTATTCAATCAGCTCGTTCAAATTGCGCGGCTGAATTGCTTGCGAAACGGCAGGTGGCGTATTGTTCTCTTTCAACTGGGCTTCCGGCTTGCCGATCTTGGCCGTGAGCAGTTTTTCGATGCTCGAGTCGCTGCAAACGGGACACGAAAGCAAGCCGTGAGCCTTCTGGCTCTCGAAGTCGCCCGCCGAAGCGAACCAGCCTTCGAAGCGGTGACGGTCCGGACAAACAAGCTCAAAAACGATCATGTTCCCTTCCTGACGCGGGCATTCTACCGCGTCTCATTGATGTCGGTTCGAAGTCCGATTCTTCAAGAGGCGGTGACGTAGAAATAAGCCCAGGCGGCGCACAGCGCTGCGAGCGCAATCCAGACGGCGACAATGACGATCCCGGCGATGCGGCCGACGGACTTGCCGCTCACGAGGCTCTCGCGGGAGCGCGCCCGGCACTCCTCGAGAATCGAACTCGGAATCATCCTGATCGCGAGGGCGATGCCCAGAGGAATCAGCACCAGGTCGTCCAGATAACCCAGGATCGGCACGAAATCCGGAATAAGATCGATGGGGCTCAGCGCATAAGCCACGATTGCAGCGACCAGAAGCTTCGCGTACCACGGCGTGCCGGGATGGCGCGCCGCAAGATAGAGCGCGTAAGTTTCGGCTTTCAGCCGGGACGCACGCTCTTTGAGATGGTCCAGCAACGGCTTCGCGCCCGGAGGGTTCCTAAGGCGAAGACTGCTCTCCGTCGCCCCCGACCTCTGGGCTCGCTCGCGGACCCTTGTCGCGCGACATCAGCAGCCCGAGCAGAATCGCGACCGGGCCCAATATCAGCCAGAGCAGGGCTTCCGCAAGACTGTTGCGCACCGCATACTCGACGCGCGTGTAATGAGCCACCACGCGCTCGCGTCGTTGCACGTCCTCCAGGTTCGGCGCAAACGGGCGGCTCTCGCCATTGCGGTCGAAATAGGTCCCGATTGCGCCTGCCTCGACAAACGCATGGCGCGCGCGCGCGAGGCTGGCCGACTCTCTTTTCTCCGGGGACAGGGTCCTGCCCCAACTCGGGGGCAATTGCGACGGAGCAGCCTTGCGCTGATTCACGCTCAAGGTCACCTTGTGGTCCAGGTATTTCCAATAGGCGAAGGCACCGTAGAGCGCACAAGCCATGGCAGCCAATATCATCATGAGCGCCGCCCTGCGATGCGCGCCGTAGGTGCCGAGCCGGCGGGTGCCGTCGAACAGAAACAGGAGAGCCATCCCGCCTCCGATGACGCTCAAGGTGAAGTCGATCCAGTTTTCAGTCATCAGTCGGCGTGAGGTTCTGCGAACGCCCGTCAGGATACAGCGAGGGCAAAGGTCGGTCTAGGAGATGGTGCCCGGGGCAGGGGTCGAACCTGCATGCCGGAATGACCCGGCGAGGGATTTTAAGTCCCTTGTGTCTACCAGTTTCACCACCCGGGCATTGCGCGAGCGTTTCGGAAAGAAACTGGAGGCGGGGGTCGGAATCGAACCGGCGTCCACGGCTTTGCAGGCCGCTGCATGACCACTCTGCCACCCCGCCGCATCCTCTGAAACCGGAACAGCGAAGGACTTCGCGCAGGCTGTTCCTGGAAATTCTGGAGCGGGAGAAGAGTCTCGAACTCTCGACCTCAACCTTGGCAAGGTTGCGCTCTACCAACTGAGCTACTCCCGCGCTGACCGAGGCAAATTCTACGGACAGCGGATGACCCGGTCAAGCGAAGAGCCGCCCGTCATCTGGAAGATTGCTCTGAACTCGGCGATGCGAGCTTCAAATAGTAAAGCATAGATACGAGCGTGAGCACTGCGGCGAGGTAGATCAGCCAGGTGCCAACCCGCTGCGGGCTGAAGATGCCGATCCGATCGTGATAGAGCAACATCGGCACGGCGATCATCTGCGAAATGGTCTTGATCTTGCCAAGAAAGTTCACGGCGACGCTCTTCGACTGGCCGATCTTCGCCATCCATTCGCGCAGTGCCGATACGGCAATCTCGCGGCCGATGATGACCACCGCGATGATTGCCTCGACGCGCCCCAATTCAACCAGCACGATCAACGCCGCCGCGATCATCAGCTTGTCGGCGACCGGGTCGAGAAATGCGCCGAACGCCGACATCTGGTTCAAGCGCCGGGCGAGATAGCCGTCGAGCCAGTCGGTAATCGCGGCGGCGATGAACAGCACTGTCGCGATCAGGTTCTGGTGCCAGCTCGAGGGCCACACGCCGGAAAAGTAGAAAACCCCGACCACCAGGGGAATCATCAGGATGCGTAACCAGGTGAGGAGGTTGGGGACGTTAAGAGGCATGGAGGACCTGGTAGATTTTCTCCGCAAGCTTGCGGCTGATACCCTCGACTTGAGTCAAGTCCTCGACGCTCGCGCCGATGACGCCCTTCAGCCCGCCGAAACGCACCAGCAGCTGCTTGCGGCGCTTGGCGCCGATCCCCGCGATGCCTTCCAGCGTCGAAGTCGTGCGCCGCTTGGAACGGCGCGCCCGGTGTCCGGCGATCGCGAAGCGGTGCGCCTCGTCGCGAATTCTCTGTATCAGGTGCAGCCCGGCGTGATCGGTCGCAAGCGTCACCGGACGCGCGCCAACCCACAGCTCTTCGCGACCCGGCTTTCTTTCCGGACCCTTGGCGATGCCGACCAGCGCAATGTCCGAGAGGCCCACCTCCGCCAGCCCTTCCTTCGCGGCACCCACCTGCCCCTTGCCCCCATCGATGAAGATCACGTCGGGCGCAACACCCTCCCCTCCGGCGATCCTGGCGTAACGGCGCGCGAGTGCCTGGGCGAGCGCGGCATAGTCGTCGCCGGGCGTGACGCCATCGATATTGTAGCGGCGGTACTCACCCGGGCGCATGTCCATGCGATCGTACACCACGCAAGCCGCCACGGCAGCCTCGCCCATGGTATGACTGACATCGAAACACTCGATTCGTTGCACGGTGTCGGGAAGCCCGAGCCCCTCTCGCAGCGCCGCGAGCCGGGCTTCCTGGGTGCTCTGCTCGGTGAGCCTCGCCTTGAGCGCTTGCAGCGCGTTCTGCAGCGCCATCTCCAGCCAGGCGCGGCGCTCGGCGGTAGTCCGCGTCACGATGCGCACGTTGCGCTTCGCGTGCTCGGTCAGCGTCGCTTCGAGCTCCCCGGCGTCGAACTCTTCACTTACCACCAGCGTCGCGGGCACCGGCCGATCGAGATAATGCTGCGCGATGAACGCATAGAGCACCTCTTTCGGATCGCGCTCCTCCGCATTCTGCGGAAAGAAGCTGCGGTCGCCGAGTTGCCTGCCGCCGCGCACCATCGTCAGGTTCACGCAGGTCAGTCCCTGCTCCAAGGCGACTGCAATGATATCGACGTCGATGTCCTCGCCGGTATCGGCGTACTGACGCTGGCTGACCTTGGCGAGCGACTCGATCTGGTCGCGATACATCGCCGCCTCCTCGTAGCGTCGCGCGTTGGAGGCCTGCTGCATCCGCGCCTCGATCCGCCTGAGCGCGATGTCGCTGCGCCCCTCGAGGTAGAGCTGCGCGCTATTCACGTCCTCCGCGTAGGCCGAAGCGCTGATGTGGCCCACACAAGGCGCGGTGCAGCGCCGGATCTGGTAGAGCAGGCAAGGTCGCGAACGGTTCTGGAATACGGAGTCCTCGCAGGTTCGAAGCTGAAAAACTCTTTGCAGGAGCTGGATGCTCTCGCGCACCGCACCGGCATGCGGGAACGGGCCGAAATAGTGATGGACCTTGTCCATCGCGCCGCGGTGAAAGCCGAGCCGCGGGAACTCTCCCCCGCTCACCATGAGGTAGGGGTAGGACTTGTCGTCGCGGAACAGGATGTTGTAGCGCGGCGCGAGCGACTTGATGAGATTGTTCTCGAGGATCAGCGCCTCGGCCCCGGAACGGGTGACGGTGATCTCGACGCCCGCGACCTGGATGAGCATCATGGCGATGCGCGGCGCATGCTGAGTCTTCTGGAAATAAGACGAGACGCGCTTTTTGAGATCGCCCGCCTTGCCGACATAGAGGATCTCTGCGTCCCTGCCGATCATGCGATACACGCCCGGAAGGCCGGGGAGCGTCGCGAGAAACGCCTGGGCGTCGAACTCCGCTGCATGCGGTCCGCTCCGGGGCTTCTCGGACCGGAGCGTTTTGCTGCGGGAGGTCATCGGGCGCTGCGGAGAAAATTTGCGATGTCGCGGATCACCGCTTCGAACTGCGACGTGGTGAGCCGCTTGGTGTTCGTATTATAGCGGCTGCAGTGATAGCTATCGAAGAGCCTCGCCCCGAACGACGGGAGCTCGTGCACGGCGCCATGCGCGAATCGGTGGCGAGCCGGTGCGAGCGAAAAGGCCATCAGCACCGCGCGGTGGGCGATCGCACCGAGCGCGAGGATCGCCCGCGGCCGCGACGCCGCAATCTCCTCGGCAAG
>Ga0208454_1001061_pt1 | contig 12235 bp, 13 predicted proteins | sample EasRivMeERMZT100_FD_187530 | JGI IMG/M metagenome (GOLD analysis project Ga0208454, IMG submission 187530) | Soil microbial communities from meander-bound floodplain in the East River, Colorado, USA - East River MetaG ERMZT100 (SPAdes) (version 2) | ecosystem: Environmental > Terrestrial > Soil...
ACATCGCGGGGCGCAATCGCGCCGATCCCGCAGCGATGGTGGAAGCGATTACACGGCTCGTGACTCGTCGACGTCGCGGCCCGCAGACCGCAAGAAGCTCCTAGAAACAAGGCGTTGCATGAGGGCAGGGCGATCGGGGTCCCGCCAGCCCGACGCGCGCGGCGTTCGCACCGTGGCCTGCGGTGCTCTAACTACTTGTCGCAGCGGGGATTCGCGCCATTGGCACGCGGCTTGCGAGAAGCCGTCGACACACAAGTGCGAACTCGAAGCCGGAGCCACCCCATGAGACAGAACCTTCGCCGCGAGCGAACCGTGTTCCTGCTGTTCCTCGGCGCGAGCTTCGTCGCGCTGATGGCCGCGTTGCCGATCGTCACCGCGCAGCAGACCCAGGCGACCCCGAAAAGCGAAGAGATACAGAAGCCCTCGGCAGCGGCCGGCGCGTCCGCACCCGCCTCGTCCGCTCCCGCTTCTCCAGCCCCTTCCACGGGCGAAACCCCGAGCTTCGAGCAGGCCGACCGCAACAAGGACGGTTTCATCGACAAGTCGGAATCGGGCGTGGTCCCGGGCCTGTCGGCCAACTTCGAGCGCGCCGACCGCAGCAGGGACGGCAAGCTCGACCGCGAAGAGTTCGCTAAGGGGCTCCAGATCCTGCAGGTGCGCCGGTAAATGTCGTTCGATCTGCGCCTGGTCAAGACCGCGACCGACGCCGAGACGGCGCGGCGGCTTGCGCGCGAGGCGCTGTGGCTGCGCAGCCTCGGCCGCGTGCGCAGCCTGGAAGGCCAGTTGCCCCGGCTGATCGAGGAAGGCACGGATGCGGCCGGGCGGCCGTACCTCGTGATCGGCATTCGACCCGAGGGCGATCGGGCGGCGGGCGAGATTCGCGCGTTTACCGACGAGCACGCGCGCTTCCTTGCCACGCTCGGCAAGGCTCGCTTCCGCGCCGCGGATTTCGAGCACTTCGGCAAGTGCCAGTGGATCCAGCGATCGCTGCCCCCCCATGAGCCGATTCTCCAGGAGGCGTACTACGACTGCGAGAAGGCGCTGCTGTACTGGAACGGCCCGTACGTGCTTTCGCAGGGCGACTTCGCGCCCTGGAACATCCGCGCTTTCGGCTCGCAGCTCTTCGTCTTCGACTGGGGCAGCGCGCACGGCGACGCGAGCCCCCTGGACGACGTGCTGCACTACCTGATGATCCAGCGCCGGCTGAAGACCGTGCCGCTCTTGCGCCGCGCGATGGGCCGCGCGCGCGAGTTCGCGCTCGCCGCCTACCCGCAATGGTCCTGGCGGCCGCCGGTGATCGGCGCGCTCACCCTGGTGTACCTGCTCGGCGTGATCGTGCACCGCGAGGCGAAGCGCAGCGACGCGGTGGTCGACGCGTACTGGAAGCTTCTCGAAAAACGCCCAGCCTGGATGAAGGAGAACTAAGAAATGTCGGCAGCAGCTACCGCCGCGGGTTACCTCTACGCTTCCGGCCGCTTGCGCGGCCGCACCGCGCGCGAGCAGGAAGAGGGCCCCAAGGAGATCCGCAAGAAGCCGGAGAAGCCCGCGCCGCGTTCCCGCGAAAGAATCAGGGTCGCCGTTTATCAACCTGAACCCAAGGTCCCGGAACCGAAAAAAGTCCCGAAGATCGAGTACCGCACGCGCCGTCGCTGGTCGGCGGAATGAGCGCTCGCTCGGGAGGCTTGTTCGTCGGGCGCCTGGTGGCGGAAAACGGCATCGGCACGCTCGTCGAAGCGCTCGATCTCTATCCCGGCGCCCGCATCGACGTGATCGGCACCGGCCTGGACGAGGGGCGCGTCGCCGGCCATCCGCGCATTCGCGTGCTCGGCCGCGTCGGCCCGGCCGAGGTCCAGGAGCGCATGCGTGCCGCCGCCTACCTCGTGCTTCCAAGCCTCTCCTATGAAGCGCTGCCGCGGCCGGTGGTCGAGGCTTTCGCCAACGCGCTGCCGGTCATCGCGAGCCGCATCGGCCGCCTCGCCGAGATCGTCGAGCCGGGGCGCAGCGGGCTTCTGTTCGAGGCCGGCTCGGCGCGCGACCTGGCGCGGCGCCTGGCTTGGGCGGAGGCCTTCCCGGAAAAGATGCGCCAGATGGGGGAGTGCGCCAAGGCAGACTACCAGGCGCATTTCCTCGCAGACTGGAGCTATCAGAGACTCTTCGGCGAACGGCGGCGCGCAGCCCGCGTCTAGAAAACCAGAAACGTGATTCAACCCGTCATCCTCTGTGGTGGCTCGGGCACGCGCCTGTGGCCGCTGTCGCGCGAGCATCACCCGAAGCCGCTGCACGCCGTCAACGGCGAGCGCACCTTGCTGCAGGAAACGGCGCTGCGCTGCCCGAGCGCGCCGCTGGTCGTCTGCAACGAAACCCACCGCTTCCTCGTCCAGGAGCAGCTGCGGCGCGCGGGCGCGCGGCCGAAGGCGATCATCCTCGAATCGAAGGGGCGCGGCACCGCGCCCGCCCTCACTCTCGCCGCGGTGCACGCGGTGACCGCGGACGACCCGGTGCTGCTCGCGATGCCGTCGGACCATTTCATCGCGCAGCCCGAGGCGTTCCAGCGCGCGGTGGAGCGCGGCGCGGCGCTCGCGCGCAAGGGGCGGATCGTCGCCTTCGGCGTGCCGCCCGCGTCCGCCGAGACGGGCTACGGCTACATCCGCGCGAACGCCGAGTATGTCGAGGAATTTGTGGAAAAGCCCGACGCGGCGAAAGCGGCGCAATACCTCGCTTCCGGGCAGTACCTGTGGAACGCGGGCATCTTCGCGGTGCGCGCCTCGGTGTGGATCGACGCCATCGGCAATTTTCGCCCCGAGATCCTTAGGGCCTGCGAGCGCGCCTACCGGCAGGGCAAGCGCGACGGCGGCTTCCTGCGCGTCGAGCCGGCCGTATTCGCCGATTGTCCCGCCGACTCGATCGACTACGCGGTCATGGAGAACACCGGCGACGCGATGGTGGTGCGGCTCGACGCCGGCTGGTCGGACGTCGGCGCGTGGGACGCGCTCTGGGGGCTCGAGGCGAAGGACGCCGACGGCAACGTGATCCACGGCGACGTGCACGCCGCCGACACGCGCAACGCGCTCCTCATCTCGCAGCATCGCCTGCTCGCCTGCGTCGGGCTCGACGACGTCGTGGTGGTCGAGACGGCCGACGCGGTGATGGTCGCGCGCAAGGACAAGGCGCAGGCGATCGGCGCGATGGTGGCGAGCCTCAAAGCCGCCGGGCGCGCCGAATGCCTGGCGCACCGCAAGGTGCAGCGACCGTGGGGAAGCTACGACGGCATCGAGAACGGCGAGCGCTTCCAGGTAAAGCGCATCGTGGTCGATCCCGGCGCCGCGCTGTCGCTGCAGATGCATTACCACCGCGCAGAGCACTGGATCGTGGTGCGCGGCACCGCGCGCGTCACGCGCGGCGACGAGACCTTCCTCCTCACCGAGAACGAATCGACCTACATTCCGCCAGGCACGCGGCACCGCCTGGAGAACCCCGGCAAGCTGCCCCTCGAGCTGATCGAAGTCCAGTCCGGCGCGTACCTCGGCGAGGACGACATCGTCCGGTTCGACGACGCCTACGGCAGAGCGAATTCCTAGAACGTGAAGCGGGCGTTGAGCATCACCTGCTGGTATTCGTAGTCGCGTCCGACTTCGTTCGAGGTGCGATCGCCGAAGTCGATCGCCGCGCCGAGCTGCCAGCGGCGCTGCGGCTCCCAGCCGACGCCGAAGCGCCAGACGTGTATCGTCTCGTCGCGCACCGGCGTGCCGAGCAATACGGTGTTCGGGTCGCCTTCGTTCCTCCGGTTCTCGTTGAGGTAGCTCGCCGTGAATACCAGCTTGTACGTTGCCGCCCAGCTTGCGCTGAACAAGGCCCCGGTGCGAATGGCAAAGGGGGCGTCGATGTCGGTGAGCGGAGACGGCTCGCGGTAGGTCTCGAACCTGAAAACCAGCTTGCCCGTCGGCAGCCAGTCGACGCCGCCGCGCCAGGTGCGGCCTTCGAAATCGCGCTCCGGGAGATCGTCGTACTCGCGAGTGGTGTAGCCGATGCGGCCGCCGATGCGCAGCTGGGCGCCGAGAGAGTAGGCCAGCGTCGCCGCGATCTCGCGCTCGTCGAAGTCGTTGACGCTGGTAGCGGCGCCCGTGGTCTCGTCCGTGAACGGGGCCTGGCCGCGGGTGGCTCGGGCGTCGATGCCGAGGACGTTGCCCAGGGGCGTGCGGTACGTGAGGGCGGTGCGCACGGACTTTCCTTCGAGCGCGTCGAACTCATCCGTATCGCGCGACGAGCGGGTGTACTCCAGAGCGCCGAAGATCCGCCAGTCGGACAGGAAGCGGTAGCCGCCGTCGATGAACGCGAGGTCGGTCGTCCCCATGCTCCGCCGCTCGACCTGGAACTCGCCGAGATCCGCGTGCCGGTGCCGGCGCACATAACCGATGTTGCCGTTGGCCTGGTTGCCCAGCTCCCACAGCCAGTCGCCGCGCAACCCATAGCCGAAGTGGTCGATCTCGCTTAGGTGGTTGTAGTCGTAGTACTCGCCGAAGGCTTCGAGCACCACGGCTTGGCGGCCGTAGACGCGGGCCGCGTAGCGCCCGCCGAAGCCGTAGCGGGCGACGATGTCGTCGAGCTCGTCGGTATCGCGGCGAAAGGCATTGCTGTCGTACATCAGCCCGCCATAGGCATAGATCGACCAGGGTTCAGCACCCCGGTCGCCGGGCCAGCCGGGAAAGGCGCCGCTCGATGGAAAAGGCAGCGTGTCGACCGTTTCGAAGGCGAACGCAGTTGCCGGCCCGAGGGCGAGCAGTGCCGCGAGGATCCCGCGCTTCATCATGGGGGGTTTCTTCCTTTTGTTCGTGAGTCGGCGCGATTCTAGGCTCGACCTTTTTGTACTGTCTGCCGCGCCTCGACTACAAACGGACTGTCGGGACGCGGCGACAATCGGCACCCCTGCGTTTTGGTGAACTCCTTGATTTTGCAGGCAGTGTAGATCTGGCACGCGCATTGCTGGTCATGTCGCCCCTATGTTGCAGTCACGCCTGCGTGCGGTCGCTTTTCTATTGGTTGCCGGGCCCGCGCTCGCCTGGGCGGCGAGCGCCCTGGCGCCGCGGCAATACGTCGCCACGGGAGGCGTGCTCGTGCCGGCCGGGATGATGAAGGTCCGCTACGAGAGCGCGGACCCGCGCGCCGCCGCCACCTTGGTGCAGGGATTCATCGAGAGCCACAAGGAGGCGCTGCTGGTCGACCCGCCGCTCGTCACGTCCATCGCGCCGAACCTCGGCGGCAACATGGCGCTCGGCGCGATCGCGGCCCTGCTTCTCAGCCTGTTCCTGTTCGGCCGCCGCCCGCGCCCGGTGCGCTCCGAGGGCGAGCTCATCCATGCGCTCGGCGAGCCGCTGCTCGCCGCGCGGCCGCTCGCGCCGCAGCACCTCTCGCGCCAGCTCCTCGCGCACTGGTTCGCGCACGGACGCCGCGTCCTCGCCGTGGTCAGCCCGCAGGACGGGGCCGGCGGCGCGCACGTCGCCGCCGAGCTGGCGCGCGCGGTCGCGCAGAGCGGCGAGGCGACGCTCCTCATCGACGCCGATTTCCGCGCGCCGGCGCTGCACCGCGCCTTCGGCCTGCGCAACCGCGACGGGCTCGCCGACTTCCTCGAAGGCCGCGGCACGCAGATCGCGCACTGCGCCGAGAACCTCTCCGTGCTGGTCGCCGGACGCTCGGGCGCCGATCCGCTCGAGCTCCTGAGCCGCGGGCGGATGCTCGAGCTCCTCGCCGCGGCGGCCACGCGCTACCGCGTGATCCTGGTCCACACGCCGGCGGCGGCGCGCGGCCCGGACCTGCAGCTCTTCGCCGCCTTCGCCGGCGGCGCCCTCGTCGTCGCGAAGCGGGGAAGCGAAGCCGGTGCGCTGACGCGCCTGCGGGATTTGCTCGTATCCTGCAAGGCCCGCGTCGTCGGCACGGTGCTTAGCCCGGCTTGATGGACGACCGCGGCTACGTCGCCCAGGCGCTGTTCGACCGCTTGAGCGGTGAGGGGCTGCGCTTCCGCATTCTCGGCGACAGCCAGGGCTACCCGGAGCGCGCGCCGCCCGAAATCCAGATCGCCGTGCCCGCCGTCGCGCTCGCCGGGATGCCGCGCGCGGTGGCGCGCTTCTGCCACGACCTCGACCTCCAGCTCGTCCAGCTCTCGCCCGAGGACAGCCGGGCGTGGCGCTGCGTGCTCGCGTGGAGCGACGAAGTCGGGCGCCCGCGGTTCATGAGCGTACGCATCTGCAGCGATTACTGCAGAGGGGTGCGCTGCTACCTGCGCGCCGAGGAGTTGCTGGTGGGCGCGCCCGAGACTCTCTTCAGCCACGGCCTGGTCGACGCGGTCGAAAGCGGCGAGCTCACCGCCGAGCGCGCAGCGTGGCTGTCCTCGCTCTGGAACGACGACCCGCGCGGCGCGCTGGAGCGCATCGGGCGCTTCTGGCCCGACCGGGCGCAGACCCGCCTGGTCGCGCAGGCGGCCCGGCACGGCGAGTGGGCCGCGGTGCGCACCAGCCTCGCGGCGCTGCGCCGCGGGCTGCGCCGTGCGCAATGGCCGGATCCGGCCGACCTGGCCGCGCGGCTCGCCGTGGCGGCGCGCAACCTGCTCGAGCCCGCGCGCGCAGCGATCGCCTTGGTGGGGCGCGAAGGCCCAATGCGCGGCGAGGTCATGGCGCAGGTGGCGAAGGATCTCGCGCCCCTCGGGCTGACCGTGCTCGAAGGCACGACGCGGGCGGACCTGCGCGTGGTGTTCGATCCGCCGGGCGAGTTCGCGGGCGACGACCTCGTAGTGCATGCCGGGCGCGGCCTTGCCGCCAACGTGGTCGAGCTCGAGCGGGCGATCCTGCGCTGGCTCGAGTGCCGGGTCGAGCGCCGCTACCCGCGCGCCCTGGTCGGCGAGAACCCGCTCGCGGCCCGCGTCTTGCAGTTCGCGGTGCGGCACGGGATCCCCGGGGTGCAGCTCTTCCTGAACTGCGACCTGCGCTGCCGCCTGGGCTCGCCGGTGCTGATGCCCTATCCCTTCGGCATCGTCATCGAGCGCGGCGCCCGCATCGGCAGCCGGGTGACGCTGATGCACCAGGTGACGATCCTCGGCGCCGTGGAGATCGAGGACAACGTGACCATCGGCCCAGGCGCGAAAGTGATTGGTCCGTTGCGAATCGGCCGAGGGGCGACGATCGGGCCCAACGCGGTGGTGACCGAGGACGTCCCCTCCCACGAGACGGTCGTCGTGGAAAAGCGACGCGAGATTCGCCGCAGCGTCGTGAACGTGTGACATTGGCTCCGGTCCAACGTCGTGGAAAACTCGCAGCGTGATTTTTTACCCGCGTTCGTTCCTGGCACTGTTGCTTGCAGGCTTCACTCTCGTGATCCTGCCGCTGGTGGGCGCGCTCGCGTACTCGGCGTGGAATACCGAGCGCCTCGCGGGCAAGAGCCGCACCGCGGTCTTTAACGCCTCGCAGGCCGCGCGCGCCAGCCGCTCGCTCGTCGACCGCATCGCGGCGATCGAGCGCGTCGCGCAGCAGAAGACGCTGCTCAACGATCCGGAGCTCGCCACCGACTACGCGCGCGTGCACCGCAGCTTCAAGCAGCTCGCCGCCGAGATCGCGCAGCTGCCGCTCGACGACGCGCAGGCGCAGGCGCTCAACGTGACGGTGGAGCGCGAGCAGGGCCTGTATGACCTCCTGACCAGTTCCTCCCTGCCCCGGCTGGACGCGCAGCAGGTCGGCACGCACATCGACGCGCTGATCGACAGCGCGCGCGACGTGCTGGCGATCAACAACCGCGTGGTGGACCGCGAGGTCGAGCGCCTGCGGGTGAGCGCCGAGATGGTGCAGCGGAACATCATCCTGCTCCTCATCTTCAGCACCGCGGTCGCGCTCGCCATCGCGCTCGCGCTCACCCGCTACATTGCGCGTCCGATCACCGAGATCGACGCCGCCATCCGCCAGCTCGGCGGCGCCGATTTCTCGCAGCCGATCGCGGTGCGCGGGCCGGAAGACTTGCGTTATCTGGGAAGAAGGCTGGATTGGTTGCGCAGGCGGCTCGACGAGTTCGAAACGCAGAAGAACCGCTTCCTGCGCCACGTGTCGCACGAGCTCAAGACGCCGCTCACCGCGCTGCGCGAAGGCGCCGAGCTCCTCAACGACCAGGTCGCCGGCCCGCTTGCGCCGCCGCAGCGCAAGGTCGTCGGCATCATGCGCGACAACAGCATCAAGCTGCAGCGGCTGATCGAGGAGCTGCTCGACTACCAGCGCGCGCTGCACGCCGCCGCTTCGCTCGAAGTAAAACCGCTGCAGCTCGCCGTCGTGATGGAAGAAGCAACCCATCCGCACGAGCTCGCGGCGCGCGCCAAGGGGCTGCGGCTGGTGGTCGATTCGGAATCGGCGACGGTCGAGGCCGACCCGGAGAAGCTGCGCTCGATCGTCGACAACCTGATCTCGAACGCGGTGAAGTTCACGCCGCCGGGCGGGGTGGTCTCGGTCTCGGCGCGGGCGGTGGCGGGAGAAGCGATCATCGAGGTCCTGGACACCGGCCCGGGCGTGCCGGCCGAGGAGCGCGAGTCGATCTTCAACCTGTTCTTCCGCGGCCGCAGGACCGAGCACGCCACGGCCAACAGCTCCACCGTCCGGGTCAAGGGCAGCGGCCTGGGCCTCGCCATCGCGCGCGAGCTGGTCGAGGCGCACGGCGGCCAGATCGCCGTGGTGGCCGGGGGCGCGGGCGGTCATTTTCGTGTAACGCTGCCGCGCCGTTCGGCGCGTGCGCTTGCCGACGCTGCGTAAAGATGCGCCGCAACAATCAGGGCCTCGCGGAAAAAAGAGGTGAGGGTGATGGCTGACGACAATCCCCGGGTGCTGCTCGTCGACGACGACAAGGACCTGCTGCAGCTCATTGCGATGCGGCTCTCGGCCACCGGCTACGCGGTGACCGCGGTGGAATCGGGCGAGGCGGCGCTCGCCGCCCTTGCGGTGTCGCGCCCCCAGGTGGTGGTCACCGACCTTCGCATGCAAGGCATGGACGGGATGGCGCTTTTCGATGCCATCCACCGCGATTCGCCCTCGCTGCCGGTGTTGATCCTCACCGCCCACGGCACCATTCCCGAGGCGGTGACCGCAACCCGCCGCGGCGTCTTCAGCTTCCTCACCAAGCCGTTCGAGCCGAAGGTGCTGCTCGACACCGTGGCCGAAGCGATGCGGCTTTCCAGCCCGCCCGCCTCGGGCGAGCTCGAGACCTGGCGCGCGGAGCTGATCACGCGCTCCTCGTCCATGCAAGACCTGCTGTCCCAGGCGCGCCGCGTGGCGGCCTCGGATGCGAGCGTGTGCATCTTCGGCGCGAGCGGCACCGGAAAAGAGCTCCTGGCGAGGGCCATTCATCGTGCGAGCCCGCGCGCGGAAGCCCCGTTCGTCGCGGTGAACTGCGGCGCGATCCCGGAAGGGCTGCTGGAGTCCGAGCTCTTCGGCCACAAGAAAGGCTCCTTCACCGGCGCCGTCGCCGACCGCCGCGGCTTGTTCCAGGCCGCGCAGGGCGGCACGCTCTTCCTCGACGAGATCGGGGACATGCCTTTGCCTCTCCAGGTCAAGTTGCTGAGGGCCCTGGAAGAGAGAAAAATCCGCCCGGTCGGTTCGCACGAGCAATACGACGTGGACGTGCGCGTGATCGCGGCCACGCACCGCAAGCTCGAAGAGCGCATCGCTTCGGGCGAATTCCGCGAGGACCTGTACTACCGGCTGAACGTGGTGAAGCTCTACATCCCCACGCTTGCCGAGCGGCGCGAGGACATCCCGCTCCTCGCCAACCATTTCCTGACCCGCCTCGCGGAACGTTATCGCCGCGGCCGGCTCTCGCTCTCTCCGGAAGCGATGCAGATCCTGGTTTCCGCCCCCTGGCCGGGCAACGTGCGCCAGCTCCTGAACGTGATCGAGCAGGCCGTCGCGCTCGCGGCGACCGAGATGATCCCCGAGTCTCTGGTCAGGCAGGCGCTGGACGCCGGCGACACGTCGCTTACGCCGCTCGACGAGGCGCGGCGCGCGTTCGAGCGCGACTATCTCGTGCGCATCCTCAAGATCACGGGCGGCAACGTCACCAAGGCGGCGCGCCTTGCGGGGCGCAACCGCACCGAGTTCTATCGCCTGCTCGAGCGCCACTCCCTCGAGCCGGGGATGTTCAAGGGTAATATCAAAGGGGATAAAGACCACAAGGAGCGCGCCGCCGCATGAACCTTTTTCGCTTCGTGTTAGGTTTCTTCTTCTTAAGTGCCCCGGTATTTGGGCAGGAGCTGGGCCCCGAAGACCTGGTCAAGAAGATGACCTCGGAGGTGCTCGAGGCGATCAAAAGCGACAAGCAGCTTGCCGCCGGCGACCGCCAGAAGGCGATCAAGCTCGCCGAGGAGAAGATCCTGCCGCACGTCGACTTCGAGGAGGCGACACGCCTCGCCGTCGGCCGCGGCTGGAAAGAGGCGACCCCGGAGCAGCGGAAGAAGCTGGTCGCCGAGTTCCGCAACATGCTGGTGCGCACCTATTCGAACGCGATCAGCGCCTACGAGGGCCAGACCATGAAGGTGCAGCCGGTGCGCATGAAGCCCGGCGACACCGACGTCACGGTACACAACCAGTTCATCCGCCCCGGCAACCCCAAGCCGGTGCTGCTCGACTACGCGATGCGCAAGACCGAGAAGGGCTGGAAGATCTACGACATCGTTATCGAAGGCGTGAGCCTCGTGCTGACCTACCGCAGCGAGTTCGACGCGGTGGTCAAGCAGGACGGCATCGACGGCCTGATCAAGCGGCTGTCGCAGAAGAACACGCCGGCGGCGGTCGGCGGTACAGCCTCCAAATCGGGCAAGTAGGATCCTTCGCGATGGCGTCGATCGCCGGGTAAAGCTCCCGGCGCGACACCAGCAGGAAGCGCAGCGGCGCGCGGTCGGGAAACTCGAGCCGGGTCGCGCCGCGGGTGAAGCGCCCGCGCGCGATCTCGCCCGCCTCGAGCGCGATCAGCGCGCCTTTCTCCATGTCCCCCTGGTAGAGCGGTATCAGCGCCGACAGCGCCAGCGCGATCATGTCGAGCGTCTTCGCGTCCTTGACCCCGTGCCCGGGGAAGAGCCGGTCGTGGAGCAGCGCCGCTGCGCGGGCGAGGGGAATGAACTCTGCGGCCATGCTGCCCCATCATATGAACGCAACTGGCTGAAATGCGCCCCGCGGGGGGATGCCGTTCGGATCAGGGCAGGCGCCGCTCCCGGGAGATGCTGTAGTAGGTGCCGGCGAAGATGACCGCCGCGCCCACGAACACCATCGGGTCGAGTGCCTCGCCGTAGAACGCCGCGCCGATGAGCGCGATCAGCGGCAGGCGGATGAAGTCGATCGGTACCGCGACCATGGCATCGACCAGCTTCATCGCCCGCGTCATGCAGTAGTGGGCGGAGAAGCTGCCGGCGCCGATGGCGAGGATCCAGGGCACGTCGGCCCAGCCCGGCGCGACCCACTGCGGAGCCGCCGCCGCAGCCGAGATCGGGGTCTGGATCACCGCCATCCAGAACAGCACCGCGAGCGTGCTGTCGGTCGAAGAAATGCGCTTGGTGAAGACGAACGAGGACGCGTAGCAGAGCGAGCCCAGGATCATCGCCAGCATCGCGAAGTGGAAGCTGCCGCCGCCCGGGCGCAGGATGATCAGAACGCCAGCCAGGCCGAGCGCCAGCATCACCAGCCTCGGGAACGTCAGCCTTTCCTTGAGGAAGATGCGGGCGAGCAGCGCCGCCCAGACCGGCATCGCGAACTCGATCGCGAACACCGTGGCGAGGGCGAGGGCGCCGATCGAGTAGACCCACAGCACCTGGCCGACGAAATGGATCAGGTTGCGCCAAAGATGCAAAGAAAACTTCCTGGTCAAGACTGAAACCATCCCCGCCCTCGGCAGCATGGCGAAAACGATCGCGAGCATCACCACGCTGCGGAAGAACACGATCTCGAACGAGCCCATGCGCGCCTGCAGTCCGCGCACGGCAAGCGCCATCACGGTGAACGACAGCACCGCGCCCCCCATCCACAGGGCGCCGCGCACAGAGTGGGACATGCCCTATGTTATGGTTTAAAGCATGAAGAAGACCACGAACCTCAAGCTCGACATCTTCCCGCACATCTTCCCGCTGGCGTACTTCGAGCGCATGAAGAAAATCGCCGAGGGCAACCCGGGGCTCGCGGCGCAGCTCAAGCGCTGGATGCACATCCCGGTGCTGTGGGACCTCGAGCGG
>Ga0208454_1001062_pt1 | contig 12233 bp, 10 predicted proteins | sample EasRivMeERMZT100_FD_187530 | JGI IMG/M metagenome (GOLD analysis project Ga0208454, IMG submission 187530) | Soil microbial communities from meander-bound floodplain in the East River, Colorado, USA - East River MetaG ERMZT100 (SPAdes) (version 2) | ecosystem: Environmental > Terrestrial > Soil...
CCCGCACTGCGGCGTGCTCACCGCCAGCGCTCCTACAGAGCGGTCCGCCATCACGATCGGCGTCGTGCTCCAGCGTTTATGGCTGGAGGCCGAAAGCCGTGGACTCGCCTTTCAGCCGTTCGCGGCGCCTGCATTGCTGGCCCTTCAGGAGTACTCGGATGTGCCGGCCGGGACGGGCGAGCGCCTGCGCCACGGGTGGAATGAATTGACCGATGCGACGCCCATGATGGTGTTCAGAATGGGGTATGCGCCGCGCCCAGCGGTGCGGGCTGGACGCCCTCCGATTGAGCGATGGATGCGTTCGCTTCCCGAAGCGCCTACCCGCTAGCCGGAAAACGGATCGGCCTTCAGGCCGCCAAGCCGAAGGAATACACGCATATCGTCGAGGTCGCGACGATAGCGGCGAGGCAGCATGCCCCGCAGGCGCGTAATCTTGTTCAGCACTTCCTCCGTCAGCGTCCGGTCTTCGGACTTGATGACGACCAGGAATGGGACGCGGAATGTGGAACAAATGCTGATGCGTCCGGCGAGATTCCGGCGCATCGCCCGCTCGAAGTCCGAAAGCTCGAACGCAGCCCGCAACGAGCGCTCGTAGTCGAGCGAAAATAGGTGCGGTTGGTGCTTGGCGTTTTGATAAGCGAAGTACAGTACCGACCTTAGCGATTTCAGCCGACCGAAATCGGCCAGGTAAAGCGCCCCGCCGGGACGCAGGACGCGCGCGATCTGCCGAAAGCAGGCGTCGAGATCCTCGATCCTTGGCAGGTGATGGAGCGCCATCGTGCTGATGACGGCATCAACCGCCGCGTCCCGCACCGACGATAACTGCGTCATGTCGTCCTGCCGGACCTCAACGTTGGAGATGCGCTGCTCAGCGAGCTGCCGACGCGCGCGCCCGAGCATCGGCTCGGAGAGATCAACCCCGATGAATCTTGTGTCCGGGTTCAGCCCAGCGACCTGCAAAAGCTGCGTAGCCGGGCCGCAGCCGAGATCGAGCACTTCGCCGCAGCCGGCGATGACTTGGGAAACGCGCGCGGTATGAAACAGATAGGCCGCCGCCATGACGCCATCGATGCGCCCGGCGTGCTCGTAGGCCGCGGCTTGCTCGGGATCGTCCATTACGAGAGACGGCTCCGGCTCTCGAGGGAAATCCCGAGGACCTAGCCATTCGCGCAGGAATACCGGCGCCATCGAGAGCCGCGGCATGAGAGCGGATCATAGGCGGAAAGCGCCTGCGCCAGCCCGCCCGCAGGGTGGCGCTATCTCGGGCGTACAAAAGAAAAACCCCTCCTAAGAGGGGTTTTTCTGGACCAGGGACCGCGCTCGCTAGCTAACGAGCCGGCGGCGGCTCATGAATCCAAACCCTGCCAATGCCAGTCCCAGCAGCATGAGCGAACCCGGCTCGGGGATGGGGTTGACGAAGAAGCTCGACTGGTCGCGGAACGTCCAGCCGGCTGCCTGTTGGGTCGCGGATGCCGGGCTTACCGTACCGACATCGAGCGTCGCGTCGCCGGTGACGTTGACCAGATCGAACCTGGCTACGTCGACGGGCAGCCAGTCGTCAACGAAGAAGGCCTGGCTCTGAACCGTGAACGCCCCGCGCTCGGTTCCGCCGAGGATGTTGCCCTGGAACTCGAAGAAGTCCGTTGCCGCGACCAGACCGATGGTCGCTTCCCACGACCACGGATCGTTCGTCCCGGCACCGTTGAAGTTCGCGGTGTAGTTGGCCGTGGTCCAGTTCAGCGGGTCGTTGTCCGGATCAGCATCGCTTTGGGTGGTGGAGAGCATCACCGCGACCGAGCTGGCGTCGATGCCGGCGCCCCCGCAAATGGCGCCGCAGCGTGCCGACAGCATCCCGTCGGAAGCGAGGCTGAACGAGCCGCCGCTTCCCAGCCCCGTGATCATCGCCGAGAAGAGGATCGCCACCTGGCTATCTGCGCCGACGCCCACGGAAGGCCGGCCCGAAGCCAGAACCTCGCTGAGGGTGACGATGCCGTAGAAGATGTCGCCCACTTGGAACGCAAGCGGGTTGGTGTTGTTCGCGCCCTTTTGCCACGCGGTGATGCTGTCGTCCTGCAGCTTGTCTTCACCACCGCCCTGGAACGGGATGGGAGGAGTGATGTGCGCCGGGCCGTCGAAGGTCAGGAAGCTGCTCAGGGTCGTCGCCTGACCAGCGAGCGGAAACGCCAAGCCTAGCGCGACGGCCGCAGATACAAGCGCTTTTGACATCTTCATGGTGTTGCTCCCTATCGTTGAAATTGGTCCATTAACCGCGGACGGCCGACATAAAGCAACACTCGGGCCAGAAGAGATAACGTCGTTTTTTCAGATGGTTAGAAACCGTAGGCCGACCGCTAAACAAAATTTGTAAAGTATCTCGACGTTTCGAAGCCCTGTTCTAATGGTTGTTATCGCTCCCCGGGCTCAATTGGCCGCTGCCCGCAGCTTGCTGGCGCTCGTCCCAACGGCCAACCGGCGCCGCGCGATGGCGCGGGCGAGCCACTGAAGTGGATTTCGGTGACCCCAAGGTCGCCATGTACGCTTGTATCGGTTTCGATAGGCGTCGAAGTGCAAGCCCCATGGCGCGGAAGTGACCGGTCCTCGCTTGAGCAGGATTTTGAGCGTTTCGGCCGCCGCCACGCCGGCGCAGAGCTGGCAGGCGATCACCGTAGAGGGACCTCGCTGCTCGACGAAATTCACAGTCGAGTGGTCCACAAGATAATTTTGTTGAAGCACGGCTGGCGACAGGCCAAGCAAGAAGCGCAGGGCCCGCTCCGCGGGCGGCTGCCCGGCGAAGCCGAAGTACTGTTCGAAGCTCATGCGCCCCGGAAGAAAATTCAGCAGGGCGACGCCCATCCCGAGCGGCGCAGCTGTCGTCGCCGGCACCCCGTGCCGGGCGCAAGCTTCAAACGTTACGGCGCGCGCGTCGAAGGCAAAATAGTCTAGGCCGTCCACATAGATGTCGGCGTCGCGAAGGAACTCGGCCACATTCTCGGGCGCAACGCCGTGCGGGAACACGCGGACATCGAGCTCCGGATTGATGTCCTTCGCCATCTCGACGAGCACGTCGAGCTTCGGTCGTCCGACGTTAGACAGCGTCGCGCCGACTTGTCTGTTGAAGTTCGACAGCTCGAAGTGATCGAATTCGGCAAGGTTGAACCTCGCGATTCCAAGGCGCGCCAGCGTGAGAAGGTGAGAACCTCCGACGCCGCCCAGCCCCGCGATCGCCACGCGCCTTGCGCGTAGCCGGGCCTGCTCTTCTTCGGTCACCCAGCCGATATTTCGTGCGCAAGCCGCTGCGTAGTCGTAGCCAGCTCGTGCTCCGCGCCTGCGGTGCAAATCTACCTGTCCGGCGCTCGTCACGCTGCCTTAAGTACCCCAACTGGCATAATTTCGGCATCGTAGCAATACTTTGCCTGCCGCACATGCCGCCTCTCCACAAGGTATGGTGACGCTGCTCGTAGATGTACTTGTTTCCTGGCGCAATGTCATTCGCCACGCCCGGCGAAGTCTCGCGGGAGCAGTCGCAGTCGTCTTCGGCGTGGTGGCGCTGATGATTGCCGCCGGATTTATCGAGTGGATCTACTTCGCGATGCGCGAGGGAACCATCGCCGCAGGGCTTGGCCATCTTCAGGTAGTTCGCGCCGGCTACGGGGAACGCGGGACCGCGGATCCATTCAATTACCTTCTGCCAGAGCGTTCGCCCCACAGGCAAGCCTTGGAGACTGCCGCCAGCGTACGCAGCGTTGCGCCGCGCCTTAAGTTCACTGGGCTCGTTAGCCTGAATGACGCTTCGCTTTCGGTTCTGGGTCAGGGCCTCGACGTGGATAAGGACCTTAGCGGGAGATACGGAACGCTGGTCGAGTCGGGGGCAACGCTTTCCAACGCCGATCCCAAAGGCATCGTTTTGGGACACCGCCTCGCGAGCAACCTTGGGGCAAAAGTGGGTGATACCTTGGTATTGCTGGTAAACGGCAGAGGAGGCGCACTCGCAGGGGCCGAAGTGACGGTGCGCGGTACGTTCTCGACGCCGGCGCAGGCGTACGACGAGGTCGCCGTCCATGTGCCCTTCGCTCTCGCCAACGAGATCCTGCAGGCCCGCGGAGCGCACGCTTGGGTCGTATATCTGGACGAAACGAGCAGCACCGCGGCTGTCGTGCGTGCTCTGGAAAAGCAGCTCGGCCCGGATCTCCAGGTCGTGCCCTGGTACGAAGTGGCGGACTTCTATAACAAGACCGTGCGGCTGTTCTCTCGCCAGGTGCTGGTCATGAAATTCATCATAGCGTTCGTGGTGATCCTCAGCATCTCCAACACGATGATGATGAGCGTGATGGAGCGCATCGACGAGATTGCGACCTCGATGGCGCTCGGCGTGCGCCGCGCCCGGGTGCTTTCCAGGTTCCTGATCGAGGGCTTGCTTATCGGCGTGATCGGCGGGCTCCTCGGCATCGCGCTCGGCTATCTGCTCGCTGCCGCGATCTCGAAGATCGGCATTCCTATGCCTCCGCCGCCGGGCATGGCGCGCAGCTTCGTTGGCGAGATCCTGGTGACGCCTGCCCTGGCGTGGGATGCGATGCTGCTCGCCGGCGCTACTGCGCTCATCGCCAGCCTTTATCCCGCGTGGAAGGCTTCGCGCATGGTGATCGCCGCGGCCTTGCGACATGGCCGCTGACCGGTCGCGCCGCGCGCTGCCGTTGAAGGTGTTGACCGGGCTCGCCGTGCGCAACGTCGGGCGCAACAAGGCGCGCTCGGCGCTTTCGCTGGCCGCGATCGCCACCGGCGTAGTCGGCCTCATCCTGAGCGGCGGCTTCGTCAACGATCTCATCTACCAGCTCGGTGAAGCGCTTATTCACTCGCAGTCGGGGCACGTGCAGATCGCGCGCGCCGGCTACTTCGAGCTCGGCTCGCGCTCGCCGAGCAAGTATTTGATCTCTTCGGAGGAAGCCGAGCGCGCGCAGGCCGGGAAGCTTGCGCATGTGAGCGAGACCATGCGCCGCGTCAGTTTCTCGGCACTGCTCGGCAACGGCCGCTCGAGTTATCCCGTCGTCGGCGAAGGCATCGAAGCGGAGAAGGAGGCGAAGTTAGGGACCTACATGGTGCTGCTCGAAGGCCGCGCGCTCGCGTCGAACGATCAATACGGCGCGCTCGTCGGCGCCGGCGTCGCCCGGGCCATGGACCTCAAGCCGGGCAGCTATGTCAGCCTCGTCGCGCCGACGGTGGACGAAGCGATGAACACGGTTGATCTTGAGGTCGTGGGCGTGTTCCAGAGCTTCTCCAAGGACTACGACGACCGCGTTATCAAGGTGCCGCTGCGCAGCGCGCAGGAGCTTCTCGATACCAAAGGCGTGAACGTGCTCGTTGTGCTTCTCGATGACACCCGGCACACCGCCGCCGTCGCGACGGCGCTGGCCGATCGTGCCAAGGCGCTGGGGCTCGAAGTGAAGACCTGGGATTGGCTCAACGACTTCTACTGGAAGGCGGTCGCGCTCTACGAGCGGCAGTTCGGTGTACTGCGGCTCATTGTGCTGCTCATGGTGCTGGTCGCCGTCGTCGGCGCGATCAACGTGGGAACATTCGAGCGCCTCGGCGAGTTCGGAACAATGCGCGCCGTAGGCAATACAAGCCGGGACGTGTGGCGCCTTGTGATGGTCGAAGGCGCGCTGATGGGAACGCTCGGCGCAGCACTCGGTGCGGCGATCGGCTTGGCGCTGGCGCACATCATTTCAGCCGTAGGTATTCCGATGCCCCCGCCGCCCAACTCGAACCTGGAGTTCGTCGCCCGGATTCGGATCGTTCCGTCCGTGGTTGCAGGGGCATTCACGATTGGACTTGTCGCGACCGTTCTCGCGTCAATTCCTGCAGCGATCCGCGCCTCCCGCATGCCGATCGTCGACGCGCTGCGCCGTCTAGCGTGAGTCAGAGGAGCTGCGCCAAACGGATTACACATCTCCATAGCAAGAAGATAGCGCTCACTATCCACTTGATTTTATTGGATGTCGCTTTTTAGATACATTCTTAACCGACTGTATCGACTGGTTTTCTTACTCCCGCGTGGCGCACGCCGAAACGATCGCGTCGGCCTACAGCGACGCACTCCGCGCCGAGGCGGCGTTAACACCTTGATTCTTTGCGACACCCCTCATGGCGCGCGAATTGCGAAGGGCGCTGGCTTGTAATTTTTTCGTCGCTGCTTTAACGACAGTGAATTTTTTGCAAAGAAGAGGTGCGAATGCGAATCTCCGACCTTCCGCAGCAATTTCCCCTAAAAGAGATTCTTCCGCAAAGTTCATGGCTACACAGGCTGGTACACGGTTTGTCGCGCCCTCGCGCTCTAGGCGGAATGTGCGAGGAGCCACCAATGCGAACACGCATCGCCGCTCTTCCTGACGAGCGCGCTGCCGCCGAGGAGTTGGTGCGCAGGCGCTACGCCTGGCGTGGCTATCGGGTCGCGCTTCCCGAGGAGCGCGACTGCGCCGGCGGCCGGACCGGCGAGCATCGGGTCACGCTGCTCGCGGAAGCCGGGGATCGGCTGCTCGGGACGCTCACCGTGGGCCCCGACGGTCGCCACGGGTTACTCGCGGCGGGGACTTATGCCGAGGAGATCGACGGATTGCGGAACGACGGTCGACGCCTCGGAGAGCTTACGCGGCTCGCGATCGAAAAAGGTGTCGACTGGAAAGCCGCGCTCGACGCGCTGGTGCAGGCGACATGGCTTGTTACCCGGGTCGTGCACGCCCTTACCGACGTGCTGATCGAGGTGAATCCCCGGCACGTGCCTTTCTACCAGCGGGTGTTCGGGTTCGAGGCCATCGGCTCGGGCCGGGTCTGCCGGCGCGTCGGCGCGCCCTCGGTGCTGCTGGTTCTCGATCTGGAGGCGTTCGGACGCCGCCTCAAGTGCTCCGGCATCGCGCGCTAGAAATCGTAGCGCGTCTCGAGATAGACGCGGTCGTTGCCGGCGAAGCGGCCGAAGAAGCCGGTGACCGGGCCGTCGAAGACGTCGACGCCCAGCGTCAGGCGCCAGTTGCGCGCCGCTAGCCACCCCAGCTTCGCGCGTACCAGATGATCGCTGCGGTTCGCGCTGGCGATGACCAGCAGCTCGGGCTCCAGGCTGGTGCCGATCTTGGTAGCAAGCAGCACCGAAAAGCCGACTTCGCGAGCGTCCTGCAGGAGATCCGGGTCGTGGTTGTCGAAGATGCGCTCGAAGTACTGCAGGTTGAGCCGCGTATCGCGCCCGAACGTGAAATCGAGGCCCACGACGTAGTCGAGGGTGTCCTGAGGCACCACGCCTTCGGGCTCGCTAAGGCGCGTAACGATGAACTTGCGCCCGGAGGTGTAGATCGCCTCGGCTTTGGCCACCGTAGCGCCGAGGGACTTGCCGAGCGTGCCGCCGACCTGCCAGATGCGATCGTGCCGCGGCGTGAACACCACGGTCGGTGTCGGCGCGGATACGACCTCGCGGTAGAACGTCGGGTTGACGTCGGTGCTGCGGTAGTAGAACGCCGCGAGGTCCCAGCCGCTGCGCAGCGTTGAGGCGCGCAATCCGAGGTTCGAGTTCTTCACGCTGCGCGGCGGTCGCTCCTGCTCGTTGAACGTCTGGGCGAAGCCCGCGGGCGGCGGGATGCTGTACGGGTAGAACTCGGCGCCCGGCTTGCCGATGATGTCGACTTCCGGCGAGGGCAGCCAGATCGCTTCGGCGTGGAACTTCTCGCCGAAGCGCTCGGCGCGCACCGCCCACTGCGGGACGCGGATGACCTCGAACTCGGGAAGAATGAAGTCGCGCTGATCGCGCGCCGAGACGACGTCGGCGAAGAACAGCCCCACCATCTCGCCCCAGACGATGTTCTGCTTTCCCACGCGCCACTGGAGGCCGCCGAGGCTGGCGTCGAGGTAGGTTTCCCTGATGAAGAAGTCGCTGCGCTGGTCCTTGCGCACCGCCTCCGGATAGAAATCGCTGCTCGTGTTGCTGGCGTAGACCGGATCCACGTCCACGCGCACGGTAGCTTTCCATTTCACGCCCGGTGCACCGCCCTGTGCGCCGAGCTGCGCACGCACCACGCCGCGCGACCAGTGCTTCGGCTCGCGGTAGTCGTAGGCGAGCGTGTTTTGCACGTACCCGCCCCATGCGACCGGTTTGGGTTCCGCTGCGCGGGTTTCTGGCGACCCGGTGATCCCGAAGAGCGCGTCGCGCGACGAAGCCGCGGCAGGTTCGGGCGCTTGCGGCGCGGGGGTGATGCCGAAAAGCGCGTCGCGCGTGGCAGGCGCGGCCGGTTCCGGCTTCGCCGCAACTTTCGGCTTTGGCGAAGGGACCGGTATCGCGGCCACAGCAGGCGGCGGCTGATATCCCTTCGGATCGAGAAGCAGCGTATAGCGGCGGGTTCGGCTCCCGGCGTCGGAGCGCAGCACGATGAGCGCATCGAGGAACGGTTCGTTCACCGCACGAGCCGTGGTGAGCCGCACGACCGGGCGCCCGGCTGCGCTGCGGCCGATGGAGAAGCGCAGCTCGGCGAGCTCGCGGCTGAACGGGACCCCGGACCGGCGGAACGCCTCGGGCGAGGCGAGGCGCGCCGCGAGCGTTTTCTCTTCGCCGGGCTTCAGCGACCTGATCTCGATCTCGGCGTTGAGTGGCTGCCCCAGGCTGGAGAGGACGGTGAGCGCGCCGAGCTCCGCGGCGTGTGACAGCGGTGCCAGGAGCAGCGCTGCGAACAGGACGGCTCGCCTAAGCATGCGCATGGCGCCAGTCGTCTTGCACGACCCATTTTCCCTCCCGCTTGATCCCGAGGTAGCGCAGGCGCCCGTCCTCGATGCCCAGATAGTGGTCGGCGAAGTCCAGCACCTTCTGGTCGTGGGTGGAGAAGACGAAGGTGGTCGCCAGCTCGCGGTTGATCCTGCGCATCAGCTCGAGGATCCCTTCACCCGTCTTGTGATCCAGGTTGGCGGTGGGCTCGTCGGCGAGCACGATGTGCGGCCGCGTGACGAGCGCGCGTGCTATGGCCACGCGCTGGCGCTGGCCTCCGGAGAGTTGGTTGGGGCGGTGGCGCGCAAACTTGGCGAGACCGACGATGGCGAGCAGATCGGCGGCGCGCCGCCTGCGTTCCTTGCGCGAGACCTCCGGCATCTGGAGCAGCGGGTACTCGACGTTTTCCTGCGCGTTCAGCACCGGAAACAGGTTGAAGGTTTGAAAGATGAAGCCGACGGTGCGCAGTCGCAGCTCGGCAAGCTGGTCCGACGTCCTGCCGGCCACGTCGTTGCCCGCCACCAGCACGCGGCCCTGGGTGGGCGCGTCGATCATGCCGATGAGGTTGAGAAGCGTCGACTTGCCGCTGCCCGACGGACCGGCGAGCGCGAGCAGGACTCCGCTTTCGACGCTGAAGCTGATGTCGGTGAGCGCCTGGACTCTGTGCGCGCCGAGCGGGTATTCCTTGGAGACGTGTTCGAGTCGGACGACCTCCGCCACCCCGGGGTCCCCCCGTTATTATTCGCGGTATGCATGATAGCCAGTCTGGCTCTCCAAGGGAAAGCCGCGGGCCTCGCCGCCTGGGCCGGGCGCTGCTTGCCCTCTTGGCAATAGCGTCGCCCGCGGCCGCGCAGCCTACGGCGCAAGAGATCCTGCGCCGCGCCGACGCCATGCGTTTGCCGCAGGAAGGCTACGAGATGGTGGTGCGGGTTCGCAGCACGGAGGATGGACGTGCCACGGAAGACCGCACCTACAAGATCCTTTCCAAGGGCAACGAGAACACGTTGGTACTCACGGTCGAGCCGGCCGCGGAGCGTGGGCAGGTCCTGCTCATGAAAGCGCGCGACCTTTGGATCTTCCTGCCGAGGGTTTCCCAGCCGGTGCGCCTGTCGCTCGCGCAACGCCTGACCGGCCAGGTCGCCAACGGCGACCTCGCCCGTGCGAACTTCGCCGGCGACTACAACGCGCGCTTATCCGGCACCGAGAGGGTTGGCGGCGACAGCATGTACGTCCTCGAGCTCGCGGCCGTGGATCGGCGGGTCACCTACCAGCGCGTGCGCTACTGGGTGCGGCAAAAGGATTTCAGGCCGTACAAAGCCGAGTTCTATTCGGTGTCCGATCGGCTCCTGAAGAGCTGCACTTACGAGGATTTCCGTACCCTCGGCGGCCAGCCGCGGCCGACCCGGCTCGTGATGGTCGACGCGCTGAACAAGGGGAGCTCTTCGACCCTGCTCTACTCCGATCTCAAGCTGCGCGAGCTCCCCGACCACGTATTCACGAAGGAGTACCTCCGCCGGCTTGAGTGACGGCTGGCTGGACTGTCGGAATACTTTCCATTTGGTGGTCGATGTTTTTATAAACCTCTGAAGCTACGGTTGTTCTTTGTCTGGCGCGGAACCTGCTTACTGTCTCTTCAAGACGACAGATCTGGACAAGGAGATAACCTGACTAGCTTAAGGGCTGTTTTCGGTTCCTGGGTTTCCAGGGCCGCGACCTTGATTGCCCCACTTGCGCTGGTGGTCGCGCCAGATGCCGGGGCAACCTTGACGCTACTCGGTACGCCTACCGTCATCAACATTTGGTGCGTGAACGGTGAGCCCGGCTGCGCGAACTTCGCCGGCGCCGCGCCCGACGGGACCCTCTTCACCGCGGCGCCCAATCCGAGCCAGCCGTCGACCGGCACCGGCGTGTTCCAGCCTTTCGTACGCATCCAGCGCTCTTCCGCGCAAGCGAACAATCCCGGGAGCGACTGCAACGGCTCGGGGGACTGCGTCAATGTCGGCGGCACCATGGTGCCAAGCGAGAACGGCTTCAACTCCGATGCCAAGGAATCGGACATCAACTTCGACACCAAGCAGGGGGTCTGGACGCGCTCCGTCCTGATGAGCGAGTTCGAGTTTCTTCCAAACGGCTACGTCCTGCTCAGCCTGGACGCGAATCAGCTCGGCCAGGCCGAAACCGACCTCAACAAGATCGTCATCACCCAGATGGAGATCTTTATCGGCCCGGGGCTCGCCAATCCGGAAGCATCCAACACCGGCATCGAAGGCACGGGTTACGACGGTACCTTATTCGATGCGGACAACAATCAGGCCGACGACAAATTACTCGGCCTCACGTCCAGGTGGTCCTTGGACAGCGCGGCCAACGGCAACGTCGACGTCGTTCTGCAGGCGAGCATCTGCGACACCCGCGGGCAGTGCGGCAGCGGCCATGGCGATCTGAATGTCTTCATCCCGGTGAGCCTGCTGGGCCCCTTTAGTCCTACGGATAACTTCGTCTTCTACTCCGAGTACCTGTACGCCAACGACGGGTTCGAGGAGTGGAAGTTCCAGGACGCGCCTGGCCAGCAGGTTCCGGCGCCCGGGTCGCTTGCCCTCGTGGGCATTGGATTGGCCGCTATCGGGTTGCGGCGGCGTCTGCAGTTGGGGCGCCTAGGCCCGAGGGCAAAGGGGAAAACATGGATGGGAGCAAGAGCCTCGCTCGATAAGCCTCGTTTCTAGACAGCTTTCTGGATGCAATCGGATTGGCCGCCTTCGGTCTGCGTCGGCGACGACATATACGACCCTAAAGTCCTTCGAGCAAAGGTCTGAAGCCCTGCGCGCTGGGTATCGGAAGTTTTGTCAGTTTGTCCCAACTAAGGGACCGAGGTAGCACGAGGCTCAGGACTCTCCTTCATCGAGAACAACTGGCCCGATTTATCGGGTTGTCGACTGGCCGGTCATGGTCGGGATCGACAACCTGCGGCTCAGTACAGTACCGGACGCCGGGCAGCCTCGCACTTCTCTCGCTGTCACTTCGAGAGGTGATGCCGCTCGGGGCGGCGTCGGCTTCGTTCATGTCCTTGGCGAAGACGTCGTAGACCGGGCTGCAGCTTGCCCCGGTAGGCAATGCGGTGAGCTTGGGATACGAAGAACGCCGGCGCGGCACACCACGGCGCTTTGAGGTCATCGAGCCAGAGCCCAGCCATACTGGCGCTCTTCGCTGTCGGCCTCGGGGCCTTGGCGCCGACAGCGTTTACGTCCTCGAGTTCGCAGCGGTGGATCGCCGGGTTACCTACCAGCGCGTGCGCTACTAGGTGCGGCAGAAGGACTTCAGGCCGCACAAAGCTGACTTCTATTCGATCTCGGATCGACTGCTGAAGAGCTGCAACTTCGAGGATTTCCGCAATCTCGGCGGCCAGCTGCGGCCACGCGGCTGGTAATGGTCGATACTCTGAGACAAGGGCAGTTCTTCTTCTACTCGGAGCTCAAGCTTTGCGACCTTCCCGAGCAGGTGTTCA
>Ga0208454_1001066_pt1 | contig 12224 bp, 15 predicted proteins | sample EasRivMeERMZT100_FD_187530 | JGI IMG/M metagenome (GOLD analysis project Ga0208454, IMG submission 187530) | Soil microbial communities from meander-bound floodplain in the East River, Colorado, USA - East River MetaG ERMZT100 (SPAdes) (version 2) | ecosystem: Environmental > Terrestrial > Soil...
ACGCTGCCTGCGCGGAGAACCGAGATGAGCATCGAGATATTGCCCAGCTTCCAAAATGAGGCCGAGGCGCTTGCCCGCATCATCGCGCTTTCTTACGAGCCGCAGCGCACGCTGACCGACGCGCCAGACCAGGACATCGTGCGATTGCTCGGAGAGGCCCTGCAATGCGCCTATGAAGCCGGGCAATCGGCTCGGAGGGCTTACGAATGAGTCCCTTCGGCCTATCCCCCGAGCAGCTGGCCGAGCGCAAGCTGCACCTGCACGCCGGTGACGCGGCGCCGATCATGGCGGGCGACTATCGCTCGGTCTGGGCGCGCTTTCAGCCGGATTATCAGCCGGAAGACCTGTCAGGCGAGTTCCGCGTGCAGCTCGGCTCCTACACCGAGCCGCTCGGGCTTTGGTGGACCGAGAAGCAGACCGGCAGGCCGATCTGCTACTTCTCCGACAACCCGCTGCTGCGCCACGTCTGGCATGCGCTGACCGGGCGCGAGGCGCACCCCGAGCTTTGCCTCAGCGCCGATTACCCGTTCCTGGCATGCAACCTCGACGCCCTGACGACGACGCCGCAGGGTCACGAGGCCGTGCTGGACGCGAAGCACCTGGGGCGGCTCGGCGAGGCGGAGATACTCAGGTATACGCCCGCCGGGGTCTTCCAGGCGACGGTCGTCGGCTGCGACTGGTGGGGCATCGCGCCAATCGTCGGGAACCGCTGGGAACAGCCAATCTTCCAAGAGGTCGACCCGCTCTACCAGGCCGAGCTGATCGCCCGCTGCCGCGAGTGCTGGGGCTTTATCGAGCGCGGCGAGGAGCCGGAGGACCGCACCGAGCCGGTGCCGCCGCCGCAGCCGCAGCCAAAGCTGCGCCAGATCAACCTCGATCTCGTGCCCCATGAAGATCGTCCCAACTGGGCGGGGGAATTTCAGCGGCTGGCCCGCACCTTTGCGGAAACCAAGGCGAGTTTCGATTTGCACGCCATTACCCGCGAGAACATCAAGCAATTGATCCCCGAGGACATCGGCTTGGTGAAACTCGGCTTGGTACGATTCAAACGCGATAATCGCGGGGTATCCATCTCGCTGGAGAAGGGGGCGGACCAATGATGGATGACAGCGATAGCGACGTTGTACTAAGGCCGTCGTTCAACTCAATCGATATGGCGTGGCGCTCGTTCGCCAGGAACATCCCGGAATTGGACAGCCCAAATACAATGGCCGCGTTTGCTGCCGGGGCCAGCGCGGCGCTCTCGATCATCTACCGGAATGGCTTCGCGAACTTGAGTCGCGAGCTGAAACAAATCGAGGAGGAGCTGGAAAATGGCTGACGGAGTGGTGATGAGAAAGATCACATTGGACGTAGATCCTGACGATTATCATCGCTTTTACGCGATTGCTCAAAAGCACGGGGGCGCATCCAAGGTGATGCGGCACCTGATCCGAAAGTACCTACAGGCCGTGGATGATCGTATTGACCGAAAGAGAGGAGCAGAACTGCGAGCGGCGGAAATGGCAAAACTCGAGATATCGGACGCCGATCTGGAAGCCTTGATTAAACTTGCAGGCATTCCCTCGCATCAAGCCGCAGGAGAAGGCAGAGATGGCTGAGATCACTTGGACTGAGGTGAAATCCACCAACGTGGCGAAGGTGGCGTATGACGAGAACGCCGACGAGTTGTTGATCGAGTTCCGGTCGGGCGGGGTCTATGCGTACCCGAGCGCGGGGGAGGCGGCTTACCAGGATCTGGTGAATAACCCGTCTCCTGGAAGCTATGTGAATCGCTGGTTGAAGGGCCAACCCTCAAGGAGGGTGAAGTAAAGATGGCCGACAAGAACACGCTTGAGCGTATAGCGGACAATCTCGAGGAGATCGCCGACGCGCTGGGCGACATCAGGGCAATCCTCAAGAAGCTAACAACCCACGCCTACGGTGACCCCAACAAGCCGCTGTTGCTTCACGTTTACGACGAAAGCAGGGGAGATTGTTAAAATGAGCGAGCATGACCCCATCACCGGCGAGATTTGCAGCCGCATGCCGGCATCCATTGCGGCCTCGATCATTGCCGTTAAGAAGCAGGTTCGCCAGATCGGCCAGGACGAGCGTAACGAGCACGGCAAGTACCGCTATGTCACCGTGGACCGTTTTTATGAACGCATCGGCCCGATGATGGCGGAGGCCGGCATCGCGCTGCTGATCGACGAGACCGACAGTGAGGTGAAGGAGGGGAAGTCAGGCAACCCCTGGCTCTTCGCCCACTACGCATTGTCCTTCATGCACGAGGACGGCTCGATCTCGGCTCCGATGCGGCGCAGCTTGGCCATGCCGATCAATGGCCCGCAGACCTACGGCGCGGCGCAGAGCTACATCGAGAAGCAATTTCTCAGGCAAATCTTCAAAATCCCGACCGGCGAGAAGGACGCCGACGAGGTGGCGCAGGGCGACGATGCGCCTGCCAGGAGCGCCCCTGGCGGCAACGGGGCTACCCGTGCCTACAACCGTCAACAGGCCGCTCCAGCGCCCTCGGACGCCGCCGCAGAGGTATCGAAGCGCTGGCGGGAGCTGGCCCGCGACATTGACATCGAGGAGGACACGGGGATGCTCACGCGGGTCGGCGAGTGGGGAGCCTTCCAGACCCTCGACCGGATGAGCGCGGACCTCGGGCCGCCGGAGGTGCACGCCGAGCGGATGGGGATGCTACAGACGCGGGCCCAGAAGCGCCGCGAGCGTCTGGTCGGATCGCTCGAGCCCTTCGACGGTAATCGATGAGCGCGCGCCTCGAAGCCCTGCTGGCCGGGCTGGTCCTGCTCGGCGTCGTCCTCGGCTTGGCGATCTGATGACCGCCTTCCTCGCCGCCGCACACTTCGACACCTTTGAGTTGGTCGCCAGCCTGCGCACCCGCTTGGGCCTATTCAAGCAAGAAGCCGGCGGCGTGCAGATCTGCCCGGTGCGGCAAATGAAAGGCGAGAAGTGGACGCGGCCAGCCTACGCCGCGAGCGGCAAGTGGCCGGAATTGACCAATTTGCTGCAGCGGATCTCGCGCTTGGGCGAAGCGATGGGCGGCATCGAGTTGGGCATGGTCGACCTGGAGCTGCTGCCGGCCGGGGCCTGCATGAACTGGCGCACCGATGACGGTCTGCCGTTCGAGCACGCCATCATGCTGCTGCGCACCTCGCCGGCGGTGACGCTCTTCGCCGGCTCCGAGGTTGCGGCGCCGGGCATCGGGTTCCTGACCATCGTGTCGCGGCGGTTGCCGCGCAGCGCCATCAATTTGGGAGAAAGCGCGGCGATCTGGCTGGCGCTCGATTTTCGCAAGAGAGGGGAGAAGGCGGATGGCTGAGCTGGCTGAGTTGGACGCTGATGCCTGCATAGACATCGCCTCCGCCATCATCGACGACCGCGACGCGACCATTGCCCGCCTTATTTTAGAGGTCGCAAGCGAGCGCGAACTCTGCGCCAGGCACATCGAGGCGCTCGCTTGTCACATCCGCGACCACGGCACGGTGAGCCACGATGGGCCGTTCGTCAGCCTGGCCGGCGCGATAGTGGGGGCGCTCTTAGATGCCGCGGCCTCGCTGCGGGCTGCCCGAGACGTTTCGGAGTGTACCGAAACCCCCAAAGAGTTGACACATAACTCATTGAAATCTTGAGAGGAGGTCATGCGCCGGTCATTCACCCACGGGCAAAAACGACACCTCTACCTTCGAAGCGGAGGTCGATGTGAGCGGTGTGGTGAGCCGTTAGGTACGGCTTGGCACGCGCACCACCAGCAGCGTTACGCCGATGACGGCGTGACCGAAATCTACAACGGGGAAGCGCTGTGCGAGCGCTGCCACCGCATTATTCACGGGAGAATTGGAATGGTAACGCCGCGACTCTGGCAAACGACCGCGCTCACCAGTTTTACCGCTCACCGCGGACTGTGCTTTCTGCAGGAGGCGACGCCCGGCGCAGGCAAGACGATCTTCTCGGCCTTGTGTGCCAATCACCTCCTCAACGGACAAAAGGCGATCACCTTTACGCTGATTGTCGTGCCTACCGTAACGCTCAAGGGTGATGCCGAGGCCGGGTTTCTCGGCGATTGGCACCGGGTCGGCCTGGAGATCACGACCGTGTTGAAAGACGGCAAGGGTTGGCCGCAAGGCTTCAATGGCGCCGTTATCACCTATCAGCAGCTGATGAACATCGCCGGTACGGTCGAGCAGTGGTGCTCGCTCGGCATGAAGCTGTTCATCGTGTTTGATGAGATCCATCACGTCACCGAGAGCAACATGTGGGGCGCTGCTGCCGAGCGGCTTGCACGTTGTGCAACCAAGATCCTGGCAATGACCGGGACACCATTCCGCGGCGACGGACGGCGCATCTCTTTTGTCAAATACAACGATGCCGGCGAGGCCGTGGCCAACGACCGCTACCGCTATCGCGACGCGGTTCGCGACAACGTCTGCCGCCCCGTCAGCTTTATGACCGATGACGGTATCGCCGAGTTCATCAGCAAGGAGATCGAGGAATCGGTTCGCATCTCCGAGCCGGGCAACGAGGAGAGCGAATCGGGCGCGGCCAGGACGATTTTCCGCAGTGACTCGCAATGGCTACGCACCGTGATCGAGCGAGCCGACGCCACATTGGATCAGTACCGTAGCTGGGATGTCGATGCGGGCGGGTTGGTGATCTGCCGGCCGGGGACCGACGAGTTCGACGACAAGCACCTGCGCGGTATTGCCAAGCTCGTCGCCGATGTGACCGGCGAGGAACCGGAGGTCGTCGGCTACGAAGACCCCGACGCCACGGCAAAGATCGAGCGGTTCCGTAAGAGCCGCCAGCGGTGGATCTGCGCTGTCCGCAAAATCAGTGAGGGCGTCGATATCAAGCGGCTGCGGGTGCTGGTTCTGGCCAACCGGCCAACCACCGAACTGCTGTTCCGGCAGGTGGTCGGGCGGGTCGTGCGGGTCGACGATCCGCGCAACCCCGGGGACGCAACGGTCTACCAGGCCAAGTTCCCGCAGTTGGTGGAATGGTCGAAGCGGATTCAGGAGGAAGCCCAGGCCGGGCTCAGAGAGCGTGAACCCACGCCGCGCAAGCCCGGCGACCCTGGGCAGCCGTCCTCATCGTTCGTCCCCGGTAATACGACGCACGAGCAGGGTGGCGCCATATCGGATTTTGGCGAGGAATACAGCGCGGCCGAGATCAATCACGCCGAGAAAATCAAGGAGGGGGAGCCGTCGCTCTCGCCCATTCCGATCACCTCGATCGCGCAGATCCTGCGTCGCGCCGGGGTCACTCCCGACCCGCAGGAATCGCCCGGCGATCCGCTGCACATTCAAAAGAGGAACAAGCGACGCGATCTCGTAAAGGCGTGCCGCCGCCTCGCCATTCAGATCAACCCGGAGCAGCCTGACTATAGCGCGGTCTTTACCCGCGTCTGCCGCACCCTCAACGTCAATTCGATGGATGACATGATGGATAACCATTCACTTGCCATCATGGATCAGGCATTGGATCTGGTGCGGCAGTGGCTAAGTGGCTCCAATGCCGCCGCATGACACAATTCAAAGCCTGCAACAGTCGATCGGGCACGGCGGCAAGGAGGTCTTCGACCTCGTTCCGCTGCAGCTGCGCAACGTGCTCGAAGACCGGCTATGGGCGGATCGGAAGGATCGGAACGGGCAACCGTTCCGGTCTTTCGAAGCCTTCACCACGCACATCCTGTGGCAAGGCTTAGAAAGCAGCATCTCCGATTTGCTGCTGTACTGCCGCAAGCACCCGGACGTAGCCGAGTTAATCCGACGCGAGGTCGGCGACCTTCCGGAGCATGGCGGTGACCGCAAATCGGAGGCGGCCAAAGATCAAGGTTGCAACGCTACCTTGATTGGGCGAGGGTCCACTTATGCTATCGCCCGCTTGAAGCGAGACCACCCCGAGCTTGCCGAGAAGGTGGTCGCCGGCAAGCTCTCGGCGCATGCGGCCGCCATCGAGGCGGGGTTTCGCAGACCGACGATCGCGGTGCCGGCCGAGCCGGATGCCGCGATTGCAGCGCTGGTTCGCCGGTTCGGCCTGGACGCCGTGCGGCAGGCAATCGACAACGTGAAAACAGGGGAGAACTGAGATGATGGAAGAATGGCGCCAGCTTGCCGCGGATCTGGAGCGCGTTGTTAACGTGCTGGTCGTGATTGGCTTGGTGTTCCTTGCGGGATGGGGCTTGCTGGCGGCGTCGGTTCTGTTCAGGTTTTAGGGTCCGGCCACGCTGGGGCGGAGAGAGCGCTCGGCCTCTTCGCTGCCGGCAATGACGCCGGCGCCTGTCGTGGCGGCCTCTATCGGCGGCCCCAGGGCCGCCCGCCTGCCCTGGGGCCCGGCCCGGCCACTGAATAGCCGGGTGATGGCAGCGTTTGGGTCGTTGGCTCTTTTGTGCCAGGCACGCATCGCCTTCAATCCGACGCCAGTCGCAACTGCGCCGGGGTTAAGATGAAGAACGCCGCGCAGTATTTCCTCTCCTGCGGCCATGTTCATAATCATGCCAGTGAGGCCGCCGCCGCCAATCTTGTTCGCCTCGCGGTTTGCCGCGGCGGTCACGTCCTTCTCGACGCTCCGCAGGGAGCCGTACAGCTGGCGCATCTGCTGATACCCGGGGCCGACCGGAGAGTTGGCTATCGCGGTGTCTAGCCCGTCCCGCAGCTTGGCGGCGACCGGGGCCAGGATGGCGTGGCGCGTCACCGATTCATGTGTCGGGTTCTGATAAAATCCATCCAAGGTCCGGTTGATGCTCTGGATTACCGCCTGCGCCTCGCTCGGGGTGTAGAAGCGGCGGGCCAGCATGCGTTGGGCGAGGTTGGTGGCGTAGCCTCCTAGATCGGGATGCAGGTCTACGACATCAGGGGACCTGGCGATGGCGTTCAGCCGCGTGACGACCGGCGCCAGGTCAACCTGCACCCCCTGTGTCCCGGCCTGCCTCATCATGTCGTCGTACTTCTGAAAGGCGACCGCCTTCGTCTGATCCAGCGCCTCGGAAAACTGCCGCAGCGTGCGCGGCAATCCGCCTTGCGCCACAACGCCGTTCGGCATCGTCAGCTGGAGGGCCGGCTGGTTGGCGACGATCGTGTCGACGGCATCAATAATCTGCTGGTCTTGCGCGGCAAGGCGCGGCGCCGTACCACGCCCTACCCGGCTTGGCTTGACGGTGCTTCGGTACACCTCAGTGAGCGCCTGATCCGCCAACCGCGGGGCGTTGCCGGCGATGGCCCTGCTCAACAGCGATCCGACCGCCTCGCCCGCCGCGCCGCCAACGGCACCGCCGGCTGCGCCTAGCGCGGCGCGCGTAGCCAGCGCCCCAGGCTCGAATTCCCCCTCCTCAGCCTGCGGGCTCGTCAGGCTGGAAGCGGATCCGCCTGCCGCGTAGGTGCCAAGGCGCCCCGTCAGCGGCAGGCCGCGCGCTGCGGCTCCGGTCGCCCCGCCGATGGCGATATTCACCGGAGAGACCACGTTGCCCAGCAGGCGCGCCCATTCCGTACCCAGACCGCCCGACAACTCCTCCGCTTTTTCTGCCGCCTGATAGCGCGCCTCGCGCTGCTGTACCGCCTCGTCGGCGGCCTGCGTGACGCCGCCCATCATTTCCTGCATCTGCGCGGCCCTGCCCGGCGGCCCGACCGCTGTCAGCGGCAACCCGAAATTCCCGTGCGCGCCAAGTTGCGCCATGCCGTATAGCGGGTCGCCCATACCCATGCCGAGGCGGCCGGCGCGAGAGACATCGCCGCCGCGCAGGCCGTCCCACAGCCGCTGCATGAACCCTGGTTCCTCCTCCCCCGCCATGCCGACCGGGACAAATTCGGAGTCAGCACCAGCGCCACCAGGCGTCGCGGGAGTTGGCGCGGCCTTCCCCAGCGGGATGAACTCGTCCGCCATTATTGCGGTGCCGGCGGAATCGGGGCGCTGAACTCAGGGCCGATCGAGCCAGGGGCAACGACGGCATCCGGTGTTTTTACCAGACGGTTGCCCTGCTTGACCCACTTCTCGCCGGTTGTCTTGTTCCGGAAGACATAGCCGTCATCGTAGCTCGCGAGATTGGCCGGCAGCGGCATAACATCAGTGCCCACGGGTGGCGCGCCCTTCTGCTGCGCGCCAGCGGCCTCGGCCTTCTGTTCTTTCCTCTGTTGCGTTTTCTCAAATAGCTGCTTGTAAGTTTGCACGTTGCCGCTCGTCAGCTTGGTTACCTCCTCGACGGTCCAAGGTATGTTTCGTGCGACCTCCTCTTTGATTTCCTCGTAAAGTTTTTTCCGCTCTGGGGTGACATCCTTGGCTGAGGCGGCGGCCTGCAGAGAGCGCTCTAGCACCCCCCGCAATGTCGCGAATTTACGCCAAACGTTGCCCACCGTGTCGGTCGGCTGCGGCATGTAGACCTCGGACGCTTTGGTCAGCCCGACAAGGCCGGTGGCAGCGCCGCCCGATTCCAGGGCGGCCACGGCGCGAGAAATGCCCTGGAAGGAAGTTGCGAGGTCGGTCGCGGTTTCCGGGGTCAGCTTGGCGGCAAAGGTCCGCTTCAACGACTCTCCCAGATGCCTGCCGGGCGTCGACTCGACTCCCTGAAATATGCTGGCCGTCGACATCGCCGGCAATTGCATCATGTTGCCCAGCTCGAAGCTGAGCAGGTTCGCGGCGGAGGTAATGCGGGCCGCTTGCTGCTCGCCCTGCCGCCCGCCGCCAGCGGTCCCCGCGATGCTGATGTTGGCGTCCTCCGGGATCTCAATCACCTTCTGGTCCTTGTCGGAGACCCACTGACCGGCCGCGTTCTGATGTGCCGCCCCACTGAAGATCTTGTTTCCGTCAGCCCCGACGACCTCGACGTTCCTGCTCGACTTGGCCGCGCCGGTTATCGGCTGCGCACCGCCGAGATCAATCGGCTCCGCCACGTTGGAGCCTGGACGAATACGCACCGGCCCTTTGTCGGTCTGCATGATCGTGCCGGCAGCGTTCTCCTTCTCCCATTTCGCCCTTGCCTCTTGCTCGGCGAATTTGTCCTGCATGCGCTGGTTGATTTGTTCCTGCTGGAATTTCGCGATAGCGGCCCGCAGCTCTTCCTGGTGCTGCATCTTCCACAACTGGAACTGCACCTGCTGGTCGGGCGCCAGTAGCTTCTGCGCCTTCTCCAGCGCCATCATTTTCGCCAAAGGATCAGCGTTCGGCATGGCCTTGTCGATCCGCTGCATTATTGCCTGCGTGCTGAGGCGGCCCATCACTGAAGGATCGAGCCCCTTGGCGGCACCCTGCGCGCCAGTCGTTGCCTGCTGGTCGAGGAGCCGCATCGGGTCGGCCTGCGCGACCTGCGTGCCGCCAGGTTGGACCGCGCCAGTGCCTGTGAGGCTTGAGGTGGGTCGAGCGGCGGCAGCACCGGGGGGCGGAGCCACGGCTGGCGGCGGCCTGCTGTAATCCGTCGGCGTCGCAGGCGGGACGGTTACGGGTTGTGCGGGCGCAGGCGCTGCGGCGGGTGCCGCCGGGCTCCCGGCTTGCCGCGCCTGGACATAATCATATGCCGCATCAAGCTCTTCGGAGGTGGCATCCGCCGGCAGGCGTGGATTGCCATCAGGACCCAGGGTCGCCCTAGCCGGCAACGGAGGCAACGCGACCGCGGCAGCCGGTTGCGCGCGAGCAGTAGTAGCGCCGCCGCCGCCCGTTACGAGCGTATCCGGCGGCCCGGTCGGCCGAGGCGCACCAAGCCCCGCCGCCGCGTCTGTAGGCATCGCGAATTGCCCGGTGCCAGCAGCAAGGTCGGTCGGTGCCACCTCAGCAGATGCCGCTCCACCGCCGGGCAGGCCGACACGCGCAGCGGTTTGCGAGGCGGGCGCAGCTATCCGAATTCCGGCTGCCTCAGCGAGGTATGGCTTATAAGCCCCGCTTGTGTAAGTCGTCCACGGCGAGAAATTAGTCCCGCCCCGACTGACCTTGTAAGCCAACTCCATCGCCCGATCGACGTTGCCCCAGGCTTCTTTGGCTATGGGGCCGTGCGCGCGGGCGTTGATTTGGGTCAGGCCATAAGAGTCATCTGGATATCTGGGGTTGTGAGCGTATGGGTTTAAGCTGCTCTCGGGCACGGTAATGGCAGTGATGATGTTCGCCCCATTCTCGTCAAACCCAGCACGCAACGCAGCCGCCTTCGCTTCCCCCAGCGTTACCCCCCCGCGCTTTGTCAGCCCTCCGCCAGGCACCATGCCGGGCCCGCCTGCCCGCATTCCGCCCCCATCCGTGAAGCGCCCCGAGCCGGGCGGCGCTGCGGTTGTCAGCCATCCTTGAGATCCGCCTCCTACTTGCGGCAGCCCCTGGATCGGCGCGGGAGACCCCAGACCAAGATCGCCGCCTAGCACGGCGGCCCACAGCCCGCTCGCCGCCTGTCGCTCGCGCCCCAGCTGCTCCTGCTCCTGCTTGAATTTCTCAAGCTGCATTTGAAGCATCATCGTCTGCTTCGCCTGCTCCTGTTGCTGCGCGTACTGCTGCGCGAACTGGCCGATGCCGGCACCGATGGCTGCGAGCGGGAAGGCCATGCTTCACCTCACTTGAACAGGCTCGTCAGGCCGCCGATGGCGCCGGGGAACCATCCGCTGGTCGGGTTGAACAGCATGTTGGCGCCGCCCAGGAGACCACCGATCCCGGCAGCCTGCTGATTGAAGCCGGCGTTGGTGAGCCCACCGCTGATCTGCGCCGCCTGCCGGCCGCCGCTCAGGTAATCCTGCAACTGGCTCATCATCGACAGCGGCAGATTGAACTGCTGGTTGCCGAGGCTGCTGGTCCCGGTCAGCTGCTGTAGCAAATTGGCGAGGTTCGACTGCGCATTGCTGCCGATCGTCGCGCCGGTAGAGTAGGGCAAGCCTCCGAACATCGCGGTGTTGGCCGCGATGTTCTTCCCGAGCGTATCGGCCTGCCCAATCGCGTTGCCGGCCCCCTGAAGCAAGCCGCTGCCCTGCGTCACGCCGAGCCCCGCGGCGCTGATCTGCTGGTTCAGCGCCTTCAGTAGCGCATCGATCTGCCCCATGTAGGTGGCAGACGGCATCGCGGCTGAGGTCGCGGCGAGTTCAGGCGCGGCCCGGAACAAGGGCGAGGCGGCTCCCGCCGCAGAGGTCTGACGATCGAGTTGCCGGTTCTGCCAGTCGAGATCGAAATTGGTCAGCGCGGTGTTGGCCGTGCCGGCGCCGTAGGGCGAGGTGCCGACCCCACTCATCGCATTCAGCGCGTTCGCGCGATCCAGCGTGCGCTGCTGCCCCCGGTTGAACAGCGCCGATTGCGGATCGAAGCCTGACATCATGATGCCCTGCCCCATGCCGTAAAGGTTCTCGGCCCCCTGCCCACCCAGCGCCGCCGCCTGCTGCGCCCCGCCCATCGCGCCGGCGTAGTACGGATTGTTGGCGACATCGCTCACCGCCTGCCCGTACATCGGATTGAAGGCGTTCCCCATGACCTGCGGCAGGTAGCCCAGCATCGAGCTGGCGCCGGAGATGAGGCCCGGGATCGAGTTGTAAATGTCCGGCATCAGGCCGCCGTAGATGTTCCCGGCATTCTGCGCCGAGCCGATCGCCTGCGCCGCGTTCTGGTCGAACAGCGTCGGCTGCCCGCCGAGGACATCGCCGGTCAGGTACTGCGCCACCGCGTTGTAGCTGCCGGGGTAGAGCTGCTGCGCCTGCGGGTAGGCCCAAGCCCCCGGTGTGCCCGCGCCACCGCCGGACGATATATCGACCAACGGGCCGGCGATCTGACCAAGTGCGCCCGCCACCTCCTTCTGCGCCGGTGGTGTGTAGAGGCCCGCGCTGCTGGGCGAGGTCGCTGGACCCACTTCTATGTCCTCCCGGCTAGGGTCAGCTTCTCAGGGCCGACAACGACGACGCCCGCCTCGCCCGGCCCCGTGTAGTGGATCGGCACGCCCCACTTTCGGGAGCCTTCCGCCACCGTGACGACCTTGCCGTGCGCCCAGTAGCCGGGAAACGAGACCCGCACCTTGTCGCCGGGCTTCAGGCTGTCAGGGTTCATCACAGCTCCTTCAGGTAGACGCAGCCGATGGGCCGCGCATCCAGAGCGAGCATGAACGGCAGGAGAGAGCGCTTGCTGGAGTCATGTGACATCAAGAACCGCACTCCAAGCTCGCGCAGGGCGGGCATTGCAGATTTCCACATGCGCCAGCCCAGCAGTTCGTGCTTATCACGAAAGGCGCTGGACAGGTAGTGCTGGGGCGTAAAGGCGAACAGCAGACCTTTGTAATC
>Ga0208454_1001070_pt1 | contig 12163 bp, 14 predicted proteins | sample EasRivMeERMZT100_FD_187530 | JGI IMG/M metagenome (GOLD analysis project Ga0208454, IMG submission 187530) | Soil microbial communities from meander-bound floodplain in the East River, Colorado, USA - East River MetaG ERMZT100 (SPAdes) (version 2) | ecosystem: Environmental > Terrestrial > Soil...
CCTAGCGCGTCATCGTGTCGGCGCGCTCGCACCCGAGCCCGGCTGCGTGGGCGGCGACCGCATCACCCCAGCCGACGAACGGTAGTTGACAGCCATCGTTGCATGTCCTATAGTTAGGGCATCGGTTGGGCAATCAGGCCCGCCGAAGTTGGCATAGGAGGCCACATATGTACTACGAGCACTGCATCGAGCAAGCGTCCGGCGGATTCGGCGAGTACCAATCCCAGCCGATCAACGGTGAGGGCTGGGAGGACGAAGGCGCTCTCGAAATCGAGATGGCGCAGGGTGCCGCCGACCAAGGCGCCGAACTCATTGAGTTGGTGGACGGCGTTGATGAGGCGATCGACATCCGTGGGCGCATCCATAACGAGCCTGGCCGCGTGTTTGCGCTGGTGTGGGACGATGGCCGCGTGGCGTACACCGGCATCACCGAGGTAGCGTGAGCCGCCTACTTGTCGAGTGCGGGGAGGCCCTCTACGGGCCTCTCTGGCAATCCGCGCTAGCGCGCGATCTCGGCATCTCCGATCGCACAATGCGCCGCTGGGTCGCAGGCACGAGCGAGGTGCCGGCCGGGCTGTACATCGATCTCCTGCGCATAACGCAAGAGCGCGCGCAGGTGCTTGACGAGTTGGCGCCTCGGCTGCGCCAGGCGGCTTAGCGCATTACCGCATCGGCTGCGACGCAGGCAGCGCCGGCAGCGTAGGCGCGATCAGCAAACTCTGCAACCGCTGCACCTCGATCTGCCAAGCCCGCGAGCATGTCGGATCGCACTCGGGCGGCCTCGATGGCGGGCGCGCACTCGGCGGGAGCGGTGGCCGCACCGGGGCCGCCACTTGCGAGGGCGCGAGCGGCGATGTCGAGGGCGTCGCGCAGGCTCCCAGCAGCGCGGCGAGCGCGCTCAGCATCGGCAGTGATTTGCGCATGGCGTTGCTCTCCTTCGGTTTGGATTCTGGCCGCTGAGGCAGCCCAGGCGGCCTCAGTTGCACGCGCAGTCTCGGACGCTCTGGCAGTAGCCTCGGCCGCTGTCGTGCGCTCCTGGGCCCATCCAGCCTCAGCGCGGGCCATCTTTGCATCAGCCAGTTTCGACGCGAGCCCGAACCCAGCCATGCCAGCCACAGCGCCGGCACCGATTGCGGAGATGGCCCACAGCGGGATCATGCCGAGTGCACCTGCGCGCCGAGCTCGAAGTGCGGCCCATCGCGGAAACTCACCCAGTCGCCGCCCCAGACGATCTGCACACCCTGCTCGCCTGCCGCCTGCTTCATCGCGTCGGCAAGCCGGTCGTACAGCGGAAAGTCCCAGCGCACGCCGCCGCTCACGGTGGCGGCCAGGTCCACCGCATGGCTCATGCCGTCTGCCTGCGGCAGGTGCTTGCTGTTCATCGTGCGGCTGGCCTTCACGCGCACCAGCTCGATCTGCTGCTCGCGCGTGCGCAGGCCGCAGGTCACCACGAAGCCGAGACCGTCGTCGAAGTCGGCCACCAGCTCGGCGGCGCGCCGCACCACGCCCACCAAGGCCGGGTGCACGCCGTCGAGGTTGCGTTCGCTTCTTGCGTCCATCGTAACCTCCATGTAAACCATCGGATGCAGCGTTCCGTGCAGATCGGCTGCGAGCTTGGGCGCGCGGCCCTCGTCGAACGTCGCGCAACGGTAGGCTCCGCCAACACCGTAGTGAATGGCCCACGCGTCGGCGCTCATCCAACTCTCCCGTCGATGTAGGGCAGCCCGCATTCAAAGGCCAGCTCTTCGATGCTTTTCTTCGGCCCGGCGCGCACCGCCAGCCGCGACGGCTTGATCGGCAAGAGCATCCGATCGCATATCGCCTTGGCTGACGCGTTCTGCGCCACCACAGTTGCGATGGCTTTTGCGTGGCCGCGATGTTCGTGTCGCCGGTCATAGCCACGCGCAGTGGTGCCGCGCAATACCGGGTCGATCAAACCACTGGTCACTGCGGCGTCGAGCGCTTGCAGTGCATGCCTCTTCGCCAGCATCGCAGCCGTCACTTGCTGCGAATGCTGGCGCTTGTTCATTTCTTCGCGCACAGCGCCACGCGGCCGTGCAGGAATTCGGGGCCGTACTGGGCCCACAGGTCATTGCCGCTGGCCAGCGTGGGGGTGTCGATGTTGCAGCGCTGGCCAACCGTGGCGCGCCCGACCTCCTTGGTGCCGCGCACGCCATCCGTCAGCGTGTAGGCAGGGCGCGTCGGCACGGTGCCGTTGAGCTTGACCACATAGGTCGGCGTGACCGGCACCGGCACCGTGTTCGTCGTCGGCCAGTCCTTGTGCATCGCCGCCATCAGCTCGTCGCACGCTTTGGCGCGGGCCGACCCGGCTGGTGGAGTGCCCGGCATTGGCACTGCCGGTGCGGCCACGCCTGGCGGTCGAATACCGCAGTGGTACAGCGTTGGGTTGGTGTTGGTGTAGGCCTGCACGACTTCAGCGCGGTCCTTGCCCACTGACGTCGTGATGAGGTTGCCGATCGTCTGGTACACCGCCGACATGCTCATGCACTCGCCGTGTGCGCAGGTGCGGTACACATACACCGGCTTGCCGCCCTCACCGATGCAAAACGCGTAGGCGTGCCAGCCGGCGTCGCCGCGCCAAGCCTCGCGGTGCACGCTGCCCGGCCACGCCTGCCCGTAGTAGCCCGGCACGCACTCCATGCCGGTGCCGATCTTGGCGTCCACGTAGGTCGGTGTTTGCCCGCTGGCCGGGTCGTGTCCAACCAGCGCCAGCAGCAGCACCGCCGCGGGCACGCGCAGCGCGAAGCGGATGAGTTCGTCGAACAAGTCATCAAGCGTTTGCATCGAGTGTTCCCCTTGTAAGTTGCGGCTCCGACCGCCGCGGCGGATGCCTGAATTTCCAGGCGTTCCACGCCACGCCGGTTACGTAGATAGCGACGCCGACCACGAACAGCGCGGCGCGCCACGTGGCGCGGTGGTAATAGAACGAGTGCCAGACCAGCACGAACGATGCGATCAGCATCACCGACAGGCCGATCGTCTGCAGCCAGTTGTCTCGGTAGGCTTTGCTGTAGAGCCCAGCGAAACACAGCAAAGCGATCCAGATCGCCGAGAGGCCGACCAGCTCATCCATAAGTCCGAAGTAGTTGCTGCTCATCTGCGCTCCTCCTCGCGCTGTGGAGCTCGAGCCCCGGTCCAGCGCTCGATGAACGAATTGAACGGGCGCGCGAACTCCAGCTGCTGCACCTGTTCGAGCACCTTGGTCGCGGCCGCAACCGCGATCAAACCGACGCCGAATCCGAGCACGGTGTCGGGCACCTCGAGTTTGTGCGCGAGCCAGTCGATGCCGCCCTGCACCGCGAAGATGGGAATTGCACCCATCACGAACTGCGCGGCGACGACGCGCGAGCCCTCCTTGAACTTGGTCATTGCGGCCATCAACGCGCCGCCGATGCCAGGGCCGAACTTGCCGATATCCGGGGGAAAATCCATTGCAGATGCTCCATGTTTAGACAGTCCCAACGAAAAGAGATAGCGCGACCGGCGCTCCCCCGAGCGCAGTCGCGAGCGCGTCGTGCCACTCCACGCCGTGCGGCGTTCCTCGTGGATCACCGAGCCACTTGCCAGTGGCGCGCTTGTTGGCCCGGAGGTCCATGCCCTCTTTGGCCAAGCCAGCGAGCACGGCAGCGCCAACGGACGCAGATATCACGAGCAGCGGCGCCAGGCCGGCCAGCGCTGCAGCGCACGCGGCCAGCGCGGCGACGATCGTGCCGGCGAGGTAGTGCCGGGCCTTGTCTGCGGGGATGCGGTCGATTGCGTTCATGCGGCTTGCTCCATCACGAGTCGGGATGTGCAGCGGTCTGCACGACGAACGAACGCCCGGGCGCCTCACCCTTGACAATGCGCAGCTCTTGCATGTGGCCGTCGAAGTCGATCGTTGTCAGCACGGTAGTGAGCCGCCCGATGTAGAGACCGGTCGTGCTGCTGGTGCTGGTCGCATCGGCCGCGATCACCACGAGCTCGCCCTCGACGAAGAGGCCGAGGTACGCACCGAAGCGCGCTGCCATCAAGTGCACCCACGTATTCGCTGCAACGGGGTGGTAGGGATCGCTGTCGATCTCCGAGCCGTCGCCGCTCACGTTGAAGTGAATGCGCCCGGCGTTCGTCAGGTTCACCTGCAGCGTCCATCCGGTTGTCGTGCTGCCGTAGTTGCTATACACGCACAGCCGTGTCGTCACGTCCGGTCTGATCTGCACCTCAAGCGCGAAGTCGCCGGCAAAGTCCCAATCGGCGGAGTCGGCCAGCGTCAGGTAGTCGCCTGTGCCGTCGAACAGCGCCGAAGAAGAGCCGATGCGAGCCTGCGCCGTGCTGGTCTGCACGTTGCCGTTTGGCGTGACCGTCTTCGCGCTGGCTGATGTGTCGGTGAACGTCGTGCCGCCGTTCGCGCCGCTCATGTGGCAATTGAGCTTGACGTTCGAGTACGTCGCCGGGTTCCACCCCTCGATCGTGATGCCGGTATCGGTCCACGATGCCGGATCGCCGTAAGTCGCGGTGACGACGGATTCGCCCTTGACGACGAGCACCTCGCGCAGCTTCGCCGTCGTGTTCGCGTCGTTGAGCGTTGGGCTGTTGCCGACGATCAGCAGCGATCCCGTGTCGATGTTCAACGAGACCGTGTGCGTCCAAGACAGCGCGCCGTTTATGAAGCAGCGCAGGTCCGTGCCGTCATAGCTGAACGCGACCGCGGTATCCGCCGAGTCGGTGACGAGCAGGTTTGCGGCCGGCGTGCCGCTGCCGTAGGTCGTGCCCTCGATGATGATCACCGGCACGCGCGTGGTCTGGTTGACCACCACCGCCCAGCCGTTCGAGCTACCGCTGCTGGGGCGCGTGTCGAAGATGCGGCCCGCCGCGGCGGCGAGGTTGGCGTTGATCTTCGCGGAGGCGAACCACGCACCGGTGCCGAACTGCCAGTCGGTGTCGGAGCCAGGAACCATCAACGCCGCGTAGGACTGCCCGGTCAGGATGTTCGAACTGCTGAGCGTGCAGCCGGCCTTCTGGTTCGAGACAGGCTTTTTTGCGGTGCTCACGTCGATGAACGGACGCGAGTTGCCGTGCAGCAGCAGCTTCGCGTTCGCGAAGGTGAACGTCGGCGTGCCTGCGCCGGACCCGTACACATACGGGTTGATGATGAAGCCGCGCTGCCGCAGCTTTGGCGTGCGCAGCATCATGTGCCGATCAGGGTCACTTTGAGACCCTTGGCCGTGCCGTCGCCGATCTGGTCGATGTCGATCGTGATCTCGGCGTCATCGGCGAGTGCCGAGTCGCTGATCACCGCCGCCGTGGCCGCGGTCGTGCTGGTCTTCTCGGTGTTGTCGATGGTCAGCTTCGTCGACAGGATCGACGCGCCGGCCTCGTTGATGTCCACGGTGAAGATTCCGCCGCCGCCGTTGGTGGCCTGCGCAGTGCTCAGGCTCGCGCGCACCGCGGTGAGCGTCATGGCGTAGGGCATGCGGAATTTGATCTTGTCGGCGCCGACGGTGAGCGCAGTCGTCTCGTCGCTGCACGCCACCTGGATGACCTTTACAGCCGAAGCACCGCCCCCGAGCGTTGCCCAGCCGCCGCCCGTGGTGAACTGCTTTTGCTCGTCGTCGAAGTTCACGACCACGCCATCGACCGGCGCGAATGCGTACCAGGTGCCATCGCTGAAGATCACCAGGTCGTCCTCGTCGAAGCTGGCCCACTGCGCGCCGGTGTGCGTGGCCGCGAGGATGTAGATGTCGCCGTCGCTCGGGCTGCCAGGCTGCGCGGTCGTTGCGTCGTCGATCACCAGGCCGTTCAGGATTTGGTTGCGCAGACTGTTGTCGTTGCTGGGGATGCTGGCCTGATTGCTGCCAGAGGCCCAGACAGCGAAGGGAAGAATTGGCGTGCTCATATCGCGTCGGTGGTTGCCGGCCCGGGGCCGGTGAATCGGTTGAGCGCTTGGATCGTCACGTCCAGCGGCGACGCAAGAGCCGCGGCGTCATAGGTGAATGTCTGCGTCGTCACGTCGAACACGACCGCGGCCGCAACACCGTCGTCGAGCGTGATGCGGAAGCCTTCGAAGTTGATCGACGCGACCGGCGCCACATCGGTGCCGAGGCGATGCCGCGCAGCCCAGGTGCCGGTGATGACGTCGCTGCCGTCGCGCTCAAGCACTAGCGACGCGATCGGCCACTCGGTTTGCGAGAGCGCCTCGTACTCAGCCGTCTGCTCGTCGGCGTCTTCCGGGCTTTGGCCGATGCTCGGGGCGCGGTGCGTCAGGTCGGTGAACATCCATGCGGAGTCGGCAGCCACCGCGCGCGCGCCGGTGAGCAAGACGAACCGAGCGCCGACGGTGTGCGCTGACGCGCCGCTGTTGAGTTGTCCGCGGTGCAGCGTCGACAGGGTGTAGATGCCGTCCGTGTCCAGGCTGGCATCGAGGTACTGCATGATTTCCCAGCCGCCGCCCGGCTTCTCGAGCGCGAATGCGCCGCCGCGCTGCACGAACGCGAGATCACTGATGCTCGACAGGGTCTGCCCTTCTCGGATCAGCTCCACGCGCACCGTGTTCGTGGTGTCGGTGTAGAACTCCGACGCCAATGCGACCGCATCGACCAGCACGCCGATGACGGCTGCTGTGGTGTAAGTCTGCACCGCCTCATACGTGGCACCGTCGTCCGTGCTGCGCTGGAGCTGGTATCCGCGCCATGCCGTTGCATCGCTGGTGCCGGCGACGTAGTACATCAGCACGTCGTCGATGTCGCGCAGCAGTGGGATGTCCAGCACAGCGAGCGCCGTGTCGCCCGGCAACGTTGATGGCGGCGCCGGCGGCGTCGGCAGCGGCACAAACGACGGCGCCTCGCTTGAATACGCAGTCTGCCTGTCGACCCGGCACTTCAGCGCGCGCACGCCTGGGCTGTCGTCGATGCTCTCGATGCGCAGCCGGCGCGTGCGATCGCGCAGCGTGAGCGTCACGCACTCGCTCGGCGTCAGGCCGATCCACGACAGCGGCAGCGAGAACGTCACCTCGCCCTCGGCGTCGGCCCAGGCGACTTTGTGCATGCGCGCCACCAGGTTCGCCGCCCGCTCTTCGTCGAGCACGACCGGCACCTGTATCGACTGCTCGCCGACGACGCGCGCATCCGGCGAGTATCGATCGCTCGTGGCCTGCGCGACCTCGTAATTGACCTGCCGCGCTTGGTAGCCAAGATGCAGCTTGCGCGGATACTCTGGATGCGATTCGCGCTGCGATTCGTCCGGCACCTCGACCAGGTCGTCGATGTCCAGCGCCGCAACGGAGTCGGCGCCGCGCTTCGGGTAGTGAATCTGCCCGTCGTACTCGGCGCGGTCGAAGAGATACGGCGTGCGCAGCGTCTCGATCGCATCAGCGCCGCTGTAGTCGGCGCTGCCGAACACAAGGCCCGACACCTCGTCGGTCAGCTCGGCCACGTCGGGGACAGAGGCACTGCATCGATCATGGATGTCGGTGACGATGTCGCCGAGCACGACGGCATTCGGCGTCAAGGTGCCCAGGTCATAGGTCATGTCCGTGCGCCACTGGCTGCTGTAGACAGCCCCGCCGTAGGTCGTTGTGTTGCGCACGACGCCGAAGTCTGCTTCTCCTGGCTCGACGATGATCAGCGGCACGGCACCTGTCGCCGGTCTGATCGGGTGGTACTGGTCTGCGCCCTGCAGGCCCTGCAGCGAGACGCCGAAATTGCCGCTGAAGCTGCCAAGCCAGCCGAACACGATCGGCGTGGCGTCGCGCGCGTGGTTGAGCTGGACGCGCGTGTGATGCTGCACGCCGGCTGTCACGACGATGTCCTCGCTCCAGACCATGACGCTGTCGACGGTGACGTACAGGGTCAGCGCAAACGGCCCGCCACTCGAAGCGTCGAAGTTCCAATAGGCCAGGAACGCCGTGCCGGTGATGCCGCCTGCGCCGACCGTGTCGAACGTGGCTGACTCGGTGAAGTCGACGGCCGGGAAGCCGCCGCCGAACGTGCCAGTAACCGAGACCGCGTTGACGCTTACGAGCGCGATGTCGTCCGCGGTCACGTCCGACGCAACGACGAATTCCCACTGCGGCACCGAACCCTGCCGCGCTGTCAGGTCGTCGTCGACGAACACGATGTACGCGCTGCCGCGATGCGCTGGCACTTCGCCGGCGCCGTGGATCGCCTCGAGCGCGGCGGATGGCAGTTGCGCCTCGTCGCCTAGGTAGATGTTCGTGTAGCCGTAGAAAATCTCGTTCTCGGCTGCGAAGTCGGAGCCCGGCCGCACGTCATAGACCACTCTGCCGTCGCGCTTGGCCACGAGGTACGCAGCGATCGGGCCCTCGCACACGCGGATGGCATAGGTGCGGAAGTAGCTGCGCGTCGTGACCGATGGCCCGCCTCCGCCCTTGGCCTCTTCGGTGGTCTCGACGATGCGGATTGGCCCCGTGTCGATCAGGTTGCCGGTCACTGTCGCCGCCCCGAACACGATCGCCCGCGGCGCGCCCTCGGTCGTGGTCTGCGCGCCGGTCTCGTTGATGCGCACGCTCCGGCGGGTCTGCGTGCCGACGGCGCCGGCGATGATCGAGCCGGCCATCCAGCCCCACTGGGCGCCGGCCGGATTGCCACCGCTGAGGAAATAGCCGGCTGCTGCGCCGACGACTGGAAGGACGACGCGTGCCATCTAGACCGGCCTCCGAAACACCGCGACCAGGCGCTCGCGCCACCAGTCGTCGAGCCGGTGCTCGACAACGCGGCGCAACCCCGGGCTGCTGTCGGCGTGGATCAGCGTCAGTTCACCGTATGGCCCGTCTCCGATCAGCGCCACGTGGTGCGGCTCCTCGCGGAAGCGGAACACGCCCACGTCAGCCGGCTGCAGCGGCGCCTCGACAGGCTCGCCCAGCGCGTCGCGCAGCGCCTGCAGCAGCGTCGCACGGTACGGCTCGCGGCCGTAGAAGCGCGGCACCGGCAGATCGACGCCGCAGTCGTGGTACGCCAGCCAGCCCAGGCCAACGCAGTCGAGCGCGCGCGGGGTGCGGCCCAGGTGGCGGAACGGCACGCCGAGGTACGCGCGAGCTGCGGCAACCAGCGGCTGGCTCATCCGTTGGCCCCAGGGATGTTGATCTGGTCCTGCTCGCCGACCGGGATCCACGGCTCGCCGCGGTAGTGCAGCACCCAGTCGGCGCCGTGGAACGTCTGGCAGGAGTTGTCGCCCTCTTTCCAGTGCGTGCAGTCGGGGCGGATTTCGAACTCGTCGCCGACCTCGGCCGGGTAGGTCATCGGGAAAGTCGTCGTGACGATGGCGCCCGCGGTGTACGACTCGACCTCGTACTGCCGGCCGGCGTTGTTGCCGGTCAGCCAGCGGAGCAGGCCCGGGCGGTATGTGTTGGCCGGGGCCACGAGGTCCGTGTCGAACGAGAACTGCGGCTCGTCAGCATCGACGGCAGTCACCTCGCCGGTCACCCAAAGCGCAGTAGTGTCGAAGCCGCACGGAAAGCGCTCGGTCGACTCTGCGCCCGGCGTGCCGACCGGCATCGAGCCGAAGCGCGCACGGCAGCGCAGCGAGTCCCGCTGCACGATGGATTGCTTCAGCGGCTGCGTCAGGCCCAACTCCTCGAAGGTGAAGCGCTGGCCGGCATCCAGCACGCGCACCTGGCCGAGCGTGCCGCGGCCGAGCTCGACGTGACCCATCGACAGGTCTTCGTAGTTCACCAGGTACTGCACCCAATCTGCGTAGTCGTAGATGCCAGACGACAGCTCGGCCTCGGTCGCCGGCAAGTCAAACTCCACAGCCGCGATGAGTGACGAGCCATCTGCGTTGTCGATGGCCATGTCGACTGTGCTGACCGCTTGCGACATTTCCACGCCGACCGCCGCGTGGTACGTGATCGCGCCGTCGCTGTCGACGCCGTCGTCGTAGTCGACATCCTCATCCAGCGATGTCAGCCCTAGCGGCACCGGCGCGCCGCCGTCCGGCGCGATCTGCGGCGTGATCTTGACCAGCACGCAGACGGTGGTCACGCCAGAATCGAGGTGCGTCTGCAGCGCTCCGGGCACCGTGCGGTTCACCGCGCCACCTCTTTCAGGTCGATCGTGCAGGTCGCTGCTTTGCGATGCAGTTGCGTGAACGGATAGTGATCCTTGCCGAATCTCACCTTGCAGTCGAACTCGCAGTACGAGATGACGATCGCCTGCCCGCTTGGCCACGTGGCGGCCGGCGTGATCAGGCCGGTTTCGTCGTCGACCGTGACCGCGAGCGGCGAGCCGTTGGCAGTGACGGCGAGCGTCGATGCCACAGGCAGCCGGATGATGCGCGTGCGCGTCTTCGGGCCGAAGGTGTAGTCCTTCACCGCTTGCCGAGGCACGCTGCCGCCGTCACCCGTGCCGAGCGACGCGCCGACGATCTTGAAGTCGTTCCAATCCTTGAACCGAAAGCAGTCTTCGCTGCCGCCGGCGGCGTTGAATGCGGCGAGCACCTCGTTCTGGTCGCGCGGCTCGAGCAGCACGTAGTCGGCCACGAACAGGTAGTGCGGCATCGACCATTCAGCGTTTCGGTTCTCGTTGCCGTTGGCCAGCGGCGTAATGCGCGTGTTCCACTGCGGGCCGCCGGAGAACCCTGGGCTGACGCATTCGAGCAGCCTTGCGTCGATGAACATCAGGCGACCCTCGATGCGCGGCGCTGCTGCAGCGCGATGTCGTTTGCGATCTGGTAGCGCGTCCGGCGATCGACCTGGCCCTCGACCGGTACCGTGATGTAGGTGTCGCCGCCACTGGATGCGCTGCTCTCGCGGCCTTCGTTCAGCACGGGTGGCTGCATGCCGTGCGTGCGCGGCAGGAACAGTTCGCGGCCGAACTCGCCGCCGACCGACGGCATGCCGACCGGCGGTGAGCCACCGCCAGCGAAGAAGCCGCCGAAGCGTTTCAGCAGACGTTCTGTCTCGTCGGCTGTGAAGACCACACCACGAACGGTCGGCTCGAAGAACTGCGCGCCGTGCGCGCCAAGTAGGGTCGGGCCGCTGACCTTTTGAACGCCGGACGGAGCCGGCCCGTACATGATCGCGCGCAGTGCATGCGACGCCTCTGGCGCGAACAGTTCGGCCCCACGCTCGCCGCCCACGGACACCCGGCCGACAGGCGGTTTGCCACCAGCGGAGAAGAAACCCCCGAACAGTTCGAAGAAGTTCGACGCGAAGTCGCCGCCTCCGGATGCGGTCGACGTGGCGACCACTGCCGTCGCAGCTGTCAGCGCGGTCGTGAATGCCGCGATGGCCGCCGTGCTGGTGCCGAGCGCGACAGTGTTCGCGCCCTGCGCCGCCGCCGCGCCGGCACCTGCGCCTGCGGCCGCGCCGCCCCCGAACAGTTCACCGATGCCAGTTCCGATGAACCCGAGCGGGCCATCCTTGCCGAACAGCGCCTGCGAGATGTTCTGCGACACGATCCGGTTAATCTGCTGCGTCACCGAGTCGCCGAAAGCCTTGAGCGCATCCTTGCCGCGGCCGATGTTCTCGATCAGCGCCTCGATGCCGGTCGCGCCAGCGTCTTCGAAGATGGTGCGGAACTTGTCGCCGATCGGGTCAGCAGTCGCCGCCAGTTGCTCCAGCTCGATGCGCGCGCGCTCGGCGTTCTGGATCAGCGCCGGATTGCCGGAAGCCTTGGCAATCGCCTCCTGCGCCTGCACCATCGCCTCGAGCTGGGCGACCGCCTTCTGGCGCGCGGCCGCGATCTGCTGCAGCGCGGCAAGTTCTGTGGTCGCGCCGAGTTTGCGGCCGATGTCGACGCGCGCCTCGGCGTTGCCGAGCTGGTCAAAGATGCGCTGCGTGTCAGCCGCCGCCCGATTGAACTCGGCCTGAGCGATCGTCGCGGCGCGCAGCGTCTTCACCAGGTCGACGCCGGCCTGGTTGCCCTGGCGCATGAAAGTGTCGAGCAGGCTGAAGTTCTGCACGTCGAATCGAATCGCCGCAGCCGCGCCGAGGTTGCCCTGCAACTCAACCAGGCTCGCGTTCAGTTCCTTGAGAGGCGCCGCCTCGGCGAACCTGGCCTGCTCCACAGCGGCCGCGCGCAGCGTCTCGACCAGCTTCAGACCCTCGGCGTTGCCTTCGGTCGTGAGCCGGCGCACGAGGTCGAAATTCTGCTGGTCGAAGCGGATCGCCGCCGCCTTCGACAGGCTGCCCTCAAGTTCGAGCACGCTG
>Ga0208454_1001072_pt1 | contig 12158 bp, 9 predicted proteins | sample EasRivMeERMZT100_FD_187530 | JGI IMG/M metagenome (GOLD analysis project Ga0208454, IMG submission 187530) | Soil microbial communities from meander-bound floodplain in the East River, Colorado, USA - East River MetaG ERMZT100 (SPAdes) (version 2) | ecosystem: Environmental > Terrestrial > Soil >...
GAGGCCGTGTTCGGTGAAATTCGGCAATCCGTCCGCATCCGGGTCCGCGTTCAGTCCCGCAACCGCAGCGTTGGTCAACTGCGCGGTTGAGAAGTGAGTGATTTGCCACTGCGCAAACGGCGTTCGGGTCGAGGCATAGTTCGTGTTCGAATAGTGGGACTCACCAACATCATTAAAGGCGCGGACGCGGTAATAACGGCGGACACCTGGTCTGAGGTCCGTGACGGAGAATGTCGTGGCGTTCGATGGCGCCATTGCAAAGGAAACGAACGCAAGTCCATCCAGCGATTGCTCGATGCCGAAGCCGAGTTCATTCGTCGCCGTGTCCTGCCAGAAAAGGTCAAGCTGCGTGGATGAAACGGTCGAAACGGCAAGATTGGATGGCGCCGCCGGAAGCAGTGCCGCCACTCCAGCGGGAATGGCGATGTTAAAACTTTCCAGTCCTTGCAGGTTGGGCGGCACGGTCAGGGAACCGCCCAGCGGGGCGCTGATGAAAGGCAGCGATTCGCCCCGCGCAATCGATCGGTTGGTGCGGACCTGCGACCAGTGGGTTAACGCACCATTGTTGTTGTCCCAAACACGCAACTGCATCCTGGCACGCATTCCCTCCGGCACACCCGGCACCACCACCGCGAAATCCGGCGGTTCCACAAATCCCGCGTTGGCGGCCGTTTGAAAAAAGGCCGGAGGCGTGATCGCTTGGAGATTCGTAATGGCGACGTTGGTTGGCCCCCCAAAGAGCTGGGCGATGTAACCGATGCCTTGCAAGGGTGGACCGCCATAGGTGGTGTCGCCATGCTTGATCAATTCCGGGTCGGCGGGTTCCCGGCCAAAGACAGGCGCCACGACCACGCCGTTGACGTGGTTGTCGAAGACGATTTGCCCTTGCGGCACTCCTTCCCGTGCGCCCAACAACAACAGAGCAATGATGGAAGTTGCCTTCAACAACACGTCGCCAAACAGGACTCGAGATGCCTTCGTCGTTCAGTTCACCGTAAAAACCCGAACCCAATCCTGGGCATTTTGTTTCTCGCTCACGAAGCCTTGGGCAACGCCCAGGTTCCGGTCGGGCACCCAGGCATTTTCGGTGGCGCTGAAAACGCTGGTCGCGTAATCGCCGCTACCCTGGCCGTCATTGACATAGAGGCGGAAAATGTCGCCCGGTTCGCCGGGGATACGATGGACGTCGTTGATGGATGCGTCTTGCGGCACCAAGGCGCCCTCGGTCGAAAATCCTGCCGGCAGCGGGTTAACCAGCACCCCTTGCAGGACCTCGCCCACGAACGTGTTCACGATCGTGCTGGCAGTGGGGTTGCTGAAAAAGAATCCAACGCCGGGTGACAGGTCCATGTCCGGGTTGGACCACGTGCCTTGCCCTTCGTCGTAGGTGCTCACTTCATAGCCGATACCGGGCACATACTTGTACACTTGCGCACCGTCCGGTGGAGCGGAGAAGAGAGCCGCGACGCTGTTTTCATACGCCAACAGAGGATTGGCAATGAGCGACAGTCCCGGCGGTAACTGGACGTTCACGTAACCGACCACGTTGACCGAGTAAACCGAGCTCTCTGCCGACTCCAGGCTATAGATCATCTGCGTGCCTTCAGCGGTGGTCGTGTGTGAGCTATCACGGCTCCGAATCGGTTTGAATTTCCCGTCCGGCGTCGAGGATTGTTTCAGCACGCCTTTGCCATTCCAGGAGACTGTGATCTGGCCGCTGGCCGAATCGCGGATGATTCGAAGTTGCGAAGGTTTGTTCTTGCCACCCGCGGCGGCAAGAGCCGGGAAATGCAGCATCAGGGCTGCGCCAATAATGCTTGTGCAGAGACCGAACAGAGGGGGAGTGAGACGAGGTGTTTTCATAGCATTTTCCACTCTTGTTAGTAACCTTCATACCATAGGCCGAGTTCCGGTCTTTTCAATGTTATTTTCCGTCGCTCGCACTGTTTCAAGATTTGCAGCAGCGGCGTTGCGAACGCCATTTTCGGCCGTCGCAGACCGCCCGCGACAAGTCCAGGTGCTGGTGGAAAGTCTTTCCTTTCGGTGCGAAACTTTTAAAGATTCCTGCCATGAGCGATTCCAAGAAACGGAAACTGACGCCTGGATCGGAAGCCGCCAAGCCGACCAAGAATGGCAACGGCGAGAGTCATGTGCTCGCCGAAAAGGTCCCTGACGCCATCGTGCACCGCCCCTTTGTGCCGGGCAAACTTGAGCTTCCGCTGCATCGCCGCGTCAACCGCAGCTTTTTGGATTATGCCTCCTACGTCATTCGCGACCGGGCCATTCCCAACCTCGCGGATGGATTGAAACCGGTGCAACGGCGCATCCTTTGGTCGTTGCATGAGAAGGATGATGGGCGGTTCATCAAAGTGGCGACCATCTCCGGCCATTGCGCGCAGTATCATCCGCACGGTGAAGCCGCCATCTCCGACGCGCTGGTGGTACTGGTCAACAAACGCTATCTCATCGAAGGCCAGGGCAACTTCGGCAACATTTTTACCGGCGACCCTGCGGCGGCGCCGCGCTACATCGAGGTTCGCCTGACCGAGTTGGCTCGAAACGAAATTTTCAACGATGATCTGACCGAGTTCGTTTCGAGCTATGACGGCCGCAACAAAGAACCCGTCTCACTTCCTTCCAAACTCCCGTTGCTGCTCATGCTTGGGACCGAAGGCATCGCGGTGGGCATGGCGTGCAAGATTTTGCCGCACAATTTTGCCGAGTTGCTGGAAGCCCAGATCGCCATTCTCAAGAAACAGTCCTTCAAATGTCTGCCCGATTTTCAGACGGGTGGGCTCATGGATGCGCGTGATTACAAGGACGGCACTGGGAGCATCAAAGTGCGGGCTAAGATCAAAGTGAAGGATGAATCCACCGTGGTCATCAAAGAGATTCCACCGACGACCACGACCGATTCGTTGATGGCTTCCATCGAAGACGCCACACGCAAAGGCAAACTGAAGGTGCGCAGTGTGAACGATTTCACGTCGGAGGATGCGGAGATCGAGATCAAGGCCCCCCAAGGCGTCAGCGCCGAGCAATTGGTCGATGCGCTCTACGCCTTCACCGATTGCGAGACGACCATTGCCAGCCGCATCGTTGTCATCAGGAACAATCGCCCGGTGGAGATGACTGTCTCGGAAGTCCTGAAGGAGAACACGGCGCAACTGGTGGACACGCTGAAGCGCGAACTCCAACTCAAAGAGGCGAAACTGGAGCAGGAGCTGCACTTCAAAACGCTGGTGCGCATTTTCATCGAAAACCGCATTTACAAGAAGATCGAACAGGCGCGAACCAAGGAAGCGGTCGTCAAGGCAGTGCACGATGGCTTCAGGCCTTATCGCCGCCAGATGTACCGGGATTTGAGTGATGACGACGTGGAGATGTTGCTGGGCGTGCAAATTCGCCGCATTTCGCTCTTCGATATCAACCGGCATCGCGAAGAGATGGACAAGGTAAAGGCCGACCTTGGCGAAACCCGCAAACATTTGAAGAACGTCACCAAATACGCCATCGCGCACCTGGAAGGCCTTCTCGAAAAGTACGGGCCGCTGTATCCGCGCCGGACCAAATCGAGCCGTTACGACGAAGTCGAAGCGCGCGAAGTTGCCTTCAAGGCGTTCAAGGTGGCGTATGACCGTGAGTCAGGCTACGTGGGCCACAAAGTTTCCGGAGATGAGTTCAAGGTCGATTGCACAAAGTTCGACAAACTGATCATGGTATTCAAGGACGGCCATTTCAAAGTCATTGAACTGCCGGAGAAATTGTTTGTGGGCCCGGACATGGTCTGTTGCGGCTTGCCGGAGCGCGACCGCATCTTCACTCTTGCTTACACCAACCGGGAGGCCACCTATCTCAAGCGGTTCACCTTCGGCGGAACGATCCTGAACAAGGTCTATCATTGCATCCCGCCCAAATCCAAAATCCTGTTCTTCGAACCGGACACGCCGCCTGCACTTTACGTCAAGTACAAGTCTGCGCCGTATCAGAAGATCAACCAACAGACCTGCAAGCCTTCCGAGGTGGAAGTCAAAGGCGCCAAGACGCGCGGCCGGCAGATTTCCATTAAGGATGTCTCCTCCATCAACAGCCAGCCTCCACGCGGTTGGGATCCGGAAGCGCCCACCACGCGCGTGGCGTTTACGTAAACCCGTTCGGCGCAAAGCGCCACCTGGCCGACATGTCTTACAATCCCGTCGGATGATCGATAAAGCTCCAAGGCACTTTGAACTTCCGTGACAAGTGCGCCGCCAGCGCCTTCACTCCGAAAGTTTCCGTCGCATAGTGGCCGCCGTAGAGAACATTGATTCCAAGCTCCTCCGCCAGGGCAAAGGTCCAATGTGGACCTTCGCCCGTGATAAACGTATCGACGCCCTCCTTCGCGGCGCGTTTCAATTCGCCGCCCGCCCCGCCTGTGACCACGCCAATGCGTTGGCAAGTGCCGGGACCGCCGGGAAGCACAACCGGCTTGTTTTTGGTCGCGCGCAGCAGTCGCTCGGTCAATTGCGCCCGTGAGATCTTCGTCCTGGTTTGAAATCCCAGGTACTGTTCTCGCTCGAAAAAGAAAGGGCGCAGGTCTTTGAAGCCGAGCGCGCCGCAGAGTTGAGCGTTGTTGCCCAGCTTCGGATGCATATCCAGCGGCAGGTGCGAGCTGTAAACGGCCAGATTCTCCTGCATCAGCAGTTGCAGCAGTTCATAATTGTGTCCGATCCACGGCTGCCGCGCGCTCCAGAACAGGCCGTGATGCACCAGCAATAGATCGGCGTTGCGTTCGATGGCCAATCGGATGGTTGACAGGCTGGCATCCACCAGGGCGGCCATGCGCGTGACCGTGCCACGGTTCTCCACCTGCAATCCATTCACTGCTCCGTCATAGTCCTTGATTTGATCGATGCGCAAAATGCGATCACAATAGCGGACGATTTTAGCGAGGGAAGCTGTTGCCATGGCCCCAGTTTCTCGTTGCGCCGGCACATTTCGAGCAAATTATTCTGTGCCTTGGCTGCAAGTCTCACCACTGGCCGGCAGGAAAGCCGGCGCTACGACGTAACGCCGACATTCCTGTCGGCACGTTCAGAGCTTTCCCGCTCCCATCCCATAGTGCCTACTGTCAAGATGCGCCCAATCTGGAACGTTTTGAAAATTTTACTTTCAAAATCCCTGATCCGGTTTATTGCATTGTATGGGCGCGTCCGTATAGTGCGCCGGTTTAGAATGCACATGAACGACACCGAGCTCGGTCTCACTGCCTGGGACATTCAGGCGGCGCGCACTCTCTATAACATCCAGAGTTGGGGCGCGAAATATTTCGACGTGAATGAGGCCGGCCATGTCGTGGCCCGCCCATTGCAGGAAGCCGGCGCGACTGTGGACATCACCGATGTCATCGAAGAGGCCAAAGGACGAGGCCTGAAATTTCCGCTGCTGATTCGTTTCCAGGACATCCTGCGTCACCGCGTCGAGTCGATCAATCTGGCCTTCCGCAGTTCGATCAAGGAGTTCAGTTACCAGGGACAGTATCGCGGCGTTTTCCCCATCAAGGTCAATCAACTGCGCGAGGTGGTGGAAGAAATTCTGGACGCAGGCAAGCCCTACCAGTTCGGACTGGAAGTGGGCAGCAAGCCGGAATTGTTCGCAGGTCTTGCGCTGCAGAATCAACCCGGCGGCATGATTATTTGCAACGGCTACAAGGACGCTGGCTTTGTCAGGATGGCCCTGCTCGGCATCAAGCTGGGCAAGAAGGTGGTCATGGTGGTGGAGAAGCTGGAGGAGCTGAAGCAGATCATCGCGATTTCGCGCCAGTTCGGAGTTGAACCCCTCATCGGAATCCGCGCACGGTTGCTCAGCAAGGGTATGGGCAAGTGGGCCGAGAGCGGCGGCGAGAATGCCAAGTTCGGGTTGAGCACCGCCGAATTGCTGGCCGCCACCGAGATCCTCAAAGCCGAGAACCTCTCCCATTGTTTCAAGCTGCTCCACTTCCACATCGGCTCGCAGGTGCCGGACATTCTGACCGTCAAGAAAGCCGTGCAGGAGGCCTCACGCTTTTACGCCAAGTTGTACAAGATGGGATTCCAGCTCGAATTTCTGGACGTGGGCGGCGGTCTGGGCGTGGATTACGATGGCAGCCGGTCCGCCTTCGACAGTTCCACCAACTACACGCTCCAGGAATACACCAACGACATCGTCTATTACATCGCCGATGTGTGCAACGCCGAGAACGTGCCGCATCCGGACATCGTCAGCGAAAGCGGACGCGCGGTCGTCGCTCACCACAGTGTGTTGATCGTGGAAGTCTTCGGCTCGATTGAAAAAAACCATCCCAGTGTCGTCCTTCAGTACGGCGACAACGAACACGCGCTGGTCAAAGAGTTGCTCGACATCAAGAAGAACCTTTGCAAGTCGAACAAGCTGGAAGCCTTCCATGACGCGCTCGAACGCAAGGAAGACGCCCAGAACATGTTCGCGCTGGGCATGATGGATTTACCGGACAAAGCCAAGATCGAGAGCCTCTATTGGGAAATCAGCCGGGAGGTGGTCCAGAGTTTTCGTGGCCAGACCTATGTGCCGGAGGAAATCCGCAAGCTCGAAGACAGTCTGAGCGATCAGTATCTGTGCAACTTTTCCGTGTTCCAGTCGTTGTTGGACCATTGGGCCCTCGGCCAGTTGTTTCCCATTATGCCCGTCAACCGTCTCAACGAGGCGCCGACTCGCGAGGCGACGCTGGTGGACATTACGTGCGACTCCGACGGACAGATAAATAAATTCATCGACTTGCACGACGTGCGGGATACGTTGCCGCTCCATCCCCTCAACACCAATGACAACGGACAGGTCGAGCCTTATCACCTTGGGTTTTTCCTGCTGGGGGCCTATCAGGACATCATGGGCGACTTGCACAATCTTTTTGGGCGCGTCAATGAGATCCATGTCTTTCTGGACCCGGACGAAGCCCCTGGTTACTACGTGGAGGAAGTGATCGAAGGGACCACCATCAGCCAGGCCCTGACTTCCGTGCAGTACGATGAGAATGAATTGAAGCGGCAAATGAAGGCGCAAATCGACGAGGCGATTAAGTCCGACAAGATGAAGCCTTCCGAAGCCATGCGGCTGCTGGATGATTATGAGCGCGGGCTCAAGGAATATACCTATCTCAGCATCTGAGGCGGAGCCTGTGGCTGACTCCGCCCCCAATCCGCAATTGCTCAATGCGCTGGGCCGGCTGGTGCGCGGGCTTTCGGCCTTGTTCTGGGGTCTGCCCATCGCGCTGGTGATTTGTTTTCAAACCGCCCAGGGCGATTGGCTCAGGCCCCTGGGCGTCATTCCGCCCATCCTCGCCACGGCCCTGCTTTTTTATGGCCTGAATTTGGTAGGGCATTTTCAGAAACAGGAACGTATCTGGCGCCACTCCCTGGACCGGGCGAAAATCTTCGGATTGATTAACATCGGTCTTTCACCCTTCCTCTATTGGTGGAATAAAATGCCTTTCCATCCATTTTACGGTGCCATCGTCGAACTCATGGCCCTCTCCAGCCTGCTCTTCCTCTTCGCGCTCAACCCGCTTCTCTGCCGCCTGACCGCGATGCTGCCGGACGAAACCTTGCGCATCGAAACCAGACTTTTCACGATGTTGAACCGTTATCTCCTCCTGGCGACGACTGTGTTACTGGCCGGATTTTTTGTGCTGGTCCGGATTCATCAATTGCCGCACCAGATCCTCAACGTGCTTCTGCTGATGGACAAACTCGTTCTCTGGATTGTGCTCTTTTTGATCCTGCTGCCGATCGCGGTCATCATGGCGCTGATTTGGAAAATCAAGGAAGTCATCCTGGCCAGTGTCTTTGGGACGGAGCAATAGCTGGCTGGCTTATTTGAATCCCCGGCCTGTCACGCTGCGGCGCATAACCCTTTCAATTGCCTGAGCAGCCCGGGCACAGCCTTCCAGGGATCTTCTGATGCCTCATATTCCAAGGCGACGTAGCCCTGGTAATTCACGTCGCGCAGAATCTTGATCAGGCGCTGCAAATCGGCCGGCTCCGCTTTGCCGGATCGCTTCCTGATTTCCGACTTCACCTGCACGTTGACGGCATAAGGAGCACAGAGCGCGATATCCTGGTACGGATCGTCGGTATGGAAATTGCCCGTGTCCAGATTGATTCCCACCCAGGGACTGCGGATGGCGCGAACGATATCCAGCAGATCGGCCGGTTCGGCCACGATGCCGCCGTGGTTTTCAATTCCCAGAAAGACCCCTCGCTTGGCCGCATAGTCGGCGCACTTTTCCACCGCGCTGATGCAAAGCTTCTTGGCTTCCTCCTTGGAAATGCCGCGAGGCGCTCCCGCAAAAATCCGGATGTGCGGCGCACCCAGGACGCTGGCATGGTCCACCCATTTCTTGACCGAGGCAATTTCGGCGTCGCGCTGTGGACCGGAAGAAAGCGCAAAGTTGTTGCCCACGGCCGTCCCGCTGATGCCAATGCCTCGCAGGAAGGCGTGGCGGCGCATTTTAAGCAGATAGTCGGAATCGAGGTCTTTGGGAAAATAGTAACTGGTAAGCTCGGCTCCCTCGCAGCCGTGTTCGGCACAGAAGTCAACGAACTGAAACAGATCGATTTGTTTGCCGTCGGTTTTCTTCGCGCGCTCGTTCGTCACGAAGGATTCGCGGAACGAATAGGCAGCCAGACTGAGCAACAACCGCGGCGAACCGGAACGTTGGAACGGTTCGACGGCAGCAGCAACGGATTCCCATAGCCCCAGGCCGGCTAAAGAGAGGGTTGACGTTTTCAGAAATCCGCGGCGACTCAGGGCGTGGTTCATAGATAGCTCAGGACATAACCACGGGTCGCCTCCGTTTGAAATCAAAATCTTTTGGGGGAGGGCGAGCGTCCTCGCGAGCCATGCTGATCAACAATCGCGGGCAAAACAGGGCTCGGTCAGGAGCCTCGCCCTCCCGAACATCGCAGCCGCCATTTGGGCAACAGGTCCTTCAAGATGCGCCCCCCAGTAACCGCCTTCTGGCAAATGCTCCATCATCGACTCCCCGCACATTCATTACCTGATTCCCGGCGGGGGACTCAGTTCCGATGGCCGCCGATGGATGGCGGCGCGCAAGAACTTTCTGCTCCACCACACCGCGTTGGGCGCCCACGCCCGCACGCTTTTCAAAGAGCGCTTGCTCCAGGAACATCCCGAACTGTTTACGCAGGTGCCGGCGGAAGTCTGGAAAGATCCGTGGAACGTGGGTTGCCAGGCGGCCGGTTCGGGTGAGAACGCGTTGCGTTATCTCTCCCGTTACGTGTTCAAGACCGCCACCTCCAATCGCCAGGTCCAACTCCTGCCCGAGGGCAAGCTGCTGTGGACTTATCGCCAAAGCAAAACCCGCCAGTTCACTTCCCTCAAGCTGGAGCCTTTGAAGTTCGTGAGCCGCTTCCTGCAGCACGTTTTACCTCGCGGTTTTGCGCGCGTGCGCACCTTCGGCTGGTTGCATCCGGCGGCCAAAGTGCGGGCCAACCGCGTGCGAGCGCTCCTGAAGAGTAAGAGCGGCAATGAAGCAAGGACAAGCCATACGACTCCAGGCTCCGGAACTGGGGTAATAACGAGGTCCAACGTGTAACTCCGAAACGAGGAATCGACGGGATTAACGCTGAAGATGTAAGTAGATGCAGGCTGAGGTCCAGGTGCCGAGTCAAACCGCAGCAGGTCTATTGGAGTCTCAAAGGAACCGAAGATACCATACTCGACGGTGTCTGCCCCGACAGTCGTGCCCCTGTCTAAGCTAAACCCAATGTCGTTGCCGATCACTGAACGTACAATAAACCGCTCCAGCAGCAGTCCATTGGGAACAGTAAACTGCACCCAGTCGGAGTCAATGAATGGCCCCGTTCCGAAACCACCATCGATGCCGACTGCGCCAATGACCCGATTGGTGCCGGGAGAAAGTGTAGGCAGACTGGCGGGCAGGTCACCGGCCGCGAATTCATTCCAAGTTACCGGAGTCTGATTCGGTGGGCGTGTCGGAAATACAAGAAACTCCGCTTGCGCCAAGAGCGGAGGTGAGAGAATCAACGTAGAGGCTGTGAGGATGCTAGAGGTAATTGCTTTCACATGTTCTGGGCGATGCCAATGTTCTGTTAAACTCTATACCGGTAAGAGCAAGAATAGACCGCGATATTCCAACCAGCGCCTAACGATCAGCTCAACCACGCCGGGCCAAGAGACGTGAACCGCGCAGCGGAACTAGAACCGCTCCCCGGCGGGGCTGCAGCGTTTCGTTGGACGAAGACCAAAGCCAAAAACACAAAAGGCAAGGGGTGAGAATTTCGACGGGCTCGTTCAACCCTGGATAGCATCGACGCTGCGCACGCGCGACCACGGTCTACTACATTCACACGGCCTGGAACGCGCGTGCTCCGGTCAATGCTATCCTTTTTTCGTTAGGCTTCGACAGCGCATCAGTCATTTGGATTCGGGCCGGTCTCCACAATACTCAACGCCGGTCCAGATCCCTGGGCGCTACTTGGGCTTCGGCCTTCACGCCCTGGGCGATGAACCTCTGAAGATACTCGCTGTTCACGGTGACGGTTCGTTTCGACCGGTTCCACGCGGCCCCGCCCGAGCCCCCGACAAAATCGACGGTCACCTGCGAGTGCCAGTCGATTCGCTGGAGCGCAGACTCGATCGTCGAGGCGAGGCTTGGCTCTCCCGCGTCGACAAACGCGCGCGTTGCCTTGTCGGCACGGAAGCGGGCCTCCTTCGAGACCTTGCCCGCGGGCATCATCAGCGGGGACAGCGTTCGCCGCCAGGCCCGGTGGATGTCCGACCCATAATCGCACGCCTTTTCGATGTCTCGCTCCGACATGCCCACGATTCCCGCAACGCCCGCGTACTTCTCCTTGTCCGCAGCGATTGCCAGAGCTGCGATCTGGTACGCGCGCCGGGCATCGTTGTCGTGCTCTCCGCGAACGGTCCACTGATCACGCGGCACCTCGTCCGCTTCGATCATGAGGGACTTGACCCGCGCCGAGATCGCGCTGACCGCGTGCTCAGGAAAATGCTCGGTCAGCAGGTGCGTGGCGAAGGCATCGGCCATCGTCTCTTCGTTGCCCAAAACCATCAGATCGAACTCGCGGATCACCGCGTGGCCGAGTTCATGGAGCACAACGTGCAGCGTGACGTCAGCCGCGAAGACCGAGACGGGCACGGGAGACAAGGTCTCGCCCGTGGTCGCTTCGCGTCCGGCGTCGGGCACGGCATAGCCGGGGATCGCCGCGTGCTTGCAGTTGATGTGGCGCCAGTGTTCGACCAACGGTGCCAACCGCTTCTGGTCGATCTTGAAATGCTCTGCGGCGGCTTTGAGCAGGTCGTCGCCCGTGGCGTAGTTCCTGTGCGCATCCTTCAGGAATGCTCTGACTTCCGACTCGGGCTTGTACTCAGCGCGGAGAAGCACGTTCGATACGATATCCTTCATCTTCCCGGCCTTTCTCAAGTCCACATCGCACTGTGGGGTTGCGGGCGGTTGAGGCTTTGGCTCAGCAACCATCTGGGGAGGGAGAGGGGCGGCCTCCTGAGCCAAGGCCACGGCTAACAAGGCTACGCTGCACGCAACCCCGATCGAACCAGCCAGAAGTGTCAATGATAAATGTTTTTGATAAGGTTTCATGTGTTTTTCTCTCTGAGCTTTGTGCCTCCCGTGAGTGTCGACATGCACGCGGCGATGCCTAACGGCTAAAGCTCAGCCACGCCGGGTCGGTGGACGTGGAACGTGGTGAGGGTTCTCGGCAAACGCAAGGCGCGCCCCGGCGTTGGCTGGAGCGCATCGTTAGGCGTCAATCCACAAGTGTCCATGACTCCTTCTCCTTCTGGTTGCGGCGAATCTTCGGGTGACGCGCACAAAGAACCTCAACCCTCTCGGCTGTGAGCTTAGTGCGCGACGCGATAGCCTCTGTGCTCCGAAAGCTAAAGTCTGTGGCTGTCTTCGAGTCGGCCAAAAAAGTGTAGATAGCGTCGCTGTCACGTCTGTCACGGCCTGATCGCCACACCCAACCGAGCACTGCAAGTATGGCTGCGGCAACGAGAGTAGAAGCCAGCGCATTGTTGCTGAGGAAGTCGAGGATGGTGCTCATGTGCTCGATGACGCCTAACATTTAAGTGAGCCGAAAAAA
>Ga0208454_1001078_pt1 | contig 12121 bp, 7 predicted proteins | sample EasRivMeERMZT100_FD_187530 | JGI IMG/M metagenome (GOLD analysis project Ga0208454, IMG submission 187530) | Soil microbial communities from meander-bound floodplain in the East River, Colorado, USA - East River MetaG ERMZT100 (SPAdes) (version 2) | ecosystem: Environmental > Terrestrial > Soil >...
TCCCCACCGCGTCGTCCCGAAATCACTTTGACCATCCGAGTCGATTTGAAAGGTGAGAGAGTCGAAGTTTCAGGCGAGGAGGTAATCAATTGAGGTCGGAGGATGGGCTTTGGCAGCCGCCGATTGATTTTGTGGCAGGGCGTCATGTCCTCATCGCGCCGCCCTAAGAACACTTTAACCGGCCGAATCGATTTTGGCCTCTGGGGAGTGGATTTGTTGACCGCCGGTGTTGATTTTGGCGGGACAGAGGCAGAGGTACCGCCTCAGGTCGGAGAATTGATGTTGGGCCTGAAAAAAGTCGATTTTCGCGCATTCCGGGTGAACGGCCCGACTCAGCTTTCGCGATTTCAGCTTTTTCTTCCAAACGTCTCAATTCGAGACATCACCCCTCACCATGGTGAAGCGCTTCGCGCCACTGGAAAAAATCTTTTCCGAAGATAGCGCCCCGCAAACGCAGCGTTTCTCGAAGTAAAAGAGAAACCGGCTGACAAGTTGACGTCTCGAACCGTCCCAGCGGCAAGACAAGTTTTCTCCGTGGTTCAGCAACTGCTTTTGATCGTACCGAAATCAATTTCCCGAAATAGATCACAGTTTTGTTGACAGCAACGGTGCGTGTATGAGCAGTCGTTTGGATCGGGTTGAAAACTGGGAGGCCCTGGCAAAGGCAGCACATTTTCGGATTGCCGAGATCGCGTTGCGTCGCGGCGTTTCGGTTCGCACCGTGGAACGCTATTTTTCAACCCGCTTCCATGTCTGTCCGCACTCGTGGATCAACCGCTTCAGGTTCGATGAAGCCAAGCGGCTGCTTTCTTTGGGAAAGTCCGTCAAGGAAGTCGCCGGTGCGCTCCATTTCCAGAACGCTGCGTATTTTTCATACGCGTTCAAAAAGGAGTTTGGTGTGAGTCCAAGCCAATGGTCCGCCTCATCGTTTGACTGAGTCCTACAAAATGTCGCCTTTTCGTATGAAATGTCGCGTTTAGGAAAGTAAAGGAGATTGTTTAGCTGCACGAGGGAGGCGTAGAAAGGTTTCCACGATGAAACTTTTCTCCTCTTTCATGAAAACAGCCAAAGTTGCTGTAATGGTTTTCCTCTTTGCGTCCACCGCATTCGCAGGTGCGGCGGCTCCAGTAATCGCCGAGCGCGGACCGCACCATAGGACGTGGGCCAACGTCCGCGAAATTCAAACGCCGCGCGGAGTCACACTGGAAACCAACACCTATGTGGAACTCCAAACTGGCCTTCACCGGTGGACCGATCAGGGCTGGGTGGAAACCGATCCGCGCATCGAGATTTTTCAGGACGGTGCCATCGTCAGAAATCTCCAGTACCAGGTCATCTTTTCGCCCAATCTGGCGGATGCGGGTTCACTGGATATTCTTCTGCCGGGCGGCCAGGAAGGTCAGCGGCTGCGCGGACATTTGCTCGGCCTGGCTTACCGCGAAGGCAATCAACTGGTCTTCATCAGCGAGGTTAAAGAGTGCGCCGGAATCATCGGAGGCGCAGAGCAGAATGAATTGACCTTTGCCGATGCCTTCACCGATTTCCACATCGACGTAAAATACGTCGTCCAACGCGGCAAGCTCAGTCAGTCGATTCTGATTTTGGATCGATTGCCTCATCCCCGGGAGGTCGGACTGAGCGATGCCGCTCACGTCGAGCTGATGACGGAGTGGGTCAACTTTCCTGCGCCTCAACGCGATCAGCGTGTTCTGGAGGAGGCGCAGAACGGCCAGCGGGCGCTGACCGATGAGCGAATCGATTTTGGTCCAATGCGATTGGCTGCCGGGAAAGCATTCGCGATCGGCGAGGAAACTTCCATATCCACTCGCGTGGCCAAAAGCTGGGAGGAATTAATCGATGAGACTGGCAATCGCAGGACGTTTCTTGTGGAAAAAATTCCGTGGAGAAGGATCGAACCGGAACTGCAAAACCTGCCCCCACCCCAGGCTGCGGTCCTGAAGGATTGGCAGCAAAGGAAGAAAGCAATCCTCGCGGAGAAAAAGCCATCGCCACTCCCGCCTCGCAAAGTCGCAAAGACGAAAACGGCCGCGCCCATTCAAATGATGGCCAAGGCGCCCACTCGCGCGAAAGGCTATTTCTGGGATTTCGAGCTGGGCATCAGCACGAACTTCTTCCGCTTCCGAGGGGATCTTACTTATTACATAAGCGGTGAGATCATGATCACGACCAATTTCTTTGAAGGCGGCGCTGTGATCAAGTACGCACCGACAAATTATGCAACACTCGCTATAGACGGTCCCGTTACCTTCCAAACCGATCCATACCGGCCAGTAGTTTTTACAGCCAGAGATGACGACAGTGTCGGTGAGAAAATCACGGGTTCCACCGGCATTCCCTCGGGATATTATGGCCAGGCCGGTCTTCAATTTTGGGTCGAGCCCACACAGAACCCCCGGCATCTGCGTTTCTCCTATTTGCACATGGCCATGGAGTATGGAGGTTGGCAAGACACGATTCGGGACTGCCAATTTATCTCCTGCAACTACGGCGTGGTGAACTCCCAAACGGCCATGACCCTGGAAAACATCCTGATGTATCGGGTCTATAAACCATTTGTGGGCGATATTTTTGATATCCACGCCTCGCATCTAACCGTTCGTGAATGCAATGCGCTCATTGACGGCCTTGGTGCAACCGTCACGTTGCGAATCACCAATTCCATTCTGGTGAACATGACCAACTGGGGAACCAGCTCCTATTACACAAACGCCGTGCTGGTAGGCACGGACAGTTCCGTGTTCCAAACTGTGGGCGCGGCAGCACATTATCTGGCCGCCAACAGTCCTTACCGCAACATCGGCACGGCGAATATCAGTTCGACCTTGCTCGCCGATTTAAAGAAGAAGACGACCTATCCGCCCATCGTCATTCCACAAGGGAATTTCACCAACAGCGTGGTTCTTCATCCACAGGCCCAGCGCGACACGGATACTTTGGACCTGGGCTACCATTACGAGCCGCTTGATTTTGCCTTGGGTAGCGTGCACTTGACGAACGCCACCATGGAAGTGAAGGCGGGCACCGTCTTGGCCACCTTCGTTCCAGGTGCTGGTGAACGAGGCCTGGCGCTCATGCGAGCAGCGAAATTTTTTTGCGACGGCTCTCCGACCAACCTGATCCGCATCGTGCGCTACAACACTGTCCAGGAGCAGGCCAACACGAACTGGAGCGCGTACCGCGGGCCATCGGTCCTTTCGGAGTGGTATTCAGACTCCCCGGGACCCGAAGCAAGGTTTCGATTCACACAATGGTCCACACCTGCCCAGGACAGCACCCATTTCTATGGCTGGCAGGGAAACATGCCGGAGGTGAGTTTTACCGACTGTCAGTTCCATGGAGGCGCTTTCAACAGCGATTGGCCCACACTCAACATGACCAACAACCTGTTCGAGCGCGTGTATGTCTCTGTCGTGGAAAACAACCCCATGAGTACGGCGTTTTTCAACAACACATTTTACGGCGGCACGCTTGACCTCGGGCAAGACAGCGGCACCTGGACATTTAAAGACAATCTCTTTGATAAAACAACGATTTCCGTCTGGGCCGGAAGCGTCAGCAATGATTACAACGCCTATATCACTAACTACAGCCGCCTTTCCAGCGGTGCCGCGCACGACCTGATCCTGACAAACTCTCCTGCCTACCACACAGGCCCTCTGGGCCACTATTACTTTCCGACCAATGACGGCATGCTCAGCAAGCTCATCAATGCGGGCAGCGTGACCAATGCCGGGTTGAGAGGCTTGTCCCATTTCACGACCACGACTAATCAGGTGAAGGAGACCAATTCCTGGCTTGATATAGGATTTCATTTTGTCGCCGTCACCAACGGAGTTCCGTTCGATGCGGATGGCGATGTCACTCCCGATTACGCGGAAGATGCCAATGGCAATGGCTCGGTCAATTCAGGCGAAACGGACTGGAACAATGCCAGTGATTGGGGACTGAAGGTCTGGATCAGTCGGCCGCGAGAAAACAGCCTGATTCCTTAATCAATGGAATTTCTCTTATGAAAACTACTGCGTTCTCAATGATGTTCTCAAAACCAACAAGGGCAGTCTTGTTGACTCTTGCGTTTTTACAAATCCTGGCTGTACCAAATACGTTTTCGGCTGTCCGTTATGATCCCAATTGTTACTGTTACCGGGACGAGTGTGGCAACCGCGTTCCAACACCTTCTTCGATTTGCAACTCGGGCTTTCGTATCATTGGTTCACCTCCTCCCCCTGGATGCCATGGAATGCCCACGTGGCACGTTACAGAGCCGACGATAAACCTGTTTTTGCGTGATCAGCCATTCACTTACCAGCCCAGCCGAGGCCGAGAGGTCACGTTCCACCTTACATTCAAAAACATCTCAGGTCCGACCGTTGGCGCCGAGATGATAACGACAAACATCTTCTCATTCGGAACAAATTGGCACAGTTCGTGGCGAAGCTATGTGCGTCTGGGCAGTGGCAGCACGTACGAATTGTACCTCGGCGATGGTGCTCTGGTGACGAATGGCCTGAACACCGTCGAATACGAGACGCAAACAAAACTAACCTACAACAGTGGAGCGAACAGCTACATCTTGTTGTTCCCCTCCGGGGCCACAAATGTGTACAGCTATGCCGTAACGGATGTCGTTCAAAACGTCCGCTACTTTCTTACAAAACGAAGCGAGCCTGAGGGCTTCACCACCACTTTCCAGTACACCGTAACGAACAACGTGCTGCGCCTAACCAACATTGTCGATTCGGACAGCCAAAACACCACCTTTCAGTACACAAACATCAACAACTATCACCTGATTTATCAGGTAAATGCTCCCTATGGCCGGACGGCAACGCTGGCTTATGATGGCTCGCCGAGGCTTACCAACATCACCGATACGATCTCACTGAGCAGTAAGATGGAATATGCTTCCGACGGCACGCTAACCAACCTGATAACTCCGTACGGGAGCACAACCTTCACCCGCTTCTCGGGGAGTGATTATGAGGCCATGAAGGTGGATGAGCTCGGATTGCGCAAACATTTTTATATGCGGCTTGATGCCGAAACCGAAGGAAAGATTCCGAACAATTACGTGAGCGAGGTTCCCAGCACCACCAATGGAACCTACTCTCTGGCAAACAAGTTTGACACGACCAACAGCAACGAACGGAATAGTTTTTATTGGGCTCCAAAGCAATATGAGCAATTGACCGCGTTGGTTCGGACGAATCTGGATAACAACAGTTTTTGGCGTTCGAATCTGACGAGCGCCGATTTTAAGCTCTCCAGGCTCTTCCATTGGCTGAAGTTCTCGGACACCAACTACGTAAGCTTTACCCTTTCTTTGGAGCGTGCGCCGAGCCCCGATGGTGTGCAACAGGGGCAGATCTCATGGTACGACTACGCAGGGAAGGCCAACGGCGCTCCGGCTATTCAAGGCACGTTAGCGACGCCCTGCTATAGGGCCGTTAAGCTGCCCAACGGGCAGTCCTCGTTCCAGTTCGTTGAATGCAACGAGTGGGGCCATGTGACAAATCAGTTGCAGACTTACATCGACGGCAGCGTACTCCGCAGCAACAAGTTCCAGTACGCTGCCAACGGAATCGACCTGACCAACCGGATAAATGCTGGCGGCTCCTCGTCCAGCGATGTGTTCAATGGCTCCCATCAGGTGATGACGAACTACAATGAGCTCGCCGAGGAGACGACCTACATTTACGGCGGCAGTCTACGACTCATTAGTGTGAGGCAGCCAAGTGGATTGATTACGACCAACATTTATGGCAGCGACGGCCGTCTTGCGACGGTAATCGAACAGAGCAGCAGCCGAATATTTCGCACCAATTCGTATACATCGACGAACAGCATGATGCACACGCACACAGATCCGCGCGGCTTAACGATCACCAACGCTTGGGATGCTCTCGGCCGGATACTCCAAACTACGTACCCGGACGGGACTACAATGACGTACACCTACTCCAATCTCGATTTGGTGCAGGTAGTGGACCGAATGGGCTTTACGAACCGTTACGAATACAATGGATTCCGGCAGCGGATTCGGGAGATCAACGCGCTCGGATTTACGAATACATATTCTTATTGCTCCTGCGGGACGCTGGACGCCGTGACCGATCCTTTGGGCAACACGACGAGCTATACCTACGATTCCGCAGGCCGCCAGACCAGAATCACCTATCCCGGCGGAAGCTATGTGGAATATAAATATGATCTGGCTGGACGGGTCACAAACCAGACTGACAGCGCAGGAGTCAGCATCACCAGTTGGTACAACAATCAAGGATTGCTTGTGGCATCGAGCAATGCCGTCGGCCAGGTATTCGCGGCTATTTACGATGCAGAAGACAACGCGACCAACCACACCGATGCCAACGGAGTTACGATCACGGAAACCTTTGACGAGTTGAACCGCGTGATTAAACGCACCTACCCGGACGGCGGTAGTGAGAAGTTTGGCTATTCCGCGCGAGGACTGATCGCCTATACCAATCAGTTGGGAAAGGTGACGCGGTACGTGGTTGATGCCCTGGGTCGTAAGCAATTTGAGACAAATGCCCTCAATGATGTCGTTTCATTTACCTACAGTCCGGCAGATGATCTTCTGATCCTGACCAACGGCAATGACAAAGCTACCTTCTGGAACTATGACCTCTATGGCAGGGTGACCAATAAGATCGATGCGCTCGGCACGATATGTTTCGTTTACAGATACGATGCCAACGGCCGCATGACCAACCGCTGGACCCCGGCGAAGACGAACACGTTTTATGCGTATGATGCGGCGGGAAACCTAACCAATATCGATTACCAGGTGAGCCCGGACATTCGAATGCAGTATGACGCGAATAACCGGCTCACCAATATGGTGGACGCAGTGGGCACGACGCGATACACTTACACTGCCTTCGGAGCGCTTCAAAGTGAAGACGGCCCGTGGGACAGCGATACCGTGAGTTCCAGCTACGACAATGGCCGACGAAGGAGCGGACTAAACCTGCAAGCACCGAGTGCCTCCGACTGGGTTCAGAGCTACGGATATGATGCCGCCGCTCGGCTGCAAACGCTATCTTCCCCTGTTGGCGCCTTCACGTATACCTTTAAGGCAGGCGGTTCTCTCGTCACCAATCTATGGCTACCCAATGGAGCGGCAATTACCAACCAGTACGATAGCGCGGGCCGACTTCTATCCACGGTTTTGAAGAACAGTGGCAATTCAATACTGGATTCATCGACTTACAAGTACAATCTGGCCAACCAACGGACAAACGTCGTCCGGACTGATGGCAGTTACGTCAATTACACCTACGATGACATCGAGCAATTGAAGACCGCCAATGGTTTTGAATCCAACAACACTGCGCGGGTTCATGAGAAGCTTGGCTATCTGTTTGGTTCAGCCCACAATCTCAAGTGGCGGACCAACAACGGGATGATCCACACCTTCAACAACAACGCAGCCGATGAACTGATCAGCAGCGGGCGCAGCGGCAACCTGACTGTGGCCGGCACAACGACCAGTGCGGCCACTAACGTGACGGTCAACTCTCTCGCTGCCCTGCGCTATTCGGACAACACGTTTGCGCGGACTAACCTGTCATTGGTGAATGGAACGAACACCTTTACGGCGATAGCGGCTGACAGTCTTGGCCGCTTGGATACAAACGTTGTAAGTGCTTACCTTCCCACTACGAACCTCTTCGCTTACGACGACAATGGGAACCTAACTTCTGACGAGCGGCGAGGCTTTGATTATGACGACGAAAACCAATTGATTCACGTGACGGTGACGAATGCCTGGAAGAGCGAGTTCAGTTACGATGGCAAGAAACGCAAGCGCGTGCGCAAAGAGTTTACCTGGCAGAACAATGCTTGGCTACTGACGAACGAAGTGCGTTATCTTTATGATGGGGGTCTGGTGGTTCAAGAGCGCGATGGGCTTAACGTACCCACTGTCAGTTACACGCGCGGCACTGATCTCAGCGGGACCATTGAAGGTGCCGGTGGTATTGGCGGACTTCTGGCTCGAACTGACAACGGACAAAGCAGCTCCTCCACACACGCTTATTACCATTCCGACGCCAACGGCAACGTTACGATGCTCATCAACATGCAGCAATTGGCCGTAGCGAAATATCTCTACGATCCATTTGGGAATACTCTGTCATTGAGTGGGCCTTTGGCTGAAGCTAATGTTTACCGCTTTTCGAGCAAAGAGTACCATGCCAATTCGGGAATGGTGTACTATCTCTATCGCTTTTACGAGCCAACCCTACAGAGATGGATTAACCGCGATCCGATAGGTGAGAAGGGCGGAGAGAATCTTTATCAGTTCGCACGCAGCTCCCCTATCCATCACATTGATCCTTGGGGACTAAGAACTGTTACAATTAGAATATTCCACAAGAACATCGATCCCACCCAAGCCGAGAAAGCCGAGGTTAATCGAATCTTGCAGGACTGTATTCGCAGCTGCGTTGCAAGAGACTGTAAAGGGAATCCTAAGCATAAGGTTCGCCTAGTTTGGCTGCGCGGGCAGGCTCCGAGCCTTGGCTTTACAGGAGGCGGTTTATTTAACCGCAATCCGACTGGTTATAATGTGTATGTTGAAGGAGATGCTCGAGCGAGTGTGACAAAAGTCGGCCGGACTGTAGGCGATGACGTTTTCATTGGACTCCGCCAAGTGATTCGAGAAGCGGATAGGCTTGAGATTTCACCTGCCAGAGTCTTGGCCACGACAATAGCGCATGAGGTATTCCATCACGCAATCGGGGGGACTGGGCGTCATTTTACGAGTGAAGGTTTCGTCGACTCCACACATGGCAAGGTGGGAGGTAAGTTATCCAACAGGTCCTGCAATGAACTTTGTAATGAGTTAGACATTGACTAGCTACTGGCCAATGAAGAAGAGGATCGCCATAGGCTTAGTATTGATCGTTTGTTTCTATGTCGGAACCTATTTCGTCTTGTCACGCACGTCATCGGCCCTGTTGAAAGACCCTAGAATGTTCTATTATGTTCCCTGCAACGAAGACCACATCATTCAAAGCTCCCTTCTTCAGCATACCCATTTCGCGCTATCATACGTTTTTTACCCAGTGTGGTATCTAGATCACACTTTTTTCAGCGGGCCTCATTTCATAACGGGCATTCCAATGTCAGGCCTTGAGTAGCTAGTTATTTTCGTTTGCTGATGTTTGAAGCTGTTGATGCATGTGATCTGACGCGATAACTTGTCGCACTTGTCACCGGGCACTTCAAAACCAGCCACGGGCGGGCACTTCAAAACCGGCCAGTCTGAGTTGAGAGATTCATAACAGTTCTCTCAATTCATTCATTCGCTCTGTTGACGTGTTGACGCGGAGGTAGGTCACTTCTTTCTTCTTTCTTCTTTCATGCGGTTACGGATGAGACGGTCGGTGGAAAGCTACCGAGCGGGCTTTGGCATTTTGTCTGCTGAACATTGGGCGAAAGGTAAATAAAAGGTAAATATTATGCCTGACGACACTTCATCGTAAGCGTCAGGTGAAGTGCCTGGGGAGGCTGGCATGAAAGTTCCAGCCGCTGCATTTTTTTAGTTCCTCTTTGGGCTCGCTGCCTTCCGGGTCTTGGCCCACGCCGCTGGGGTGATCGATTCGATTTGGCTCATCTTCATCTCGGGCAGGCGACGCAAGATGTCTCGCAGGTATTCGTGCGGGTCCACTCCCAGCCGCCGACAACTCCCCAGCACACTGTAGATCACCGCGCTGCGCCAGCCCGCCTCGGGATGGCCAATGAATAAAAAGTTCTTTTTGCCCACCGCCGTCGGACGAATGGCGTTTTCGACCAGGTTGTTGTCGATCTCCGCAATCCCGTGCTGCACGTAACGAGTCAATTGTTCCCAGCGTTCCAACGCGTAGGTGATGGCTTTGCCCACCAAGCTTTGGGGCAGAACCCGCTCTTGCCATTTGGTAAGCATGGTGTGCAGGCGCCGCAACACTGGTGCTGCTTCGCACGTGCGCATCGCTTCACGCAGGCGTGGTCCGGCGCGGACTTGCCGCAACCCTTTCTCCAGTGCGTAGAGGTGGCCCAGTTGGCGCACCACCCAGCCCGCCCGCCAATCTTCGCCGAGGGCCTCGACGAATTTGCGCCGCGCATGTGCCCAACAGCCTATCAACGTCCAGTCGCGCCGCCCTCGCGCCAAACTCTCATAGACGTTGTAGCCGTCGGTTTGCAACAGACCCCCAAAGGCTTTGAGCAGGGCGGCGGGGCCTGCCTGCCCGCGGCTGGTCTGCCAGTCGAAAATCACTTCACCCCCGGGCCGGCTGTAGGTCCATAAATAGCCCAAGTGGCTTTTGCCGGGAAGGTCCGGGTCCAGATAGCGGATGGGTGTTTCGTCCACTTGCAAATAGTTTGCGCGCAAAAGCGATCCTTTCATCGCCTCGTAGACCGGCCGCAGCCACAGGGCCACGTGTTCGACCCATTCGGCCAGGGTGGCTCGGGCCAGTTTCACGCCGTGGCGCTGGCGATAGATTTTCTCCTGCCGGTAGAGCGGCAAGTGATCTTCGTACTTGCTGATAATCACCTGGGCCAAGAGACCCGCGCCGGGCAAACCTTTTTCGATCAGGCGCGAAGGCAGGGGCGCGATCACCACGACCGCTTCGCTGGCGGCATAAATGGTTTGGATCGCTTCGCCCACCAGTTGGGCCGAGGGACTGGCCGGTTCTTGGCGCCGCACGTACTTGGGCCGGATGTAAAGCCGCTTGATGAATTGGGCGGGTTGCCAGTCCAGTTCCTCGGTGATCTCTGCACCGATTTGTTTCCAGGCCTGGGGCTGGTCTTTGACTTCCTCTGGCTCCAGCACCACCCGCTCCACGGGCAGGTGCGCGGGCAAGGGCTGGCGCAGGGCCTTTTTGCGTTCGGTGGCCGGGCGCGAGTGGGCCGCGGCGGGCGCAGCCGGCGCGGGCGTGCTCAGGACCGCCTGGGCCAAGCCGGCCAAGAGCAGTTCCAGTTGTTTGGGATCGATGGCCTCGCTCTTCTGTCCGCCAAAATATTTTTTGATCAAGCAATCGATCTTCTGGCGCAAGAGTGTGTTCTCCTGTTGCAGTGAAGAAAGATTTTGTTGGAGCGAGCCGATGGTTTGCCGGAGCGTGGCGACAAAGCAGCGCGCGGGTTCGGGCAGTTGCTCCAGCGCCACAGCGTCCATGCTTGCGTAGTGAGACGCGCGCGCCTGAGCGCTGTTCAAAAAAAACTTGGCTGCGTGAGGAATTTTTTTCGCGCGCGCTCACGCCGAAATTTTCCGGACACGCGCGCGCGCTCCCGCGGGGATCAGCGCCGATACCAATCGGCTTTGGCGCGCACCTCCAGACCGCAGAGCAAGGCGCTAAGTTCCTCCGTGCGCACGCAGGCGGCCGCACCCTCCCCGCGCGGCCAGGAGAAACGCCCCTTCTCCAGCCGTTTGGCGCAGACCCATAGGCCCGAGCCATCCCAGAAGAGAATTTTCAAGCGATTGCGTGAGCGATTGCTGAAAACAAACCAATGGCCCGAGAGCGGGTCGGCGGCCAGTTGATTTTGCACGCGCGCGAAAAGGCCGTTGAAAGAAGCGCGCAAATCCACCGGCGCCAGCGCGACAAAGACGCGCGTGGCCGAAGGGAGGCTTAACATGAGCGGCGCCAGGCGCGCAGCAGCGCGGGCAACAGTGCCGGAGGCAATTGAGCCGAGAGGCGCAAGGCCGCGCCCGCGGGCGAACTCAGTTCGGCCGCCCAGGTCGGAGCGGGGGCTGCGCCCAGCAACGAACCCAGAGGCAGTTCCCGCAGCGGCGGCGCGCTGCGGGGGCTTGTGGCTGCACGACGGGCCTGATGAGGACTGGAGGTGGAATGGATCCATTGGCGCAGCGTGAAAAGGTTCAAGCCCTGCTGTTGAGCAAAGGCTCGCTGGGAAAGACCGCTGCGCTGGAAGCGAGCGACCCAGCGGGCGCGCTGGGCCGCGGAGCTGTGACGCCGCCGGAGTGTGGTCGAAGAATTTTGATTCATGCGCGCCAGTCTAGCCCGCGCCCGCCGCGCAAAACTAGATGCACTTCACCTGACGCTTACGGTGAAGCGGCGTTGCAGAGCTACCAACTCTT
>Ga0208454_1001085_pt1 | contig 12057 bp, 10 predicted proteins | sample EasRivMeERMZT100_FD_187530 | JGI IMG/M metagenome (GOLD analysis project Ga0208454, IMG submission 187530) | Soil microbial communities from meander-bound floodplain in the East River, Colorado, USA - East River MetaG ERMZT100 (SPAdes) (version 2) | ecosystem: Environmental > Terrestrial > Soil...
TGAAACTGATTGATAATCCGCGTTCGGCACGCCATATGGTTTGCCTGCGAATACCTATACGATCAGCCACTTCTTGTTGTGTCAATCCGTGAATCTGTCGCAGTTCCTTAAGTTTGGCGTTGTCGTAAAAACTGGAATCCATAGCGTATTTCTTATACCTGCCTGTGTTGAGGTATGTCAAATAATATACAACAAATTTAGTCGCTTACAATATTACGCTTGACAATGTTACATTTTTTCGTACAGTGGTAGAGAAGGATGTGAGAGATAAGCACGCTCGGATGTGGAAATCATTCGGGCAGCATGTCAAAGGTAGGCGCAGAGAGATCGGCAGAACTCAGATTGAATGCGCAACAATAGCAGGGATTAATCGTCAGCGATGGATTCAGATCGAACAGGGCGCAAGTACAAAAACTGTGACGATACTAAAAATTGCCGCCGCGCTCGAACTACCGGAATCTGAAGTGCTTGGATGGAGACAGCTCCCTGACGGCGATCCAGTAATGATCGCAGGCGGAGCGATCACATTGCAGCGACTGGTCGGATTCTTTACGGAACTCTCACAGGATAGCCAGGCAGACGCGATTGCAATAATGGAAACCTTATGGAAACTGCATCGCGAACTTTGAATATTTGAAAGACGTGGGAACTTAGAAACTAATGAACAACCAATCACAGTGGCTGGTGAGCGATCGTTTTAAAGAGATATTTCAGGAAGCACCTGGCATCGCCCTCACTGACGAAGTAAACGAATCCAAAACCTGCCCCTATTGCAAAGAAGAGATACGCTTCGAAGCGATCAAGTGCCGCCATTGCCACTCGTCACTTCATACGGGCGGCGCGAAGAGTTCAGATGGTACGGCAGTTTTGCTTGCTATCTTCTTTGGCGTCGTGGGCCTCTGGTACAAGGGCCAGTGGGCAGCCGGCTTTGCCTGGATCGTAGGCGCCATTCTCTTCTTCATTATGACTGGCGGGCTCGGGCTGATCTTTTTACCGGTTTTCTGGATCGGCATCATCGTACATGCGGGTGTCGCAAAGGAGAAAACCTAATGTCTGACGACACCAAAATTCAATAGGAGACCATATGCCCAATCCACAGGAAGACCGCCCAATTCTGAATGCAATCTTCGATGATCTCGGTGCAATGCGCGATGAAGATCGGACATTCCAAAAGGAAGTACTTGATCGGCTTCTGCGTATCGAAAAGCGCCTCGCTTCACTTGAAGGCACAGAAGGCGTCCTCATTGAAAAGATGATGGAAGTGCGAGTCGAACAGGGCGAGCTTGAACGCCGCACTCTCGATCTCGAACGACGATCTGATCAATGATCCACAAAGTCCTATCCAAACGCACAGGCAAGACAACATGGGCCATCTCTGTCCGTGTTGGCGGGCTTCGCTATCGTGAGGCAGGATTCCCCACCAAGGATAAAGCGGATCAATACATCCAGGAGTTGAAAGCTGCGTACAAGTCCCGGCGCATCGGGATCGAACCGGAGTACGAACGCCGGATTATCACGCTCCAGGACCTCTTCGAAGCACGCGCCCGCGATGCGATCAACATGAGCACAGCTTCGCGCCGCCAGCTGCTCAGACACTTCGAAGATTTCGTATCAATCGATCCTGAATTGCCAGTGCGTGACGTCACAGTGTCGCGCCTGGCATCCTATCGGGCAGATCTTATGGGCCGGTTCAAGGTGTCAACGATTGAGTTCGTCATCGCCGGTATCGTTGCGGGATTGAACTCCGGCCGCTTGTATTTCCCTGAACTCGAAACTTTCCGCGCGCCCGCGCTTGTCGGGTTGCCAAATCCAGGCCGCGCAGTTCTCATCCCTCGAGGTGAACTCATCGCCGTTCGTGACGAGCTCCGCCAGCAAGACAAAGAAGGCGTGGCGGATGTCTTCGAAATGCTCATCCTGACCGGATGCCGGGTTATGGAACTTTTGAGGCTTCGCCCTGAATGGATCGAATGGGAGCGTGGGCTTGTCGGGTTGCCGGCCAAGATAATCAAAACCAGGACAGCCCGCATTCTTCCAATCACGCCCTCCCTTGAAGTTTTGCTTCGCCGGCGATCCAAAGCCTCACCTCTTTGCTATGCGACGTTCTACAGGGCTGTATGCGCCGCAGGGCGGGATCGTGGAATCGTTGTCGGTATGGACAGCTGGCGCATTCACGACATCCGGCATACGGCTGCATCAGTACTCGCAGAAGCTGGCATCAACCAGAAGATCATTGCGGACCTGCTGGGGCATAGCCTTGGTGGGATGACTTCGCGTTATACTCATTCGACGCTGCCGGCACTCCGTGCAGCGTCGGGAGTGCTTGAAAGCTATTGGAGCGGCCGCAGGGTTGCGGCATTCCCGATAGCCGTAAATGCATGACCTTCTCCATTCCCAACCACAGCAATCTTCAGGGCCGCCTCCCGCGGCCTTTTTTGTTCGAAGACTTGATGGCCGCTTTTTGGCCACATAGAATAGAAAAGGGCGGGAATAGTGGCCAAAATCCGGCCATTGAGCTTTTCGCTCATCTCCCCGAACTGCTACAAGCTACGCTATTTAGGAGGGTTATATGCTCCGGTCAAAGTTGCGTGATTCTATCCTGAGTAGTTTTGCACATCTAACCTAACTCCCCGCCATCATTAGCAAATCCCCGTTTCACGTGAAACATTAATGGCCGCTTTTTGGCCGCATGCAAAGTGAAGCACTGCCAAAAACAAACTCCCACGTGTTTTCACATCGTGGGAGTGCATACGTCGCAATTACCACTATCTCGGGTCAGGCTGAGAGTAGCTTCAGTGAATTGCCGACGATTCTATCATGAGTCAACTACTTGGGCTGTGGCTGGCCGCCTGGCGCAATCGGGTTCGATGCGTGCGGATTGTTTGGATCAGCCGGCAGCTGCGTGGGCTGGTTCTTGTAGCGTTCCACGAGACCCTTTACCGCCTGTCTCAAGTTATCGAAATCGGCCTTCGCATCCTGCGGCACCTTGACGCTGATCTTTTGAAAGCTCGCGTCTATCTTTTGAACTTCTACCTCGATCTCTTTTTGAAATCTGTCTCTATCCTGATCTGCCATGGTTTTCTCCCATAGTTAGTTGCGTTATGGAACTCTCACCTGCGTACTCACGCCACAGTAGCGTGGCCACATGTATGTTAGGGCACGAGTTGCGGTGCGCGGTAGATTAGCAACCTGCAACTATGATGCCGCGATCGCCTTTGGCTTGTCCTTGCCTGCATCTTCAATCGCTGCGCAGAACTCTTCGAAGGCACGATCAGCGAATGGCCAGATGAACTGATTGACGCGCCCCACAAGAAACTGATGATCAGCATCCTCAAGCGCAAGCATCCCGCCATCCTTCTGCTCATCCAGTGCATCCAGGATGCGCAGCGCTTTCCTGTTGGTGTCGCGGTCAAATCCAGTGCGCTGCCCACCTGCACCATCCATTGCTTCGCCAACAATGAGCTCAATCTGCTGGGCATAGTTGAGGCGTACATTCTCGCCTTTGCGTGTTGTGACTTCCCTGAGTTCTATGTATTTCATATGGTTTATTCCGGTTTGGGCCAGCTAGACCGATGCCGCCATAGCAAGCTCATTCTCGCCGTGATAGAAGATGTTGTAATAGCAAACGATGGAATAGATCGTAGACACCTGCGTTTCGAAAAGCACCTTGTAGATGACTTCATTGGTCCCTGTGGATGCGGTCACAATATCATCACTAATTGCCTGGCCCGGATGCGCCTGCAAATTGATTCCATGATTTATATTCAAGGCAGTAGCACCGCCAGTTTCAATCCCGATGGCTGCGCTTGTATCTTCATTAGCAGCAAATCCTGTCAGATTGTTGGCAGTATGAAACATTGCAAATTTGATTTTGCGCTTGTAGACCTGAGTCTGTGTGACGCTATGGAAGCCCTTGACCACAAACACCAGATGAATCTCACCAGCCATACCTGAATGTTCAGCTGTATTTGTATAGGTCAGCCTGAAAAGCTCGGTCAGTGTGTTGTGTGCCAGCACCTTTGATGCACCAAGAATCAGTCGGCCTGCAGGTGTAAGAGAGTTAACCGGAGTGGTTCTGATGCGAATGCCTGTAGGGGCGCTGGTTGTGGTCCAATTCGCCTGTGCAATGACATCAAGGGCCAGTCCCTGCCGCAGTGCCAGCGTATTGTCATAACCATGGTTGGCCATTGTCAGGAGCGCGTCACCTGCAAGTACCTGGCCTTTGCTTGTGAGTGTCCCGCGAGACCGCTCTGTATAAATAGTTGGTCCAACTGTGGTACTTGCTGACTTCAGCCAGAGGGCCGCGCCGGATGAACTGCTCTGCACAGCCAGGACTCCGCTACCGAGAACTACATTGCCGCTGCCATCCACAGTTGAATTGAGCACAGCTCCAAATGCACCTGCGTTTCTATATTGAAGTTCTGATCCTGATCCGGCTGGCGTGGTGGCTGCCGCTGCAGTCATCGTAGTTCCGGTAATCGTCAAACCAGTACCAGCTGTGAGCCACGCTACCTGACTGGCTGATGCATCCCAGAAGGCTATTCTGTCTGCACCCCCAGGCGCAGCAGTGGGCACGAAATACCCGAAAGAATCTTTGTAATAGATAGAACCTGTCGAACCACTCGAAAAGTAAAACCCGGCAGTCTGCACTTGAAAGATGAATGTGGATGCTTCGAGCACAGCCCCACCTACCACATGAAACCTGATACTGGGGGTAGTGGTCCCGATGCCCACCCAGCCGGCTGCTGTCACACCTGAAGTATTAACCGCACCAAAAGCCATGCTGCTGTTGTATTGCAGCTCACTACCGCTGCCCGCAGGCGTGCCCCCGCCACCGCCTGATGCGGTCATAGTGGTGCCTGTGATCGTGAGGCCAGTACCGGCTGTCAGCCAGGTGACTGCACCGGCTGACGCATCCCAGAAAGCTATTCGATCGGCTGCCGGCGGTGTGGAAGTAGGCACAAAATACCCACTGCTGTTGGTATACCAGAGCGTGCCATTAGCCCCTCCGTTGAAGAGATACCCCGCTGTCTGCACTTGAAAGTAGTAGCTGCTCGAGCCAAACATTGTGATGGCAGCAGTGCTCCCGGTATCGAGCATAGTGATGCGTGCAAAGTCATCAATCGCACCTGCACCCAGATCGAGCCGGCCACCGCCATAAACTCCGTCATACCAGCTCCTGATATAGCCAGACTGTCGTGATGCACTGTCCCAGTAGCCATTGAATATAAACTTCCCTACAGTGTCGTCATTGATGAGCGTGGTCTTTGCTGCCTGGCTGCCACGGCTCCGATCAAACTGGATGTAGCCGCCATCAGTAATGTTCCTGAAACAGCGCATCACAAACCTTGTCGCTGCTGCTGTGGTGGCACTGATGAAGAACTCCTGATCGATGTTTGGCACGCTCGCAGTCAGCCCGGCAGCTATCTGGAAGTAACCACCACCAAGCACCATATTGGGCGCTCCACCAGTGCTCGAGACTTCAAAGCCGGTGATGCCACCCAGTGCCCCTGAATTGTTGTATTGCACCTGCAGGTTAGTGCCGCCTGGCGTAGCTGGACCACCACCGCTGGCTGTGAGCACCGTGCCGGTAATCGTGAGGCCAGTGCCCGCCTCGAGCCATGCCACAGTGCCCGCTGAGTTGTCCCAGAAAGCTATGCGATCTGCTGATGCCGGTGATGCAGTAGGCACGAAGTAGCCCAGAGAATCCTTGTAGTAAAGCGAGCCGGTAGTGCCACTGGAGAATTGAAACCCTGCTGACTGCACCTGAAAGTAGAATGGCGTGGCGTGCATCGTGATGGCACTGGATGCACCTGTATCCAGCATGGTGATTCTGGCCAGATCATTCACTGCCCCTGCACCCAGATCCAGCCGGCCCCCACTATAGGTGGCATCCCAGTAGCTTTTGATGTAGCCCATCTGAGTCGGTGAGCCTGCTACGTCGCTGAATGTGACTATCAGGTCAGTGGCTGTGGGATCTACTGCCAGCGTCTGGCCACCACTGGATACTGTAAAGATGCCACCCAGGGTCAGATTGGCACCTGACACCACTGAAGATGCTACTGCCCCGAAATTGCCGGCTGCATTGTACTGAAGGGTGTTCACCGGATCTGCCGGCGTGCCGCCTGAAACCCCTCCGGCCCTCCACTGTGGCAATAGCACCCCACCCACACTGTAGACAGTCAGCACCTTCCCTTCATCATCAGGGTCTGTCGGATGGCTGAATATATCGAGATTGGCAAAATAGCCTGCAGCATCCCGGTAGTAGATTGAACCAGTCGTACCGTGCGAGAAGAGATGCCCAACAGAAGTGACTGCAAACCACGGTGTAGTTGCAGCGCCGCGAATAGTCACGCCGCCTGTGCCTCCATCAGTCTGCAGGACTTCAACTCGTGCATTGCCAAAGTCACCCGCACCCATTGTGATCAGTCCGGCATTCCCAAAGTTCGTATCGAATGTCGTTTGCACATAACCGAGTGCTTTCCAGGCAGGAGAGAACCAGCCGTAGAACATAATGCGGCCAGCGAGATCATCATCAAGCAAATACAGTCCCGTTGCCTGCGTGCGCCTGAAGTCCAGCTGCGGTGTCTCAGTGTTGTGAGTCTTGGCAATGGTGAATACCTGCCCAGTGGCCTGCTCATCGTGCATTGCACCCACCACGTGCAGTTGCACTGTAGGGGTTAGCGTACCCAGCCCTGTGAAGCCCGCACCTGCTTCTGTGATGATGGCTCGCTTCGTTTCAACGATGCCGCCGCCAAACGTTGAAGGCGCAGTGATCCTGATAGCCTCCCATGTGCTCACCGTTGCAGCATTGTGCACTCCGATGCCAAGCGTCAGCCCACGCACTGTACCTGTAAAAATATTGATCTCGGCATTGGCTGAGACGATCGTGCCCACCATAAAGCCATTGGCAATTGCCGACGTTTCACGCTGAAGGTTGAGGTCCAGGTTCTTCATTGCCAGCAGTGCAGTCGTATTGCCGGCATCCATCGTAGTCAGCTCTGATCCTGTCATCGAAACGGCAGTATTGCCTGCCCCAAGGGTCACCAACCCATGTATGGCCCCAACATTCGTGCCGCCAGTGTTGGTGTGGTACACGTTCAGCTTGTGCACGAGGCCCGTTTCAGCACCGATGGCCACCTTGCCATCTGCTCCCACTGACATGGCAAACGTGCCGCGTGTTTCGATTCGCAGTGGTGCTTTCTCAGTGGCGCTGCCGCTCGCGCGAATGAGCACAATCGGCCCGCCTGCTGGTGAAGTGCCAGGTGCGAGACTTTCAAAGACTGCGTTTTCTTCTGCTTCACCAGCAGTGAAATGGAACACCAGCTGATGGTTGCCCATCTCAAAACTGGCATTGGCTGTAGGATCTAAGACTTCATCGAGCCGCGGAATGGCTCCCGATCCACTGCTCAAGAACTGCAGATTGACTACTTCACCATTGTTGAGATTCACCCCGCCATAGCTGACCAGGCTGACTGGCCAGTGCCGATAGTCACCATGATCCGTAGCCGGCGCAGTGACGTTGTACCTGACCCACCTTGTCGCATCATCAGCATCCTGCACATAGATGTGGCTGCCAGGTATTACGAGATCAAAGCTGCCGGCAAAGGCTGCGCTTTCGTTGCTTGTTTCATGGATTCTGATTTCAGTCGCGAGGCTTGGGTCTGCATTATTGATAGCCACCACACCTGTGGCTGGCGCTCCGGTAGTAGCATTTGACCAGAGCCACTTGCCTGTTACGGTCCCACCTGCACCACCACCCCCAAAGTCAGTCCATGCACCGCCATTTGCACTGTATTGAAACTGTGTGACATCAGACTTGGCACGGAGTGCCACCGTCCCAGATGGGCTGACAGGCGCACTTCCAGTGGATGATGCGTCAAGGATGATGCCAGTTGATTTGATGCGCTTGCCCATTTATGGAGTATCCCAAAGGGTCATCGTGCCATCGTCAGGGTCATACTCGAATGCGATTGGATCAGCGTCAGTTTCCTGCTGCTGAAGCGTCAGTGCTTTGAAGTTCCAGGTATTGTCCTGTTCGACAATATCGAGTGGCACGCGAATCAGGCTGTCAGGGCTCCAGAGCACAAACCCCTCATTGATGGCGTGTGTGCCGGTCATTGTAGTTGTGTCTCTCAGCCCACGCTTCAGTTGCGACAATCGCCACACGCGGCCAGGTGCAAGCGAATAGGATGCGCTCACATCATTGACATCACGGAACTGCAGGACTTCCTTGCCAAGTATGCACAGGTTTGACTGCGTGGTTTTCACGAAAGCATCATTGTGAATGCCAAGCACGGTGTTCGTGCCAGCACCGTATGGGAAGTCAACATCAACGGTGTTGGTAGCATCCACACCGCTGCCAGTGCCGAGTATGGTGCGAGCCTTGCCAATCACAGCTGCAGTGCGACTGAGCGCCACTGAATAATATTGCTTGTTGGCCTCGTCACTTCCACAGGCGTTTCGAAACAGCGTTGCGCCAGTCCAGCCGTAAAGAGGTGACGGCGGTACATTGCGCGGGCCAGCCGCCCAGTAAATGCCATCAAACCCATCGTGATCGTCAATCAATGGCGGCGCATTCGAAAGAATGAAGATGCTGTCGATTGGCAGGAGCGGGGCACCTTCGCCTGGGATTGGATATGGCGGTGTGATTGTATCAAGTGGCGGCCCGAGCCCTTCCGAACGCAACTGACGCACACCTTCGACCTTCACCTTATCGCCAGGTATAAACTCCATATCGGTGATGCGCAGATTAAGGAACTGTCCATTGGGAGCAGGCACAGTCAGCACATCGCCTGGATGGTACCTGATATATTTGGGTGGCAGCTCAACTTTGAGCGAATCCGTTTCCATGCGCGTGCGCGCAAGAAGACTACTTGCGACATTCCGCATGTACGTGCGATCAGACGCCATGGGCAAATACACTTCTTTAACGGCCACACCTGATCCGAATTGAAGACCATAGCCAGCGGTAGCTTCCTCATATTGAAAGAGCGGATCAAAGAAGCTGATTTCCACGCGCTGCGCCACCTCAGTCAAACTCTGCTCACTGGATAGTGCGAACTTCACCGCCTTCTCTGACTGTTCTTCACGCCCGGATGACACTGCACCAAGCTCGCCATCTGGAACGGTTGCGCTCGAGGCTTGCGGCTGTGCAATGAATTTGAGCTTGCCATCTACCTCTGCGCAGTCAAAAGGGGCAACAATTGACAATGCCTCCAGGGTGCTCTTAGGCGGTGTCGGGCCGGCTATGATCCAACCATTGATACCATTAACTGGCGCACCATTTGTGATTTGGCCGGCACTCACGCCGGCATAGTCGCATTCAGCCGCAACAATATCTGCGACTACCTGATCAGAAGTGACAACCTCAACCTGATACTGCGCAATTTGATTATATGAAGGCGTCAGATCAACATCATCGAGCCAGACAACAACCGATCCGCGATAGCCCGGATAGTCATCATTATCACCACTGGTGGCATACCATGGGCAGCGCTCTGTCTGCGTTTCCTGTCCCAGCAGGATCTGCAGCCGTTTCGCATAGAGCAGGTCAGCCCTGTAAGGCCCGAACTCTCCGCCTTCAATGTCCGGATTAGCACCTGTCATTGTGGATGGATCACGATCATAGAGCACATTGCCGTTGGCATAGATACGAGACACGCCCATCACCGAGCCATTCCGGTTCTCACAGATCAGCAGCCCCATCGAGACTGAGTAAGCCGTAGTGGGCGGAGTGCTTCGCTTGCCGCTACCCTGTGACACTGAACGCACCCTGACCGATGAGAGCCAAATCACCTTGGCACCGACTGCCGCCCTGCCATATATGCGCGGGATGCCTTCACTCTCTCGTGATGCGGTCAATTGCAGGTCGGGGCGGGCTGCTTCACCTGGCTTGGGTTTAGGGGCAAGGATGCGCTGAAGTAAGTAGCTCGCACCCGTAATGATGGCGGAAATAAGTAGCGCAGTACCGTGAGCAACGAGGTAGGCAGTAACAGGATCAGCCACCACCGTTGCGGTGAGCAGCACGAGCAGTGCCAGAATGTGACTAACTCTGCGCCAATCTAAAGTCATAGAATCGCCAGACCATATCGAGCGCGAGTGGGATGATCGTCACCCACGGCCGCTGCCCATGTACATCAATACCAATGCATTTCCACTTCTCATCAGCCCAATCCACAATGCCGGTGTGACGTGGTGCGCCGCCCTTATCAGCAATGACAACCACAGCGCCCTCCACAGGCAGCATCACCTGATCCATATGTTCATTGAACAGATCGAACGCCTCCCGCTGTGGTGGATATGCATAAGGCGGAATCACGAGGTCAGCAGGCAGCAACCCGCACTCTTTCCCAACCCAGTCAATGACGCCAATGCAATCCATCCCATACTTAGGCTCGCGCCCATAGGGGCGGAATATCACGCGAGGCCTGAGCAGGCTGCGCGCAGTTCTGACGATCAATTTTCTATCCGCCTGATGCGATGATTCCATCTGCTGCCTTGTAGATGATTGCGCCTGCTAGGTCAGGATAGCCGCGAAAGTTGACTAAGTTGCCATTGGGCTGCGAGGCATTGCGAAACTTAAATTGACAGGTGCTTGCGAATCGATCACAGCCGGCAGTGGCGGTAAAGGTGTCACCTGGAGCTATATCTGCGCCTGGCTGCATCATCAATGTGAACTCAAGCGTGGTTGGCGGTGACTGAATCATTGATCGGGCTATATCCGCGCTATAGCCGGCATTGTTTCCACTGGTCCATGTCAGGTAGCCACCTTCAAACCAACTCTCGGAATATGAAACGTTGTAGCCTGATGCCACCTCGAAAACATTCGCACTGAATACCGAGCTCACTGTGAGGCTCTGCGTGAATGGCGTCCCATCAATGTAGTGCGATGTCGCCAGATTGAACTTGCATCGAGCGTCACCAACGCGCTGCACATCGCACATCCTCGAAGTGACTCGACCTACAGGTTGCGACAGCTTCTGAATCAACCCGCGCAGCTCCACAGTGAAGGAGTTGTCAGCAATATCCACACGCCCGATCTGCCCTGACTGGTACGTGTAGCCACCATCTGAAGGAGTGTCATAGTTGGCAAATCGCCGCTCAAATATGGCATCCCTGAACTTGCCCTTGAGTATGTCTGAAAGCGTGATCACACCTGAATGGAAGAACCCCTGCGCCTGCGAGGTATCAATTTCCATCTTCAGCCCGCTCTTGACCTCACTCACACGCATCCCAGGTCTGGCCAGATAGAGCACACCATCCACAGTCAGGTTCTGAATGTGATTTGTGAAGGCAAGGATGCTACCCACAGTTGGCGTCACCTTGATCAGCTCGCAGAGGCTCGTGCCGCCTAGTGCGATATGTGTGGCCAGTGCTGCTGGTATGTTTCGAGGCATAGGCTAGTTAATCCCTACAAACCCGATTGGGCACTGAAATGACTCGTTGCCGGTATAGCCAATCACAAGCGCATCCCGATCAAACCGAACATTGAACGATTCACGCTGGAAGGCAGTGCGCCTGCCACGCACGCAGAGAAAGGCACTGATAAGCGTTTCGAGGTCAGTGCGATTTTCGCAGAGCACATTGCCTTCAAAGCCCGTCAGCCCTGCTGCGTACTGCGCAAACCTGTCCTCTGAGTAGCCACCGCCCTGCACGACATAAGTGGAATAATCCGCATACCGATTGCGGCCCACCTCGAGGGGCAGCGGGAACTCATAACTGATCGTGGATGCGAGGCTCGCGCCGGATGAGCCAGGAATGTCGTAATCAAATGTCTCAACTACTTCAAGCTGCACCTCGTGCCAGTTAACGAAGAAGTTGCGTTCAGTGTATCTGTCGGCACTGAAGCGTGCCTGAATCTCAAACTCACCTGACCACGTGCCACCAGCCCCGCCACTGATCACGCCGCTCTCGTAATCAAGTGTGCCACCACCGCTAAACGTAATAGTGCCGCTCTTAGGTTTCACTATTGGCCGGTCATAGCTGACGCTCCCGGCCGTGTATCGCTTTACGAGCTGCCCTGAGACGATCGGTTCACCTACCGCTTCGAAGTCAAAT
>Ga0208454_1001088_pt1 | contig 12048 bp, 8 predicted proteins | sample EasRivMeERMZT100_FD_187530 | JGI IMG/M metagenome (GOLD analysis project Ga0208454, IMG submission 187530) | Soil microbial communities from meander-bound floodplain in the East River, Colorado, USA - East River MetaG ERMZT100 (SPAdes) (version 2) | ecosystem: Environmental > Terrestrial > Soil >...
GCGCAACGTCACGTGCCCGATTCCATCGCGACCCTGCGTTGTCTGCTCGCCTCCAACATCATCATCCGACAACTCGATCGATGCCCCAGCTGCGGCAGATGGAATCAACATTAATGACACAGTAATACTAATGGGTGACCCCTAATCTAGAAGTCTGCCCCAGATACAGATACATTTCAGTCCGCGGAGGTAAAAATGAGACGCCTCAGCCGTTGGCTCGCATTGGTTTTTTCCGGGCTTGTTTTTTTCCCCGGCGTCGGCAGCACGCAGGCCCCTTATTACACGGGGAAAACCATAACCGTCATCGAAGGAAACAGTCCAGGAGGTGTCGCCGACTTAAGAACTAAAGCTATCGTGGCGTTTCTGCAAAAGTATATTCCCGGAAATCCGACGATCGTTACACAATATATGCCGGGAGGAGGGGGCCGGCAGGCGGCCAATCAGGTCTATCGCGCAGCCGCGGACGGACTGACGATCGGTGCCAGCTCGCCGGGCGTGCTCTCGAGCGCCGTGCTCGGCGAGCCCGGGGTCGATTACGATCCTTTCAAGTTCATCTTTCTCGGGTCGCCTTTCAGCGAGAACATTAATATGTTTGCGAGCCGAAAAGCTCTCGGCATCAACAGCTTGGAAAAATTGCGCGCGGCTTCGGGGATCCGCATCGGCGCCCAATCGGTGGGACATGTGCAGTACATTCGCGGACGGCTGTTCGCCTGGCTCTTGGATGTCAAAGATCCGCGATTTGTCGTGGGCTACTCAGGAACCGAGTTGGAGATAGCTTTGGAGCGTGGGGAAGTCGACGCGCGAGCGACAACGCTGGACACGCAGACGCTGACGGAGTCCTACCAAAATCTCGTCGATTTCCATGCCATTCTGGAGAATCCCAAAGGACGTCGTCCGCCTCAATTTGCCCATTTGCCTGACATCGAATCCTTCGTGCGCTCCAACATAGAGAGCCGACTCATGGCCATGGCGCGGACTTTTTGGGGCGTCGGAACGCTCAAGTATCTGCCGCCGAGCACGCCGACCAAACTCGCCGAGATCCTCAGGCAAGCCGTTCGCGATACTTTCAAAGATCGCCAATTTCACGAACAATACAAAAAAGTTATTGGAGTCTATCCGACGCCGCTGATGGGGGAGGAACAGCAGAAACTCGTTACGACGCTGCCGCGGGATAACGAGGTCATTAAGGTTTTTAAAACCATCTCTGGAATGGATCCCCTTCCGCCACGCAAGTAATGGAATGAGCCGGGACCACGTTCGTCGAATTCAAAAGTCCCTGTGAGGGAAACGAAACGAGAGCAAGAAAGTCTAGAGATAAAAGTCTGATCCTTCCTTTGGACCGTAAAATTCGTCAGCTTTCTGGGCGTCGATGCCCAGTATGAAATGCTGCACGACGAGGATGGTCAGGCAGTGTCGGACCTGGTGAATTTCAGCCTGGACTATGACGGTATCTGGCGAATCTTTTTTTTCTAGCCTTGTATTATCCCCAATGGGTCAAGTTCGCTTTTTGCTTTTAATCATTACACTATCAGCTATCAGCGGACTTGACCCCCTTTTTTGTGCCCCTTGCCACCTCCCCGCCGATTCCAGTAGAGTGACGAAAATTTGGGCCGCGTCATTCCCGCGCAATTGTCTCTTTTGTGCGGAGCGCCTGTCCCGAGCGAGGCTAGGAAGACTTGAAGGTCTCAGCGTCTTTGTTTGAAGGTGGCGTGGAGGCATTTCGCTGGAATCGGTTCAAATCCCCTTGGTCGCATGAATAAGCAAGATCTCAGCGAGCGCGATATCTGCACAAAGTTCATCACACCAGCTATTCAGCAGGCGGGATGGGAGCAGCAATTGTTTCGTGAAGAGGTGAAGCTGACGAATGGCCGCGTGATCGTTAGGGGAAAAATTGCCAGCCGAATCGAGAACTCTGGAGCCCAAGGAGGGCCAAAACGCGCAGACTACGTTTTTTACGCCCTCCCGAACCTTCCACTCGCTGTGTTGGAAGCGAAGCGGAACATCTTTGAAGTCGGTCATGGTATGCAACAAGCTCTCGATTATGCCGAGATGCTCGATGCTCCATTTGCGATTAGCTCGAATGGCGACGGCTTTCTTATTCACGACCGGACAGGACTGACGCAACCTGTAGAGCGTGAACTCTCCATCGATCAATTCCCCACGTACGATGAGCTGTGGGATATCTATAAACGATGGAAGGACTTAAGTGAACCTGAGGAAATAAAACTCATTTCGCAGCCCTACCACATCGATTCATCCGACAGAGAAGCGCACTACTATCAGAAAGTTGCAATTAACCGCACCATCGCCGCCATCGCCAAAGGTCAGCAACGAATCCTGCTGGTTATGGCAACGGGCACGGGCAAGACTTACACTGCGTTTCAGATCATCTGGCGTCTCTGGAAGGGAAAGGTTAAGAAACGCATCCTCTTTCTCGCTGACCGCAACATTCTCGTTGACCAGACCATTCAACAAGACTTTGCTCCGTTCGGGGAGGTGATGCACAAAATCACCAACCGGACGGTCAAAAAGAATTACGAGATCTATCTAAGTCTTTACCAGGCCGTGACTGGTGTAGAGGAGTGGCGGCAAATCTACCGGCAGTTTCCAGCCGACTTTTTTGATCTTGTGGTAATCGACGAATGTCATCGCGGCAGCGCGGACGAGGACTCGGCATGGCGCGAAATATTGGATTATTTTAGTTCGGCCACTCACATCGGGCTTACCGCCACGCCGACGGAGACCAAAGACGTCTCTAACATGAAATACTTCGGTCCGCCTCTCTACACTTATTCGCTGAGGCAGGGCATCGCCGATGGCTTCTTAGCACCTTACAAGGTCATTCGCGTTGTGGCAGATGTGGACGCACTCGGATACACCCCGGAAAGAGGGAAGACTGATAAGTTCGGCCAAGTCGTTGACCAAAGGCAATACAACACGAAGGACTTTGACCGTAATTTGATCCTGACTAAGCGCACAGAGTTCGTTGCCCGCCGTGTGTGGGAGTACCTTGAGGCCACCGACCCCATGGCCAAGACGATTGTCTTCTGCGACGATCAGCCGCACGCCGAGCGGATGCGGCAAGCGTTGGTAAGGCTCATTCCTGAGGCCGCAAGCAACCGTCGCTATGTCGTGCGTATTACGGGTGACGACACGGAGGGCAAAGCCCAATTGTCTTACTTCATCGACAATGACGAGCCGTTTCCCGTAATCGCCACCACCTCGAAGCTCCTTTCGACGGGCGTCGATGCCAAGACTTGTAAACTCATCGTCCTCGACCAAAACATCGAATCGATGACCCAGTTTAAGCAGATCATCGGGCGGGGCACCCGCATTCGCGAGGACTACAACAAACTCTATTTTACGATCATGGACTTCAAGGGAGCCACGCGGCTGTTTCATGACAAGGACTTCGATGGCGAGCCTGTGATGATCTATGAACCGAAGGATGATGAACCTATCATCCCGCCGGATATCGAGGACCAGGATGAGGTGACCGTTATCCGTGAAGACACGCCCCCTTATGGTTCAGACGAAACGATCGGCAATGACGAACGCAATAGTGAAGGCGGCGGCAGTTCCGGACGTCGGACCCGATTTGTCATTGACGATGTCGCTGTGACCAATGCCATCGAGCGCTCTCAGTACCTGGATGAGAACGGCAACCTCATTACCGAAGATTACCGCGTATTTCTGAGGGACGAAATTAAGAAGACTCTGCGGACCCAGTTCGCAAGCCTCGATCTCTTTTTGCGCCGTTGGAATGATGCTGAGCGTAAGCAGGCTGTCATTGATGAGCTCAAAATGCACGGAATTCCGCTTTCCATTTTATCGCAGGCGGTGCCCCATGGAGAGGAGCTTGACGCCTTCGATTTGGTTGCGCACATAGCTTTTGACCAAAAACCTCTTACTCGAAAAGAGCGTGCCAACAATGTCAAAAAGCGGAACTACTTTGCAAAGTACGGAGATCAGGCTCGTGGTGTCCTTGAGGCTCTATTAGAAAAGTATGCCGATCATGGCATTACAGATATAGAAGATGCCGCGATTCTTGAGTTACCGCCGTTTACGGATGTGGGAACCAAAACCCAGATCCGCCGGGTTATATTTGGCGGTAACGAAAAGTATTCGCAGGCCATTACCGAACTGGAAAATGCACTTTACGAACGTCAGGCTGCCTGACGCGACTACAAGGACCGAGTATCAATGAATCTCAGCAGCACGATCAAATCCATCCAAGACATCATGCGCAAAGACGACGGTGTCGACGGTGACGCTCAACGTATAGGTCAGCTCACTTGGATGTTGTTTCTCAAGATCTTCGACCAGTGCGAGGAAACCTGGGAAGACGACGCGGCTGATCGTCGAAAGAAATACAAATCGCCCATTCCTGAGGATTGCCGCTGGCGCAATTGGGCAAAATACGTCGAAGACGACAAAGGCAAAAAGAAGCCGCAGATTCAGGCGAGCGATCTGGTCAAGCACGTTAATGACAATGTCTTTCCCGGACTCCAGAACCTGAACGTCGACGGCGATGAAAAGGCCAGAGTCGTTCGCGACGTATTCGTCGATGCGAACAACTACATGAAGTCTGGCACGCTTATGCTTGCGGTGATCGAAAAGCTTGACGAAGCCATCGACTTCCATGACCTCAAGAGCCGGGGACAACTAGGAACGATCTATGAACAGATTCTCAATGATCTCCGGTCGGCGGGGAATGCCGGAGAATTTTACACCCCGCGCGCCATTACCGAGTTCATGGTGAAAATGGTTAACCCTAGTCTCAAGAAGCGCGAGAAAGTGCTCGATCCTGCCTGCGGCACAGGCGGATTTCTCACCGCCACTATCGCACATCTGGAAAAGCAGATCAGCAGAAAGTCTGGTGCAGAAGACCGCAAGGCTATTGCAGGGTGCATCCGAGGCATCGAAAAGAAGCAGCTCCCGCATCTTCTCTGTACCACAAATCTGATGCTCCATGGCATTGAAGTGCCGAGCATGGTTGAGCACCGCAATACGCTCAGCAAAGGCTGGAACGATTGGAAACTCACCGAACGGGTCGACTGCGTCATTACGAATCCTCCCTTCGGTGGTATGGAAGATGACGGTGTTGGAAACGACTATCCGTCTGATGTCCGGACACGGGAAACGGCCGACATGTTCCTCGTGCTAATCGTAAAGAAATTACTCAAGGACAAAGGTGGGCGCGGTGCGGTGGTTCTCCCGGATGGGACACTCTTTGGTGAAGGCGTGAAGGCCAAGGTGAAAGAACTTCTGCTTCGGGAATGTCACCTTCACACCGTCGTCCGACTACCCAACGGTGTCTTCAATCCTTATACTGGGATCAAAACCAATCTTTTGTTTTTCAGCAAGGGTAAGCCTACCGACATCATTTGGTTTTACGAACATCGATATCCGGCAGGGGTGACCAGCTATTCTAAGACCAAGCCACTCCGGGTTGAAGAACTCCAACCTATCGCAGACTGGTGGGGAAAGGAGTCCGGTGGTTTTGCGACCCGTATAGAAAACGAACTGGCGTGGAAGGTAGATTTCAAAGCTATCAAACAAAAAGCTGAAACCCTGGCCAAACCTTATTGGGGCCAGGCGGATGCCCTTCGCAACGAAGCCTCCGAGTTTGTGAACGAGATTAGAGATCTTCGCGAATCTATAAGGGGCGAGAAAATAGAATCTTCTCGCGAAGGGGTCGAAGCAAGGATTAAAATGCTAAACGAGCAAATTGACTCCCTTCGTCAGCAGGCCAAGGAGCAACAGGCCATCGGCGACCGCCATTACTGGCCCATTTATAACCTCGACATCAAAAACCCGAATGCCCCTGAGGAGGAAACTCAGGACGCCGAAAAGTTGCTGGGGAAATACAAGACACTGCTGAGCGACATCGAGGGGACGCAATCAAAGCTCAAGGCCGAGCTTTCCGCCGCCCTGGCTCATCATTTTGAAACCGAAAAGCCAGCCTGATGAACGCGGAGAACTTCCTCACCAACTTTGGGCAGATCGCTAGTGCACCCGAGGGTATTAACCGTCTGCGGGAAATGATTTACAACCTCGCCGTCACGGGTGTCTTAAGCGAACAAAGACATGAAGATGGAGATGGCCATGCCCTGCTCGCTGAGATCAAGGAGAAGAAACAACGTCTCATTGAAGCGGGAATACATAAGCGTTCTCCGAAGATCGAGAATTTACGCGATGCGTTCAACGAATCCTTGCCCAAAATTCCAAGCAGCTGGGCATGGGCCAGACTGGTAGATGTCGGAGAGATCAGCCCAAAAAATGAGGCGGATGACGACACTATGGTCTCGTTTGCATCTATGAGTGCGATTTCGGAAAAGCATGCTGCGGGTGTTGCCCATGCGGATAGGCTATGGAGCACAATCAAGAAGGGCTACACCCACTTTGCTGACGGTGACGTTGTTCTCGCGAAGATCACTCCGTGTTTCGAAAATGGGAAAGCCGCGGTAATGGCGAATTTGACTAATGGCATCGGAGCGGGAACAACTGAACTTCACGTTATTCGACCGATTGCACAAACTGTTGAGCCGGGATTCATTTACGTGTTCCTGCGTTCGCCCTACTTTAAAATTGTAGGTGAAGGATACATGACTGGCACTGCCGGTCAGAAACGCTTACCAACCGAATATTTCGCCACACGCCCTTTGCCATTACCGCCCCTTGCCGAACAGAACCGCATCGTGGCCAAGGTGGATGAGTTGATGGCGTTGTGCGATCAACTAGAGGAGCAGCAGCTGGAAAGGGAACGGCGCTTCCCGGAGCTCTCCCGCGCCTGTCATGCCAGTTTTGCTGAAGCGCCCACACCGTCTAACATCATCCGCATTTTCGACGAAATCGGTGCTGTCGCCCCAGCCGATCTCCGTAAAACTATTCGCACTTTAGCCATAGACGGCAAATTCTATGGGACGCAGCAAGATCAGGAGAATTGGCGGCACCTTAAGCTAAAGGATGTCTGTCTTCTAATTACGGATGGTGAGCATGCTACCCCAGAGCGAACAAGTGAAGGCATCCCACTTGCTACTGCAAAAAATATCCGAGACGGGTTTCTCGACCTCAAAAATACAGATTGGCTTTCCATTTTCACCGCAGAGAAATGCTGGAAACGATGCAAGCCTCGGCACGACGACGTGTTGATGGTTTGTGTCGGCGCGACAATCGGCCGTGTTTGTTTAGTTCAAAATCCTCCAGATATGGTCCTTGTGCGCAGCGTCGCTTTACTGAGGCCGAATACTGAAGTAATTAGGCCGGACTATTTAGACCACTTCCTTCGGAGTCCTCTTGGCCAATCTCAAATATGGGCAGGTGTTAAACAAAATGCGCAGCCATGTTTGTATCTCGGTCGGATGAATGAGTTTGCACTCGCGGTTCCGCCCCTCGCGGAGCAACGCCGGATCGTTGCCAAAGTGAATCAACTGATGGCCTTGGTAGACCATTTGGAAATGCAACAGCGGGCAAAGGATAAGCTAGCCGAAGCTTTCGCCAGAGCCTGCGTCGCCTCGTTCATCGGTACTAAGATTGAAAGAAGAGAGAAGATGAAAGCGCCCAAAACCGAACTGGTTTCCGTCGTTACGATTGGCAAGAAACTCAAGCCGAACGCCGATGCCCCGCTCGCGACGCTGCTCAGCAGACACAAGGGCGAGCTTGCCGCCAAAGCGCTCTGGCAGCAATCCGGTTTGGCGATTGATGCTTTTTACCAGCAACTGAAGACCGAGATCGCCCAAGGCTGGATCGCCCCGCCTAAAGAAGCTGAGATGAAAATTGTAACGGAAGCCTGATGCACCTGGATCGCCTTAAAGTCGCCTCGTTCCGCAACCTGCGAGACTTCGAGATAACCTTTACCCGCTCGGCGCAAGACGCTGACGGCACCGAGCGCGGGTTCAAGACTCACGCCGTCATCGGTCAAAACGGTTCCGGCAAATCCAACATGATTGAGGCAATCGTCACCATCTTCCGTGACCTTGATCTGAACCAGAAAACCGACTTTGCCTACGAGCTGGATTACACCTGTCGCGGCAATCGTGTTGCGGTCAACGCGATGTACGAAAAGGGCAAGGTGACCATCACGGAGCGAGACGCTAGGGAGTCCAAGGAGTTCGCAGTGTCGCATCTCTCTCGCAAATCTGGTTCGGGGGAGAACTATGTCGATAATGCAAAGAAATTTCTTCCTTCCCACGTCTTCGCCTACTACTCCGGCCGCAATGAGCGCATTGAAACTCTATTTCAGCAGCACCAGCAAAGGTTCTACGAGGCCCTGCTTGATGGAAATGACGAGTTGATGCGTCGTCTCTTCTACTGCCGGAGCGTCCACAGTCAGTTTGTGCTGCTGGCTTATCTCCTCAAGGATGACCCGGAATGCAAACGGATCCTCTCTGACCTCAATATCGAAGAACTCGATTCCGTACTCTTCGTGCTCAAACGGCCCTACTGGTTCAAGACGGATATGGCCGAGGAGATTCTGACGAACGGTGACAATCGCTTCTGGTATGCGCGTGGCATCGTGCAGGAGTTTCTTGCTCAGCTCTGGAAGGTAGCGATCGCGCCTATTGATCATAGCGTAACTCGCCTGCTCGACTTTCGCGGGCGGAAGGAGAGCCAGGACTTGCTCTATCTCTTCGTCCCGGACAAACCTGCTCTTGTAAAACTCGCGCAAGAGATTGGAGAACCAGCCCGCTTCTTCAAATACCTAGAGAGCACATACATCTCCGACCTAATCGACGAGGTGCGTATCAATGTGAAGCACCGTGATGTTTACGGGAATATCAACTTCACGCAGCTCTCAGAGGGTGAACAACAGCTCCTTACCGTCTTAGGCCTGATGCGCTTCACCCACGAAGATGAATCGCTCTTTCTCCTCGACGAACCGGATACCCACCTGAACCCTATCTGGAAACTTCGTTACTTTGACGAAATCGAGAAGGTGGTGACGCTCCAAGATCAGTCGGCCTTCGGGGACTCCCAGCTCATTATCACGACTCACGATCCGATGATGATCGGCAGCCTGCGAAAGGAGCAGGTGCGGATTCTGTCGAAGCAACAGGGAAGTGTTCGTGTGGAGGAACCAGACGATCACCCTCAAGGCATGGGCGTTGCTGGATTGCTCAAGAGCGAACTATTTGGTTTACGGTCGACGGTCGATACTGAAACTCGGCGCCGTCTCGACCGCAGAAATTATCTTTATGCCTTAGGTTCCGCGAGAACGGTCGCGCAGAACGACGAGCTTTCTAACTTAAGTGCCGAGCTGGCGGAACTTGGTTTCGCTAGCGACTTTAAGGATCCTTACTTTGAAATGTTTGTAAAAAAAATGGCGATGCATACCGAATTTCACGAGGATGCGCTGACCCCAGAGCTCAGGGCGGAGCAGGACAAGGTCGCGAGCTCAATTATCGATGAGATTCTTGCCGCGGAGAAGAAAGCCGGATGAGGTGGATTGATTTTGAGAACAAGAAACCGACAGACTCGAACATTCCCGGTTGGCAACCGTGGAGCGAGTCAGAGTGGGCAGTTTGGCAGGCAGAATCGAAACGATTGGTTGACGTGATGACTTGTTTGCATGCGGCAGGAAAAATCAAAGAACGTAATGAGCTGATTGACAAGAACGCGAGTCATTGGGGAAAGCTAAAGCCGTGGCTCTTCGCCCTATCACATGGGAAATGCTGGTTCACAGAAGGAAAAAACATCTCCTCTCATCCGGATGTAGAACATTTTCGCCCTAAGAAAGAGGCGATAAGTTTGGACGGCACTGTTAGAGACGGGTATTGGTGGCTTGCCTTCGATTACACAAATTTTAGAGCGTCTGGAACTGTCCCCAATCGGAAGAAGGGGGGCTGGTTCCCTCTCCACAGTGATTCGCTGTGTTCTAAGTTCGAGTCTCGCTGCGAAGAATCAGAAATGCCGTACCTTCTTGATCCCGTCAATCCTACAGATCCTGACCTGCTAGCCTTTGACGAAGAAGGAAACGCAATTCCGGTACCTAATGCCGATGAGTGGGCAAAGGAGCGTGTGCGCATTTCAATCGAACGTCTCAAGCTGAATGAGCACGATGCTCTCCCAACGGAGCGCCGAAAGGTATGGCAGGAAGTCAGTGGAGCGATTGACGCGTTCCTTAATGCAAAAGCGACCTTCGACCCCAAAAAGAACCCAGCGCCTAAGGTAACGATGGACGAGAAGGCAAAGTTTATCAGGAGCAAGACGAGGAAAGATGCCGAACTCTCCTCTGTGGCTCGTTGGTGTCTCTTGTTCCGCAATGATCCACAACTGTCTAAGCTGGCTTGCGAGTAAAATCGCTGGCAAATCCGGTCGAAGATACGAATTAGCATGAAATCCAAAAATGTTTAGGGCGTTCAATGGCCTTCGGTCATCAAGTGAAGTTTCGCAACCCAACTTCCGCCCGTGCATCATTACCCCTGCCAGCGGGAGTTCATCCCCGACGGGCATACAAGCTTGAACGGCGAAACATCGAAGTATAAAATTATCTTTGCCGGCGTAAACCCGGTGACTTCCTCGGTGATCACCCAAAACCGGCCATTAGTGATCACTTCAAAACCGGCCAACGGTAGAAGCGTTCGAGACATTGACAGCGTGGCGAAGCCTTCTAGGCTCGCGCGCCATGGAGCTGGGGTCAGGCATACCATTCACTACATTCTTGGCGCTGCGGTAACATTTTCTACGAAGCCCCTGGGCATAGACCGCCGTCCCGGAGTCTTTGCCCCGACTGGCCTAAATTTCTCGGAGCGAAATTTATTTTCCCGCCAAAACCTCGTCCAGCAAAGAATAATCGATCATCTGGGTGGCGGTTGAGGGTTGGGTGATCTTTCGCGTTTGAGCGTCAGGGTCAGCGTCAAAGCTTTACTTTCGATGTTCGCAGGAGGATCGATTGAGGCGAAACCGTGAATCTCAAAAGTAAAGATTCGCGGTTTTCGGTTTTCCGCCGTTCTCCGCCCTCGCGAGGATCACGCGGCGGCGGTTTCGCGCTGGAAATAGCGTCCGGCTTTGACATCTTTACTTTCTCGCGGGCTCACGAACCACGACGATGTTGGGAGTGGGCTGACAAAACGTGAGCGGTGAAGGGTAGGGCGAGAGAAGAATTCAGCAGCAAGGGAGTAGGGAATTGGTGAAAAACACTCGGAACGCGATTTGGATTCAGAGGGATTTTGACTTCATGCGAAGAATCGTTAACGCCAATGATTGAGAATATGGACTCGGTTTTCAACTGGAACGGCCGCGGCAATAAGTCTTTCGATGGCGGCGACGATTTGCGGTCGGCTCATGTTCTTGCTCACTTCTTTCTCTTCGTAAACGAGCAAGATCCCTGAATGCGGGCGATGCGCGGCTTGCCAATCCCTATGGAGTTCGAGTAAGTCAGCGGGGTCTTGGTCAGCAATGTTTGACGATTACGAGCAGCATAGTCGAGCTGCTCACCGTCTGAAGCGCCTGCCGTTCCAGCCAGACGGGGAGTATTTACTTCATGGCCGGCACGGCGCAGGAAAGCGATTAGCGTGTCATCGTCGGCACAGTCGTCGAGGTAGAGCGACAGGGGCATCGGCTTTAGAGAGCGCCACTTGCTTGGAGCCTCTGGCCCTCTTCTTCGGTTTCACCGTCTACCAGGACCTTGTTCCGCTGGTAATAGTCGAGCGCCTCAAGCACTGCCTCCACCGGCAAGGCGAAATTCTTCGCCGTCGCCTCCGCTGTTTCCCCTTCTCGCAACATGGTAGCGAGCAAATGCCAAACATGCATGTTACGACCTTTAATCCATAGGATTTTACGCCATGGGTGGTGGCGCACTTCAAGGTATTTATAAGCTGTTTCAGCTTCGGCTTTCATGAACTAAAAGTTTACATGCCGGCCTCGCGGCTGGCAAGGGCAGTGGAGACAGGGATTTGGGGGTCGGATTCGGGCGTCAGCGGCGTCAGGGTCACAGCAAATTTTTATTTTTGATGTTCGCAGGAGGATCGATTGAGGCGCAACTGTGAATGTCAAAAGAAAATATTCGATCCGGTTTTCCGTCGTTCTGCGCCCGGGCGAGGATTA
>Ga0208454_1001089_pt1 | contig 12035 bp, 18 predicted proteins | sample EasRivMeERMZT100_FD_187530 | JGI IMG/M metagenome (GOLD analysis project Ga0208454, IMG submission 187530) | Soil microbial communities from meander-bound floodplain in the East River, Colorado, USA - East River MetaG ERMZT100 (SPAdes) (version 2) | ecosystem: Environmental > Terrestrial > Soil...
AAGCGGATCGGTGTGTGGGATTTGTCCGGCGGCGGGCCCGGCGCGCTCGAAACCAACGGCTACAGAGTGGATTTGTCTTTCACCGCGGATGGACAGGAGATGCTCGGCAGCCCCAAGGAAGGCACTTCTGCCTGCTTTCGCTGGCGGTTGAGTCCCCCGACGAATGCGGCCGCTCCGCCCGTCTTGACGCGGTTGCCGCTGCACACCCCCAAAGGCTTGACGTCTCTCAGCCCCGTTTCCAACTCCGTGGTGATGACCAGTTCCGAAGGCTCACAAATTCTGGCGCCGGGAGAAAACGGGCCGGATAGCGGGCGCTGGGTGCCCACCAGCCCGGGCATCAACGGCGTTTCACCGGATGGACGCTGGCTGGGAATTCGGCGCCCTTACCAAGAGTTGCTGTATGTTTACCGGCTTCCGCAGTTGGAAGAGGTCGCCAAACTGACGCACCCGGTTTCCTTCGGCGAGTTCCAGTTTTCACCTCGTGGAGAAGAAGTGGCCATCGGGTCGTTGCACGGGAGAATGTTAGTGACATTCTGGAACACGACAACCTGGCAGCGCACGCGCACGCTGACGAATTTCTGCCGCGCGCTCTACACGCCGGACGCCCGCGCGCTCTGGCTCCACAAAGATTGGCACAGCGCCGGCCTCTACGATGCGCGCACGATCGAGCCGCTGCTGCTGCTGCCCAAAGGAATGCTCCCGCTCGCCCTCAGTCCTGATGGACGTCACCTCGCAGTCAGCGTGGACGCCCGGCGCCTGCAAGTGTGGGATCTGTCCGAGATACGCAAGCAACTCCACACCTTCGGATTGGATTGGGTGGATTAAACTCAAGCGCTCATCCCCAGTCTCAGCAATTTGTGGTTATGGCAGGCCCCCTCCTTCCAGGAAATCGCTGCAGCGGAGGCGAAGGAGCAGACGCAGACCGAGCAGCCGTGAACGCGAGGCGCACCCGTTGCCAAGGCGCCCGAGAACACGCGCAGTCCAAAACCTGGCGGACTTCTCGGTGATCGCAAAGCGTCCTGGACTCCGGTAGTCCTCTACCGCTTTTCCCAAACGCGCGTTTTAAAAGCACCAGTTCCCTCCCCAAAAATATTTCAAAACCCGTGGCGTGATTGGGCGGCGGATTCCGCCATTACCCAGTGACGGGACAAACCTTGGCGGTAGCCCACGAAGCGGACCGGGCCAGGCCAAACACGCAGAGACACTCTACAACGGAAAGACGGCATGACGGAATTGGAATTCCCTCGGCAAACCGTCCTTTCGCCGTAGTTAACAAAACAAAAAACAAACAAAACAAAAGACAAAACCTATGAAGATAATCAAGTACCTCACATTCGTATCAGGCCTTGCGCCTATCGGTAACGGAAGAGGAATGACGGCACGCACGGGTGTGTTCGTCAGCCTCTGGGTAGCGGCGGTCCTAACAGCGCTGCCGGGTGCGGCTCTGGCGACCCCGTCGTCCAACATCGTGAGCGCCCCTATAGTGGTGAGAGCGAGCTTCGTGGATCCGGTGGACGCCAAGTTCAAAATCAAGGGAGAGAATCAGGAGGTCCTCCAAGCCCCTGAGTTGCTGGAAACGGTCCTGCAACAGATTATAATCGGACCTGGCGGCAGCACGGGCTGGCACAGCCATCCCGGCCCGGTGGTCGTTCTGATCAAGGCCGGTGAACTCACCTTCTATTCCTCGGAGGACCCCACATGCACTCCCCGTACTTATTCGGCCGGCGAGGCGTTCATTGATCAGGGTCAGGGCCATGTGCACCTCGCTCGTAATTTGAGCGGCCAGAACGTCGAACTGTGGGCCACCTACTTCGACGTACCGGTTGGTGGGGCGATCCGGCTGGATGCTCCCAACCCCGGAAACTGCGGCTTCTAGTCCTTAACATAACGGCTGCGTCACCCTCGCGTTCACCTGGCAGTGGCGGGCCTACGACGCCGACCAGGCTCTCGCACCGAGAGCCTGGTCCGCTTCCATTCCAATCAGAAGCAGATGGGCAACAAGTCACTGAATCCACGCACTCTGACCGAGGCTAGTGGCCGCTTTGCGGCAGGCCTGGCTGTGCTCGGCCTCATCATCCTGACTTCGGCCAGTTCTCTGGAGAAGGCGCAGGCCGCCGAGAAGATTGAGGTCGGCGAAGGGTAAGTTCTCTACGAGATCATTGGCCAAGTCATCAATTTCACGCCGACGACGTCGACCCAGTTTGGCTATTACACCTACATCAAGGGCGTCGATGGATTGTTTGCGGGAGCGCCGGAAAATGAAACCACGGCCTGGTTTACGTTTCACCGCGAAACGACGAATCTGCGGGTCACCGCGAACGGGCCTTTGCGGATTATTTCCCGAGAAGGCACGACCACGGTTTACTTGAATGCTGTGCCAGCCGGGAATTTCTCCGACCCGGATTCCTTTCGAGCGGGCACGCCCATCCAAATCTCGACGCTGCGTCAACAAGTTATCGTGGATACTGTCAGTCAGACATTCACGGTGGTGAACCAGGATACGATCACATCCAGCTCGCTCTTCTCGGTCAACGGCAGCACAAATCAAATCGGGAAAGCCGGCGACGTTTTTCGCACAACCAAGAACGGCCACCTCAGCGAGCCTGTCCCCTCGGGATATTTTGCGGGCTACTCTGTTGGAGCGGGGAAAAGCAAATAACGGGCATCGTGCAAACCCAAACCGGGAAAAGCAAATGATGAGCGACGCCCGTCGCTTGGTCGTCCCGGAGCTGTCGCCCAAAGGAGCACAGCGCAAACGGCCGCAAACCATATTGCCAAGTTACCCGAGAGGACTACGATACACCGCAAGGTGCATCGAACTTATCGAGTAATGGAACACCCCACACCCGGGATGTTCTTAGAAAGGCTCGAGCCGTGTGAAGGGAAACTTTCACGCACGGTTCTTAGGGGGGCGTGGGCGGGTTAACCGCCTGCGTCTACCCGGCGGCCGCTGCGCGTGTCATGCAAAAGATTCTCCCACAACTTTGGCGCGGTTGCCTCTATGCCGCAACCGTCGTCGTCTTGACGTGGCTGTTCTTCGGACCGATTGCAGGCTTTCACCACATGATTCGCTGCGGCCTTCTTTGTCCCGTGTTCCTTGATGGTGAGTCGCCACAGGGCGGTCATTTGATGTGGGGAGAGTTCGAGGTTCGATTCTTCCCGATTCGCATAGCTCTGAGTATTGCGCTTTGGGCGCTTTGTCTTTTCTTTGTGATGAGGTTCTTACGAGTTCAGACGAGCACGGCGGCTGCACCTGTCGTCACCGCATCCGGTCGGCCTTCGTTTCGTTTCCGCCTCGGCGTGTTTTCAGCGCTTGCTCTTGTCGTGTCCGGTCTCGCTACTTCTTTTTTGCCTGTTTTCGATTTTGGTGGTTTTGTCGCGCCTGTATTCATTTCGGTCGTTGCTCTCGTTTGCGGGTTTTGTTCCGTAGCTTCGGTATTTGCAGAGCGAGGATTTGACCGCGCCGTTGCATCTTTGTGTGCTGCCGTATCGCTCTATGCGTTGTTGCGATTCGGCGATTTTTTGCTGATGATTATTCCATGATGCGGCCTAACCCCGCTGCAGCGAGCCCGGCCATCGCGCTGTGGTTGCAATCCACACGTCCCGTGGGCCGGGTCGCTGAGCTTGGGTCGTTGATATAGTGGCACTACGCGCATGGGAATACCTCCACCAGCTGCAGCAGTTACTACGGTAGGACGTTTGAGTGATGTCATCTTCGGCATTGCGACGTCGTTCGCGGCCATCATGGTTGGCATCATCGTGTGGGGCATCCTGTTTGACAGCACCGGTGGCGAGCCATTCTCCAGCACTGTTTTTGGTGCGCTCTTCATGTGGCCCATTCTCTTGATTCTTATCATTGGCGGTCCGATTGCGTGGTGGCAGCATCGCACCATGAGAAAGCGCATGATTATTTTCGGCGCTCAGGTGTTGGGCACCCACGCTGCGATTGGATTGTCGTGGCTTCTGTATTGAGCATGAACACGCGGCCTCTCCATGAACCCCGTTCCCGTAGCGGCGTCTCGACAGACCGCCGCATTTCACCCCGCCGCGGCAAGTCAGCGGCGCACTGCCGAGACGCCGCTACCCCGGAGGTTCATGGTCCCGATGCGCAATGCCCGAATCGTGGAAGCTCTCCATGCGCGCGGCGGTGACCCCTTGGCAGCATATGAACCTCGCCCAAGAACTTGAACGACTCGCCAAACTCCACGCCGAGGGCGCACTGACCGCCGAGGAGTTCACCAGGGCGAAGAGTCAGATTTTGTCCGCCCAGCCATTCTCAGGCTTCCCTTTGAAGGGCATCCGTCGCCAGTCCTCACGCCAGTTGTGCGGTTTACCGCTTTGGGCTATTGCGGTCGGTCCGGATTGGGAGAAGGGGGAGAGGCGTGGTCATGCTCGCGCCATCTTCGCCTTGGGTGACATGGCGACCGGCTGGTTCGCGTGTGGCGGCTTGGCACGTGGCATTTTCGCGGTCGGCGGTCTGGCCATCGGCCTCTTTGCGTTCGGCGGCGGTGCCATCGGCATCCTCATTGCAGTCGGCGGCGGCGCCATTGGAGGTATCGCCTTTGGTGGGGCCGCCATTGGGGCCATCGCCATCGGCGGAGGGGCCTGTGGCTATTACGCATTCGGCGGTGGGGCTGTCGGGGTTCATACGGTCTCTGGCCTGCATCAGGATCCGGAAGCGGTTAGCTTCTTTCAGCAGTATTTTCCATGGCTCACAAAGCTTCTTCAACATTGACGATTTGCCAGATAGCTAACCCTGGCGTGGAGCGGACGGGAGGCAGCCGTTCAGTCGACGGTCGTCCGGCGGCGGTCGCTCTAGAGCTTGGACGTTCGGCAAGCTGCGCATATGCCTGCAAGGCGTAAAGTCCTAGCATTGATGGCAGCCCTGGTAACGGGAACGCTGGTTTATTACGGCTTGGGTTTTCTGCTGGCGTGGATGGTCTTCGACGTTCTGCGCATCAGTGTTTCCACCGCAGACGCGCAGAGCCTCCTTTGGATGATCGCACTCAAGTTGATCCCGTTGTGCGGTGCGATGGTGACGGCGATTTTTGTGGTGGCTAGATTGCGGAGACGACCCCAGACATGACAGCGAATGAACAGCCGAACGAGTCGGTGGAGCCGAACCGCCGCCCACCTTCTCCGTTCGACGTCGGGCGGCGATTCTTGAGCGCCTCGTGCGCTCCACCGTCCCTGCCGGCGGTGGTCGCTCATTTCTGGCGTTAGCCCGACGATGCCACTCGACCTCCAGAAGCTGATGGATTCCGCGCGCAAACAGGGCGCAAATCCTCCCGTGCCTGAGACAGCCATACGAGATGCTGAGTGTGCCTTGGGCTTTCCAATCCCACCACCATTGCGCCGCCTTTATTCAGAGGTTGGCGATGGCGGATTCGGTCCAGGATACGGCTTCTATGGGCTTGCCGGCGGGACGGAGCAGTTCCCGGACGAGAGTGTCGTCTACCTCTATACACTGTTCCGAAAGGGCGATCCGGAGGATCCGTCGTTTTCATGGCCCTACATGCTTCTTCCAGTTATGGATTGGGGATGCGCGATCCGCAGTTGCGTGGACTGCTCCACCCCATCGTTGCCGATTATCCGTCACGATCCGAATGTGGAGGTGCCAAGCCAGTTTCGTGGCGAGGACTGGCATCTTGAGGAATGGTTGCAGGCGTGGCTTGACGGCTATGATCTCTGGAAGAATGAATAGAGGGGCCAACAAGATCTCTGAAGCGAATGGTGGAACCGCTTCAAACTGGGAAAAGCAATTGACGAGCGACGCCCGTCGCCTGGTGCGTCCGGAACTGGCGCCTCATGGAGCGCAGCACAAACGGCCACATACCAGTATTGCCAAGTTGTACGAGAGGAGTACGATGCGCGTTACAATGCATCGGTTTTATCGAGCAGGGACACTCCGCAACCGGGATGTCCTTAGCAAGGCTCGAGCCGTGTGAAGGCAAACTTTCACGCACGGTTCTTCGGACCGAATGAGGTCAAATTGGTTTCCGCGCCGGTCCCCTCCGCCGGTCTCACCACCAACTCGTATTCGCCGGATCGATCCGTCCAGTAGGCAATCGATTTGCCATCGGGCGACCAGGCCGGAACCGCTCGGCTACACCCGACGATTGGGTGAGATTAAAGATGGGGCCATGCTCGGCGGGCAGGGAAAAGACTTCGCCTCGGGCCTCGACCAGGACGCGCCGGCCGGAAGGGGAGATGGCTGTATTGGCTACTTGCTCCGCTACGTTCCGACTTTGGGCTTTGATCCCGGCCAGGTCAGTGACCACGCGCACTTCCACCGGGAAATGCTTCCCGGAGGAGAGGTCCAGGAGATGGAGCCGGCCGCCCGCTTCGAAGACAATGTTGGCCGGGCCAATCGATGGTTGATGGACGTCGGTGTCTGTGAAGTGCGTGACCTGCCGGGGAGTGCCGGCCATCGGGCGAGAATTTTGGGGCCGTTTCCTCGCCGGGCGGCGAACTGAGACGTTGGGCTACTCCCCCTTCCCTGGCGACGACCCAGATGTCGCCCGCATACACGAACGCGATCTGGGAGGCGGAGACGTCGAGATGCCGCAAGAGCCGGGCGTCGATAGCGCCGCGAGCGCTAACGAGCCCCAGCCACGCCAGCGTCAGGGCAAGGATGAGCCATTGCGGGATTCGGTGTGAATGGATTTTCATGAGATCGGTCCGGATTGAACTTAATTGGCCTGCGGAGTCGCCTGAGATGCTATAGCTACAAGTTTCTCCGTCGTCCGGAAAAGGAGCGTGTTGCCGGCAATCGCCGGTGTGGACAAACAGAGGCCGCCGAGCTTGTTGGTGGCGACGATGCTGAAATGATTGGTCGCGGGAAGAATGAAGACATCCCCCAATTCGCCTGTGAAATAGAGATGGCCTTTGGCAGCTATCGGCGAGGCGGTGAAACCTTGCCCGCCGCCGCCAATGCGTTCCGAATAATGGACGCGCCCCGTCGGCACGTCGAAGCACGTCACGATGCCGTCATTCGAGCAGCCCCAGAGCAGGTCGCCCACGACGATGGGTGTCTGGAGGTAATTACCCATGCGCGGATGACACCACACGATGCCCTGGTTCGTCATGCTGATGTCCGGCGGCTGGATGTCGCCCGAGGCGTCCAGTCGCACCGCGCGCATGGGCCGATATTTGCCGTGGCCGCTGGTGAGAATCACCCGGTCGCCGGCCAGAATCGGCGAAGCCACCGGGATGTCGCCGCCGTCGCTCAACCACCAGAGCGGCTCGCCTGTTTTGAAATCATAACCGCCGATCTCTTTCCAGCCGTTGGCGATGATTTGGGTGCGGCCGCCATTCTGGGCCACAATCGGCGTGCACCAGGAACTGTTGTCCTTGCGCGGCCGGCGCCAGAGCTCGCGCCCGTCGGTTGCGTCGAAGACAGCCAGGAATTGTTCGGTGATAGTGTCCACCTGCACGATGACTTTGCCTTCGTGCAGAATGGGAGAGCTGGCGAAGCCCCATTGATAGGTGGGCATGTTGTGAGGCGCGGAGTGAAGCTTGCCGAGGTCCTTGCGCCAGCGCAGTTCGCCCTGCATGTCGAAACAGAACAGCCCTTCCGAACCGAACAGCGCCACGATCCGCTGCCCGTCTGTGGCGGGAGTGGAATTGCACTGCGTGGCCTTGGTGTGCCGTTCCAGGCGCGGCACGGATTCGAACCCGAGTTTGTCCCACAAAACTTTTCCTGTGGCGGGATCGAGGCAAAGGAGCCGCCACTGGTGTGGCACCTTCTCGGCGTAGGAATCGCCAGCGCCGTACAGGCCCACCTTCAATTGCGGCTTGCCTCCCGGTCGGACTACCGTGGCGACGTAGATGCGGTCATTCCAGACAATGGGGCTCGCGTGAGCGAGGCCTGGAATGGCTTGTTGCCACCAGACGTTCTTGCCGGTCTCCACGTCCCACAGGAGTGGTGGCGCCGCAGAGTCGCTCACGCCGCAGGCGCGCGGACCACGGAACTGCGGCCAGTTCCCGGCTCCCGCAACATCCGGGGCCACGCTGCTGAAGAGAAGGAAACCACCGACGGAAATCACGAGAGGAAATTGTTTCGGGTTCATACAGTGGCTTGCCACTGTAGAGAAAGGAGTGGACTTCGGCAATCTTCGTCGCGGCGGCTGTCAGCCAAGGAGGTGGGGGTCGGTGGTGTTTGCGGGTGCTGCGGTGTGTCAATGCACTGGGCCTTTTGCGGCTCGACAGAATTATGGGGGCGGAGTATGTAGGTTTTCATGGTGTCTGCTTTCCTTTCATTGTTTGAGTTCATGACTGAACAAACTTGTGGTTGGGCTTCCCGACACACGTCGGGGCGCCATCCACGTTCTCGGAGAGCAGACACCTTTGTCGCTTTCATCGCGAGCCATACTGTCTAGGCCGCTCAGCACGTGTCCGCCATGCCCACACAAACAACAATCGGAAAGACGACCTTGCGCCTTGTAGTCGGCGACATCGCCGAGCAGGACACGGACGCTGTGGTTACTGCTGCTCATTGGCGACTCAATAAGGGCATGGGCACAGACGGCACCATCCACTCGAAGGGCGGCCCCAAGATATACGAGGAGTGCCAGCGCATCGGCGGCTGTCCTATTGGTGATGCTGTCATCACTACCGGCGGCAATCTCAAAGCGCGACACGTGATCCATGCCGTCGGACAGTCTGGCGCGGCGGTGATGAGCACGAGCCAGAGTTGTTGGCGAGCGCCTATCGCCGGAGTTTGCAGGTCGCAGCGGAGCACGGCTTGCGCAGTATCTCGATTCCATCCATATCCACCGGAGCGTTTGTTTATCCTATCCGCCTCGCAGCACCGATCGCGCTCAGGACGATCATCCAGTTCTTGGAGCGAGAGCAGCACAGCCTCGACGAGGTGCGGATGGTTCTCTACACTCGCGAGGATGACACCGCCTACACGGTATTTGCACACGCACTTGAGCAGATACTTTCAGAGAGGGTCACAAATGGAGCGGCCTAACAAAAAAAGGAATGTAGCTAACTGGAAGTGAAGCGGCAGGAGGCGTCGCGTTGTTGAAGGGCGTGGCCCCGCTTCACTTCCGGTTGGCTGCATTCCCCGGTTGAACGAAGCCGCGTCGAAGGTTCAGAGGGCCTGGGTCACTGCATGGGCCTTTAGGGAAAGTTTTTGCGGGCTGACACGACGTTTACAGATAAATATGACAGCAGCGCTTAGCCAGTTTACCCAGAGCGTGGAGCCAACGGGAGGCCGCCGGTGTGCCCAGACTTCACTCGTGCGGCACCGGTGGCTGCCACCTGTGGCTCACGCTTATCGTTAGCCCACTTCACGCGCATGAGCTGGAAGGCTGAAGCACATAAGATTTACGAGGAACGCGTGGTGAACGACTCCCTCGCCCGGCTGGCAGAGCGACTCGACTTGAAGGGCCTTCCACTCTCGGATGATGAGTTGAAGACCTGGCCAAACGATCTCGAGAGTCGTTCAGAAATCGGGAAAAGAGAAGAGAGCGACTGGAGAAGTACAAAGCTCATCTCGCGAAGAGTTATGGAGCGGATCTTGTTGCAAACATCTCGTCCGCTCTTGAGGAGATCAATAATGCGATTGGTTATGAAGAAAAGTGACGCGCGGTACAGGAACGCGTGGACCCAGCACGCCTGACGATGGCTCGCCTCATGGGTTATTACTCCGGTGTTGATGAAGGCTTGATTTCGGAGCGCCGGAAGCCTCTGGATTGGGTTGTTGAACAATGAAAACCAGGCAGATTATCAAGAGCACATTCAAGGTTGCCCTCGTGTGGCTCTGCCAGGCTGTAGCAGCGCCCGGACAGAATCTTCTGGTGAATGGGGACTTCGAGGCAGGCAACACGGGCTTCACGAGTGACTACACGTTCGGACGAACGGACACGACTTATACCGGCCAGGACTACTACAATGTTGTCCGTAATCCCCGAGAGAGTCACGCTTTGGGTGCATCATTTGCTGACCACACCACTGGCACAGGATTCATGCTCGTCGCCAATGGCGCGGCAGACACCAATCGCGTCGTGTGGCGGCAGGGGGTTCGGGTCAGCATGAATGTCACGTATGAGTTCTCAGGCTGGGCGACCTCATGGGGGGACGATGGAACAGGAAATGACCCCAATCCCGCAAAATTTCGTGTCATCATCAATGGCAGAGCTATTGGCCCCGCCTTCCAGCTTTCCAATCAGGACGGCCATTGGCAGGGCTTCAGTGTCCGATGGAGTTCGAGAGAATCTGAAACTGCCTTGATTGAGCTCCGCTTGGAGACGACAGACTGGTTAGGCAATGATCCCGCGTTCGACGACCTTCAGTTCAGTGTGGCTTCACCACGCGCAACGATTCGCCTTGCTAATGTCGAGATTTGCTGGCCATCGGTCGCCGATGTGATCTACCAGGTCGAGTACGAGTCCGAGGTGACCGGTCACCTCTGGACGCCGCTCGGCGCTCAGGTTGCAGGGACCGGAGCCACCAATTGTGTGGTGGATGCATTCACGACACCGCGCCGGTTCTATCGAGTCCGCGAGGTTCCGTGACTGCAATTCAGGCGATTGAGTTGCCGAACAATCAACGAATTGCGATCCACACTTCGGCGCCACTGAATAAGACCGTGACCTGTGCTCTCAAGGCTATGGCGAAGGCCGAATGGTTCAAGGCGAAGCACCGAAAGGGAAACAGGAACAGGACTGGATGCCGGCCGGCACAGTCCTGCCCGTGAAAATCGCCCGGCCGGAAGGAAAACGATGCATTGAACGGTGACGAGTGCGTTCGGCGAGGGCCGACCATTGCACGCGAGGGTGCGTACGCTCCCCTTTTCAAGTGCACAGTTACGGTTAAGCAGCTTGGAATAGAGCTTCCAAAAAGTGACAGACGCGAGGACAGTCAGTCGGTGACGTTAATGAGACAAAGGAAGGAACAAACCCTGCCTATCCGGTTGGTTGACAATTATCGGTAACGGGGATTTATTTGGCTTGTAAGGCGGTTTGAAACAATGGTTCGGCTCACGACACCTTAAAACATCATGAACAAGAAAGAAGACAAAGGCACTGTCCGCAATCCTTCGCGGGAGAACATCCAACACGAACGCGAAGAACTGGATAAAAAGAAGTCTGAACTTGACGAAAAGGAGGCGCAGCTTGATCGAGAGGAGGGAAAGCCACCATCCAACACCAAGCCTGGGATCGGTCGTGCATTCGGTAGCAAGAAGCATCGCTAAGTAAAAGACCAGCAGTAGGCAACAGTAGCTGTTTATATCCATGGAAACCCCAGAGCAGAGGAAAGCTTTCGCCAGACACGTCTTATGGCACTTGGCCGGACTTCGGGCAGATGTTTATGAAACGAAACTGATGGTTGTTGAACTTCTGGCAAGGGAGCGAGGTGTCCCTGCTGTGACGATTCAGGCGCAATATGCTGAGGAGTCTGGCGAGAAGATGCGTCGTCTATATCGTCAAGCGATGCGGGAGGCGGGCCTAGGTGATAGTCCTGATATTCCGGAATAAAGTTCGGCTTAGGATTCCTCAGTTTGTCAAGCAACCGGATAGGCATGGTTGGCACTACGCCAGCAGTCCGTGAATGCAAAGCAGCTCGCGCAGCCGGCCTTTCAAGTCGGGCCTAATCGGTGCAAGTCCGATCACGGATGCCAATGTTAGTGACAAGTGGCGACTGACAACTGACAAGTTTGAGTTTGCCGCTCGTCACTGGACACTTGTCACTCGTCACTTCTCCTTGCTCTCAAGGTGTACCCAGTTCTGCACGCCGCTCTGCGAAGGCGGAGGTTCGTGGTGCAAATCCACGCGAGAGCACCAGCTTTTATTTATGATTTATGATTTACGATTTATGATTTCTCCGGATGGAAGGCGCTCCGTCGTTCAAATCATAAATCATAAATCGTAGATCATAAATATTTCTGCCTCTGTGCCTCAGCAGCAACAGGGCGAGTTTCGTAAACTCGTATGGTGGCCGCGTGCTAACGCTCGGTGCGAGTCCGACCAGGGGCTCCATTTCATGGTGATCATGATGTAACAGCAGCATCACGCCCCGTGAAG
>Ga0208454_1001090_pt1 | contig 12027 bp, 17 predicted proteins | sample EasRivMeERMZT100_FD_187530 | JGI IMG/M metagenome (GOLD analysis project Ga0208454, IMG submission 187530) | Soil microbial communities from meander-bound floodplain in the East River, Colorado, USA - East River MetaG ERMZT100 (SPAdes) (version 2) | ecosystem: Environmental > Terrestrial > Soil...
GAATTCGACGTTCTTCGCGTTGTCCGCGCTTGGGGTAGGACTCTCGCTGAATCGACCGCGCACCCTGAAGACGCGCCCGGTCTGCCTCGTGTAGAGCCCGAATGCCGGGCCGCCGACCTTGAGCGCATCGTTGCCCTGGTGGAGCTGCACGCCGAACACCGCCTCGTCACTCTTGGATAGCTCACCCCAATCGTAGACGTAGGCGCTGAAGGCGATCCAGTACACCTTCTCGTGCTCGATATTGTTCTGGGCGCGCAGTTCGCAGCGCTTGCCGCCCGAGGTGGTCTTGTCGTTCTTGTGCACTTGGAGGAGCAACACCCGGCGCGCGGGGTTCTTGGGGTCTGGGGTTTTGCCGAAGCGAAGCGAGTCCCCGTTCTGTAGCTGCGTGCTCTTGATGCCCTCCTCGGGGATTTCCTGCACTGGGCGCGCTGCGCCGAGGGCTTGGAGGTGGTAGCCCTCCTGCGCGGCGAATGGCACTGTTGCGCTCGCGTGCAGGAGGATGTCTGCCGGGTCGATCTCGACCGGCTTGGCCTGCGCTGCGATGTGCGCCTTCAGCGTCGCCTCGAAGCGATCCTGCTCCTCGATAGACTCGGTGACGACGAGGAACGACGTGCCGATCTGGCGGAAGCGCATTACTGCCCGCGAGCCTTGGCGATTGCGGCGTCAAGCTCAGTCCTGGCGGCGTCGTCCTCCGCAACGAGCTTGTCGATCTCGGCCTCGGTGAGGTCCCTGCCCTCGGCTCTGGCGGCTTTGAGCAGCGCCCCGATGGCGGATGCGCGGTCGAGCAGCCCCAGGATGAGGCTTACGGCGATGGCGGCGTTCATGATTTCTCCCGGCTAACGAGATATGCCTGCAAAGCCGTCAGGGCGGCCCTGATGGCGGTGAGCTTGGCGTCCGCGGCTTTGGGGTCTGTCTTCTCTAGCCCGCGGGCCACGTCGAGCCCTGTGCGAGCGTTATTTGCCTGGTCCTGCACATGCTGGGCATCGTCGGCTGAAATCTTCTTCGCCGTCAGGAGCGTGGTGGCGCTCTGCCGAACAGAGGTGACAGTGGCATAGCCAAAGGCGAGCTTCTCCTTGAAGCTTTCGGGCTTGGGGATGCCGAGCGTCTCGCACCCGACAAGCAGCAGGACGGCGATCAGCCATAGGAACGTGCGTTGCGCGTGCATGGTGACTCCTTTCAAGTTGGTTTCTTCTCTGCGGCGGCGAGTTCGGCTGGTGAGCCCGGAGCCTCGACGTTAGCTTGCGGTGTCGTGGAGACGATGCCCTGCTTGTGCAGGCGGAAGGTCTCGAATAAATCCCAGCCGACCGTCGCGAGCACCGTAAGCGCGCCGACGATCTGGTCAATCTTCGTGCCGTCGATCACGTCAGCGCCCAGGATCAGGCCGATCAGGACGCCGAGGGCTTTCAGCGCACTTCCTATCTTCAAGTTCATGCCTCACCTCTCATTTGACGAACGCGACAAGCAGCCCGCCGACGCCGATAAGCGCGCCGACGATCAGCCCGATCACCGACACCAGATTCATGTTGGAAGTCTGCTGCGTCGTCACGGCGGTCTGGTGCCCCTTGTCCTCGCTCTCCAGGCGCGTGATGCGCTCCTTCACGTCGTCAATCTTGTCGTCTAGAGTTTTGTTGGACGCGCCGATGGACGTATTGATCTGGTCGATCTGCTTGATCGTCGCAGCCTCGCTCTTGGCGATGGCCTTGTCGCCGCTCTCCTGCTGCTTGCCGACAGCCTCTTTAGCGGCCTGAAGCGCTGCATCCACCGCTACCTTGTTGTCCTTGGACTCGCGCTCGCTGCGGGTATCGCGCTCGACGAATTGCGTCTGGATGCTGGAGAACTTTTCCTCGTGTAGCAACCGCAGGTTCATGACCTTGCTGTCCACGCTCACCGGCAACCGATCGGCGATGCTCTGAAGAAGTTCAATCGCTTTGTCCATACCTGACAAGCGCGCTTCGAACACCTTCTGCTGACCGTCGATACGCATTTCCAGTATCTCGCGCAGCCCGCGAATCTCGCGCAGGATCGCCTCGGTCGTCAGTAACGTCGGGTCCGGCACAGGAGTGCTCCCGGTCCCTTTGTGCAACTGCCGGGCGTTGTTCTCAGCCATGTGCGCCATTCCCCCTTCCCGACACGAGCATGTCGAAGCGCTCGACTCCCTCCGCAAGCTTCATGAACTCCGCGAACCCGCGCGCCGAGTCTGCTACTGCCACCTTCCCGTCCAGCACCGCGAACGACTCCGCAACGATCACGCACGCCTTCGACTGGTTGCCGAAGTTTCCCTTGTGAAATAGCACCCGGTCGTGACCGGGCACCTCGATTTCAAAAGTGGAATAGTTGCCACGGTGAAAAAAATCCTTGTGGCATCGGTACAGCCCATCCACGAGGATTGGCGGCGACATCTCGACCGAGACCGCAAACGGCTCGTCCTCCCAGATGAGAACCGAATACACGCCATGCGGGCGGATCGCAACCGTCTTCAATTCCAGCATGTAGCCGTTGGTCACTTCCCGGCCCGCACCTTGCGCATCTGTTCTCCGTTAAAATGAGAGCCATGCGCCTGATTGATCTGACCGGACAACGATTCGGCAGGCTCGTTGTTGTCGGCGCGACAAATGTCGGCATCTCTGTCCGCTGGATTGCGCGCTGCGACTGCGGAAATATAAGAGTCATCAACTCTGCCAATCTGCGCTACGGGCACACGACTAGTTGCGGTTGCCGACAGCGCGAGATATTCCGAGACATCAAGACCACACACGGCCATTTGATTGGTTGGCGTGCCGGTGTGAGAGAGCCGCCTGAATACACGAGCTGGCGCACTATGAAGGAGCGCTGCTTTAGCCCAACGAACCATGCGTACCGTGACTACGGAGGTCGTGGAATTACGGTATGCGATGCTTGGCGAGATAACTTCCAGCAGTTCTTTAAAGATATGGGGCCTCGCCCGCCGCGCCATTCTCTTGACAGAATCAACAACGCTGGCAATTACGAACCTACTAATTGCCGCTGGGTTTCTATGAAAGAGCAGAGCAGAAACAGGCGCTCTACCATCGTGTACACCTACGAAGGAGAGACAAAGTGCCTGACAGATTGGGCTATCAAACATGGTCTGAATGTCGCCACGCTACGGCGACGGTGGCATCTTGGTTTGAGAGGTGTTGCACTATTCGCCTCTATTTCCCACGGCGGACATCCCGCATAGTTTTCAGTTGATCGCGGAGATATCGCATCCGTTCCAGTTCACTCGGCGTGTGCGCCTTCTTTCGCTCGAGATGACCGATCTCGTTGATGATCGACTCCATCTGGCGGTCGATCACATAGTCTGCTTTGGCCTCGGCTACGAGCACAGCCTCCCTGGCGGCGTACTTGGAATTCAGGTACTCACTCGCCCCCCAGCCTCCGAATGCTAGGCCGGTGACGAGCACGCCCAGAAGCCCGAGCAGCAGTTCCTTCGCCATCACAGCTTTACCTCGCGGCAGCGCCGGAGCCGCCGGTGGCGCCCAGGCCTTCGTCCACCTGCTTGTAGGGCGCGGCGGCTACAGGGAATGGCCGGTTGCCGCACTCGTTCTTATGCAAGCACGGGTTGGCAGTCCAGTTCTGGACGGTTGGCGCCGGTGCTGCAGCGGGCGTGGCACAGCCTTCCAGAATGGCGAGGGCGGCGATGATGGGGATGATCTTCATGTGGCGTTTCTCCTTTATGTATTGATGATTAAAAAGGTCAGGTCTTCCAGCTAACCGCCACCGGCATCACGCCGGTCGGCGAATTCATCTCTAGAGGCGTGTTGCCGATCGAGAGGTAACCCTGCTCGACGAGCTCAACCCCACGGCGCGCGTTTTCTTCGGTGCAGATCAGCGCCAAGCGATCGACGATCGAACTGGTCGGATCGAGCAGCACCACGCTGCAACCCGCAGGCAGTGGGGTCGCGCTCCACGGATGCGGGTGCGCGTTCATGTCGCGGTTCTTGATCTCGTGCGTGATCTCGAGCTCGACCAGATCGGGCTGGAGCTCTCCGGCCATGAACCGGCGCAGCGTCTCCTGGCTGCGTAGCGCCTCGCGCAACGGCTCGGCTCCAAGCATGCGATAGCGCCGGAAGGCCTTGCCGCTGCGGTCGTAGCGCTCTGGGCGAATATCCGTCTGTCCGTGGTAGGCCCAGGTCGGGTCGGCGCCAACGCTAACGGCGCGCACCGCACCGTCGCTGCCCACCATCACGTAGAAGAACTGCGCGATGTCGCCATGCCCGAGGTTGTAGGGCGGCGAGGCCTGAACGTAGCGCTCATCGACGTGGAACGTGGGGCCGGTGGTGGTAATGACCGGGTGCAGGCCGATCACGCCTGCCGCCGTGTTGTTGCCGCCGAAGCCGTAAAACTCTCCGGTATCCCCTGGCGTCGAGGATGCAGTCCACCAGGAGTACGTCCCGCCCGTGAGCGAGTAGCTGGTGCCGCCGAGCCCCGTGCTACCGCTCGCCGTCGTCGTTTTCAGCTGCCCCTGGCCGACCGCCGCCGCGTTGATCATCGCCTGCACGACGTAGTTGTTGGCAAGCACCGGCGCTCCCGCCGCCTTCTCCGGCACGGCGGTAATGTTCTCCTTGATCGCCGTGATGTCGATCGAGCGGATCGGCTTTCCGATCTCGAGGACGGTACTGCTGACGGTGGTCCAGTTGGCCATGGCGCTCTATTGGTAGGTGTAGCCGTCGGTCGAGTCCGACATCAGCCCGGCATCGTTCGCGTACCAGGCGCCGGTCAACCGCTCTGCCTCGGTCGCAGCGGTGTAAATCGGCGCCGCATCGGCCATGTACCGCCCCACGCGGTACGTTCCGAAGTCGTAGCTCTGCAGGTCGAGCTTGATGCGGTGTCCTGGATCCGCCTCCTCTGCGCCGACGATCTGGAACTGCCGCGCCAGGCTGACGCCGAGCGCATCGGTGAGCAGACGCGACTGCACGTTGACGAGCTGCCCTGTCCAGAGGTCGCGGTCCTTGGCGTCGAGGCCGATGGAGCCCACGACCGGGTTGTCACGGAACCGCGCGAGGATGCGCTGCTCGATGTCGTTCACCTGCGTGCCGGTTTTCAGCCAGCGCGAGAAAATCTTGCGCACCTTCGCCTCGCCGTACTGGTTGTCGCTCTCGGCGTCGGCGTCGACCCTGACCCGCACTTCGCGGTAGTTGGTCGTGTCCTCGAGGTCCACAGTCGGGTTGACCTGGTTGAACCAGATCCAGACCTGGGAGAAACGCTGCGTAGTGTCGATGCGGAAGGTCTGGGAATCGCCGAGGATGTGCGAGCTTTCATTCACCGTACGCGGCGCGGCAAGCGGCGGGCGCAACGCGAGCATCTTCACCTGGCTGGTGCGCTCGTCGACCCACAGCATGATCTGCAGCTGCTCGCACAGCTCCGAGAGCAGGGTGCCAACGCCGACAGGCTCCGCAATCAGCGTGGTGAGCTCATAGCCGCCGAGCCATGCCGTGGCTTCCGCATTCCAGCCCGCGATGTCGAGCGCGCCCGTGCTCACCCCGGCCCAGGTCGAGAAGAGATCCACCAGCACCGTTGCCGGGGTCGCGCTCGAGTAGCGCAGGCAGCGCTGCACCGTGTCGCTGGCGTTGTGCGCTTGTGCGGTGGTGCCGTCGGTCCCGCGCGTCACGCTGGTGAATGTGATCACGCCGGCGGCTTCGGAGGCTCCGGCGTAGGTCATCACCTCGTCTCGGATCCGTAGCGTGCCTGAGGTGCCGCCGTATTCCGCAATGGTCGAGCCGGTCACGTTGAACGAGGTCGCGACGTTGGTAAGGCTACTTTGCAGCACGCCCTTGGATGCCTGCGGCGCCTGTGACTTCTCGTCGTCCGCGAGCCGCAGAACGTCAGAGCCCTGCAGCCTCACCGTGCCTCTCGCGTCCGGCCCATCGACGCGATCGAGCACGTAGTAGTGCACCTGCATGTCCTCGAGGTCCTGCCCGAGGTAGCCGAAGCGCGCGCGTACCGGACGGTTCTGGAAATATGTATTGCGCGCGAGCCACTTCGTCCAGAACGTGCCGCGCGTCATCGGGTCGTAGGACCGCGTGGCCACGTAGGGGTCGAGCGCGAGATCGCTCGATGGGTGGTCCTTCAGCGTCACCGCCAGCGTGCCGCGCACGCCGAGCGCATTGGAGCTCCCGCCCTGCCCCCCGGCATTGATCCGCGGCGGCGTCGAGCGAACGTCGCGCACCGAGGGAATCGCGCCCCACGATGGCGGCACGTCCTGCATCGACTTGCAGAAGCGCACCATCTTCTGCCCGCGCCGGAAGTTCGCCGTGTCCTGGCAGGTCTTGAAGGTGTTGAAGCACTCGGTACCCGCCGCTCCCGTGGCGGTACAGAAACTCGTGGTGCCGTTGTTCACGCCGTAGGTGTTGGTGCAGAAGTCCTGCACGATCTCCACCAGCACGACCGGCACGCGCCCGAAGCTCTCGGCCTCGGTCGAGGCCGGCGCGTCGAGCAGCGGCAGCAGGGCGCCGAAGCTCACCGAGGATCCCAGACCTCGAACACGAAGCCGCCGAACGCATCGTCGCCGGTCGTATTGTTAGGACCTCCGTACTTGAGCCCGGTCGAGGCGACCACGGTCTCTACGCCGTAGGCCGCATCCCATGTGAGTTGTGCGCCAGGCGTCAAGCCGATAACCGGGAACACCGCCTCCGCCCGGACCTGCGAGGTCGCCGCGATGTTCCCCCCGGAGAGCTGCGGCGCGGCTCGACCCTTGACCGTCGAGCCCTCCAGCACGCCCAGGAGTATCTGCGGCAGCGTGGTTGCGCCATGCAGCACCCCAGCGATCCGTACCGTCACGCGGCCCGAGGAGGGCACGGTGAACGTGAGGCGCAGGTTCGTCGTGTCGATCGCCGTCTGGGCGAGAAGCGACGCGGTCGACTTGGAAACTGCGGTTCCCGGGTCGTAGTGAGCAGCGGCTAGAAGCATGGTGCCTCGTTAGGTGACGCGGTCGACACCGCTCAGGCGAATGGAGACGTCCACCGCGTCGCCTGGCTTGAACACGGGCGCGACATCGGCGTCGAGCCTGCAATAGTTGACATCCGAGACGAACGCCGATGGCATCCACGCGAAGAAAAACGGTCTACCTCGCGAGCGGGCCTCGACTACGAACGCGTCGAAGTTGGCCCGATACCAGGCGGAGGTGAGGTTCTGCCACTGCGCGGCCGAGCGCACACCGGAACGGACTACCGAGGCCCCGAGCCACTGCCCGCCGTCCGCATCGTTCGGGTTCATCTCGGTAACGCGCGCCAGGTTAGGCGGCGAGAACTGGCCGCCAATGCCATTAGCTACCGCGAGAATCGGCCCGAGGTAGATCACCCCGATGGTCGGAATGGCGTTGGTGATGTTCACCCGCCAGTAGCGGGCGGTCTGCTGCGGGAAGAGCGCAAGGTGCTCGCTGTTGTTCGCCGGGGCATGCACGTCGGAGGCGTTGCTCCACGCCGCATCGTCCGTGCTGTATTGCCACTGCACCGAGCACCCCACCGTCCCCATGTCGTGGGCGGCGATTCCTCCAGCGTTGCACAGGAGCGCCGAGCCGAGGTCGACGCGCCAGGTCGCCGGCACCGCCGTCGGCTTCCAGAACTCGAACGTGTTGTCCTTCTGGGCCGCCGCCGCCGGGAAGCCGCTCGCCGCGCTGCTCGCCGAGAGCGAGGCAGATCGCGCGCGGTTGTTGTAGAGGATCCGGGGCAGCGTGAGGAGGCCGGTCTGCGACTCGACGCTCGCCTGCGTGGTGACATGCACCGTCACTTGTGCGCCTCGCGCAGCGCGTCGAGCGAGCGCTGCAACCCAGTCCTGAGCTCGCGGCAGCGCTCGATGCTTTCCTGGTACAGCCGCAAGGCTTGCTCCGCCTCGGCGATCTGGTTCAGGAGGTACGTCTCCAGTTCTTGCAGCGGCGGCGTCATGACTGGAGCCTCATCCCGTCGCGTAGTTGCTCGTTGATCTGGACGATCAGCTCCCGGATCTCCTCGGCGCTGTAGCGTCCGGCCCCCGCGAGCGTGAGCGTGATCTGCGGCGGCGCAGGCACCTGCGCGGCCTGTACCGGCGTCACCGGCGTCGCCGGCGTCGAGCCAGCGATAGACGGCGCCGAGCCCGCGCCCCCGCCGCCACCGTAGCTCGCCCCAGCGATAGCAGCCACGCGCGCCACGCCAGCGGCGTAGTGGATCGCGGCCAGGACCCCGGCGAGCGGCCACGGGTAGGTCGCGAGCGTCTTGGAGGCGCCCTCGTGCGCGGCAATCACCGCGTTAGCGATACCTGCCACCTGGTTGATGCGAAAAAGCGCCTGGTTGTGCTGCGCCACCCCGGCGGTGATGGCCTCCAGTTCGCCGAACACCGTCGCCGCCTGCTGCTGGAAACTCGCCTTGTTGAAGGCCGCGAGCGTGTTCAGGCCGCGCGAGCGGATCTGCAGGAGCCGCGCCTGGTGATCCTGCTCGATCTGCTCCTTCACCGCGGCATGCCCGCCAAGCGCCTCCAACTCGGCCGCGCTGAACTCGGCGAGGCGCTCCAGGCGCTTGGTGTGCGCCTCTAGTTCTAGCTCCTCCTCGGTCAGCAGGCTCTGCCGGAACATGTCGAGCTTCAGCGAATGCGAGGTACTGTCCGCCGCCAGCAATTCCTCGCCCTGCGCGATGGCTAGTTCCTGGTCGCGCTCGTAAAAGTCGATCTTGGCCTGGATGATCGCGTCGGCCGTCGCCTTCTCGGTTTCGCGCCGCTTATCTGCGTAAAAGGCCGTCCAGTGAAACGCCTCGGTCTGGATGCGCTGCTCTTCCTCGAGCCCCTCCTGCAGCTGCTTGGCAACGAATTCGCGGTCCTTTTGCGCCCTCGCCACCGCCCCCTCGTCCGGCGGCTGATACGTCAGTTGCTTCGGCGGCTCGAGGGCGTTCTCCACCCTGCGAACATCGGCCTGGGAGCCACCTGGAGGCGCGCCACGCGTCGCTGCGTCGATGCCTGCGCCTGCGACACGTCCGACTAGTCCGATTGGTCCCAGGCCGCCTGCGCGGCTGGCAAGGTCAGCGGCGGCGCGCATGGTGACGAGGAACAGGCCCCCGGCCTTGTTCGCCTCAAGGATCCTGTCCGTCAGGGCAATCATCGCCGGGGTCATGCCAGACACCAGCTCCCTGCGGGTGTCGCTGAACGCCAGGCCCAGGCGGTTAATGTTCTTCTCGAGCTTCTCCGCCTCCGCGGCCTGCTTCGTCGTCACCGTCGCAAGGAGGTCGGTCCCTTCCGCCATGTCCTTCAAAAGCGGAAGGTAGCGCTCGGCACCCTTGCCGAGGATGTCCTGAACGAGCGCGACCTTGTTGCCGCCGTCCTCGTAGCGCCCGAGAGCCTGCGAGACCTCGATCAGGACCTGGCTCGTATCCCTGAAACGGCCATCGACGTCCTTCGCCTTCACGCCAAGGAAGTCCAAAGCCTTGGCGGTCTTACTGCCCTCTTCGCCCCCCTCCCGCAAGCCCTTGATCATCTTGCCGATCTGGCTCGTCAGTCCGTCGAAGTCCGCGCCGCTCACCTTGGCGACGCGCTGTATCGCGGACAGGCCTTCGACGCTGGCCCCGGTCGCCTCGGCCATGTCGTCAAGCGCCGCGGTGGCCTTGAGCGTGTCCAGGTACAGCGCCACCATCGCCCCTGCACCGACCGTGACGCCGACCGACGCGAGCGCGCTCTTCACCCCGTCGACCGCGAGGCGCAGCGTCTTCTGCGAATCGGCGGCAGACTTCGCCACCGAAGAGATCTTGTCGACCCCCTCGTAGACGATGCGCTCGATCGTTTCGTTGACGGCCATTCAGTCTCCCCGCGACAGCCGCTTCGAAACCCGGAACTTCATCTCCTGCGCGAACACCACGCGATACCTCGATCGGCCAAACGAGACGAGCCCGGCGCCAAGGCCGCCAACCTTGAACGCGCTCGCCAAACTAGAAGCCAGAAGCGCGGTGATCGAATAGCGCTTCGTGCCTGTGCGGATCCAGACGTTCGGCACGCCGCTCATGCGCCCGCGCTGGATGAACGCATGCGCGAGCGCTTGCGGTGGGACAACGTCTCCATCGAGCGCCTCGATCCTCCAGGGAAGGCGGCCGATGCGCACGCCCGTCTTCGTCTGGCTCCCCCCGTAGTTCCCGAAGAGGCGAAAGCGCTTCGCAGAGAACTCGAGGATTGCGCGCGGCGTTCCCGGCGTAGCGCGGACCAGCTTGATCTGCCTCCTGATCGTGCCCGCCTTGAGAGAGCCGAACTCCGGGCGCAGCCGCCGCACCGCCTCGGTGCGCGTGGAGGCCGCCGTGCGGTTCTTCGTGCGCAAGTCTGCTGCGAGAAGCTCCTTCGGGTGCAGCCGCAACCTGGCTTCCAGCCCTTGCAGGTCGTGGGTGACCGTGCCGGTAACGCCCATTTACGCGCCCCCTTTGCGGTCCTCATCCTTCGTGGAGAGCCAGGCTAGGTCGAGCGCACGCAGCAGGTCCACTTCCCATGCGTTAGGCATGCGCCGCGTGAACTGCGCCCACGCCTGGAGCTCGGCATGGCCTATCGGTTGCGGCATGCCGTCGTCGAACCTGCGCGCCACCGCAAGCTCGCAGAACCATGTCCAGACGTATGCACAGGCTTCGGGAAACTCGGGGCCCGCGAGCTCAGCGGCGGCAATCCGACCGGCAGGGCCGGCACTCTTCGCCGCCGCCTCGAGGTGCTCGCGGTACAGGTGGCCGTCCTTCATCGCCTTCGACAGCCGCCGCGCGTGGCGCGCGTACGCAATCAGCTGCTCGCGGACCCCGGCAAGAAATTTGCGCGTTTATCCGCGAAGCCGTTCACCTGCTCGAAGAGCCAGGCGTGCTTCTCCAAGGCAGCGGCAACGTTCGCGGCAGTGCACTCGAGGCTCGCGCCGCCCTTCTCGAACACCAGCGCCGCGGGCTTGCCCTCGGTGTACCAGCCCACGACGAGCGTCGCCTGCAGCTCCCAGAACTCGGCGTTGCGCTCTTCCGTGGTCGCCTTTCGAGGCGCTCTCTCGATCGCTCTGCGTACCTGCGCCTGGATCATGTCCTGGTAGGCCTGAGAGTCCCGGCCACGCACGCGCAACGTGACCCCGGTGGGACGGCCCGCCGGGGAGAGGAGCGCCATGTCGACACCCTCCTGCGATAGCGGACGAACGTCACAGTCAGACAGGTCGAAAGGCTCACTCATGCCTGTGAGTCCTGCGCCGCCATGGTGGTTTGCTCGTGCTTCACCCCGGCGCCGCCCGTGGCGTTGTAGAGCGCGGTAAAGGGCATGGTCTGGACCAGGTTCTTCTCGCCGTCGTCCTTGGTCGCGCCGCCGAACTTGATCCGCGGAAGTGTGAAGCTCATGAACTCCGCGCCAGCGGTAGACCCGGTGGAGAGCGCCACCGCGAGCGCCACTTCCGTTTCGTTCAGGAAGTAGTCGCGCATCGCGACGGTCTCGAAAAGCGCGGTGATCTGCCCGTCTACCGTGATCCGCCCCTCGGCGATGTCCGGGTACACGTTCGATCCGACGACCGGCTCGGCCGCCATGTTGCCCTTGAGCGCTAGGGAGAGCCCGGTAACGCTCGCGATGGCCGCTCCCTGAGCGATGAGGAGCCCGTTAACTGCAGCGAGCACTCCCGTGGAAGTCTCCGCAGTGGGTGAGGTGTAGTACGGCGCGCTCGCACCGGAGGCGGCGGTGACATCCCTGCCCATGAACTGAAACGCAATCGTCGAGATGCCGGTCGGCGGCAGCGCGAGGTCCATCTGGTTGATCTTGCAGCCGAGGAAAAGCTCGCTCTCGTCGAGATCAGAGTAGTAATGCTCGATCGCGTAGGAGAGGTCGGTGTGGCCGGTGCTCGGCGCATAGGTGGTCTTGCCCGGGATCGTCCAGGTGGCGGAGGCGATCGGCCCTTCAGCGACGAGCGCGACTCCGTTCAGCGGCATCACCGTCAGCACCGTCGCGGTAATTTCCAGAACGAACAGGTTCTTGTTCAGGTTCGCGGCGTTGAACCCGCCCGCCGTCAGGCGACCGACCTGTCCGACCTTGACGCCGTCGGTGAGCCAGGAGCCAGCCGCGCGC